>Ga0335397_10008824_pt1 | contig 12679 bp, 14 predicted proteins | sample MAT04_FD_205740 | JGI IMG/M metagenome (GOLD analysis project Ga0335397, IMG submission 205740) | Freshwater microbial communities from Lake Fryxell liftoff mats and glacier meltwater in Antarctica - MAT-04 (spades assembly) (version 2) ...
AGCAATATTATTTTTTTTATAAACATTGATAAAACTCTTTCGATTATTAATTAGTAAATATGGTTTCTTTAAATTTTTTCGAAACAACCATCAGTTGATCTAAATCAGTCAAACTTACATATGATAATAATAATTCTTCACAAGTAACCGGAGCTTGATATTGGCCTATTTGCTCTGCGTAGTGCTCTTTAAAACAAGTATTTAATAGCTGCTTTGCCTGGTGCCCTTTAAACGCATGCTTTTGCGCCTCTTGTTTCTGCAAAGCATCTATGCGTTCTTTGGTTGAGACAGGCACTGAAGGAGCTCCCATTCGATCACGTACAACCTCTCCAACCTTAACTGCTACATAAGCGGTTGCAACTATTGCAACAGTAGTTTGGGCTCTCGCTATAGTTGTTTGCGCTGTGGCTTGAGTTCTTTAATATTTATTGTTTTCTGCACGTAATTCATTATTTTTTTCTTGTGCTTGTACTTGTTCTTTGTGTAGTTCAAGGCGTTTCTGAGACTGCTGCGCTAATTGTGATACAAGATCATAATCGCGATTTGTCCGTTCTTTTGTGTCTTGAAGCGATTGATTTAATAAAATCTTTTGCTTGTTGACCAGCTTGCTCTGTGTTTTTACGTTCCTGCTTATCTCTTCTTCAAGCGTCTTATTCTAATTTTTTAATTCTTCGGCTTCACTTTGAAGATCGGTCACTCGCTTACAATCTGCCATTACGCTTATAACAGTAATAAAGGCATCTTTACACCCACAAATACCGCCGATGCACCATTTTACACAGGATTCAGATTTTTTCGCTTCAGGTGGTTTTTGAGTACTTTCCTCACCATTAACGCACAAAAACTATAGCATAAGCACTGCTATGCATAGAACATAATTCTTCATAAAATCTTCATAAGAAAAAATTTTAAAAATGATACAAAAGAAATGAAGTATGGACTCAGAGGCCCATGCTTTTAATAGTGGCAGAACATATGTGGCACTCCGAGTAAAACGATATTTAAAAAAACTGCTACTGTTTACTGCTTGCTATCGTTACTATTCCTTTGATTAACTCAACATGTAATCCGATATAAAATGAGATAAAATTCAATATAAACTCTAAGTTTAATTGCACAAAAAAATGCCCCGGGCAAGAGTGCCTAGGGCAATAATAGTAAAGTTGCTAAATATGTTATTGATTTAGTTTCTTCAAATTAAACCATTCTTCACGTAATGCAATTGCTTTTTCAAAGTCTAAACGCTCTGCAGCTTCTTGCATTTCTTGTTCTATTTGAACCATTCGTTGCTCAACTTGTTCAGGAGTCATTTGAGCGAGCGCTTGCTTTTTTTTGCTGCGTTTTTGCTCAGAAGCTTGTGCTATTGCATGTTGAATATTAGCAATGCTCTTAACCACTTCGCGCTTAACCGTAACAGGTGTAATACCATGCTCGGTATTATATGCTTTTTGCATTGCACGGCGGCGATTATTTTCTGCAATAGCATTAGTCATTGATTTAGTCATTTTATCAGCATACATCAACACGCGCGATTCTGTGTTACGCGCAGCTCTACCAATAATCTGAATCAATGATCGCTTATCACGTAAATAACTTTCTATATCAGCATCCATAATTGCAACCAATGCAACTTCGGGCAAGTCTAACCCTTCACGCAATAAGTTAACGCCAACTAAACAGTCAAAGATACCCAGACGTAATTTTTGTAATAACTCAGTCCGTTTTGGAGTTTTTAATTCTGAGTGCAAGTAGCAGACCTTAATCTGGCGATCTTCTAAATAGCGCGCTAATTCTTCTGCCAACTTTTTAGTCAATACGGTAACAAGCGCCCTAAAGCCTTTTTCTGTGTTTTGCTTAATTTGTTCAATCAAGTGATCCATTTGCCCAATTCGCGAGTGAATTTCTATTATAGGATCCAATAAACCTGTGGGGCGAATAACTTGCTCAACTATTTGCTGGCTATGCTGTAACTCATAATCACCGGGTGTTGCTGAAACAAATATAACGTCATTAAAGAAACTTTCGATCTCTTCAAATTGTAATGGTCTATTATCAAACGCTGAAGGCAATCTAAATCCATATTCAATTAATGATTTTTTACGCGCACGGTCACCCGCATACATTCCGCGCAATTGTGGAATAGCCATGTGAGATTCATCAAGCACTAATAAAAAGTCTTTGTTGGGAAAGAAATCAAACAAACAACTTGGTGTTTCACCAGATTTACGACCATCAAAATGAACTGAGTAATTTTCAATACCACTGCAATAGCCAACTTCTTGCAACATTTCTATATCATGCGCAACACGACGCTCGATACGGTCGCGATATAATGGGTTTTCTACCGTTGGTGCCCATAGATTTATTTCTGCTTTAATACTTTTTAAAGCTGCATTTTGACGCTCAGGTGTAGTTACAAAATGTTTTGCTGGGAATATAATAGTTTGATCCGCAGCAGCAGCAACAGTATTGTTGTGCTTACTAACCCATTGCATTGCTTCAATAGTATCGCCAAACATTTCGATGCGTAGTTTTTCTTTTTGATAGGGAACGTTAACTTCAATAGTATTACCTAATACTTGAAATGTTCCTGGTGTGCGTTCTATGTCATTACGTTCGTACTGAATAAAAATAAGTTTTTTAATAATATCCATACGATTAATTTTTTGACCTACCTCTAACGGTAATGCCAAATCTTTATAATCTGCCGGGTTACCTAATGAATAAATACACGATACAGATGCAATAATAATAACGTCTTTTCTGTGCATTAAGGCCGCAGTAGCTTCAACGCGCAGTCGTTCGATTTCTGAGTTAACTTTGGTTTCTTTGGGAATATATATATCTTGTGCAGGCAAATATGATTCGGGCTGATAATAATCATAATAACTGACAAAGTAACACACCTTATTTTCAGGGAAGAATAAGCTAAATTCTTCATATAATTGTGCCGCCAATGTTTTATTAGGCGATAATATCAGAACCGGTTTGTCTTGCTTGGCGATTACATTAGCAATAGTATAGGTTTTGCCTGAACCGGTGACCCCTAATAGAGTTGATTTACCAGGCCGCCCTTTAGATAGCTTTTCAATGGCTTCTGGTTGGCTACCCGCAGGTTTAAATGGTGTATGTAATTTAAAAACCTTTTTCATAGAAACCCCCAATTTTGCCTATATTATTATGGGCTAAAGCACTGATCAGATCAACGCAAACCCCTTATTCGTTTACGCTACCACAACCTTGAAAATTGTCAAGTAGCACTAATTCTCATGTATATATAGATTCCACCTTTACAAATATTACAATTATGATAAAATTTAGATAATCATATTATTCAAATTTAAGGTCATACAATGAATAAATTATTACTTTTAATCACTATTTTTGCATCGAATGCACTTTGGGCCAGCTCAAGCAGTACTGCATCTACAACTACCACAACAAGTACTACTGCATCCGCGACACTACGGCATTTGCTGCCGGGCAATTTGAATGGTGCCAAGGCATCACTCAAAACCATGTGCTTGCATGCGATTGCTCAAAATCTTTGTAGCACTATGATCGGTGGAGAGCATCCAATAACAACATCAGAAAGTTGCTCTAGATTAAATTCTGAATTAATAGATGCATTATGTGCTTATCAAGCTATTCATATTGTACTAAGCACCGCGACACCCGTAATTAAAATAACTCAACTCGAAATATTAGTTGCACAATTAGAAAAACATTTAAAAGATAAATTTAAAAAGACGTATTATACTCAATATCAACAGGCCAGAGATTATATTTCAGGATTATGCATAGCTTTGCGTAAAAAGAATATTAACACCATTACAGATCTCTTTGATGATGAGTGTAGCCTCTGTGGTGCAAACAGGAGCAATCTTATATCTATGGCATGCCTTACAGGCTGCCTGCCTGCCGGTACCGCCTTGCTTTCGCTTAATGGTATTTATCGTGAATTATTATTTAAAGCTATAGTTAGTAATAAGATAAATTATGTTCACACGCTTCTTAATAGCGGCCATCAAGATGAATCGTTTCCTTTGAACGAGAATCCTCTACACTTTGCAGCTCTGGGTGGTAATATTGCAATACTACAGTTATTACTAACACCCAATAAAACAAAGATTAATTGTAAAGACTCTGAGGGCAACACCGCATTAATATACGCAATAAAGCATAATCATGAACAAACCGCGCGTTGGCTTGTTAAGCAGGGAGCAGATATTCATGCCGCCAATCAATGGCTTTTACAACCAATTCACTACGCAAGCTGGAAAGGAATGAGCCAATTGCTTTCATTACTAATTAAAAAAGGAGCAGATATTACAGCTCAAAGTGAAAGATTTGGCAGTCCTTTACACTTAGCCTGTCATGAAGGGGGGAGTTTAGAATGCATAAAAACACTTATAAAAAAGAATGCTCCACTTAATTCTAAAAATAATAAGGGGCAGACTCCTTTGCATGTTTGTGTGAAATTTCACTCAGCAAAGCTTGAAGTTATATTAGAATTAATTGCCGCGGGCGCTTTAGTGAATGAAACTGATAATGAAAGAAATACTCCTTTGCACCTAGCACTTCTAACTAGATCATCTGGGGTTATAAACACATTAATTACTCATGGCGCGCGAACAGATATTCCTAATAATGCGGGTCAAACTGCACTCAAATTATTAGAAGCTAGAAGGCAGTCATGAATAAATTATTACTTTTAATCACTATTTTTGCATCCAATGCACTTTAGGCCGGTTCAAGTAGTACTACAAGTACTTCAACTACTCCAACAAGCACTTTAGTAGATAGCGTTCGCCCAAGACGTTTACATCCTGGTATATTAAATCACCAAAGAACTAGCCTATTAGAACTTAGTTTACATCCATTTATTGACGGCAAAACTCCTGAACAAATTCCACCAGAACTACAACTATAAAGATTTGGCTAACAGCTCGTCATACAATAACAATAGTTTTTGAGTAATATATTTAGGGTAATATCGTTGAGCAGTATCAAATGCTCCTGCAGAGAGTTGTTGATAATGAACCGCACTATGTCCCATCCGATTAATATATACCAACATTTCTTCTTGAGAGTTAACAATGTATCCATTAACATCTTGCATAATGATATCTCGTTGACCGGGTCCATTGAGAGCAATAACCGGCAAGCCTTGAGACATTGCTTCAGCTAAAACAATCCCTTGAGTATCTGTGGTGGATGAAAATAAAAATACATGCGCATCCTGGTACGATTGTAATACTTCTTGCTTGGAAGGCTTATATACAAATTTCACTCGATCAGATGATAACTTAAGCGTGTTTTGTGCATATTTTTTTAATTGTTCATAACAAGAACCATAGCCAACCATTGTTACTATAAACGGCTTTTCTAATTGACCCACGAGATCAATAATAAATCGTAAATTTTTTTCTTTAGTAAATCTACTCACTATTAATACATTAACAGTATTACCTAATGATTTAACGCTGCTTGAACTATGTGTAAATAGTTGGGCAATTGGGCTGGGTATAACAGTATGTGGCGTTGGAATCTTCCACGATTGTAATTGCTCTGCAACCGCGCTGCTTGGCGCAACAATCATATCTACAGATTTGCAAAATTTCTTTACTTTGTACCGAATAATATATTTAGTAATAAACTTTGGAAATGGTACGTAATGCGCATAATCTTGATACATTGTGTGATACGTAAAAACTACAGGTATGCCTAACTTGTGTGCTTGATTTACTGCAATTGGTCCTAATAAAAATGGGTGATGCACATGTACCACACCAGGCTTAAACTCTTGCAATACTTTGCGTATGTGCTGCGCAGCATTCTTGGGCAATGCCATATGATTGCCACGATGCATAAACCGAATCCATGAAGGAATACGAATTACGTATTCAGGATCGTTATGCTCATTTGCCAAAAAATCGAGAGTGATGATAATTACTTCATGCCCCATTACTCGCAATTGCTCAGCAATTGCAGTAATTGAGCTAACCAATCCACCCGAATAGGGGGAAAAGTTATTTGTTACAAATACTATTCTTTTTTTGTTCATTGATTATCATATCTTTAAACTTTAACTTATTTACACACGATAACTATGCATAGATTACTTCATTTGTTTTTAATTTTCATCTTTATCAATCAAATAATAAGTTGTAGTTCATCGACAACTACTGCAACAATTGCTGCGACCATATTTAATACCCCTTTCTCACTACGATCATGCTGTATTAATATAATTGCTAAAATAAATATTTAAAAAATTAAATGCATCTCCAAGGCGCTCTAAAAGCCCTATTAATAAGCCCTTCTATAAATTATTTTCTAATGTTGCATGGATCCCAAACAATCCTAAAAATACCTTCAACGTAAATAAAGCTGCTCAATTCGCTGTAAATAAATTGGCTCAATTAGAGGCAATTAATAAACATCTAAGAAATATATTTCCTCAAGAGTTATCTGCAAAAATAATCCAGAACGTACTCATTAGAATGACATTAAGCACTAAACATTCACAACAAACAAAGGCTGTATTGTTAACATCAGTATTGTCATCTAGTAGTGCTAATACATTATCAAAGTCAAATGCAGAATTTCTCAAAATTTTAAAAAACATATTACAAAAAAAAATATTATCGATGTTAATCAATTAGTGCTTCTATCAGACGCATTGGGCAATGATGATTATGAAACCACATTATCACTTATTCACCTTGCTGCACAAGCTGATAGTCACTCCTTTTTTTGTTTAAAAATACTTGGGGCCAATCTTAATGCATTATGCTCAGAGTTAGCTACCATAACGCATTATGCTGCTTCAAATACCAATGAGTCATTTTTAAGACGAATAATAAGAGATCGAAAAATAACGGAGCTTGATATCCGTGGTGAATCTCCTTTAGATTGGGCTCTTCATGTAAACCCAAATATAGCTTGTAGCCTACTGTTATTAGATAACAATCCTGAATTAGCAAAAAATATTGATAGTGAGGGTATTGGAGCCCTAGCACATGCTATATATGATTACCCACTTGCAGAGTTATTATTAGCACATAATGCGTATATTAATACAGCGGTAAATAATGGATCATCGTTTTTATTGGGCTATCTATACAATGCCATACAAAAACAGATATTAGCTGGTGACGAGCAACAAGCTGATATGTATAAAAAAATATTTGATCTTTTATTATCACAACCTCATCCACTAGATGATTATATAGACCCTGAAACAGGCAAAACAGGCATTCATTATGCAATTGAAGAAAATAATTTAGAACTTGTAAAGGCTCTTCGCTCACATCCAACGTTTAAATGGTTAGTAAATAAAAGAGATGCTGCAGGTAACACTATATTGCATATAGCAGCGCACCGAGCTACTGAAATTCAGAATTGTCCCTACACGCAGTTATGTACGTTGATTATCATACAAGATGGTGCTGATGCTACTATAACAAACAGAGTGTTTCAAAAACCTCTTGAGTTAGCAGCCGATGATACTCATATGAAAAAAATGCTTATGGAATATAATCAACCTAAATCATTTAATGCAGCTAATGCATGACTATTTGATTAATTCATGAGACCATATAGTGTCTGCCGCTTTATTAGATTTATTTTATTCATAAGGCAAATCTATGAATTTAAAAAGTATTTATAATTTCCCTGTTATTTTCTTCGGGCATACATTATTGCGCTGAAAGTTCAACTAGTCCAACAGTTATTACCACATGTACAAACGTTCCCACTCCAAAACTATTTGCTCAACAAGGTATTACCTCATTTAAACAAATAAGATCAAAGGAAATTATCACAAACCCTTAAGGTTTTATTTTCTGAAGGAAGAGTAACAGAAAAAATTTCATTAATTCAATTACAAGCTAATGATTATTTGGAACCAAAAGATAAAAGTTTTTTGAATAAAGCATTTATTATGGTAATAAATTGAGCTAGAATATCTTCTCATACCGCAATGATTTCTGAAGAATAAGTAGCTAATGTAAGCAAAAGAAATGTGAACCCACTCGCTTGTTATACAGATTTGCGCACTGTAAATTTTCCGCTTGCTTTTTCTGCTACAACTAAAATTTATGCCGCTCTAAGCGTTATTAAAATTAGGGGCTTCTGTTACAGAACGCGCAACTAATAATATGTGCATATTGCACACCATTACCAAACCAACAATTTTAGAACCTTTACTACGCAATAATGGTTCAGCATTCACTGACCCACTATCATTAACAGGTCGTAATGGAAGATCACCTATAATGACAGGCTTTAAACTTCCATATAAAACATTGCAATTACTCTGTGAGGCCTTTGCAAAATTTACAACTTTAGCTGATGGTGACTACACCAATCCTATTTTTTTCTGCACGATATGACGCCGTATATTTTAGAACACCTGTAGATAATGGAGCGAATGTTTGCGCGTTAAATCCTCATTATCGTAGCCCGTTAGAAAAATGCCTTAATACAATTAAAAATTAATCTTAAAAAATTTAATAGCATTCACTCAACTAATAAGCAATATGTACAATGCAAGAAAATACTTCCCGGTTTTGTTAATGGCTACTAAGGCATTATTCAACTCATTATGGAGCAACCACAAATTCTTCCCAGAACATTACCCCATAAAAATAAATGAGTTATCCCAACTAGCTCATGATTGCAACTTGGCTCAAGTAGCAGAGAATATTTTATCACGCGGCTCAACATCACAAACAGAGTAATTAACAAGAGAGAAAAAATCACTTACCGTTGTACCGAGTTAACATTTGATACACCGGAGCTACTGTTTTAGGTCCCGGAATAATTTCAAAACCCCTATAATCTGCCAGCACTTTGCCGGTAACATTTTCGGGGTTTTGTGTTTGTATCATTTCTAAGGTAATTTCATCTTCTGAAGAATAAATACCTAAGTCTTTTTTGAGCTGAGCAACATCATTAGAAGTTAAATATACTTGGCAATTACGCGCATTGCGATCGGGTGATGTCTCAGCTAGCATTACAAATGAATATGCAACTCTATGATCTTTTTCAATTTCTTGCTCAGTTATTTTTTTAGACAATGGTTTGCATATTTTTTGATATGCATTCACCGGCATAGATATTAATAAACCAATAAACCAAAACTTTGCATTCTTCATACTACCCTCTTCTTATATTTATATGCTCAAAAACTTTACGGAAATATTTTTATTCCTAATTTTTGCCAATCAGCGTTGAATTTTGCAATACCTTGATCGGTTAACATATGATCCATAGATTTTTCAAATACTTCTATAGGCAATGTTATTACATCAGAGCCGGCTACAATAGCTTGATGAAAATGACGAACATTACGAATTGAAGCAGCCAGTATCTTGGTATTATAGCCATACTCATCAATCATCCGGCGCAATTCATCTAATAATACAATGCCATCAACATCAATATCGTCCCAGCGGCCAACAAATGGTGAGATATATTTTACTCCAAGCTTGCTCATCATTAAGCCTTGCATAAGAGTAAACACCAACGTGACGTTAATTTTAATTCCCTCATGCACTAACTTATGAATTATTGGGTAATATTGACTGTGACAAGGGACTTTAACTACCACATTGTCTGCAATTTTTGCGAGCTGAAGAGCTTGTTTAAATGCATTATCCGGTTGGGTTTCTGTTACTTCAACACTGATATCACCATGAGGCAATAATGAACAAATTTCTTTAATAATTGCCTTAGGGTCTGGACCTTCTTTGCTTAACAATGAAGGATTGGTAGTAACACCGTTGATAAGACCGGTAGCAATCTGTTTTTTAATTGAAGGAATATGGGCTGTATCTAAAAAAATATCCATACAATTTCCTTAGTATATGTTTAAACTATTTTTGGTTAGTATATCGGTGAACATATAGTTGTTGCTAGATACTGCGTTATGTATAGGAAAAATTATGAACTATCTTGCATCATTAGTATTATTTTTCTTAAATTTTACACTACTTCCTAACGCTGATACTGATGATGAAAGTAACCAAACTTACTTAGTATTACGCCGATATGACAATCCTCACTAAGTAAATACAGTGTTTTACCTACCGCCCGAGGAACAACCTGCATTATTGCCGGATCCTGAAATCATAGAAAACAATACATTATCACGATCCAAGGCAACTAATTTGTTATGGCGTTCAATACAACGTAATAACCCTGAATTTATTTTAGCTGCTTTAGACTGTGGTGCAAATGTCGATGCACAAGGCGCTGACTGAGTTACTCCATTAATTCTTGCTTGCCAATTTAATGTATAGGATAACATTATATTAGACTTGCTGTATTTCAATGCTGCCGCTGCCACTATCTTGGGTGGCACTGCAATGCATTTTGTGAAGCTCGATAATCTTAAACGTATACATGTGCTTTTTGTAGCATTGCGTAAATCCCCGTGCACAAAATAAATTTGGTACAAGTCCTTATAAACAAGCAATTCGTTTTTAAAAATTTCGCGCACGAGACCTGTTAAGAAAGCACGAACGGGCGTCAAACTAGTTTACGTTAGAACAAGAAGATGTTGAAAATGCTAATTCAAATGTTACTGATAATAATACTAATGTTGGGTAGAAGAGTCTGAAGATTTATTACAAGTAAGGCTTGTTATTTATCGATCGTAAATTACTTTAATAATTTTATGGCTTTGGTAATTGCAACTGCATGCTTTTCCATTTCGTGCCACGGATTTGCCTGCTTAGAAATATATTTTGTAGCGTTGTGAACAGTGTATTTTGTGGGAATGAGAGTTGAAGAAAATGCTTCTTTCCACGTGATAGGCATTGCTATAGGCGCAGTATCTTTTGCTCGAACGCTATAGGGAGCCACTCCGGTTGCCCCGGGTGCATTGCGAAGATAATCAATAAATACTCTGCCCTTGCGTTTGTCTTTTCTCAGTTCAAGAGTAAACTTTTTAGGGTGTTGTTCTACAATCATCTGCGCAATTGAACGCGATAAGGCTCGAACTACATCGTACGGTTGAGTGCGTTTAAGTGGAACCCATACATGTAACCCTCGCGAACCGGTGGTCATAACATAATTGGGTAATTCCAACTCATCTAAAACGTTTTTAATTGCATGAGCAGCATCTTGAACTAATGAAAAATTTTTTCCTGAAGGATCAAGATCGAAAATCATTCTGTCCGGGTAATCAATTTTATCTATTTTACTCAACCAGGGGTGAAATGTTATGCACGATTGATTAACTAAATAAATAAGAGTTGCTGCATTATCAACTACCACGTAATTAACTAGTTCACCGTTATCTTTTGCAATTGCATGGGTAGTAATCCAGTGAGGAAAATACGAACCGGCTTCTTTTTGATAAAAGCCTTCTTGTTCAATGCCCAATGGAAATCGTTGCATACTTATTGGGCGCTTTTTTAAATAGGGCAACATCAAGGGAGCAACTGATTGATAATAGGTAATAATTTCTTGTTTGGTAATTTTACTGGTATCAAACATCACTCGTTCAGGATGAGTAATTTCGACATTATATTTACCAATTTTTAACCGTTTGCTTGTTTCATTCATACATTCTCCTTATTTTAAATATATATAGCATAGCTTTGAGCTATTAATACAATGAAGGCGTTAAAATGGATAAAAGTATCCAAAAAGAAAAGATCTTAAAAATTATTGAAAATATTTTTCTCCAATGCAAAAGTATATTTATTCGGTTCTCGAGCAACTCCGAACTATAAGGAGAATTCTGATATTGATATTGCAATTAATGCAGGCTCTTCATTTTCACTTACACAAAAAAGTCAATTAATTACTACGATAGATGCACTCAATATGCCTCAAAAAATTGATCTAGTGGATTTTAATAGAGCGCCTAAATCTTTACAAGAATCCATACTAAAAAAGGGTATATTGTGGAAAAGCTAATATCATAAAAGAGACAAGTTTTTACAATCTCTTAATGCATTAGATATGCTACTATTCGAATAAATAATTATTGAAATACGTTCAAACAATAAAAAAACATTGTTTAAGCTTTCTTCTGACGTTTTTTAATTACTCCAATTTGCTTCATAGTTCTACCCGTTAATGCTGATTTTGTTTTACCTTTAATAGGTTTATCAGCATATTCATCGCGCATTTTCAAAAAGAGCCAGCGTGTAGAATCACCCGAACCGGTTTTTATAAGAGCATAACCTCCGTGTAATTTTTTACCGTGCAAGAATAATTCTATACGCCCTTTTTTGTAACACTCTTCCATCGAAAGATGGCGTTCTTCTTTAAGGTTTTCATACGTACCAATATCCCAGACCATTACAGTACCCGCACCATAATTACCAGCAGGAATTTCGCCTTCAAAGTAGGCATAATCCATAGGGTGATCTTCAGTAGGAATTGCTAAATGTTTTTTACCAGGATTGGTGGATATTCCTTTGGGAATTGCCCACGATTTAAGAACTCCATCCATTTCAATTCGAAAATCATAATGCAATGCGGTAGCATCATGTTCTTGAATTACAAAAATCGGACCTTCTATTTTTTGGATTTTAGAACCGGTAGGTTCAGGAGTTTTTTTGAAATTTCTTTTAGTAGCATAGTGCTTTAATTTCTTAGTTACTGCCATTTGCTCACCTACCCATAAAACAGTTATAACAATAATAATTAATGC
>Ga0335397_10008825_pt1 | contig 12677 bp, 8 predicted proteins | sample MAT04_FD_205740 | JGI IMG/M metagenome (GOLD analysis project Ga0335397, IMG submission 205740) | Freshwater microbial communities from Lake Fryxell liftoff mats and glacier meltwater in Antarctica - MAT-04 (spades assembly) (version 2) ...
TACGCCACCTGCTGCGCGCGCTGGGTTTTCAAGCCAAAGCACGCGGCAACGGTGGCGGCGGCCAAGGGCGTTGGGTGACCGGATCCCGTAAGTAAAGGGGGAGATGTCGGCCCCTTGGCCGGCATCGGAGGACATGGAGGGAGCCGGTTGCCCGACGGCCTTGGTCGCCTTTCGGCGCACCCGTCGAACGGCGGCATTCCGATCAATCGAACGACCGTAACGAGCCGCAAGCCGACTCCCATTTGCGGGAAAGGTTTGAGGCCGGATCGAGACCGGCACCCGCCCACCCATCAGCGGTAGGTGGACAGCAGGATGTTGGTTTCGGTGTTGGCGATGCCAGCCGTCAGCCGCACCCGCTCCAGCACTTTGGACAGCGCGGCCATGCTGTCGGCACGCAGTTCGGCCAGCAGGTCCCAGCGGCCGTTGGTGTCGTGCAGCGCTTCGACGCCGGGCTCGCCCAGCAGGCTGGCAATCACGGCGCGGGTCTGGTTGCCTTCGACCAGCACCCACATCCAGGCCCGTATCTGGTTGGGCTCGGCATCCGGCCGCAGCCGCACCGTGTAGCCGACGATCACCTGATCGTCCTCCAGCTTGCGCAGGCGGTTGGTGACGGTGCCACGCGCCACGCCCAATTTGGCCGCCAGCGTGGCGACGTTGGTGCGTGCGTCCTTGCGCAGCATCGAGATCAATTGCCGGTCGGTGTCGTCCATGGCCAGGCCCTGAGGTGCGGTCCTGGGATTGGAGCACGTGGCGCGGTGAGGCACTGTGCGCTGCCTGGCACCGGGTGGACTCGAGTTTGAAGCGTGGTGCGGCGCAAGCGGTAAGGTGTCGCCCAAATGGGAAATCACCTCTTGCACCTGACGCTGTCTGACCGGGCATCGATCCCGACTTCGCTGCAAGCAAAGCTCAACGGGTCGGCGATTGCCCGGCAGTTGGACTTCAGCCGGTACACGATCCACCGAGCGATCAACCGCAGCCACGCGCCCGCGCCGACAGCGCTGGCGTGGGTGCTTAGCCGGCCTGTCGTGGCCGGTCCGCAGCCACACATTGCCGCGTTGTTTGCGCTGGCCGGCGTGGCGCCGCCCAGCCGCGCCGTCCGCCGTTGCAAGTCGCGGGCGGCGGCCGTCGGCGCAATCGGCCGGCGGTCTGTGCGCCAGCCCGCTGCTGCTGCCGGGGCTGCGCCATGACCGGCGGCAGGCCGGACGGACGGGCCCGGATGCCGCGGGGCGGACCGATCCCCGCGCCATTGGACCTGCCGCGCCTGCTGATGCGCCGTGCCGGCGTGGTGGCCGCCGCGGTACTGATGTTGGCGCTGGCAGCGGGTCTGGCACGCATGGCCTACGACATCGACGACGAGGTGGACGCTGCGGTCACGCTGGCCACGCTGGTGGCCCGGCTGGGCAGCCTGTCGCAGGTGGACGACGCGGTCGCGCTGGACTCGCTGCGCCAGTTGGCCGCCGACCACCCGCCACGCCACCTGCTGCTGCGGGTGCAGGACACGACCGGCCGGCTGCTGTTGCCGCCTCCCCCCGCGCCGCCGGATGGCCTGTTGCTCGGCGCCTTGCTGGCCGGGCACCGGGCGCTGCAGTCGGCGCCGGATGCGCGCCACGTCAGCTGGACCGTGGACCGACCCGGCGGCGCACCCTGGACCGTCACGCTGGCCGCATCGCACGAGAGCGAGCGGCGCGAGTCCCTGCTCAACTTGCTGGGCACGTTGACGCTGTTGCTGGCCTGCATCGCTGGCCTGCTGCTGGCGATGCGCTGGAACCTGCGCCGCGCACTGGCCCCGCTGGACCGGCTGCTGGCGGCGATTGGCGGGATCGGCGGGATCGGCGGGATCGGCGGGGCCGGCGGGCTGGCGGGCGACTTTCCCTCCGGCGACCCTGACCCTGACGCCACCCCCCGCCCACCCCACGGTGCCCAGCCGCCAGGCCCCGACGCCCGGTCCGCGCAGGCCCTGCCCACCATGCCGATCCGGGAGCTGGAGGCCATCGCCGCCGCACTGCGCCGGCTGGGCCATGCGCTGGCCGAGGCCGAGGCCAGGCGCCGACTGCTGAGCCAGCAGCTGCTGACGCTGCAAGAGGACGAGCGTGCCCGCCTGGCGGCGGAGTTGCACGACGAGTTTGGCCAACGCCTGACGGCGCTGCGGGTGGACGCGGCCTGGCTGGCGCGCCGGCTGGAAGGCCAAGCCGAGCCGGCGCAGGTGGTGGCGGGCATGGCGTCGCAATGCCAGCTGATCCAGCACGACATCCGCTCCCTGCTGTCGCGGCTGCAACCCTTTGGTCCGGCTGACGACCCTGACGCGGGCGGGCAGAGCCTGGCCCGTCTGGCGCCGCTGTTGCAAGCCCTGGTGGCCGCCTGGCAGCCAGCCACTGCCGACGCCGGCACGCAATACCGGATCGAGCTGTGTGCCCAAGATGAGCAGGGCCGGGCCCACCCCTGGCCCACCGGTGCAGCGGCCGAGGCCCTGGTGTTGCCACAGGCGCTGGCGCTGACGCTCTACCGCATCAGCCAGGAGGCGCTGACCAACGTGGCCCGCCATGCCCAGGCCCACCAGGCCAGGCTGCGGCTGCAGTACCGCGGGCCGCAGCGGCCGGGCGCGGCGGTTCACCTCGACTGGTCCGTGGAAGACGACGGCATCGGCCTGCCCGCCGGCGACAGCGCCGGGCTGCGCGGCAGTGGCCTGCCCGGCCTGCGCGAGCGGGTTTGGGCGCAAGGCGGCGAGCTGCAGATCGGGCCGGCAGAAGGCCCCGGCCGGGGCTTGCGTCTGGCGGCCAGTTTCGAGACTGTCTGGCTGACGAGGCCCCAGGCGCTCGATCCCCTGGACGCCGAGGCCCCGCCATGACCCGGCAGGACGGCCCGGTGCGGGTGATGCTGGTGGACGACCACGCGGTGGTGCGTGCCGGCTACCGCCGCTTGCTGGCGGACGAGCCCGACCTGCAGGTCGTGGCCGAACACGCCGACGCCGAAAGCGCCTATTCGGCGCTGGTGGCGCTGCCCGAGGCCGCGGTGGAGGTGCTGGTGCTGGACCTGTCGATGCCCGGGCGCAGCGGGCTGGACCTGTTGCGCCGCTCGCGGCAGCGCTGGCCGGCGCTGCGGGTGCTGGTGTTCTCGATGCACGACAGCCCGGCGATGGTGGCGCAGGCCCTGGCTGCTGGCGCTGCCGGCTTCATCACCAAGAGCAGCGAGCCGACGCTGCTGGTGGCCGCGCTGCGTCGGGTGGCGCGCGGCGAGGTGGGCGTGCTGTCACCGGACATTGCCGGCGCGGCGGCATTGCCGACCGCGGCTGCGCATCAGGTGCTGTCCGCGCGCGAATTCGAGGTCTTGCGGGGTTTGGTCGAAGGCCTGACGGTGGACCAGATCGCCGAGCGGCTGCACCTGAGTGGCAAGACGGTGTCGAACTACCAGACCCAGATCCGGCAGCGACTGGGGGTGTCGACGGCGGTGGATTTGCTGCGCTATGCACAAGCGCACCGTTTGTTCCTGCCTTGACCCGAAGAGGCGGCTGGGAGGGTTGGGCCGCGCGGTTTCAGGGTCATCGGCCGCAGGCGCCATTTTTCAGGCGTGGGCGTCCCGGGTGGGGCTTTGCGGGTTTTGATTCAACCCGTCGGTGGTCGGTGGTCGGTGGTCGGTCGTTGGTCACTGGCCCGGATTGCCCGACCCTGTCGCCCTGGCAGGTGGCCGGTCGGCAGCGGCTTCAGGCCAGGGTTTCAATCCTGCGGGTCGGGTGACCTGTGGCCAGGGCCTGATCAGTCGCCATCGCCGTCATCACCCCGCAACAACGCCAACATGTCCGCCGCCCGCATCACCGCGCCGCCGCCGCCGTCCTGGCCGGCCAGCACACCCTCGGCCAGCGCGCGTTTGCTGTGGTGCAGCTTGACGATGCGGTCTTCGATCGAGCCCTGTGTCACCAGCCGGTAGACGGTGACGGGCCGTTGCTGGCCGATGCGGTGGGCGCGGCCGCTGGCCTGGTCTTCGGCGGCCGGGTTCCACCACGGGTCGGCGATGATGACGTAGTCGGCCATCGTCAGGTTCAGCCCAAAACCGCCGGCTTTCAGGCTGATCAGGAAGAAGTCGCCCTGGCCGGCCTGGAAAGCATTCACGCGCTGGGTGCGCTGCGCCATCGGCGTGCTGCCGTCGAGGTACTGGTAGCTCAAGCCGGCGCTGTCCAGGCGCTCGCGCAGCAGCGCCAGGAAGTCGGTGAACTGTGAAAACACCAGCGCCTTGTGGCGGCCGGCCACCAGCTCGACCGCCAGGCGCTCGAACTCCTGCACCTTGGCGCCCACCAGGCCCAGCTCGGGTGCCACCAGGCGCGGGTCGCAGGCGGCGCGGCGCAGCTTGGTCAGCGCGGCCAGCACATGCATCTGGGCCTGGCCTTCGCCGGGGCCTGCGCCTGAACCGCCGCCGCCAGCCAGCACCTGGTTCACGCTCTCCTCGGCCTGCTGGCGCAAGGCTTCGAGCAAGGCGCGCTCTCGGCTACCGGGCACCACCTCGTGGACGATCTCGGTGCGCGGCGGCAGGTCGGCCAGCACCTCGCCCTTGGTGCGGCGCAGCAGAAAGGGTGCCACCAGCCGGCGCAGCCGGCGGCCGGCCTGCGGGTCGCCGTCGCGCTCGATCGGGCCGGCAAAACGCTGGTTGAACTGCTCGATGTTGCCGAGTAGGCCGGGGTTGGCAAAACCCATGATGGCCCACAGCTCGGACAGACGGTTTTCGATCGGCGTGCCGGTCAGCGCGAGCTTGAAATCGGCCTGCAGCGTCAGCGCGGCGCGGGCACGCCGGGTGCCGGCATTCTTGATGGCCTGGGCTTCGTCCAGCACCGCGCTGTGCCAGGGCCGGCTGGCCAGAATATTGCCGTCGATCTGCAGCAGGCCGTAGCTGCAGATCAGCACCTGGCCGGGGCCCATCGCCTGCACTTGCTTGCGGCGGGCGGCTTGCCGGGCGGTGTCGGGCACGCTGCTGTCGTCGCTTGACTCCAGCGGGTCCACAACGTCCACCGCATCCGCCGACTCGGCGTCACCGTCGGCCGCAGCACTGGTGTCGCCGTACATCTCCACCCGCAGCCCCGGCGAAAACCGCGCCGCCTCGGCCAGCCAGTTGCCACACACCGAGGTCGGTGCCACCACCAGCGCCGGGCCGCCGTCGGCGCGGGCGATCAGCAGGGCCAGGGTTTGCAAGGTTTTGCCCAGGCCCATGTCGTCGGCCAGCACCGCGCCAAAGCCGCTGGCGGCCAGGCGCATCAGCCAGGTCCAGCCGCTGCGCTGGTAGTCGCGCAGGTCGGCCAGCAAGGTGATGGGCAGGTCGAACTGGCGGGTCTGGGCTTGCTCCCAGGCTTGGCTACGCTTTGACCAGGCGGCGTCGCCGTCCAGTGCCGGCGCGCCGTCCTGCCCGGCCCAGGCCAGCGCGGCCAGTGGTGACAAACGCTGGGTCTTGCCCTGCGTAGTGACCACCGCGCGCAGGTCGGCGAGCTGCTGACGCAAGGTGTCGGTCAGGGCCAGGAAGCCACCGTCGCCCAGTGCCACGTAGCGGCTTTTGCCGGTGGCCAGCAGGTCCAGCAGCTGGCGCAGCCGCAGCACCTCGCCGCCGTCCAGTGCCAGCTCGCCGTTGATCTCCAGCCAGTCGCCCTTGCTCGCCACACTCAGCTTGACCTGCGCCGCCGTCACGGTTTTGACACGCAGCGGCTTGCCCTTGGGCCATTCGCTGACGATGCCCGGCGCCAGCCCGGCCAGCGCCTCGACCACTGCCAGCGCCTGGTCGGGCTGGTCCAGCGACCAGGTGTGCTCGCGCTCGTCCAGCCAGTCCAGCTTGTCGATCAGCGTGGCTTGGTGGGCCCGCTCGGTGGCCAGACTGCGCTGGGTCGACAGGGTCAGGCCCTGGTGCACGGTGGTCACGCGCTCGCGGCCCTGGCCTGGCGCCAGGCGCGGCCCGAAGTCGCCAAAGGGCGCGGCCACCAGGCGCAGGCTCAGGCCATCGCCCTGCGGCGTCAGCTCGGCCCGCAGGCTGTTGTTGGCCGGCACCTCGTGGCCGGCATCGGCATCGCTGGCCAGCTGAAAATGGCCGGCCAGCACCCGCAGCGCGGCGTCCATCTCGGTGCGGGCTGCTACCGGCACCTGCCAGCCCTGGCTGACCAGCTCGGCCACCCGCAGCTGGGCCGGGGTGATGCGCAGCAGCCGGGCGCGCTCGGGGCCGTCGCGCAGCAGCAGCACCGACGGCCGGCTCAGGTCGGCGATGCGCCGGCCGCTGTAGTCGAAGTCGTCCTCATCGTCGAGCAGGTCGTCGTCGTCATCCAGCTCGTCGAGGGTCTCATCGTCAGGCCGGATCGGATCGACCACCCGGAACTGCAAAAACTCACCGCGTGTCAGCACCTCCAGCTGCGGCAAGGCCTCGGCCAGCTCGATGAACTGCAGCGGCGCCTCGGGCCAGGCCACATGCGGGTGGCGCACCAGGGCCTGCACCGCTTGCTGCTTGTCAAACGCCAGCTTGCCGCCAAACGGCAGCTTCTTGAGCGAGCGCAGCACGGCGGCGTCGTGTGCCGGCAGGTCGGTGCGTTTGGCCAGGCCGCTCAGCGACGCGGGCTTGGGTTTGCCCAGGCCCCTGGCGCCGGCTTTTTGCTCCAGCGGCTCGACCTTGCGTATCCGGCCCAGCGCATCGGTGCTGAGGGTCCAGATCAAGCGGTCGGCCACACCGCCAGCACCCGCGCCGGATGCTGCCGCGCCGCCCACGCCACCCAGCGCGACTATTGCCGTGAGCGCTTCGCGCCAGCGGTCGGCCGGCGCGCCAATCGGGAAGGGCTGGGCCGCGTCCGCCTCGGTTGCGGGCACACCGCGCAGCAGCGCTGCGGCGCGCCGCACCATCATCGCCAGCCAGGGCTGGCCGCTGGCCTCGTAGTCGCTGGCGAGTTTGGCCGCCAGTGTGCCCAGTACCGAGGGTTGTGGTGGTTTGTGGCCGAGCCAGGCCGCCAGCAGCCATTGGGTGAGCAGCACCAGGCCGTGCAGGCGCAGGCCCTGCAGCGGTGCCATCGCAAACGCGCGGGCGCTGCGCGGTGCGTCACCCAGGCGTTGGTCGATGGCCTCCTGCCAAACCCCCCAGAAGGTGTAGGGGTCGGCGTCGCGCTTGCCGGCCTCGCCGGCCGCGAACTTGCGCGCCTTGGTCCACAGCGCCGGGTCGGGCTGGGCGATCAGGGCCAGCAGGTAGAACCATGACGTGGGCTCGGAGAACAACTGCTTGCGCCGGCCGCTCAGGGCCGCCTGCTCTTTCCAGGCCAGCTCGAAGGCGGTAGCGCCGCTGGCGTAGTGGCCGTCGGCGATGTCGGCGGCGGCGCGGATCGCCTGGGCTTCCGGGTGGTCCAGGCCCAGCAGCACGCGGCGGGCCTCGTCGCGCTGGCCGGCCAGCAGCAGGCGCTCGGCCAGGCGCAGCCGAGGCAGCTCCTGCAGCTGCCCGGGGTCGGGCCGGGATTGGCCCAGCAGCCAGGTCCACAAGGGTGCGGTGTAGCTCTCGCTGTCGCCGCCGACATGCCTCAGCAGGTTGACCAGCAGCAAATAACGCAGTTCGGGGTCGAGCCGGTCCCACAGCGCGGGCTGGAACGGCCGCAACAGTGCCACCGCCAAGAGGCCTGGCTGCTGCGGCGAGGCGCTGCGGCTCAGCTGGCACAGCCGGTCGAAGGCCGCAGGCGTGCCACCGGCAAAAATCACCACGCGCAACGCACCGAGCATGGCCTCGTCGCCATACAGCTCCAGATGCCAGCTGTTGTCGAAGCGGTACAGCCGACGCCAGGCTGCCCACCAGCGCTCACGGGCGTCCGGCTGCTGCACCAGCGCGACAAAACGGGGCCACGACAGCTCGGGCAGGGCCCACCACTGGCCCTGGGGGTTACAGCCGACCTGCTTGGTATGCAACAACTCAGCCAGCCAGCCCCGCAAGTTGTTGGTGCTGAAGCCGGCGCCACGCGTGGTGAGCTGGTCGGCCAGCAACTCGGTAAGCCGGGTGACGTTGATCGGCGCTTGAATGAAACACAGCGCGTCGAACACGATTTGCCCGTCGGACGGCTTCGGAAGGGAAGGGTTGGCGGGCAGCAGTGGCATGGCGGGTCGGTGGGTCAGGCGAAGCTCAGGCGGTGAAGGCGGCGGCTTGGGGCAAACGGCGCTGCGCACAGTGTAAAAGCGCGGTCTGCCCCAAGGGCATGCGCGAAGGCCCGACCGTTTCCGCCGCCCTCGGGTCAGGTTCGGTCTATGCTTCGCCATGCGCGAAGGGTAAATTGGCAATCCCCGTTCACTGCAGGCCTAGCCTTCGCGCATCATTGGCACGCAGCCCCGCTGGGCGCTGCGTACCGCCATCAACCCCAAGCCCAGCGCCATGCGCTTCGACCTGATCACCCTCAACCTCGTGCTGGCCATCGCCGAGACCCAGAGCATCACGCGCGGCGCCGAGCGTGAGCACCTGGCCTTGGCGGCCGCCAGCAAGCGCTTGTCCGACCTGGAGGTGCGGCTCGGCGTGCTGTTGTTCGAGCGCCGCGCCCGCGGAGTCGAGCTGACCGAGGCCGGTCGGGCGATGGTGCGCCACATCCGCTCGCTCAATGCCTCGCTGCATGCGCTGGAGAGCGATGTGGTGGAGTTTTCACGCGGCATCAAGGGCCATCTGCGCATCGCCGCCAACGCCAGCGCCATCGCCGAGTGCTTGCCGGCCGACCTGGCCAGCTTCAGCCAGGCCCATCCTGGCATCCGCATCAGCCTGGACGACCTGACAAGCGCCGAGGTGCAGGCGGCGGTGGCGTCGGGCCGGGCCGACGTCGGCATCTTCGTGCCGCCCCAGCACGAGAGCCGGCTCAGCTGCCAGCCCTACCGCGAGGGCGAGTTGGCGGTGCTGGTGCCCACCGGCCATGTGCTGGCAGGGCGGGCGGCCGCAGCGGTGGCTGCTGCTGCCACGGGCACCCCGGTAGCGGTGCGTTTCGACGCACTGCTCGACTTCGACATCGTCGGCCTGCACCTGGGCGCTGCAGCCCACGAGCAGATGCGCGACCGCGCCCAGGCCCTGGGCCGCACGCTCAATGTGCGGGTGCAGGTGCGGGGCTTTGATGCCATTGCCCAACTGGTCGAGGCCGGACTGGGCGTGGCGGTGCTGCCGGCGGTGGTGGCGCAGCGTTTTGCCCGCATCTTTGCGGTGCAGCCGCTGGCGCTTGACGAGGATTGGGCGCGCCGGCCCTACCTGCTGGCCGTGCGCACCCAGGAGGTATTGCCGGCTGTGGTGCAGCGGTTTGTCGAGGCGCTGTGCGGCGCCGCCCGTCCACAGGCCGCTGCTGTTTCTGCCCTCAACGCGCCAGTGGCGCGACAATCCGATTCCCGCAAGAGGTGACCCGAATGAACCCAAACGCGACCGCCAGCCCGGCTTCCAGAACACTCTACGACAAGCTGTGGGACGAGCACGTCGTGCGCACCGAGGACGATGGCACGGCCACGCTCTACATCGACCGCCACCTGGTGCACGAGGTCACCAGCCCGCAGGCCTTCGAGGGCCTGCGGCTGGCCGGCCGCAAGGTCTGGCGTGTCAGCTCGATCGTCGCCACCGCCGACCACAACACGCCCACCACCGGCTGGAGTCAGGGCTACGACGGCATTGCCGACCCGATCAGCAAGCTGCAGATCACCACGCTGGACGCCAATATCGCGGCCTTTGGCGCGGCGGCGTACTTTCCGTTTCTGGACAAGCGCCAGGGCATCGTGCACGTCATCGGGCCGGAGCAGGGCGCCACGCTGCCGGGCATGACGGTTGTTTGTGGTGACAGCCACACGAGTACCCACGGTGCCTTTGGCGCGCTGGCGCACGGCATCGGCACCAGCGAGGTCGAGCATGTGCTGGCCACCCAGACCCTGCTGGCCAAAAAGGCCAAGAACCTGCTGGTGCGGGTGGACGGCACGTTGAGCCAGGGCCTGACCGCCAAGGACATCGTGCTGGCCGTCATCGGCCGCATCGGCACCGCAGGCGGCAACGGCTACACCATCGAATTTGGCGGCTCGGCCATCCGTGCACTGAGCATGGAAGGCCGCATGACGGTCTGCAACATGGCGATCGAGGCCGGTGCCCGCGCCGGCCTGGTGGCAGTGGACGAGACCACGATCAACTACGTCCGCGGCCGGCCGTTTGCACCCAAGGGCGTTGAGTTCGACCTTGCGGCGGCGTTTTGGCGCACCTTGCGCAGCGACGAAGGCGCCCACTTCGACGCGGTGGTCGAGATCGACGCCGACACCCTCAAGCCCCAAGTGACCTGGGGCACCAGCCCCGAGATGGTGCTGGCGATCGACGAGCGGGTGCCCGACCCCGACAAGGAAAAGGACGACACCCGGCGCGGCGCGATCGAGCGTGCGCTGGTCTACATGGGGCTGGAGCCGAACAAGCTGATCGCCGACATCCGCATCGACAAGGTCTTCATCGGCTCTTGCACCAACAGCCGCATCGAGGACATGCGTGAAGCGGCCGCCGTGGTGCGGCGCATCGGCGGCCGGTTGGCGTCCAACGTCAAGCTGGCGCTGGTGGTGCCGGGCTCGGGCCTGGTCAAGGCCCAGGCCGAGGCCGAGGGCCTGCACGAGGTCTTCAAGGCGGCCGGCTTCGAGTGGCGCGAGCCGGGCTGCAGCATGTGCCTGGCGATGAACGCCGACCGGCTGGAGCCCGGCGAGCGCTGCGCGTCCACCAGCAACCGCAACTTCGAAGGCCGCCAAGGCGCCGGTGGCCGCACCCATCTGGTCAGCCCGGCGATGGCCGCTGCGGCCGCGCTGAACGGCCACTTTGTCGATATCCGGCGAATCATCTGACCCACCCACCGAGAGGTTTTTCGTGCAAGCCTTCACCGTACACAAGGGCCTCGTCGCCCCGATGGACCGTGCCAACGTCGATACCGACGCCATCATCCCCAAGCAATTCTTGAAAGCCATTGCCCGCACCGGCTTTGGCCCCAACCTGTTCGACGCATGGCGCTACCTGGACAAGGGCGAGCCGGGCCAGCCCGATGCAGTGCGACGCCCCAACCCGGACTTTGTGCTGAACCAGCCGCGGTACGCGCATGCGTCGGTGCTGCTGGCGCGCGAGAACTTCGGCTGCGGGTCGAGCCGCGAGCATGCGCCCTGGGCGCTGGAGCAGTACGGCTTCCGGGCGCTGATCGCGCCCAGCTACGCCGACATCTTTTTCAACAACTGCTTCAAAAACGGCATCCTGCCGATAGCGCTGCCCGAGCGGGTGGTGTCGCAGCTGTTCGACGAGGTTTTCGGCTTTGTCGGTTACCAGCTCTCGATCGATCTGCCACGCCAGGTGGTGATCAAGGCCGACGGCAGCGAGATACCGTTCGAGGTGCAGCCCTTCCGCAAGTACTGCCTGGTCAACGGCTTCGATGACATCGGCCTGACGCTGCGCCATGCCGACAAGATCTCGGCCTTCGAGGCCGAGCGCATCGCCAGGATGCCCTGGCTGACGCACCGCGAACTCTGACCCTTATCGATACCGATACCGATACCGATACCGAAAGCAAAGCCACATGAAAATCGCAATCCTTCCCGGTGACGGCATCGGCACTGAAATCATGGCCGAGGCCGTCAAGGTCATGGCCGTGCTCGACCTGCCGTTCGAGACCGAAACCGCCCTGGTCGGCGGCGCGGCCTACGAGGCGCACGGCCACCCGCTGCCCGAGTCCACCCTGAACCTGGCCCGGGCCGCCGACGCAGTGCTGTTCGGCGCGGTGGGCGACTGGAAGTACGACACGCTGGACCGCCCGCTGCGGCCCGAGCAGGCCATCCTGGGCCTGCGCAAGCACCTGGGGCTGTTTGCAAACCTGCGCCCGGCGATCTGCTACCCCCAGCTCACCGCCGCGTCCTCGCTCAAGCCCGAGCTGGTGGCCGGGCTGGACATTTTGATCATCCGCGAGCTCACCGGCGACATCTACTTCGGCCAGCCGCGCGGCCGACGCGTGGCGGTGGACGGGCATTTTCCGGGTGCCGAAGAAGCCTTCGACACCATGCGCTACAGCCGGCCCGAGATCGAGCGCATCGCCCACGTCGCCTTCCAGGCAGCACGCCGGCGCAACAAAAGGCTCACCAGCGTCGACAAGGCCAATGTGCTGGAGACCTTCCAGTTCTGGAAGGATGTGGTCACCGAGGTACATGGCCAGTACCCCGACGTGGCACTCGACCACATGTATGTCGACAACGCCGCGATGCAGCTCGTCAAGGCGCCCAAGTCGTTTGATGTGGTCGTCACCGGCAACATGTTCGGCGACATCCTGAGTGACGAGGCGGCGATGCTGACCGGCTCGATCGGCATGCTGCCGTCGGCCTCGCTGGACAAGGCCAACAAGGGTTTGTACGAGCCCAGCCACGGCAGCGCGCCCGACATTGCCGGTAAGGGTGTTGCAAACCCGCTGGCTACAATCCTGTCTCTTGCCATGATGCTGCGCTACACCTTGAACCAAACTGATGCCGCCGTCCGGATCGAATCCGCGGTGGATGCGGTGCTGTCCGCCGGTTTGCGCACCGGCGACATCTGGTCCGAGGGCATGCAGCGCGTGGGTACGCGCGAGATGGGCGATGCCGTGGTGGCAGCGCTGTCCGGCCGCGTTGCTGGCAAAACCACGACCCCGATTACCAAGGCCTGACCCGCTTCGGATCGACTCGCCCCACCTGGACCCCGGCGAAGCGAGCCGG
>Ga0335397_10008826_pt1 | contig 12675 bp, 8 predicted proteins | sample MAT04_FD_205740 | JGI IMG/M metagenome (GOLD analysis project Ga0335397, IMG submission 205740) | Freshwater microbial communities from Lake Fryxell liftoff mats and glacier meltwater in Antarctica - MAT-04 (spades assembly) (version 2) ...
CAGGATCGACACCTCAGCAGCGACGACGCTCGCCAGGACGTAGTTGGCGTCGAGGCCGTGCATCAGGGCCGCCATCAGCGCGAGGTTGACGATCGTGCCCAGGGCCCCCACCGCCGCGAACCGCGACATCCGGCCCATCCGCAGGGAGGCCATCTGGTATTAGGAACTGCACGCCGTTGCGCCACGACGCCTTGCTCTCGCCCTCACCCCGCACGCCGAAGACGAACGGCACCTCAGCGACCCGCAGGTCGTGGCGGGCCAGGATCTCCAGCAGGATCTTGAAGCCGCGCGGACGCAGCCGGTCCAGCTCCACGGCGCTGCGGCGCAGGGCGAAGAAGCCGGTCATGGGGTCGCTGCAGACGCGTCCAACCCGTCGTGGGAAGCACGCCTGCGCCAAGGTCGTGCTCGATCTGGAGACGCCGCGCCGCCAGGACGAGCTCAGGCCGGACGAGTCTCCCTCGCCGCAGTAGCGCGACGCCACGGCCACATCGGCGTCCTCGAGCCCGGCCAGCAGAACGGGCACCAGCTCAGGGGGGTGCTGCAGATCGCCGTCCATGACGACGACGTCGCGTCCGCGGGCGGAACGGATCCCGGCCGTCACGGCCCCCGCCAGGCCCCCGCTGCGCTCCGCCCCCTCCCGATGGATCATGCGCACTGTGAGCGGGCCGCCGCGCGTCAGCTGCCGGATGATCTCCGGCGTGACGGAGTCGGTCGAATCGTCGACGAAAAGCACCTCCACCGCGATCTCCTCGGGAAGCGCGTCGGTGAGTCGCCGAACGAGGTCACGGCAGTTGTAGCCCTCGTTGTAGGTCGGGACGACCACGGTCGCTGTCACATCACTCCTCGACATCGAGCACCGCCAGCACGGTCTCTGTGGTCGTCTGGTACTTGCGTGCCAGTTCCGCAGCCGTCGCCAGGCCACGCTCGTCGCGGATGGCCGCGATCTGACCGTTGGTCAGGCCGGCGAAGCTGTCGCTGGGCGCGTCCAGGAAGGCCTGGTACTGACGCTGCGACTCCGCCACCGCCGCCGCGACCTCGGCGCGTTCCACCTGCTCGATGGCTGCTTCTTCCGTGACAGACAGGACATCGCGGATCTCCACCCGCGCTGGTCCCTCGCCGGCCGCCCAGACGAGCTGGGTGTGCTCGTACGCCTCCTCGACGAGGGGGCCGGCGTTGTCCTTCATGTACGTCGTCCAGGTGAGGTAGTCCAGATTCCTCAAGTCGCCGCTGAGATCCTCGATCACCGCACCGTCGGAGTCGATCTTGTAGAACCAGATCACGTCATCGCGGTCACGCCCCTGGGCGACGACGTCGTTCCAGTAGGTGTTGTCGACCGCGATCCGTGCTCCGGGGCGCAACGACTCGATGCGCTGCAAGGCTGCTGCCTGCGCATCGTTGGTGTCCGCCGTCCACGCGGTCCGGTAGGTGGACCGCCACTCGGCCAGGGGAACGGTGGCTCCGGCCAGGACCCCAAGGACCACGAAGCCGGCGGCGTACCCCATCGCCCTGCTGCTGCGCAGCGGTTGAGCGGCGCGCTGCCACAGGGTGTCAACGATGCCGACGAGAACCAGGGCGCAGAACGGCAGGACGGCGATCACGTACATCTGGGGCAGGTACCCACCGGGTCGCAGCGCGATCAGCGTGGCGATCACGACAGCGATGCCGACCGGGCGGAGCCGCGTGAAGAAGAGCGCGACGAGCCCGGCGGCGACGCCACCGAACAGGAGGAAGGAGTCCTGCGCAATCCAGTTGCTGAACGTGACGTAGGCACCGCCCTCTGGGCCGTTCGGATCGAGCAGGAAGCCTGCGCCCTCCCCCCCCTTACGGTGACGGTGAGATGCGCTGTCGGAGGTGTCGGGCACAGTGCACCTCATGCGGCAAGGGGCGGTGCGGGTCCGGCTGGATGTCAACGACGCCCAGGCCGGGATGTTTCTGCGCGCGGCCGGCGCGAGACGGAAAGCCCACAACTGGGCGATCGATGAGATCAAGGTGAACACGCGTCAGTGGGCCGCTGAGGCCTCCTATGACATCCCCAAGGGTGAGCGGACCCGGCCGTTGAGCTACTTCACGCTGGCGAAGAGGTGGACGGCAGCGAAGCCGGAGGTCGCGCCGTGGTTCGACGCGCACTCGACGTGGACGTTCCGGTACGGGATTCAAGCTGCCGCCCAGGCGCACGCTGCGTTCCTGAAGGGTCAGCGGCGCTTCCCGCGGATCAAGTCCCGCAAGACTGACCGGCACCGGTTCACCGTCGCCGACGGGCTGCGCCTGGAAGCCGGCCGGGTGCGCCTGGCCAAGTACGGCTGGGTGCGGGTTGCGGCGCCGTGCCGGGCGCAGGCCGACCTGCGGCGGCTGCTGCGCCGGGGTCGGGCCCGGCTGCTGAACATCACCGTCAGCCGGCACGCCGACGGCCACTGGTACGCAACGCTGTGCTTCGAACGCGAGATCCGGGTGCCAGCCGAGCAGCGCACCAGCCCGGTCGGTCCGACGGTCGGGGTCGACCGGGGTGTGAAGACCTCCGCGGTCGTCGCGACCGCCGACCGGCAGGTTGTCGCCGAGCTGGCGGGTATTCGGGCGCTGCGCGAGGCCCGCCGTCGGGTTGCGCACCTGCAACGGGCCGTGTCCCGGACCCAGCGTGGCTCGAGCAACCGGAAGAGGGCGGTGGCCCGGCTGGGGCGGGCGCACGCCCGGGTCGCCGCAGTCCGCGGCAACGCGCTGCACACCTTCACCGCCCGCCTCGCCAGGGCGCACGCGGTCATCGTCATCGAGGACCTCGCGACGGCGAACCTGCTGAAGAACCATCACCTGGCGGCGGCGATCGCTGACCAGGGCTGGGGTGAGCTGGCCCGGCAGTTGACCTACAAGAGCGCCCGCCACGGTGGGACGGTGATCGTCGCGGACCGCTGGTTCGCGAGCTCCAAGACGTGTTCGGGCTGCGGCTGGGTGAGACCCAAGCTCAGCCTGTCCGAACGCACCTACGTCTGCAGCAACCTGTCGTGCGGCCTGCGGGCCGACCGGGACGTCAACGCCGCAGCCAACCTCGCTGCCTGGGGCGAGGCCCAGCTTGCTGGGCTCTCCCAGGTCGGGGACCGCCACCCGGACGGCCCGTCAGAACAGTCCGCTGTTCATGCCTGTGGAGGGAGCAACGAGCCAGCAGCAACGCTGGCGGGAGCTTCCGGTGAAGCAGGAACCAGCCGGCCACGCATCCGCGTGGCGTAAGCACTGGACCGCCCCGGACAGGGGCGCTCACGGCGACGACGATGGCCCCGCCATCACACCGTCACCGTAAGGGGGGGCCCTCCCTGTTCATGAACTGCATGAAGCCCAGCGCCCAGCGCGTGCGCTGCTTGATCAGCTGGGGGATCCGCTCTGGCGTCTCCTCCTGCGTCGTCAGCGCAGGGTCGTCGGCGACGACGATCTTCTTGCCCAGGCAGGAGAGGCGTACTCCGATCTCGCAGTCTCGGCCAGGCAGTCGCCATCCCAGCCCCCGACCTGTTCGATGAGGGAGCGTCGGATGAACACCGTGTTCCCTCCGAGCGGGATGAAGCCGGACTGCGCGTGGCCGTGCAGCCGGGAGCGGAACCAGATCCGGCGCGCCGCGATCAAGGCGCACCTCGCCGCGCTTCCCGGCCCCACCTCGAGCCCGACGCCGTCCCTCAGCCCTGGTCCGCCCCCGAGCTCGAGCCCGTCCACCAGCCCCAGCCCGAGCCCGTCGCCCTCGATCACCAAGAAGGGCTCGGCCGGCAAGAAGCCGGTGCGGGCGGTCGGGCTGCGGCGAGGTCCATGGCGCTTGACCACCCGCTGATTCGGGCGACTGTTACGTCAACGCCACCCGCAGGCTGCCTGGCCCCGATAGCCTCAGGCCGGGCCCGACCGGTCCTGCCTGCTCCGGTCGTCGGCGGCGATGGAGGGGGCACGGTGGACGGTACGCCCGAGCACGCCGACCTCGAGCGACGCCAGCGGTTCACCGACGCGCTGCTCGAGACGATCGAGGTCGGGATCGTCGGCTGCGACGCCGACAGCGTGTTCCTGGTGAGCAACCGGGCCGAGCGGGAGATGTTCGTCTTCGACACGGGCCTGGACGGTCTGCGGCCCGAGCACCTCGACCGGCGCATCGACGTCTACTCGCCCGGTGGCGAAAAGCTCGGCCCGCAGGACTACCCGCTGATGCGGGCGCTGCGGGGGGAGGACGTCAGCAAGGTCGACGTGGTCGCCGGGCCGGCCGGTGGTCCGTACAAGGAGCTCGTGGTGCGGGGCCGGCAGATCACCGGACCGCAGGGCGAGGTGCTCGGGGCGGTCGCCGCGCTCACCGACGTGACCGCCGAGCGGGCCATCGGCCGGGCGCTGGCCGACGAGCACCGCCGGCTTGCCGAGGCCCAGCGGCTCGGCCGGCTCGGCAGCTTCGAGTGCGACTTCGTCACCCGGACCTGGGCCTTCTCGCGGCACCTGCTGGTGCTCTGGGGCCTGCCGCCCGACGTGGCGGTCGAGCGGGCCGTCGAGCTCATCCACCCGGACGACCGGGACGCCGCCCTGGCCAGCTGGCACGCGGCCTGCCGCTCCGGTGGACCGCAGAGCTTCGAGTTCCGTATCCTCCACGGCACCGACCGGGCCGAGCGCCTCCTGCGGTGCCACGTCGAGGTGCACCTCGGCGACGACGGCCGGCCGGTGCTCGGTCGGGGCATCCACCAGGACATCACCGATCTGCATGTCGCGGAGCGCGACGCGCGGCGGGGGCAGGCCTTCCTGCAGGCGGTGCTGGCGGCGACGCCCGATGACATCGTGGTGACCGACGTGGTCACCGGTGCACTGGTCTACGGCTCGGCGCGGGACGTGCTCGGGCTTGGCGCCGAGCAGCTCAGGGCGCTGGGGGCGGAGGGCGTTGCGGCGCGTACGCACCCCGACGACCAGGCGCGGGTGCGGGCGCTGGACCTCTCCGCGGCCGCTCTGCCGGACGACGAGGTCGTGTCGGCCGACTACCGCAGCCGGCACGCCGACGGCACCTGGCGCTGGCTCAGCCGCCGGGTCACGCCGTTCCGCCGCGGCGCCGACGGCCGGGTCGTCGAGGTGCTCGCCGTCGTCCGTGACGTCACCGGGGTCGTCGAGGCCGAGCAGCGGCTGCGCCACGCGGCCCGGCACGACCACCTCACCGGCCTGCCCAACAGGGCCGAGCTGGTCGAGCGGCTCGACGCAACGCTGGTCCGGGCGGGTCGGGACGGCGGCGAGGCCGCCGTCCTGTTCTGCGACCTCGACGGCTTCAAAGGCGTCAACGACACCAGCGGGCACGCCGCGGGCGACGCGGTCCTGGTCGAGATCAGCAGCAGGCTCCTGGCCGAGGTGCGCGAGGAGGACATCGTGGCGCGGGTGGGCGGCGACGAGTTCGTCGTGGTCCTCCAGCCCTGGCAGGCCGCCACCCAGGCCTCGGGCGACGGCACGTGTGCACGTCTGGTCCCGGACCGGCAGGCGGCGGTCGAGGTCGCCCAGCGGCTGGCCGCCGCGCTGCGCCGACCGATCCTGGTCGGCGATCGGGAGCACATCGTGACGGTCAGCATCGGCCTCGCCTTCGCCCTGGACACCGCGGGGACGCAGGACATCACCTCGGAGTCCCTGCTGCGCGCAGCCGACGCGGCGATGTACCGGGCCAAGAGCGACGGCAAGGACCGCCTCGAAATCGTTCAGCAGCGGGCCGCGGAGAAGTCAAGCGCCTCGTTCGCGTGAGCTCGCCCCGAGCCTGAGGCCCGGGCCCGCTCATCGACCGCACCTCGGCGTGCCGCAGCGCGTAAGAGCCTGCCGCGGTGGGGCACGCTGCCCTCGTGCACCGCCCTGACCTCGCCGCCCTGGCCCGCTCCGCCCACGTCGACGATCGGCTGGTCGGGCTGCGTGACCTGACCGTCTGGCAGACCCGCGGCGGCCGCGCGCTGGTGCGCTGCGCCGCCGGGCTGGCCGGTGTGCTGGGGCCGCACCTGGCGGTGCTCGCGCTGCTGGTCGTCGCGGGCGGGTTCGTCGTCGCGCTGACCGGGGCGAGCGCGGAGCTGTACGAGCAGGTCGGCGCCGGGGAGGGCGTCGTCGCGTTTGACCGGCCGGTGCTCGAGGTGATGCTGCAGCTGCGGTCGGAGAAGGCCAACACTGTGATCAGCGCCTACACCGACCTCGGTGGACCGGTCGGGATGCCGGTCCTGACGGGTCTGGCCGTGCTGGCGATGACGCTGGCTTGGCGGCAGTGGACGCCGCTCGTGCTGGTGGTCGTCGCCGCGGCGGGGTCGCTGCTGATGACCGTGGTCGGCAAGGCCCTCGTCGACCGGGTCCGGCCACCGATGGCCGATGCGGTCCCGCCGTACGAGCAGTCCGCGGCCTTCCCCAGCGGCCACGCCCTCAACGCCGTCGTCCTTGCGGGGGTGCTTGCCTACCTCCTGGTCCGACGACAGCACCGGGCGTGGGTCCGCGCCACGACGCTGGCCGTCGCCGTGGCGTTCGCCTTCACGATGGGGTTGTCCCGGGTCTACCTCGGCCACCACTGGCTGACCGACGTGCTCGTCGCCTGGACGCTCGGCCTGGCCTGGCTCACCGTCGTGGTCGTGGCACACCGCTTGTGGCTGACCGTCCGGCAGCACCACGAGGAGCGGGCCACGTCCTGACGGACGCCCCATCGGCAGGATGCCGCCCGTTCCTCATGAGCCTTTCGGGTCAGGTCCAGCCCACCGTTCGGGTGATCTTCCCGGCTTGCCCTCAAGGGTGGCTCGTTCCCGGCGACATAGTCTCTGTCGCCCGCGTCGCCACAAGGTCGGGCCAAACCGGCAAAGGGAGGATTTCTCACATGACCGTCAGCAGCTGGCGCTAGAGCTCGTCCGTCCGCACGTCCGTTCTGATCCCGAGAGGACCCGACATGACCGTCAGCAGCTGGCGCTAGAGCGCCTCGACAGGGTGCAGCGACCCGGTGGGCACCGGACGGCCGGTGAACCAGCCCTGGACCGCATCCGCCCCCAGCACGACCAGGCGGTCGCGCATCTGCTCGTCCTCCACCCCCTCCACCAGCACGTGCAGCTCCAGGCTGTGGCACAACCGGATCGTCTCGCGCACCAGTGCCTCCGCCTTGCCGTCGCTGCTCAGCATCGGGTCGGTCATCGGCGCGAGGAAGCTCCGGTCCAGCTTGACCTCGTCCACAGGGAGCTGGCGCAGGTAGGTCAGTGACGAGTAGCCCGTCCCGAAGTCGTCGATCGACAGCCGTACTCCCAGCTCGTGCAGCGCGTCGAGCACCACGATGCTGCGGGTGGGGTGGGCCATGACGCTGGTCTCGGTCAGCTCGAGCACCAGCGCCGCCGACGGGAGCCCGGCGAGGCTGAGGGCACGAGCCACCCGCCGCACCAATGCGGGGTCGAGCAGGCTGCGGGCCGAGAGGTTCACTGCCACGGTGGTGTCGTGGCCGGCCGTGCGCCAGGCCGCGGCGTCGTGCAGGGCGCGATGCAGCACCCAGTCGGTCAGGGCGTTGATCAGCCCGGTCTCCTCGGCCACGGCGATGAACTCGTCCGGTGGCACCGGCCCGAGCGTCGGGTGGTCCCAGCGGGCGAGGGCCTCTGCGCCGTACTTCTGCCCGGAGTGCAGATCCACCTTCGGCTGGTACTCCAGGCGCAGCCGACCCCCGGTGGCGGAGCCGGACAGCGCCGCGCGCAGGTCGCTCACGAGGCGCAGGGCGCGCGCGGCATCAGCCTCCATCGGGCGAGCGAAGACCGCCACGCCGAAGGGGTCCTCCTTTGCGGCGTCGAGCGCGGACTGAGCGCGGCGCAGCAGCACCTCGGGGTCGGTCCCGTCCTTGGGTGCCGCGGCGACGCCGACGTGGATCCCCAGCTCGATGTTGAGCCCGTCGAGGTCCAGCGGCTGCTGCAGCTCGGCACGCAGTGCGCGGGCGAAGCCGGCCTGGGACAGGCGTCGGGGCCGGGGGACCAGCAGGGCGTAGTGGTGGCCGCCGACCCGGCCCGCGAGGGCGCCCTGACTGGAGTGCTGGAGGCGGTCGGCAAGGGCGACCAGCGCGGTGTCGCCGATGGCGCGCCCGAACACGTCGTTGATGCCGCGCAACCGGGCGATGTCGACCAGCAGCACCAGGTGGTCGCGCTGCCCGGACAGCCGTTCGGCCGCCTGGGCGCGCCACGCCTGCGGGTTGAGCAGGCCGGTGAGGGCGTCGTGACGGGCCGCCCACTCCAGCCGGGCGAGCTCCTCCCCGCGCTCGACGGCCTGGCCGAGCTGGGTGCTCACCCCGGCGAGCAGCCGGAGGTCCAGCGGGGAGAAGGCACGGACCTCGCCCAGCAGGTCGAGCAGGACCAGTCCGCCCAGCACCTGGTGCCGGCCGGGCAGCGGCGCCGCGAGCACCCGCGCCCGGCGCCGCGGCAGTGTCAGCCGGGACAGCGGGGCGTCCGAACCTGGCCGGCCGGTGCGCAGTGCCTGCTCCAGCACGCCGGTCTCGCGGGCGCCCAGAGGTTCGTCGCTCAGTCCTTCGTCGTCGGCGCAGACGGACCGCACCTGCCGGCCGTCCCGGCGGTCGCGCACCAGGAGGACCTGCTCGACGCCGAACAGCTCACGGACGAGCCCGAGCAGCCGCGGCAGCTGCGGCGCGTTGAGGGTCACGGGCCCGAGCTCGCTGAGCAGCGTCTGCAGCGACACGGCGGCCTCGTTGCGCTCGACAACGTCGGCGTAGGAGCGGGAGGCCACCATGGCGATGACGACCAGCACGGCCAGCAGCACCGCGGCGCTGGTGCTGTGGAAGTAGGTCGTGGCGACGATCAGACCCAGGATGCTGGCGGCGAACGACGTCCCGAGCGCGATCCTCGCCGGCCCGAGCAGCCGACTGCGCACGGGGACGCCCTCGGACAGCGCGATCGCGGAGCCGACGCTCACGCTGCTGACGAGGTCGGCGACCGCCGTTGCGGCGAACGCCGCCGGCCAGACTGCTGGACCGACACCACCGGCCGAGGACGGCGCCAGGGCGGAGAAGACCAGGATCGCCGTCGAGACCTCGAGGGCGAAACTGCCGAGGTTGAACAGCAGCTTGCGGTCGAACTGACGTCGTACGAAAACCAGCGCCGGCAGGGCCCCGAGTATCCGGGCGAGGACGAGGGTCCCCGGTGAGGCGAACAGCAGCCCGAGCAGCCGGGGGACGTCGCAGAGCTGGAACGCGTGGACCTGGCGGCCGTAGGCGAAGTTGGCGACGTACGAGGTGGTGCCGAAGAACATCAGCCCGAGGACCCAGCCGGACAGGTTCCGCTCGGGCGGTGGGGGGTCCGCCACCGTGAGCGCCAGGACGGTCGTCGCGGCGCCGAGGGCGACGACGACCCAGACGTAGGCCTGCACGACGGGCCGCCCGTCGGGGCGCGGCCGGCTCACCGGTGCCGCCAGCACCGAGCTGGTCACGACGGCCCACCGGTGCACTGGGTGCCCACCGGGGCTGCAGGGACCGTGCGGTTCGTGGCACGGCGTCGTGGCGGTCGCACGGGTTCCCTTCTGGCTCGGCGCTCAGGACCAGGGTCAGGTGCGGGACCGGCCGCGCAGCCAGGTCTCGCGTCACGATGATGCACCCCAGGTGCCCGACGGCGCGGGCGTATGGCCCAGCAGGCGGTGCGGACCCGGACCGGGACCCTCCGGCCCTTCGGCGTTCACACGCTGGCCACCGGCGCGCCGCCGCCCGGTCGCGTCTGCGCGCTGGGATCGGGGGGCGTACCCGCGCAGACCCCCACGAGGAGATCCCGTGCGTCGACCCCTGCCCGGCACGGCCGTTCTGACGCTGGCCGCCGGCCTGACCGCGACACTGCTCGCCGCACCCGCGGCGCTCGCGTCGCCCGACCCGTTGGGCCGGACCCCGGTGAAGGGCCCCGCCGGCAAGGCCGTCGCGCTGACCGCGCTCGGCTCGTACGCCTCGGACGTGTTCGACGCGTCGGCGGCCGAGATCGTCGCGCACGACCCGCTCACGCAGCGCCTGTTCGTCGTCAACGCCGCGTCCGGGAGCGTCGACGTGCTCGACGGCCGTGACCCGACGAGCATGACGCTGCTAGGCACGCTCGACACGGCCGGGCTCCGGGCGGCGGACGGCAGCGTCGTCGGTGAGGGGGCGGTCGTGAACTCGGTCGCCGTCCGCGACGGGCTGCTGGCCGTCGCCGTCCAGGCCCCGGACAAGGTGCAGCCCGGCTGGACCGCCTTCTTCGGCACCGAGGGCGACCTGCCGTTCGTGTCCGCCTTACGGGTCGGCGTCCTGCCGGACATGGTCACCTTCAGCCCCGACGGCAGGACGGTCCTGGTTGCCAACGAGGGGGAGCCCGCCGGGGACTTCGCCACCGACCCGGAGGGATCGGTCAGCCTGGTCGACGTCTCGGGCGGCGCGACCGCCCTCAGCCAGCAGGACGTGCGGACGGCGACCTTCCGCGCCTGGGACGAGGGACGGGCGCTCCCGAGAGGGGTGCGGGTCTTCGGCCCGGACGTGGCCGTCCCGGCCGGCCAGGCGCCCGCCGGGCGGGTCGCCCGCAACCTCGAGCCGGAGTACGTCACCGTCGACCACGACTCCGCCACGGCGTACGTCTCCCTGCAGGAGGCGAACACGATCGCCGTCCTGGACCTCGCCAGCGCGCAGTTCACCGACCTGCTCCCGCTCGGCAGTCAGGACTGGTCGGCGCCAGGCAACGAGCACGACGCCAGCGACCGCGACCTGGCGGTGTCCCTGCGGAGCTGGCCGGTCCGGGCCCTGCTGCTGCCGGACGCGATCGCCAGCTACCGGTTCCGGGGGCAGACGTTCCTGGTGACGGCCAACGAGGGCGATGCCCGCGAGTGGGGTGACTACGCCGACGTGACCCGGCTCGGGAGTGCCACCTACCCGCTGTGCGCCGACGCGTTCCCCGACGCCGCCTCGTTGAAGCAGCCGGCGAACCTGGGCCGGCTCAACGTGTCCCTTGAGGACGGCCGTCGGCCGGGCGCCGACTGCTTCGAGACCGTCCACGTCCTCGGCAGCCGCTCGTTCTCGATCTTCACCACCGAGGGTGAGCGGGTCTTCGACTCCGGCGGCCAGATCGAGCGCCTCATCGCCGGCGGTACGGGCGGCGTCCCGCCGAGCGGGTTCAACAGCAACCACACCAGCAACGTCTCCTTCGACGCCCGCAGCGACGACAAGGGCCCCGAGCCCGAGGGCGTCACGGTCGGTCGCGTCGCCGGGCGGACGTACGCGTTCCTCGGGCTCGAGCGCACCGGTGGTGTCCTGAGCTACGACGTGACCGACCCCCGGGCCGTGACCTTCGTCGACTACGTGAACAACCGCGGCTGGCAGGCGCCGGTGCCGAGCCGGGCGGCCGGCGACCTCGGGACCGAGGGCGTCACGTTCGTCCCGGCCGACCAGAGCCCCACCGGTGGCCCGCTCCTGCTGACCGCTAACGAGGTGTCCGGCACCACGACCGCCTTCGCCGTCGAGCGACGCCGGTAGGCCAGCTGTCGGCGATGATCACCGCGCGGTCGTCTGGTGCGTGTCCTCGCAGACCAGGCTGCCCGGGCGTACGACGAGCAGCAGGACGGCGAGCGCCCCCGCCATGCCCGCGGTCACGACCAGGGCCATGGCGCGGCCGTCGTTGCCGAGCACGCCGACGAACGGCGCGGTCAGCGCGGCGACGCCGAACTGGGTGGCACCGAGCAGCGCGGCGGCGGTGCCGGCCGCCTCGCCGTGCCGGGACAGCGCCAGCGCAGGGGTGTTCGGCATCGCGAGGCCCACCGTGGCAAGGACCGCCCACAGCGGGAGGAGCAGGCCGGGCAGCCCGCCGAACCCGGTCGAGGCGGTCGCGAGCAGCACCAGGCTGAACGCCAGACCGGCCACCAGGGACCGGGTCAGCACCTGCTGCGGCTGCAGGGTCCGGAGCAGCCGCGGGTTGAGCTGGGTGGCGCCGATCAGGCCGACGGCGCCGGCGCCGAACGCGAGGCCGAACTGCTGCTCGTCCAGGCCGTACTGGTCCTGCAGGATGAACGACGAGCCCGAGACGTACGCGAACAGCGCGGACATCGACAGCCCCGCGACCAGGATGAGCCCCACGTAGGTGCGGTCGCGCAGGAGCCCGCGGTAGGTCCGCAAGGTGCCCACGAACCGGCCGCTGCGCCGGCGCTCGGCAGGCAGCGTCTCCTCGAGGGCGAAGGCGGCCACGATGACGAGCACGACCCCGATGGCGGCCAGGACGCCGAACACGCCGCGCCAGTCGGTGTAGCGCAGGATCTCGCCGCCGAGCGTCGGTGCGAGCACCGGTGCCGCACCGAGCACGAGCATCAGGCGGGACAGGACGGTGGCGGCGGCGATGCCGGTGTAGCGGTCGCGCACGACGGCCATCGCGGTCACCGACGCCGCGGCGGCGCCCAGGCCCTGGAGCACCCGGAGGCCGCCCAGCACCTCGACGGTGGGGGCGAGCATGCACAGCAACGAGGCGAGCACGTGCACGGCCACACCGACCAGCAGCGGCGTACGGCGCCCGAAGGCGTCCGACAGGGGTCCGACCACGAGCTGTCCCATGGCCACGCCCAGCAGCGTGCCGGTCAGCGTCAGCTGCACTGCGGCCTCGGTCGTCATGAGGTCCTGGGTGATGCTCGGCAGGGCCGGGAGGTACAGGTCGATGGTCAGGGGGCCGAGCGCGATCAGCGACCCGAGGACCAGCACCAGCTTCAGGCGCGACCGTCGCT
>Ga0335397_10008827_pt1 | contig 12675 bp, 8 predicted proteins | sample MAT04_FD_205740 | JGI IMG/M metagenome (GOLD analysis project Ga0335397, IMG submission 205740) | Freshwater microbial communities from Lake Fryxell liftoff mats and glacier meltwater in Antarctica - MAT-04 (spades assembly) (version 2) ...
ATTCTCTTGGGGGCGATTTTTGATGCTGGGTTTCACTGCGACGGAGTCGTCACGAAGAGAGCGAAAAACCGTTGTCGTGCGGGAGGAGGCTCCGGTGGCAATCGCTGATCCAGTTGCTCCCACCGCGCCGACCTTGGGCCCGCCCGAACGTCGCGCCACACAGGACCAACGCCGAGCCATCGGTGTTCTGTCGTTGCTGGCAACCATTGCCCTCGATGCTGCTGCGGTGCTCTTGTGGCTGCGCCTGATCGTTGACCCCGCCAATGGTCGTGGTCCGAAATTCTTCGCGCTGGTCTACGTGATCACCTGCATGGTGCTGTTGGCGCCGACCTATCGACGAGGCCGTCTGGTGACCCGCCCGGCGGAAGTGCTGGTGCAGGTCTCGGCTCGGTTGGCGATCGCCCCCATCATCACCGCCATCCTCACCCTGGCCTCGTCCACGCCGCTCCTGGCGTTCCTGGACATGAGTGCCTACGCCACATTGATCGGGTGCACCATCGCCACGGTCATGCTCGGGCGACTGATCATGTTCAAGATCGTCCACGTGGCTCGATCGCGGGGTTTCGACCTCGAGGACACGCTCATCGTCGGCGCTGGCCCGGTCGGCGTCGATCTTGCCACCGCCCTCGAGGTGAACCCCGAGTTCGGCTTGGCGCCGTATGGCTTCCTCGATCGATTCGACGAGGAGCTCCCGTACCCGACGGTCGGTCGCCCCGAGGACCTGATGGAGGTCCTCGAACGGACCCACATCCGGCACGTCCTCTTGGCGTTCGGTGCTGCGTCAGAGGCCGAGCTGGTCGGCTACGTCCGAGCATGTGCCTACCTGCCGGTGCAGTTCTATGCCGTGCCACGCTTCTTCGAACTCGGCGCCATGAGCAATACCGTTGCTCGTGAGGTCGATGGGTTTGCGCTCGTGCCGCTCCGTCGGCCTGGACACGGCCACTCGATGTGGCCGGCCAAGCGAGCCTTCGACATCATCGTGTCGAGCCTGATGCTGCTCCTGACATCGCCCGTTCTGCTGTTCTGTGCGTTGGCGGTGAAGATGTCGAGCCGGGGTCCCGTCTTCTTCAAGCAGATCCGAGTGGGACTCGACGGGGTGCCATTCGAGATCTACAAGTTCCGGTCGATGCGAGTCAATGACGACCACACGACTCAGTGGTCGGTCGACGAGGATCAGCGAGTCACCAGGGTTGGCAAGTTCCTCCGGAAGTCCCATCTTGATGAACTCCCGCAGCTGTTCAATGTCCTCAAGGGCGAGATGTCGATCGTGGGTCCCCGTCCCGAGCGTCCGTACTTCGTGGAGCAGTTCAATCGCGAGATCGACGGCTACGCCCATCGACACCGTGTCCCGGTCGGGATCACCGGTTGGGCGCAGGTCAACGGTTTCTGGGGCGACACGTCCATCGAGGCACGGGTTCGGCTCGACAACCGCTACATCGAGAACTGGTCGCTCTGGCGCGACCTCGTCATCGCCATGCGCACCATCCCCACCCTTCTGGGCAAGCGCCGGTGAGCGCAGCCGCGCGTGCGGCGCCCATCTCGAGCGGTGTCGATCAGCTCGTCACCATCGTCATTCCGACCCTGAACGAGGAGCGTTCGATCTCGTCGTGTCTCGACAGTGTGCTGTCGCAGACGTACTCGCAGATCGAAGTCCTGGTGCTCGACGGCGGCTCGGACGATCGAACCCGGGCGATCGTCGAGAACTACGCATCGAGGGATGCGCGGGTGATGTTGTTGGAGAACCCGCGGCGGATCCAGTCCGCAGCAATGAACATGGGCCTCGAAGCCGCACGGGGCGTGTATCTGGTCCGGATCGACGCCCACGCCACCGTGGCCCCGACATACATCGCGTCGGCCGTTGCCCACCTCTCGACTGGCGAGTGGGGCGGTGTGGGTGGCCGCAAGGACGCCGTCGGGTTCACGCCCACCGGTCGCGCCATCGCTGCAGTGCTCGGCTCGCCCTTCGGTGTCGGCAACAGTGCGTATCACCACGCCACATCGAGCCAAACCGTCGATCACATTCCGTTCGGGTGCTACGTGACCGACGCGGCTCGTGAGATCGGTGGATGGAGCGAGCAGTACTCGGTCAACGAGGACTTCGAGTTCGACCTGCGAATGCGAACGAGCGGTCGCCCCCTGCTGTTGGACCCGTCGATGGTGATCGCCTGGGAAGGTCGGCCGACGATCAAGCTGCTCGCTCGCCAGTACCGACGGTACGGGCGTGGCAAGTCGAAGGTGGTCCTCGCTCATCCCGCCGCCACTTCGCCACGCCATCTCGCTGCTCCGGGCATCGTTGCCATGCTGGCACTGGCGGCGCTGATCGCACCGTGGCGTCCGAAGTGGTCGTTCGCCCTGGTTGCGCCGTATCTCTTCGTGCTGACCGCCGGATCGATCAGTGTGGCTGCGACATTGCCGACCCCCGAGGAACGCCGAGCAGTCCCAGCGGCGCTCGCGGCGATGCATCTGTCGTGGGGTGTGGGCTTCTGGGAAGGCATCGCAGGCGCCGACGTCGTCCAGCGTTCCCGCTGACCCGATTCAACGTCCGGCTCCCGTGCGGGGACCACCATTGTGGTAGGTGCGCCGACCACCCACGACCGGCCTCGGGCGTCGTGGCGCTGCAATGGCTCGCGGGGCAGCCGGCTCGGGGGGCTACCGTGGAGTCACCAATCGCGGGTAGTTCAATCGGCAGAACGCTGGACTTTGAATCCGGAGGTTGCAGGTTCGAGCCCTGCCCCGCGAGCTGAACATCCCATCAGCACAGCGTGAGAGCAGCATCAACATGGCATCGAACGGGTCCCCGGCATCTGCGGTTGCAGCAGAGAGCGGCACTCGACCGCTCGCAGCCATGGTGCTCGCGGCGGGCGAGGGCTCGCGGATGAAGTCCGAGCGACCCAAGCCACTGCACGTGCTGTGCGGTCGGCCGATGCTCATGTACGTCCTCGATTCGCTGCGGTCCGCCGCTCCCGACAGAGCCGTCATCGTGGTGGGCCACAAGGCGGAACGTGTCACGAAGAAGATCGGGGATACCGAGACGGGCCTCGAGCTCGAGTTCGTCGAGCAGCGGATTCAGCGCGGCACCGGCGATGCTGTGATGGTCGGCCTCGTCGCGGTTCCCGATGACCTCGAGGACGGCGATGTGATCGTGCTGCCCGGGGACGCTCCGCTGCTGCGCGACGAGACCATCGCGGCACTGGTGTCACAGCATCGTCGATCTGACGCGGCGGCCACGTTGTTGACCGCCCGTCTCGATGACCCGACCGGGTACGGCCGTGTGGTGCGAGGCAAGGACGCTCGTGTGGTGCGGATCGTCGAGCACGGCGACGCCACACCCGAGGAACTCGACATCCACGAGGTCAACACCTCCATCTATTGCTTCCGCCGCTCACTCCTGGCACCGGCCCTTCGTCGATTGGAGCCGGACAACGCTCAGGGCGAGTACTACCTGACCGACGTCGTGTCCGTGTTGTCGAGTGCTGGCTATGTCGTCGAGTCGATGGTGGCCGATGACGCGCTGGAGACGTCGGGTGTGAATGATCGAGTACAACTCGCAGCCGCCGAAGCGGAACTGCGGCGGCGTACCAACGAACACTGGCTCCGGTCGGGCGTCACGTTGCTCGACCCGACCAACACCTATATCGACACGACCGTCACGATCGGGCGAGACGTCACCCTCTTTCCCGGGACCGTGCTCCAGGGCGACACGTGGATCGGTGATGGCTCGGAGCTCGGACCGAACACCCGACTGGTGGATTGCTCCGTGGGTTCGGGCTGTGTCATCGAGGGTTCGACCGCCCGGCTGGCGACCATCGGTGATCGCTGTCAGGTCGGCCCCTACGCAGCCCTTGGTGCGGGGTCCAAGCTCGCGGACGACGTGGTCACCGGGCCGTTCTACACTTCATCGGATGCGTAGGGGAGTCCCATGGAACTGATCACTCGGAAGCGGCTGCACATCGTTGCAGGTCGAGTCAATCGCCAACTGGCCGAGGATGTCGCTCATCGACTCTCCGAGGAATTGGGCGAGGTCAACATCGCAGAGTTCAGCAACGGCGAAATCCACTGTCGCTTCGGTGAGTCGATCCGCGGCGCCGACGTCTTCATTTTCCAGGGTCACTGCTCGAGCCCGGAGATCTCCATCAACGACGCCATCATGGAGCAGCTCATCATGGTCGACGCCGCCCGTCGTGCTTCGGCCAAGCGCATCACCGTCGTGGCACCGTTCTTCGGGTACGGGCGCCAGGACCGCAAGGCGGAGGGTCGCGAACCCATCACGGCAAAGCTCGTCGCCAACCTGTTCTCCGGCGCAGGTGCCAAACGACTGGTGTCGGTCGATCTGCACTCTGGTCAGATCCAGGGCTTCTTCGATGGGCCTGTTGACCATTTGACCGCCATGCCGGTGTTGGTCGACTGGATGCAGAAGAACTGCGGGGATGATCTCGTCGTGGTGTCTCCCGATGCCGGGCGGGTGAAGGTCGCTGAGCGGTACGCCAATCAACTCCACGCGGACATTGCCATTGTGCACAAGCGTCGACTCAAGGGCCAGAAGAACGCGGTCGAGGCCAAAGATGTCGTGGGCGACGTCGACGGGCGAACCTGTGTACTGATCGACGACATGATCGACACGGCCGGCACCATCGTTGCCGCCGCCGAGCAGCTCGTCGACAAGGGCGCGTCGGTCGTCTACGCCGCCTGTACCCACGGGGTGTTCTCCGGTCCGGCGATCGATCGTCTGAAGAACTCAGTGCTGCAGAAGGTCGTCATCACCGACACCCTGCCGCTTCCTCCGGAGAAGCAGATCGACAAGATCGAGGTGCTCACCGCGGCGGGGATCATCGCTGACGCCATCGATGCGGTCTTCGAGGACACCTCGGTGTCGGAGATCTTCGGCGGTCAGAACCAGCACTGATCGGCGATCAGCAACCAGCACTGATCGGCGATCAGCAACCGCACTGATCGGCGATCAGAAACCGCACTGATCGGCGATCAGAAACGGCACGGCTCGGGCCCGGTTGGAGTCCGAGGCCCTCCCTTCAGTACTATCGACCTTCGCTGTTGGCGCCCCGTTGCGCGCCTGGCTTGTCCGTCGGAGGATCCCATGAACGTCGTACCCCTGAGCGCTGTCACCGGCCGTGACCTCGGCACATCCAATTCCCGCCGGCTTCGCCTCGAGGATCGCATTCCCGCCACGGTGTACGGCATGGGTTCTGATCCCTCCACGGTGACGGTCGAGCGTTCCGACCTGCGTCGGGCACTGTCCACGCCAGCCGGGACCAACGCCCTGATCGAGCTGAAGTTCGACGGCACCGCGCAGTACACCCTGGTCAAGGAAATTCAGCGTCATCCGGTGCGGCGTGACCCGATCCACATCGACTTCCTTCGCATCGATCCCGAGACGCCCATGGAGCTCACGATCCCGATCATCATGACGGGCGAGGCCAAGAACGTGACGTCGAACGGCGGCATGGTCGAGCAGCAGGTCCAGTCGCTCAAGGTTTCGGTTCGTCCGGACGCCATTCCCAACGAGTTCTACGTCGACATCTCGGACCTCGAGATCGATGGATCCATCACCGTCGGCGATGTGGTGCTCCCCGAGGGCTGCACCACCGAGACCGACACAGCGACCCCCGTGGTCGTTGGTCTGTTGACCCGTGCCGCCATGGTCGCTACCCGCTCCGAGGGCGGAGAAGCTGGCGACGAAGCTCCTGCTGGCGACGCCGCCGACGCCTGACGTCGGTTACATCGCTCGTGCTTGGCCGCCGATCGGGCGCCCCCGAACGGCGCGGTACGCCATCTGATCTGTTGGTGGTCGGTCTGGGCAATCCTGGCCGTCAGTACGAGGGCACCCGGCACAATGTCGGCGTCGAGGTGATCGATCTGCTCGCCTCGCGGTCCCAAGGTTCGCTGAAGGCATCGAAGGACGCGGAGGCCCTCGTCGCCGAAGTCCGCATGGGCGAGCATCGGGTGGCCTTGGCGTTTCCGTCGACGTTCATGAACGATTCGGGGCGGGCGGTCGCGCCGCTCTGTCGTCGCTACGGCATCGAGGATCCGGCGCGACTCGTCATCGTGCACGACGAGCTCGACTTGGAACCGGGACGCATGAAGATCAAGGCCGGTGGCGGGTTGGCCGGTAACAATGGCCTTCGCTCCATCACTGCTCATCTCCATACCCAGGACTACCTGCGGATCCGTATCGGGATCGGCAAACCTCCTGGGGGAGGCAACCGTGGCATCGATCACGTGTTGAGCAAGCCGGCGAAGGCCGATCGAGAGTTGATCTCGGTGTGTGTCCACGAGGCCGCTGACGCAATCGAGATGATCCTCGATGACGGGGTCGACGCCGCCATGGCTCGGTTCAACCAGAACCCGACCTCGTGATGTTGCGGTACGGCGCGAAGGTGGTGCCAGCATGAGCACACCGGGCCACGAGACCACCCAAATCACGCCAGCAACGAGACCGGCGCCGCTCGCCGGTTTGGCGCGGCGCATGGCGGAGGAGCCGGCCCTGCTGGGCGTGCTCGGCCGCCGTTCCGCCACCCTGGCCGTGTCGGACAACGCCCGCGCCGCCACCATTGCCGGCATGGTCTCGATGTCGGGACGCCGCCCGATCGTCGTTGCCGTGCCTACCTCCACCGAGGCCGACAGTCTCACCGCCGATCTGATCGCCTGGCTCGGCGAGGACGCCGTCGAGATGTTTCCGGCCTGGGAGACATTGCCCTTCGAGCGGGTGAGTCCGCAGATCGACACCATGGGTCGTCGGCTGCGGGTCATGTGGCGGCTCCGTCACGCCGACCGCCTGCCCGCGGTGATCGTGGCCCCGGCGCGTGCGCTGGTGCAGCGACTCGGCCCCCACGCTGCCGACGTCGAACCGATCGTCATTCGACCCGGTCAGGAACTCGATCCGGAGGCGCTGGTCCGTTCGTTGGTGGATGCGGGCTATCGCCGCGAACATCAGGTCGAACATCGCGGCGAGATCGCGGTGCGCGGCTCCATCGTGGACGTCTTTCCATCGACGGCCGAGACGCCTGTGCGGATAGATCTCTGGGGCGATGAAGTGGATCGGTTGACGGAATTCTCTGTCGCCGACCAACGCTCGACCGAAGACGTCACGGTTGCGGAGATCTTCCCCTGCCGAGAGCTGATGGGAACCGACGAGGTGCGGGAGCGGGCGGAGGCGTTGATTGCCACCGAGCCGTGGGGTCGGATCCAATGGGAGCGACTCCGTGACGGTCAGACCTTCGACGGCATGGAGTCGTGGATGCCGTGGCTCTGCGACGGCGACGAGGTCATCGTGGACCTGTTGTCGGCCGACGCGCAGGTGATCGTGTGCGAACCGCGCCGACTCCGGGACCGGGCGACCGACATCATTGACGAGGAACGCGACCTGGCGTCGACGTTGGCGGTGTCGTGGGGAGCTGAGGGGCGGCCGATTCCTGCGCTCCATCTCGATCTGGATCGGCTTCTCGAGCGCTGCGCGTGCCCGGTCTGGACCATGCTGCACACCGCCGATTCACCCGACACCGGCGTGATCTCGACGACCGGGTGGCTCCCAGCGGTCGGCGATGGCGTGCGCCTGGTGGGGCAGCTCCGGAGTCTGCTGGGCACCGGCTATCGGGTGGTCGTGGCAGCGGAACGTGCCGAGTCGGCCGAGCGGTTGGATCGACTGCTGCGGTCGCACGGGTTCGTGTTCGAGCGAGCGGAGCCCGGCACCCTGAAATCGAGCGGTGAGGGCGGGGTCATCGTGTCCGATGCCCCACTCGAAGCCGGTGTGATCCTGTCCGAGGTTCGGTTGGCGATCCTGGCCGAGAGCGATCTCACCCAGCGCAAACGCCCGCGACGCAAGGTGCGGCCGCGGAGCCGCGCCGTGCAGGGGTTCTTTGATGACCTGGCCATCGGCAGCTACGTCGTGCACCAGACCCATGGAGTCGCCCGCTTCGGCGGCATGGTCACCCAGACCATCGGCGGCGTGGAACGCGATTATCTGCTCCTCGAGTACAGGGGCGAGGACAAGCTCTATGTGCCGTCGGATCAGATCGACTCGATCCGCATGTACACGGGTGGCGAGACGCCACGACTCAACAAGATGGGTGGCTCGGAGTTCGCCCGCACCAAGGCCGCCGTCCGAGCCGAGGTCAACAAGATCGCGCAGGAACTGGTGGTGCTGTATCAGCGCCGTCGAAACGCACGCGGCTTTCACTTCAGCCAGGACACCGCGTGGCAGCGGGAGATGGAAGATTCGTTCCAGTACCAGGAGACCCCGGACCAACTTCGAGCCATCGATGATGTGAAGTCCGACATGGAGTCCGAGGTACCGATGGACCGACTGGTGTGCGGCGACGTCGGGTTCGGCAAGACCGAGGTGGCCATCCGGGCTGCGTTCAAGGCGTGCCAGGACGGCAAACAGGTCGCCATCCTGGTGCCGACGACGCTGCTGGCGCAGCAGCACTTCACCACGTTCTCCGAACGGTTCGAGGAGTACCCGATCCGCGTCGAGGTGGTCTCGCGATTCCTCTCGACCGCACAGATCAAGTCGGTGTTGGCGGCCCTGAAGGTTGGCGAGGTCGACGTCATCATCGGGACGCATCGCCTCCTCAGCCAGGACGTCGAGTTCAAGAATTTGGGCCTGCTGGTCGTGGACGAGGAGCAGCGGTTCGGGGTGAGTCACAAGGAGTCCATCAAGGAGATGAGCACCAGCGTCGACGTGCTCACCCTCACGGCCACACCGATTCCGCGCACGCTCGAAATGAGCCTGACCGGCATCCGGGATCTGTCGTTGCTGAACACGCCGCCCGCCGAACGGCAGCCGATCTTGACCTATGTCGGCGAGTACGAGGAGCGTGCCGTCGGTGAGGCCATCCGTCGCGAGCTGCTGCGCGAGGGCCAGGTGTTCTTCGTGCACAACCGGGTCAAGGACATCGATCAGTGTGCTCAACGTCTGGGCGAACTCGTTCCCGAAGCGCGTATCGCCATCGCCCACGGACAGATGGACGAGGCCACCCTCGAGCAGGTGGTCTTCGACTTCTGGGAGGGTCGCTTCGATGTGTTGGTGTGCACGACCATCATCGAGTCAGGTATTGACATGCCGACAGTCAATACCCTGGTCGTCGATCGTGCGGACCTTCTGGGCCTCGGTCAGTTGCACCAGCTCCGTGGTCGAGTCGGTCGTGCCGGATCGCGTGCGTATGCCTACCTGTTCTTTCCGCCGGATCGCTCGTTGTCCGAGGACGCATACGAGCGCTTGCGCACCATCGGTGAGGCGACCGAGTTGGGCTCGGGCTTTCGGATCGCCATGCGCGATCTCGAGATCCGAGGTGCGGGCAACCTGTTGGGAACCGGGCAGTCGGGCCACGTCTCTGCCATCGGCTACGACATGTATTGCCAAATGGTCAACGAGGCGCTCGGCGAGCTCAACGGCGTCGTCGAGGAAGCGCCGTCGGAGATCCGAATCGAGCTGCCGATCGACGCCCATCTGCCGGTGGACTACGTGACCCGCGAGGACCAGCGCCTTGATGCCTACCGTCGACTGGCGGAGGTCGCCAGCGAGTCCGATGTGGCGGATGTCGAAGCGGAATGGATCGATCGCTACGGACCGGTGCCGGCGCCGTCGGCGGCGCTGTTGGAGATTGCGCGTCTCCGGGTCGAGTGTTTGCGTACGGGGGTCACCGAGATCACCACGCACAAGACGAATGGCATCGGCGGGCCGCCACTGCGGGCGAAGATGGTGCCCTTGCGACTGCGAACCTCGCGGCAGATGCGCCTGGAACGGACCCGCAAGGGCACGGTCATCAAACCCGACATCAACGAGGTGCAGCTGCCGATCTCGGGTGGGCTCAGGATGGTGTCGGAGTTGTTGGCGTTCTTCGACGAGTACGTTCCAGCCGAGGAGAGCATGGCGCCGGCCTCGACCAACGCCGCCCCGGCCTCGCCCTGAGGTTCGAGGTGGAGTTTCGCTCGGGATTCATCGGGATGCGGCGGTGGTGACTCGCTCCGGGGGTTGGCGGAGCCCTAACGTCGGCGGAGTGAAACGAGCCATGGTTCTGTTGATGGTGGCGCTGAGCGTGTTGGCGACCAGCTGCGCCGACGACTCGGCGGCGTCGGTGAATGGCAAGAAGATCGCGATCGATGATGTCGTCGAGTTTTCGAAGAACATCCAAGCCGACCTCAATGCCAACGCCTCTGCGGGGGCCAGCCCAGCACCCGCTCCGACCACCAAGGCGGGCATCAACGCTGACCCGGCTCGTCGTGCCTTGGGCGTGCTCTTCGCCAGCGCGCTGGCCACCGAGGCACTCAGTCAGTGGAAGGTTCCGATCGACGAAGCCGCGGTCGAGCAGCAGCTCTCGCAAGCCCAAGGCACGCCAACGTTGGTGGAAAAACGACTCGCACGACTGAGCGCCTCGGAGAATCAGCTCCTGCAGGGACTCTCTGAGCATTGGGATACTCCACTTGGTCAGCGATTCCTGACGTTGAAGTCGCGATCGACGTGCATCGAAGGGGTCGCCGGTGCCGCCGACCAACGTGATGCGATCCAAGCCATTCTCGATGGCGGTTCGTCCCTGACTGACCCCACGGCCTTCGCGACAGCCAATGCTTCGCCGCTCGGCCCCACTGCCAATCAGCTCTGCTTCTCGAGCCCGGCAGAGATTCCTACCGAGCTGCAAGGTCCGTTCACCGCTCCAGCTTCGACAGAGATCAAAACCGCCGAGTTCGAGTCGCAGCAATCAGGCAAGGTGGTTGTGTTCTTCCGAACGCTGGGGGTCAGCACTTCAGATATCGCCGATCCGGAGTTCCGCGCGTCGATCGTCCCCTCGAGGAGCGACACGATTCTGTTGCGCACGGCCGCCATCGATGTGTTGCATGCCACGATCAATCCACGCTTCGGCACGTTCGACCCGTCAACAGGTATGGCTCCGCCGCTCTCCCCGAACCCGGCATTCAGCGCCACCGCCACCGCGGCGGAACGAGCAGCCGCCGCAGCGTCACCTGCGTCCTGACCTCGAACTCCTGACTCGCCGCCCGTGAAGCAATCGCCCGATCCTGCGTCGAGGGTTCCCGAGGTTGTCATCGTCGGGCTGGGCCCAGCAGGCGTCGACCTCCTCACCTCGGCTGCTGTGGATGCCCTCGCGTCCGCACCGGCGCGGTTCGTGCGCACCATGCGTCATCCTGCAGCTTCAGCCGTGACCGCTCCCGTCTCGTGCGACGACCTCTATCAGTCGGCTGACCGCATCGAATCGGTCTACGCCGCCATTGTCGAACGCGTTGTGGCGGGTGCGATCGAGCACGGGTCGGTGGCCTATGCAGTGCCCGGATCGCCGGTCGTCGCGGAGCACACCGTCGAGTTGTTGTTGGCCGACGAACGAGTGTCCTGCACCGTGGTGCCAGCGTTGTCGTTCTTGGATCTTGCGTGGGTTCGGCTCGGCGTCGATCCGTTCGCCGCCGGCGCGAGGATTGTCGATGGCCATCGTTTCGCCATCGACGCTGCAGGCGAGCGAGGGCCGCTACTCGTCGGACAATGCGACAGCCTCGACGTGTTGAGCGACATCAAGCTCTCGGTCGTCGATGCCCCCGATGCCGCAGTTGTCGTGCTGCAAGGTCTGGGGACATCAGACGAACGGATCTTCGAAGTGGCTTGGGACGATCTTGATCGAGTCGTGGTGCCGGATCATCTGACGTCGCTGTGGATCACCCAGATGGGCCCGTCGGTCGGCTCCGAAGTGGTTCGCTTCGCCGAGTTGGTTCGACAGCTTCGTGAAGGCTGCCCGTGGGACGCTGAGCAGACCCACCAGTCCCTGACCCGCTACCTGTTGGAGGAGACCTATGAGGTGCTCGAAGCCATCGATCGCCTCGATGCCTCGAGCACTACCGGTTCGAGCACTAACGGTTCGAGCACTAACGGTTCGAGCACTAACGGTTCGAGCATCATCGACCCGGATCCGATCGATGAATTCTGCGAGGAGCTCGGCGACCTGCTCTTCCAGGTGGTCTTCCACGCCACGATTGCGTCGGAGTCGGGCTGGTTCGACCTGGCCGACGTGGCACGAGGAGTGCACGACAAGTTGTATGCCCGTCATCCTCACGTGTTCGGCGATGTCGAGATCGACTCGATCGAGGAGCTGCGGACCATGTGGGAAGCCAACAAACGCACCGAGAAGCAACGCTCGTCGATCATGGACGGCATCCCCATCGCGCTGCCGTCGTTGGCTCGCGCCATGAAGGTGCAACGCAAGCAGTCCAGCGCTGGCATCGAGGTCCCGACCGAGGCGCTCGGCGAGCCGGGCGATCCTGGCGTCCGCCTCTGGGCGCTCGTCGACGAATTGGTCGCCGAGGGCATCGACCCGGAGGACGCCCTTCGCCAGACCGTCGACCGGTTCGTCGCCGCCTTCTCCGCCCTCGAATCCCCGCTCGACTGACACGCCTGATTGATTCGTTCGACACGGGGTCCGTGTGATGACATCTCGGCGGAGATAACGTCTCCACACCCTCGGGAGCATTTCATGAGCACCATTGCGTTTGTCCACGGCCGCGAAATCATTGATTCGCGCGGCAATCCGACCGTCGAGGTCGAAGTGATCCTGGATTCCGGCGCGGCCGGTCGAGCAGCAGTTCCCAGCGGCGCTTCCACGGGCCAGTTCGAAGCGGTCGAGCTCCGAGATGGTGGCGACCGTTACGGCGGCAAGGGAGTGT
>Ga0335397_10008830_pt1 | contig 12672 bp, 5 predicted proteins | sample MAT04_FD_205740 | JGI IMG/M metagenome (GOLD analysis project Ga0335397, IMG submission 205740) | Freshwater microbial communities from Lake Fryxell liftoff mats and glacier meltwater in Antarctica - MAT-04 (spades assembly) (version 2) ...
CCTGACTTCTTGTCACGCACGCAAGCGCACGATGCGCAGCGGGCCGCAGGTGGCACCATCGAATTGCGTTCGCACCTGTCTATCGAACAGCAAGTACGCACCCAGGGCGCAACCTGGTTGGATCATCAAATGGTGGGCGACGCAAGGGAATTGTCGTCACGGGGCTTCGGTGTCCAGGTGCGTGATGCATTGCAAGGTCGAGTAGGTTTTCTGGTTGAGCAGGGCTTGGCCGAGCGGCGCGGCCCGCGCGTGGTTTTGGTGCGCAACTTGCTGTCTACCTTGCGAGACCGGGAATTGGCTGCGGTGGGCAAAGTAATCCAGCATCAGACAGGACTGGTCCACCGCCCGCTGCGCGACGGCGAGCGCGCAAACGGCATCTACCGCCACTCAGTCCAGCTCGCCAGCGGTCGCTTCGCGATGCTGGACGACGGCATGGGTTTCAGCCTGGTACCATGGCGACCGGTAGTTGAGCAGCGGTTGGGGCAGCAAGTGGCTGCTGTCATTCGCGGATCATCTATCACCTGGGATATGGGTCGGCGGCAGCTTGGTCGGTAGGTGTAGGGCTATTTGGTCACCGTTGCTCGCTACGCATGCACAGCTACCTTTTCACCTCAAAGCGCAGATAATCCGATAACCGCTTCGATTCGGTAATCTCATCGTGAGGTAGCAGTAGGTTCTTCCACGGTTTGGTGCCAACCTCAACTGCATGGTCTGACGCATGCTTGCACCCGCGCACCGATGAATCTGCCTTGACTTGTATTTTCTGTGTGTTGACATCTGTAATTTTCAGAAGACAACTGCACGAGATTTTAGAAGTCATTTGCACTGACTTTGGCCACACTGCACAAGCAAGGTAGTAGACAACAATTGACGTATCCGTGGAAGGCTTTGATTTATCGGGTATCAATGCCCGAGTCGAAACTGATGCTTGCACGCACTATTTCCGCAAGTCATGGAAAGCTGGTCGCTGTTTAATCCCTGCCGATGGATGGTATGAGTGGTTGGGGAGGGCGAAGAGTAAACAACCTTACTTCATCCACCTCGCGGATGATCAGCCGATTCTGATGGCCGGGCTGTATGAAACCAACACCCATGCAAACATCACAAGCTTTTCCATCCTCACCACAGAAGCAGATGGTGCCCTGCGTGATGTGCATAATCGAAAACCGTTGGTACTATCCGCAGAAACCGGCGAGCAATGGATCACCCGTGGCTTGGCAGCGGATGAAATTGCTGCACTGGCGCACAGTCTGTTGACCGCCGAGAGATTTGATGGCAAGCAGTTTCTATCAAGGTGAATAATGCAAGGAATAATAATGCAAGGAATGATGGTGCGGAGTTGATGTCCCTATTATGATGAATAACATCATGAAATTTTCGCTATTTCAGTTTTTCCATGTTTTTGGACATATGCACCGTGGTGAACCATCCTTCCGAAGGACTACCATAAAGGCATTGAGCAATCCTGCTTTATGTTTAATGACTGGGTTGCTAGTATGAAACATGAGCGTTACCTTTCTTTAAGTTTGATGACGGATTCGACACCCATATCAAACTCCGTAACGCTCACTTTTACAAGTGCATTGTCAGATCAGATTGAGACTAGTTCACATGAAACATGTCCGTGTCGGCTTTGCGGCCTTAGCTGTTCTTATTACTGGTGTCATCTGTTGTTCCAGGCTTCAAGGTGTCTGGATTTTGGACGGCATTTTTTGCAAGCATCTTCATCGCAGCTCTCAGATTATTTGAGGGTTTATTCATCTTCCAGTCAGGCGACAATCCGACAATCATCCCTGCGCATCATGGAATGCTCATCTGAGAATATCACTGCGAATTCCATGTAGCGGCATCTCAATTTGAGGCTGTGAGGAAAGGACACGGGCTAGTAATTTATCAGTTTGGATTTCTCCGTAACGTGTTGCTAAGCGATCTCATAACCTTAGCAATCGTCTATTAGCCGTTTCGACTAGGATGCCGAACGTAGTTGCTCGGACGCGACCGTATTTTTGAACACTATCGCCCACTTTCTTATCAACTATACCAATATCGTTGAAATCAGTAAAAATTTCTTTGCCCTCGTGGCAGCAACATGCAATAGGCATCGTTCGTTAGTAAGAGCATCGACTAATACCCCGGCATCATTATCCTCAGCAAACTCGTTTGCGTAGAACACAGGAGATCGGTATCCAGCGATAATGACAGCATCGAATTCAAGTCCCTTCACACGATGCATGGTTGCTACGCGAATACCTAAACTATCTTCATCATCACCAGTATTTTTATCCAGTTTGAGAACATGCCGTCCCTCTTTTTCGAGCCAATTGGCATACTCGGTTGCTTCAGCATTTGTACGAACAACAATACAAATTCCTCTTGCAGAAAAACCATCCGCATCCAAGCGTGCTAAGGTTTCTAAGATAGCTTTACGTTCATCTTCTCTTGAATGATTCGATATTTCTTCAGGCTTTGATCCATGCGTCAAAGACCGGTAACCAATTAATGAATCTGGCTGACCATCCAAGTCATCAATGGCGCAATTAGCCAACTGCGCTGCTGCCCACAGACGAATTTCATCTGTCGTTCGGTAGTTAATCTTGAGACGGCGTCCTCTCCCTTTAATATCAATGCCCACCTTGGATAAGATGATTTTATGACGATAAATCCGCTGATGCGCATCACCAACAACAAACATATCATTGGGACCAGCAGCTACTGCGGCGCGCAACAATGCGAGCGCAGCAGCACTTAAATCCTGCGTCTCATCCACCACAATAGAGTGGATGCCCAACGATCCGCCCTCATTTTTTAACAAAGCCAGCGCGTCACGATATGCCTCTTCAGGCTCACGCAAATTTGCCGACCGCAACTGGGATCGGTATTCCGCAAAAACCGGCCACATCGCACCACGCTGAGGACGGCTAAGCTGTACTCCGCGCCCCATTCGGCTCGCTTTGATGTAGTCCTCAACGGTTTCGCACCCTTGCGTCAAGACGACTCGCTCAAACTCGGCGCGATAGAATGAATCTGGATATTCGACTCCATCAGGTTTGCGCGTTAAAGCCCGAGTCCAAATCTCCTTGCGTCTTTTTTCATCAAATAGAAGCTCCTGACGATAGCCAAACCTACGCAGCAAGCCAGCAGCCCACTGATCCATATTGATGATTTCAATTCGCTCGCGCTCTGCCGGAGAAGCAATCATGGCAATCTGGGTTTTGATGTCATCAGCCAAGGTTCGAGTGAAAGTAGTAAACAGAACAGGCTTGCCTGGAATGTCTTTGTATTTTCCAGCGAGCCATACCGCACGATGCATAGCCACAACTGTCTTGCCAGTTCCTGCGCCTCCAAGAACACGAACGGGTCCATTCCAATCGCGCTCAATCAACTTACGTTGCGATGGATGCAAAAACACTCGCCAACTTGCGAGAGGCGCGGCCAAAAGTGCTTCCAAATCGCTGTCATCCGTAATCACCACGAAATGACGTTTTGTTGCATCACGGTTGAGAGCTTCAACAAAGTCAGCCGTATCGACTGACTCTGGAACTTCACGTTCCTGAATTATTTCCTCGTAGCTTTGACCCGCCGCAAAAAAGAACAATGCCTCAAAAGCGTCAACGGGTAAACGCTTCTGCGATACATTCAATTCATCCTCGGAACAGATCGCACGCACGATGGAGAGGGCTTCTTCTGGAACCCCAAGTCGAATCAGTTCGCGATCTTTTAATTCAGCGAACAAGCCTTTCTTGGTATTGGTGGGGGAGGATATTTTTTCAGCTTGCTCGCTGGTTGATGAAAATATCTGGATATTCCCAATTTCAGGGTTAATCGCAACCTTGTGCGTCCTGGCCCATTGATAAGCATCATCATGCTTATCAATCCACAACAGGCAATAGACATTCCCCATGTCGGGCTTTAACACAATTCCGCGATAGTTCTGGTCTATCCGCACAGATCGCATCTTCGGATCAGCCGCACTCTGAATTTTTTCGTAATTGATTCCAGGGGACATTGGATTCTTGCGAAACTGGGACAGGAATTTAATGACGGACGCTTGTTTGTCTTTTGCAATCACAGCAAATGACCACAAACAATCATCTGATATTGCCACTTTTATTGACTGTTGCATTCTGTTCCCCTTATGCCTTCAATACATCGCACAATTTTGCTTCCAGCCCTTCAGCATCTATCGAAAAGGCCGTCCATACTTTGGATTTAAACACTGCGTCATCACTACCAACCAAAAGCACGCACACCTTTTTTGAAGGCCAAGCCAATTCTGCTTCCGCTACCACGCAATCGCTCTCGTCCATAAGTTGATAACCGACATACGGTGCATCAACCCCACCTGCGAAAAGACTAGCAATCAACCCCTGCACTTCAGATGCCGTGTACCCCGCTGCTTCCTCCCATTCTGCGGACATGCCAGAAGAAGATTTGAATGCAGGTGACGCAACCAGAGGCGCAATGTTGCACTCGTTATCAGCAACAGCCCATGTATTCGCTAACGGTATAAGCAAGTTTGCCGCGTGCCACCATTGCTGCCATAGCCTACGCAAATCGGCATCTGCGACTGTTAAGTTGTCGGCCCAACGCAAGACCACACAAGGCTGAATCGCTCGATCCGTGATGTTGCCAGGTAAGCTCTGCAAATGAGTTTTGCTAGTTTGCACGGCGATTTGGAATTGTTTGCTCGCAGCCGTCCAGCATCGTCCGAAGTCTGGCGATTGAGTCCAAGAAAATACAGGCAGGTTGGCCAATGCCTGACCTGCCGGTGAAGAATTTAACTCGACAAAATCCTCAGAACGGAATGGCTCAATACCAATCCTCAGTGAAAGCACAATACCTAGACGCATTAACTGATCATCGTTTAAACCGACTAAACGTTTACGAAATTGTTCAAACGCGGTCAGGGTATGAAAGTTATTCAGCTCGGCGACCCCAAATCGCTGATACACCGCGCTTGAATCCTGGCCTTGCTTGAATGCACTTCCCCAGGGTGTCTCTGGCGTACTTCCGCCGGGTTCGAGAAAGGCAGTAATGTCATCGTAGGTTAGCGACCAAACCGTGAACTTGCCACTGCGCGCAATCGCCATTCGTTTAGCGATGTCGTCATCAATTCGATCTTTATGGTATTGCCATCCATCAAGGAACACCGCGATAGGGAGAAATCCGGTCGCGGTGTCCGGCCAGAAAATGAAATCTGGTTTGCACATGATAGTGACGCCCTTGTCCGAGCCAAGCTCGACTTGAGGTTCAATACGCCAAACACTGTCCATCGCTTTGAGGAAATAGCCAGGCTTGCCGCGAACAATTTCTGCTTTAACCTCAAAACGGGCAGATCCATCGGTGGGCTTACGGCGTAACGCTTCAATGAAGCGGCGTTCCAGCTCACTATCAAAAAGACTGTTATTGGCGACAACATCACCGATGGTCTTGATTGGCTTTAGCGCATTTTGATGAGCGACGATTTCAGTGAGAAGTCTTGCTGCTGTGCGTCGTGACACATGGATACGCTCATAGCTATTGTGATACCCGTACAAGCAACGGTAGCAACCATCCTTGTGTTCATCGCTATTACAACCGCAAGTATTCAACGAATCGAGCGCCAGCTTAAAGACCTCAAACAATGGACTCGCATCCCGCATGAGCTCTTTCAGATAGCCGGTTCCCCCTGGCACACTATCGTAGATCACCAAATACTGACGTGGGGTTTCCTGCCCTTGAGCGAGCAACACATCCCGTGCAATCCGAAGATGATCGACTGAGCCTCGAAAGCGCTTCTCCAAGCCCATCTGCAATGCCGCAATGAAAGACTGAACACAATCTTCAGAACCGCCGAAAGAAGATTCAGGAAGGTACAAGCGTATTCCTTCACTATCGAATTCTCGATAAAGGAACACACATTCCTGAGTAGCAGCCTCTGGCTGCTTGCGCTTTATGCAATACAGTGCATGGTTTTTCCAAGTGTCTTCGCTGCGACGATGTCGTTGGAGCGTTCCGCACTCAGGGCAAATCAAAAACCCCGGCTTGCGCGCATCATTACCTGCAATCTGAATAGGCTGTCCATCCCCCGTCTGCTCGCCAAAGTTAATTTCACGGAAACGCACACGATCCAAAAACTCGAACGCAAAGGGATAATCTTTGCTGTCAACCGTCCATGCCTGCCGCACCGCATTCGGGCTGACATCGACCAGTGCCTGCCGCACATAGAACATCCGATCCCTATCATCGGCATCATCGCCAATTCGGCTCTTACTTTCGAGTGTCCTCGCATACACCTTGGTCAGCCGCAGCATGTTCTGAACTCGTCCGGCATCAGACCACATCGTATCGCCACAACGCGGACAATTCGCATTACCCGTTGCCAGGGACTCCGGCTCCGCATACGAGCAGCTCCGGCAAAAACGCCATTTGGCGGTTTTATCTCGCGACACATCCACCTGTTCAATCTTGACCTTGCGTCCTTCTGCGTAAAAGAAATTATTGGGTGCCAGCTCGGTTATAGCACTTGCTCCTGGGCGCTCATATTCAAAGGTCAGAACCCGCTCACCATCATTCTGCCCAATTTTTTTATCATCTCGTACGATCACTGAATGCAACAGAACACCTTGTTCAGGGAATGCGTAGTTCGGTAATAACCCCTCATCCGTCAGGAACTGGAGCGTTTCGCGGTCACTGATAGAGGCCAGCAACTTGGTCAAAGCAGCCTTCTCGTTCTGCATCTCCTTCAACTCAAGCAGATCGCTTTCCCCCTTGGCTGGCAAATTTTCAATCCGCTCAACCTCGACATCCATCTTTTTGCGGCGGGTTTTTAGATCCTCAACATCCTTACCGACTCCATGAAGTCGATTGATAATCTTCCATGAAAGAGAACCATCGTCACTGTCCTTCCCTTCGATGAACTTCTCAAGAAAACTCTGGCTTTCCGGCGTCAACCCGTCTGTTCCGGTTTTGAACAAATCAATAAACGCGGCCAACAGTGTTGCGCGCTGTTGGTCAATGTAGGTGAGCCAAGGGTAAGGGAAACGGGTTTTGTTCTTATTGCGAATGGCGGTTAATACTTCAGCCAGCTTGGAGGGAACCTTGGCCTTATCACCAAACTCACGCACCCAGCAATCCAGGGTGAACGCAGTCAGTTGCCGCTCAAGCACAGCAGAGGCATTCAGAAAAATGCCCGGCGTATCAACGTTACCCGCCAGCATTTCCCTGGGTTCAGACCAGAAATACAGATCATGAGGACGCCCCGCCGCAAACGTCGTCATAAACGCATTGCCTGTTTTACGACCGGCACGCCCCACGCGCTGCAAGTAATTGGCCTGTGCAGGCGGCACAGAACAAAGCAGCACCGCAGACAGATCACCGATGTCGATACCCATTTCCAGGGTTGGCGTGGCCGACAGCAGATTCACTTTACCAGTCTTAAAGTCTGCTTCAACCTGTTCACGTTTCCCGCGCTCAAGTAAACCCGTATGTTCCTGAGCATGAATCCGCTTAATGTCCGCAGTCAGATACAGTTGCCGATAAAACTGACTGGAGCCCCCCGTATGCTGAATATAGTGTCCGTGGCATCCAAGTTGCCGACATACTGTTCCGGTGATCGACGCACCCGTATGTTCCACCACCGAGTTGTGGCATTTATCACATCGCCACTCCGCCGCATCATTCATCAAATGGCAAGCGTCTGGGCGAATCCCCCAAACCTGGATACCAGGCTGTTCTGACTCCACCGCCTGAGTGAGACCTTGCGCCTCAAGCGCCAGCAGCGTCACACGGTAAATATCGGCCATCACCGAATGATCAACAAAGGCTTCGCGATTGAGATTATTGAACGACTTGAATGCCCAGTCGCGATAAAAATCAGACTCATCGCCCGTAATGGCATCACATTTGTTAAACGGTAGAAGTGAGAGATACCGTGGCCTGCGCGGTGTATTCAACATCGCGTATTCGGCGGGATTGTTACTCCGATACACAAACAGATTGCAACCATACCTTGCGTAGAGAACCAGAAACTCATCCCAGACAGCCCCAACCCGCATCATGCGCGCCAAGAATCCACGCATGAAAACGAGCACCTCATCTTGAGTAATCTCTCTTAAGGCATCAACTTTTCCGCGCAAAGACTGCATCGCCTCCATTGCAGCAGCTTCGAGTGCAGTCTCATCAAAAGCAACCGAAGCGGTCTTGGTTCGCGGCAAAGTTCTACCGACATGCGCGTCCTGGGCAAACTCGCCCAGCATCGTCCAAGTTAATCCACGGCGAACCTGTTTTTGCAGATGACCATCTACAGGCAACACATCATGGTGCAGAAGCTTGTCGTAATCCCTAAGCCAAGCAATGGCCGGTGGCAGAAAGGTTTTGATGTAAGTTTTTTCGTCTAATTGGGTGTGCCAGCGAGCTTCAAATGCGTCAGGCAGCTCGGCCAACGTCAATGACTTCCCTGTCAATACCGCATCATTGATCACCTGAGCCATCGCGGGGCGCAGGTTTAAGCGCCAGGTTCTCGCCTCAAAGAAGCCGGCCCGATGTGCCGCATCCTGCACCGAATCGGAAAAAGCGATCAGTTTTTTGTCAGCGTTATAACTGCTGCCGAACAACTGTCCAACAGCCACACTGGCCAAACTTGCCGCCTGCGAACCTACGATTGTTAAGGTTCGATCCCCATCGCAATAGGGGCAATCATGGTGGGCACTCGTTATGGGTGCGCCATTACGACGCCCCTGTCGTTGGTTACTCGCCACATCAACCAGTAGCAGATCGGTGCATCCGCAATGGCTACATTCCATCGCTTTCAGATCATTCAATGTACGGCAGGCTGTGCAAGCTTTCTTTCGTTCAAACTTCTTCTTATCAAAGGCAACGGACTCATCCGCTGGGAAGATGAACCGGCTGCTGACATCGTTACTAAAAAAGGCGGCATAGAAAACCTGAAGATCACTTTTCAGCTTGCTACCATCGGTCTTGGTCAGCGTTGCTCCCCAACCCATCGCATGACAATCACGGCAGTGGATGAGTGGAAGATAGTTTTCTCTTTCCTTGGCAGGTAAATCGTCAGAATGTACCAGCCTGGGTTGAGCGGAAAAACTGGCAACCATGCGTCGCAGTTCACGCAACCACAACTCAATTTTCACACTCAAGAAGGGATCGCGCTTCGACCCTGCCGATGTTTCATTCCCCGCATGGGAGATCAGGGATAACAGGCTCAAAATCCATCGTGCCGGATAATCATCAGGTGCCGTCTCTGCATCCCTGAGGCGGCGGCGAATGGCATCGATCAAATCAGCCAATGCTACCGATTTTCCGCCCTGGCGATTCAAGTCACGCAGTAGATTTTGAAAAGCGACATGCTGCTTGAGCTGCCTTCCAAGTTCAACTTTGAAGGGCAACGACCCTACTGTTGATTCATCCGTTGCCGTACCAAACCATAGCTCGTACTGTGCAGCGACATAAGCATCCGAATTACCGTATTCGAGAGGTGAAAGTGCTTTGTAAGCTTCCGCCGCTGGCATCTGCACATATTCTATTGACGAATCCGCCAAATAATCAGCGACCGATTCCCTGTCCTCGCCGACCACGGCTTCTTCATCAAATTGTTCGCCGAACACATCCTGCGCAAACGAAATCAGCGGCTTTGTCCCCTCCGTACCCAGCGTCGCAGAAGTTCCCACACAGGCCAGTGCTCCGGGCGGAGTACGCAACCTTGCCTTGAGACGGCGAATCAAACAGGCCAAATCGGTACCTTGAGCACCATCGAATGAATGCAACTCATCCACCACCAGAAAGCGCAACGTATCCGGTTCGTTATGACGCCACAGTTCAGAATCCCGTGCTCGAATCAGCAAAAAATCTAGCATCTTGTAATTGGTGAGCAGAATATCGGGCGGCTCTTCACGTATCCGTTCGCGCTCGATGATCACCGTGTAGTGATCCCCTTCAACATGCCTCACCGTCGTGCTGGCTTCTTCCGCTACGCCGCCCACATAAAGCCCCGCCGTAATATCGGCCAATTCGGGGCGCGTCACAATTTCCTTGGCTAACCGGTTGGCCTGATCCGTGGCCAGCGCATTCATGGGATAGATCAGAATCGCCTTGATCCCTCGCCTGCCTGCCTTGCGCATCTGGCGACAATGCTCCAACACCGGATACAGGAAACACTCGGTCTTACCCGAACCCGTTCCGGTTGCCACCAGCGTAGAAAGCGGTGTGTCACCCGTTAGGCGAGCAAATGAAAGGGCTTGATGCGCATGGGGATCAAAGCTATCGCTTAACCATTCAAATGCTTTTTTACCGCCGACTTGTTTGCGGAATGGCAGAGCGATGCTGACATATGGACCTTTAACCAGGTTGCCAGGCTGGGCGATGAATCGGGCAACTAAATCCTCAAAGCCTGCCGTAGTCGCGGGGAATGTTGTCTCCAGAAAATCGGCAACACCCTGGCGGGTTTGTTCGGCGAGAATTAAAGGCTGCATTCGTATTCCTTTATTGCTGGTGCAATCGAACCAATAGGTGCCAGTCCATTTGTGGCTGCTGGTGACCGATATTGGTTAAACATGATTGCTCCATCCCGCCCCAGCCAACCATGCCATTTCGTATTGCTTATTTGTCGAAGCTGCCGCCAATACCGGTAAAAGAAATTTCTGCAAATCCCGGATCACTGTTTCGAAAAGCATCGGGGTTAGCGAATTTTTTCGAATGAAGGCCGTCCATTGCTTGTTCTTCTGATCGTCCTGTAAGAATTCCTCACTCAGCCCAATGGGGATTGCTTCTGGCAACTTTGTCCCTCGACGTTCAAAGGTGGCGATCACTGCCTTTAACAATACCCCACCCTCGAAATCGGAATGTTTAGCCAGCACCCAAAGATCAAAAAAATCCTTCATGCGGCTATTCAGCATACCCAGTGATGTCAGTGCTTCCAACTTTTCCGCGACCACCGTGTAGCGTGGGTAAGCTCGTAGTTGCGGCTCGTCCATCCCGCTCAAAATGATCGGGTAACTGACGGATTCAGGGCCGGGCACAACCGCATCGCCGAAACCGACATCTACCTGTACGGGGCAGCGGGCATTGTCCAGTAATCCCAGCAACGTAATCCTGATGCCTGCATAGTTGGCTTCTTTGCGGATTTCAGCACCCTTCACTGAATTCGGGTCGAACACAATGCCATCCTCATTTTCAATGCGGCAAATATCTCGAAAGACGGCCACTAAATGAGGAATATCGGGTGAGCCAAAACTGAGCAAATCAGCATCGTGGGTCGGACGATGTGGCACATCAAACCATAAATCGAACAGCAATGCGCCTTTGAGCAGAAATTGATTTTGCTGAGAAGAAACGCTCAAGCGATACAACATGCGCTCCAGCGCAAAGCGTGTCAGCAACAAGTTGAAATCCAGCTTTTCCGCTTTTGCTTTATTGAGCAGACGACTGCGGATGGATGCGCCTGGGTTCTGAATACTCACGCGACAAGACTCTCCATATAAGGTCGTATCACATTAGCCACGCGGCAGATCTTGGCGTAATGCCAAATTTCGTCGCCGGTCATTCGCCTTGCATTCCATGCTTCGCGCATTGCCTCCATCGCGACATCCAGACCGATCTTGTTGCGATACTTGAAACAATCCGCTACCGTTTTGGCCACGCAGGTCACGCGCACAGTGACACCATCCACAAAATGCTCCTCCACCCCATCGGTAAGCGCAGCGCCCGAAAAACGCACAATGCGCAGCGGCGGATAGTCCAACTTCGGTTTGATTGCCTTGTTATCAATCGCCAGCCAGACTTGAAAAGGCGACTGAGTGGTCAGCCCGTGAAATTGAAGCGCAGAAAGCAGGCAGACAACCCCTTTCGGAATCTTGCGTGCCACTTCGGCCAGGGAAGATTGAGCCGACATATCCCTATCTGGCAAGCCATAAAGTCCGCGCCCGACTCGCTCAAGCTCACCGCGCCGAACAGCGCGTGTCAGTGAAACACGCGGAATACCCAACGGAGCCAAGTCGCGGGCACGAATCAATCCTTGCGATTTGGCCAGATCAAGCAGATTTTTGGACAGCGTATTCATGATCGGCATCATGTTCCATTAAATCGGCACTTGTCAATATATACCAATATAACGGAACGGATCGATTATGAGGATTGTTGCGCAAAGAATTCCCACGCAACGCGGTAATCGGCTTCGCGACTGGCCAGCGCAAACGGTGCGGTGTAGGTTCGGGCGCGCGTTTGCGGGCCACCGGGTTGGGTGTCGTCGAGTACGGTAGTGGTGACGGTACTGACGGCAGGCAAGGTGCCGGCTTCTTGTCGTTCACGAATATCGTCCCAACCCCACTTGCCGGTTTTGCTCATGCCCTCGGGCGGGGTGATCGTCACCTCTGCTGTGTTGCGACCGCTTTTGCGCGGCAGGCCGACGCCTGCCAAACCAATATTGCATGTAAAGATAATACGTCCAGCTATGTCATACCATGTGTCGCGCTCATTTTGCTGCATCACCGGAAATTGCACACGGTAGATCAGCAAAAGTTCGTCCAGGGTAAGGCCGAGTGCTTGGGCAACCAGCACATCGATTTCGACCAACGCCATGCGGCGAGCGTAGTCACTTCGCAAGGCACAATTTCGTTGCCAGTTTGGCGTGAGATTAGCGAAGAAGTCTTGCGGCAAGCGGAGGTTCTCGGGTTGACTCCA
>Ga0335397_10008834_pt1 | contig 12669 bp, 7 predicted proteins | sample MAT04_FD_205740 | JGI IMG/M metagenome (GOLD analysis project Ga0335397, IMG submission 205740) | Freshwater microbial communities from Lake Fryxell liftoff mats and glacier meltwater in Antarctica - MAT-04 (spades assembly) (version 2) ...
CTCAGGGCTCGGCGCACTGCCGCGACGTAGCGTTGCCGCTCGGCCGGCTCGCGCAGGAAATGGAACACCGCCCGGTCGTGCCAGAAGTCGTAAGCGTGCGCCGGAAGCTGCACCTGGGTGACGTCGCCGACGATCCACTTCACCCCATTCGCCTTCCCGCCCAGCCGCTGTTGTGCTGCGTCGATGGCGTGCGCTGAGAGATCGAGCACGGTCAGGTTCGTGTGTCCGCGGCTCAGCAGGTCGTCGACCAGCGTGGACGCTCCGCCGCCGACATCAATCACGCCTGCGTCCGGGTCAAGCCCTGCCCGATCGACGAACGCGAGCGAGCGCTCGAGATGGGCCCGGTACCAGCTGACCTCGTCGGGCTTCTTCCTTCCGTACAGCGCTTCCCAGTGCTGCGAGTCATTGCTCATTGTGGACCTCGGTTCACACGCGACTCTCTACCAGACGCACCGGGGGGGCCATTGTTGGCGCCGAGCCCGCACGCGACGCAGGCTCGCTAAGAGAGGGGCTGGAGCGGATGGCCGCCCCTCCTACCGGATGAAGTGGCCCTCTGCCTCAGGAGCGCCAACCCTGCAATTCACCCCTGTCGACTTCCTCCTCTCCGCGTCAACCTCGTTCGCTTCTTCGGCGTGCTGGTGCCCAACGCGAGCCTCCGTCCCCTCGTGGTTCCGGTACCCGTGCCGCCGCCGGTGCCGCCGCAACTCCCGCCGACTCCGACGATGACGCCTTCGCCGCTGCCCCGCGATCAGTGCGAAGCGCGAGCCCTGAGTCAGTAGGGGTTGTCCTCGCCGAACCTGCGCGGGCGAGGTCCACCATCTGGCAGCCCAAAGGTGGATCTGAAGGTGAGGCTCACGCCGGCGTCGTGGCCAGGGATCCCCACCTCGTAGACGCACCCCTCGACGACGCAGTCACGCATCCGCACCGGGCCCGCGCGACCGTTCTCCGACAACCTGAGCGCCGGACTCCAGGTGATCAGCTTCAGCTGGGTCGCGAGAGTGACCGGCTCTTCGATGACCTCGAACTCCACGCTGTGGCCGCCGAACGTGAGGACGTGACTGCCGGGTGCGAGCGTGGCCCCAGTCTCGATCGGCACGTCGTCGACGTGCACCGCCATCGGGGCGGGGAACGTCATCGCCAGGTGTTTGAAGACCATCCGCTTGCGCGCGTCGGCGCAGAAGTCGCGGGTCGTCGTCGCGTCGCAGTCGCGCCTGAAACCGTAGCTCTTGTTTTCGCCCTCGCAGCCGGTCTCGACGAAGACGAGGGCTCCCTCGTTGTCGAAGATTGAGCGGGTGAAGCAGAAGCCGCTCGCCAGCGCCCAGCTGCCGCCGGCGCTGCACGTGCCGGCCTCGAGGCCATCGCAGCTGCCACGGAGCCACCGGAGCTCGGCGGCCGTCAGCATCGCGGCCTCCAGCTGCGGCGCAGCCAGACACGGATCGCCTTTGCAGTATTGGCTCAGGGGCTTGCCGCACGAGCAGCCGGCCAGCTGAAGAACGCCGATCGCCAGCGCGATGCGGATTACGGCAGCCATACCTGCCTCGGGCAGCGTCGACGGGCAACGTCGTCGAAGGACCGCCGCCTACCGGCCACAGCCCCCCCCGGCTCCCTTCGAGACGGCGGCCCGCGGTCGTTCGCCGCCCAGCCGTTCTTGCTCCCTCAGCCCGTCCGCCTTCGGAACCGCGGCGAAGCAACGGCGGTGCGCGTCGAGCGCACGCGCCAGGTTCGAGAGAAACATCTGGGCAGGCTACCCGACCGCGGTTGCGAGGTGGAGGTTCAGGCCCTGACAGCGTCGGCGCCGCGCATCGTCGGTCAGCTCGCGGCGGCTGCTCGATGTCTGCGAGGCGCACCCTCGTGGTCGACTCGCTACATCTCGAGCAACGGCGCATTGTCGATCACGTTGCCTACCGTGCCGAACGGACGAAGTTCGTCCGCGACAGCGTCCTCGAGCTCGTGAAGGGGGCAGACCCGGGAGTACGACTCAGCCCCGCATGTCAGGGCTGGGGTGTAAGTACGAATGGCGCGATGCCCGTCCTTCGAATTTTTCCAGATGCCGACCGCGTCGAGCAGGCGTTGATCGAAGCTGCGACCACGCAGCCGTTCGTCGACGCCACCGGCTACGTGTCGATCGCCTGGCTGGTCGAGGCCTGCGAGCCCGCGCGCTTTCTCGGCCGAACCCCGGTCACTCCCCTCGGGGCCCGCCTGCTCATGTGCGCCGCCGCGCGGTCACTCGGTGAGAACGCGTTCGGCACCTATTCCACCGAGCCCGGGTTCGCGAGATCCGCGTGGGAGCTCGTGCAGCAGCTGAAGCTCCAGGACACCGGCCCCGATGACTTCGCGGCCGCCATCGCCTTGCTCGGACACCCGCCGCGGCCGCGCCTCGAGCTGCTCCTTCTTCTCTGGCGCGAATACGAACGGCGGCTGGCCGACCAGCAGCTCGCCGACCGCGGAGACCTGCTTCGCGCCGCGGCCGATCGCCTCGGCAAGTCGATGCCTCCGCGCCTGGCTCACTTCACGGGTGTCGAAGTCCATCACCTGCACGACCTGCCTCCCGCGCGCGCGCGGCTGCTGCAGTCACTCGCCACGACCTGCGACCGCCTCAAGCTTCCGATCAAGGTCACGCTGCCCGCCGCGAACAACCCGTCGATCGACGTGCTGATCAACGAGGTCTTCGCCGGAATGGAAAAGGCCTGGCAGGGCCTCGACGTGGATGCGTGGCCGGAAGTGCCGAACGCCGCGCTGGCGTGGGTCGGTGGCTCGCTGTTCGCTGACGCGGCGGTTCCTCGAGAGGCCCCGAACCTTCACGCGTTCAGCGCCGCCACTCCGCGCGACGAGGCCCGGCAGATCGCGATGCAAGTGCGGAACCTGCTCGACGCGGGCACGCCTCCCGAAGAAGTCGCCATCGTCTACCGCGACCTGGGCGACGACGCCGAAGCGCTGGTCGAGGCGCTCGAAGAAGTCGGAGTTCCCGCCCGCGTTCGCCTCGGCATGCCACTGGCGGCCACCGCTCCCGGCCGGCTCGCGCTCGCTCTTCCGCAGCTGGTCGACGATGGTTTCCCGGTCGCCGGGGTCATCGCCGTGCTCGAGAGCCGCTACGCCCCCGCCGTCTCGAGCCACGCCGCCGGCGCCGCCCATTGGTTCGCCTTTGCTGGCATTCGCGACGACCTGCTCGGCGCTGAAGGGAAGCGCGGTGCCTACGAGGTCCGTCTCTCGGCGCTCGCCGATCGGCTCCGCTCGGACGACGACGCGAGAGAAGTACGACGGCTTGGCGACCGCGTCGCGCACCTGATCAAAGCCGGCGGCCTGTTGGGTGAAGAGGCGACGGCGCTCGAGCTGCTCGACGGTTGGCAGCGGCTGCTCGAGGCGCTCGGCCTTTCTGACGGGATTTTGGGCCCCGAGTCGCGCGGAGCCGAGACGAGCGCGATGGGCCGCGCCGTCGAAAAGGCCCTGGCCCGCGACCAGGCGGCCGGCGAGGCGCTGCTGGGCTTCTTCGGGGTGCTGCGCGATTCGTTGACCACGTCGGGCGTCGGCGCGCAGACCTTCACCCGCCGCGACTTCGTGCGGCTGAGTTCCGACGCCGTGCGCGACATCAACCTTCAGGCGCGTGGGCCCCGAAGCGGCAGCGTCCGCGTGCTCGACGTCCGCGCCATCGCCGGCCTCACCTTCGCGCACGTCTTCGTCGGCGGCCTCGTCGACGGAAGATTTCCAGGGCGACCGAGCCCGATGTCGCTGGTCACCGAAGACGAACGCCGCGCGCTGAACGCCGTTCGCCCGCGCCTCTTCCGCCTGGGCGTCGGCGACGGAGAGCTCTCGCTGCCGCTGCGCCAGGCGGAAGACCGTCTGCTGTTCCACCTCGCCCTCTGCGCCGGAAGATCCGTCACCCTCTCTCGCGCGCGAACCGACGCCGGCGGCCGCGAGCTGATTGCGTCGCCTTTCCTCGATGAGCTCGCCCGCGTCATCAAAGGCTTTCACGAGACAAAGGTTCCGCGCACCGCCGTTCAGCCGCTGGCCACGGTGCGGTCGGTTGCCGACTTCCACGCCCGCGTCGCGCTCGAGGCGCTTTCTCCCGCGACCACGCGCCTCTCGGCTGTCTCCTCTCTGGGCCCAGCGCTTCAGCAGCGCTTCGGATCCGAGCCCTGGATGACGCAGGCCGCCCACGCCTCGAAGGTCGAGGTCGAACGCCTTCGCTTCTTCACCGACCCGAACCTCGACGCCCAGTCCTTCAGCGGAGACCTGTCGTCGCCCGCGCTCGCCGCCTCGCGCGAGCAGTGGTTCTCTTTCGGCGAATCGACGGGCCTCAGCGTCAGCGCGCTGGGCCGCTACGGCAACTGCGCCTTTGCTGGCGTCCTATCGCAGCAGCTGCGGCTCGAGCCGGTGGAAGAGCAGGGTGAAGAGCCCGACGCGCGCACCCGGGGCACCTTCTGGCACCTGGTCTTCGAGCAGCTGATGCCGCAGATGAAGGAAAAGGGCTGGCTCGCGGCCCCGGTCGCCACGCTTCCCGCCAAAGAGCTCGACGCGCTCATCGACGCCGCGATCGACGGCGCCGCGAAGAAGGCCGAGCGCCAGAGCGCCATCGGTCACCCCGCACTGTGGAAGCTCGGCCGCGAGAAGGCCCGGCGCATGGTGCGGCGCGTCCTCTATTCCGAGCACGAAGGTCAGCCCTTCAAGGAGCAGCGCTGGCTGCCCGACCAGGTCGAGGTCGACTTCGGCCGCTCTGCGAAAGATCCGCGCTTCCGCCATGTGGTGGTGAAGGCCGGGCGCGACGGCGAGCACGACGTGTTCCTCAACGGGAAGATCGACCGCATCGACGTCGGCCCCGACGGCGCCGGCGTCGTCGACTACAAGGCCGGCAAGAAGAGCAAGACCGCGTCGAAGGACCTGCTCACCAGCGACTTCCAGCTCCCCGCGTACGTGCTCGCGCTTCGCCAGGCCCTGCAGCTTCCGCGAGTTGATGCCGCGTGGCTCTACCTCAGCGACCATGACGCCTCTTCCTTGTCGAAGCTCGTCTCGCGCACCCAGACGCTGGACGAGCTGATGGCGACGGACCTGGCCACGCGCGAGCGGCTCGAGAAAGAAGGAAAGAAGAACCTCGCCAACGCCGTGCATGCCATCGCCGGGCAGCTGCGCGCGGGCGACGTCGGCGCGCGGCCCGAGGACTGTGGCCGCTGCAGCTTCAAGGCCGTGTGCCGCATCTCGCAGCGCCGCCTCGCCGAGGAGTTCTGATGGCGAAGCGCACCAAACCGAACCCCGACCAGTTCAGCCTGTTCGAGCTGCCGCGGCCCCCCGACGCGCCGCCGCGTTCATCGGCGCCGCGCACCAGCCAGCCGGCGCTGCCGATGGATCTGGGGCCCGTGATCGCCCTGCCGCCGCCTGTGCCGGAAGACACGCCGTGGACCCCGCGCCGCAGCGGCGATGGCATTCTCGACCTCTCGGAAGCGCTGCGGCTCGAGTGCAACCTCGCGCTGATGGCTGGCGCCGGCACCGGCAAGACGTACAGCCTGATTACCCTCTGCCTTCACCTGCTCGCCGGCGCGCGCCACGCGGGCACGGGGGCGCTCGACCCGTCGCGCCTCTGCCTGGTCACCTTCACCGACAAGGCGGCCAGCGAGATGCGCGCCCGCCTGCGCCGCCGCATCGACGCGCTGGTGCACGGAGAGACAGACCACGACCTGGTCGCGTCGTACGCCGCGCTCGGCCAGGTGCCGCACCCGCAGAAGTTCTGGCGCAAGGTTCGCGACAGCCTGGGCGCCGCGTCGATCGGCACCTTCCACGGCCTCTGCGTGCAGCTGGTTCGCCGCGCGCCGGCCGGCTCGGGCATCAACCCCGGCTTCGAGCTGCTGGACGAACGCGCCGCCGCTGACCTGCTTGGCGACACGGTCGAGCGCGTCGTGCTGGGCGCGTTGGAGCGGGAAGAAGCCGCCGTCGTCGACCTCTGCCGCGAGTACGACTTTGCCGGTGGCTACGCGGGCGGGCTCGTCGCGTGGCTCGGCCGCATCTGGGGTCGCATTCGCGAAGAAGGCCTCGACCCGCGCGTCGTCAGCACCGGCGACGAGCCGCGCGCCCGGGCGTGGTTCGGGACTCAAGCGGAAGAGACGCGCCGCCAGCTCGAGCTCGCGCGCTCGGTGAAGACGCAAGACAAGGTCGCCCAGGCGCTCGCCGCCCTCGACGGGATGACGGTCGAGAACGCCGACCAGAAGTCGCGCCTCTTCGACCTCGAGGCGACCTTCAAGTCGTCGCCTTCTCCGGCGCTGACGCCGGCGAAGGAGGCCATTCGGGCGTTGCGGGCGGCGTTCGGGGCGTGGCGGGTCGCTCCGTACGAGCAGACGGTTCGGGCGCTGCTCGAGCGGCTGCAGACGGCGTACGCGCGTGCCCTGGAAAAGAAGGGCGCGCTCGACTTCACCGGCCTGCTCGTCACCGCCAGAGACCTGCTGCGCGACCACCCCGACTTCCGGCGCGAGGCCCAGGGCCGTTTTGGTGCGCTCCTCGTCGACGAGTTTCAGGACACCAACCGCCTGCAGCTCGAGCTCGTGATGTTGCTGTCTGAGAGACGGTCGGGCGCCCGCGCCGCGCTGACCCCTGCCTTCGCGGCCGACCTCGGCGACGAGATCCTCAAGCTCCCTCTCGAGCCTGCCTTTCTCTGCGCGGTCGGCGACCCCAAGCAATCCATCTACGAGTTCCGCGGCGCCGACGTCAGCGTCTTCGAGAGGCTCGCCAAACACATCGTCGCCGAAGGTGGCGGCCGCGCCTTCCTCACCCAGTCGCGCCGCGCCACGCCCGCGCTGGTCGACTTCTTCAACGGCGCCTTCCGCCAGGTGATGCCCGAGCTCGCGCAGCCGCGCCCGTGGGACGTCGCTTTCAGAGAGAACGACCACCTCACTGCGCACCGGCTCGCGGCGGGCAGCGGGCCCTGCGTCACCCGGCTCATCACCGCGGGAGAACGGCCGAAGCTTGCGGAAGACTGGCGGGCGCTCGATGCACCCGCGGTCGCCCGCTACGTCGCGTGGCTGCTGCGCGCCTCGGGCACCGTCGTCCACCCGCGCGACGGCGACCCGCGCCCGATTCGCGGCAGTGACCTCGCGTTGCTGTTCCGCCGCTTCACCCAGGTCGAGCTCTACCGGCAGGCGCTGGCCGCGCAGTCGGTGCCCCACCGGGTCGTCCGCGGCCGCGGCTTCTTCGGCGCGCAGGAAGTCATCGATCTCGCTTCGCTGCTCGGGGTGGTGGCGGATCCGTCGGACGCGTTGTCTCTGGCTGCCGTCCTTCGCAGCCCCCTCGTCGGGCTCACCGACGCCGGGCTGCTCTCTTTCGGAATCGCCGGCAAAGGGCTTCAGCCACGACAGGTGCTCGAAGAACCGCAGCTCGATTCACCGCTGCTCTCTGGCTGGGAAAAGCAGCGGCTCGATGCCTTCCGCGGGGTCTGGGGCCAGCTGCGCGCCGAGAGAGATCGCCTCGGCCTGCGCCCGCTGCTGAAGGTCGCGCTGGAACAGACGGGGTACCGGACGCACATCGCGGCCGCTCCGTATGGGGAACAGGCGCTGGCGAACCTCGACAAGCTGCTCGAGCTGGCGGCGAACCGCGACGCGCGCGGCATGGGCTGCGCTTCCTTCGCGCGCGAGCTGCTGGTGCTGGCCGAGACGGTGCCGCTCGAAGCGCAGGGCGAGGTGATCGACGACGGCGACGCCGACGCGGTGACGCTGTGCACCGTGCACCAGGCGAAGGGCCTCGAGTGGCCGGTGGTCGTGTTGCCCGAGCTCTTCGCCAAGATGCCGAACGACGCCGAGGCGCTGCGGTTCGATCGCGCCCAGGGCCTTTCGCTGCGGCCGCCGGACGCGGACGATGGCCGCCTCGCGTCCGATCGCCACACCTTGCTGGGCGACGAGAGAACGTCTCGGAACAAGGCCGAGCAGCGGCGGCTCTTCTACGTGGCGATGACGCGCGCGAGAGATCACGTAGTCCTGGGGCTCGCCGTTCTGAAAGGCCCGGGCTTCGCCGAGCTCGCCCTGGCGGCGATCGTCCCGCCGTTGACGTTGCTCACTGCCTCGCGGAACCCGCACGTCGAAGAGGTCGACCCGGCCACGCTGGAAGTTCCTCCGCCGCCCGCGCAGCCCGCGTTGCCGGCCGACGCCGACGCCCAGGTGCAGGCGGTGGTTGACCGCGTCCTTCACGCGCCCGCGCCCCGGCCGAGGATGGCTGCGCTGCCCGTCACCCAACTGCAGGACTTCGTGATGTGCCCGCGCCGCTACCGGTTCGCGCACCTGGTCGGTCTCGCCGAACGTCCGCTGGCCTTCACCTGGTCGGCCGAGCCCACGGAATCGGAAGACGCCTCGGTCGACCCGCGGCTGCGGGGCATCGCGGCGCACAAGCTGCTCGAGCTCACCCCGCTGGATGCGGTCGGCACGCCGGCCTTGAAAGACCGCCTGCTCGACATCGCGCGCACCGAGTCGCTGGTGCTGCCGCCGGGCGTCCTCGACTGGGTGCAGGCGTTCTGGGCCACGCCTTTCGGACAGCAGCTGAAGGCGCTCGGCCCGTCGCGCGTTCACCGCGAGCTGCCCTTCATGCTGCGGCTCGAGGACAGCGAGGGCTTCTCTCTGATGCTGCGCGGGCAGCTGGACCTTCTCGTCGAGCAGGCCGACGGCACCGCGCAGGTCGTCGACTACAAGACGGCAACGAAGCCGGCACGCGGGCTCGAGCCGTACGCGTTTCAGCTCGGCTGCTACGCGCTGGCGGCGGCGAAGTTCGTCATGCCGGGAACGCGGGTGCAGACGGGCATCAGCTTTCTGCGCGACCCCGACGTGTCGCCGCTCTTCCAGACCGCGCTGCCCGGGCTCGAACGGTCGCTGGCCGGCCAGGCGAAGGCGCTGGTCCGCGCGCAGCTCGATGGAAATTGGTCAGGGTTGCCGCGGGCGGAATGCGAGGCGATTGGCTGCGGCTACATCTACCGTTGTCACGGCGCCTGAACCTTAAAGGGCCAAGCCGATGCTTCGCTCCCCGCTGGAAAACCGATAAGAGCCAACGCATGCCGAACGTCGTCGTCGTTGGCGCCCAGTGGGGCGATGAAGGAAAGGGAAAGGTCGTCGACCTCCTCACCGAGCATGCCCAGGTCGTCGTCCGCTTTCAGGGCGGCAACAATGCGGGCCACACGCTGGTCGTCGCAGGCGTGAAGACCGTGCTGCACCTCATCCCGTCGGGAATTCTGCACACCGGCAAGACGTGCGTGATTGGCAACGGCACGGTCATCGACCCTGCGGTGTTGATGAAGGAAATCGACGCCCTGCGTGCGCGCGGCTACCTCGCCGACCCGGGCCAGCTACTCATCTCTGACCACGCCCACGTCATCTTCCCGTGGCACAAGCACCTCGACACACTTCGCGAGAAGCGCCGCGGAGCGACCGCCATCGGCACCACTGGCCGCGGCATCGGCCCCGCCTACGAAGACAAGGTCGCGCGAAACGGCATCCGCGTTCGCGATCTGCTCGACGAGACCCGCCTGCGCCGCCGGGTGAAGGAACACCTGGCCCGCGTCGGTGACGAGCTCGGGATGCTCGCGCGACTCGCCCGCGCCGAAGAGCCGCTGCTGTCGGAAGACGAGATCGTGAAGGAGTACACCGCGCACGGAAACCGGCTGCGCGAGTTCGTCGGCGACGGCTCCCTTTTCCTGGCCGAGAAGGCCCGCAAAGGCGCGCGGATTCTGTTCGAAGGCGCGCAGGGCACGCTGCTCGACGTCGATCACGGTACGTACCCGTACGTCACCAGCAGCAACACGGTCGCCGGGCAGGCAGCGGTCGGCAGCGGCCTGGGTCCCACGGCGATCGATCGCGTGATGGGCATCAGCAAGGCGTACACGACGCGCGTCGGCGGCGGCCCGTTTCCCACCGAGCTCGACGATGCGCTGGGCGAGCGCTTGCGGAAAATCGGAGACGAGTTCGGCGCCACCACCGGCCGCCCGCGCCGCTGCGGCTGGCTCGACATGGTCGTCCTTCGTTACGCGGTGCGCGTGAACGGGCTGTGGGGCATCGCGCTCACGAAGCTCGACGTGCTCAGCGGGCTCGAGACGGTGAAGATCTGCACCGGCTACAAGCTCGACAGCAAAGAAGTCACCGAGCTCCCGGGCGACCTCGAAGACCTCGAGCGCGTCGAGCCGATCTACGAAGAGCTGCCGGGCTGGGCAGACAAGCTCGCCTCGGCCCGTACCCTGGAAGATCTTCCCGAGGCCGCGATGAAGTACGTGCGCCGCGTCGAAGAGCTCAGCGGCGTGCCCGTGGTCTGCATCTCCGTCGGAGCAGAGCGCGGCGAGACGATTCTCTTGCAGAACCCGTTTCGCGGCTGAGAAGAGAAGCCCCGCTCCGTTCATCCCGAGAGAAGTCGAGGGATGATCCTCCGCAGAGTCAGGGCGAAGAGACAAGCCGTGTGGTACGCCGCGCCTTGCCATGAACTTCCGCCCCCTGCTTCCCCTGGCCGCCGCGCTCACCCTCGCGGCCTGCTTCTCCGCGGTTCCCGAACAGCCCTGCCTTACCGACGCCGGCTGCACGAACACCGACGGCGGCAAGGGCGGCGGAACCGGCACGGGCACGGGCGGAGGCTCGGTCGCCGCGGGTGGCGGCACGGGCGGCTCCTCGGCGGGCGGAGGCGGAGGCAGCACGACGGACGGCGGCACGGGCGGGGGCTCGGCCACGGGTGGTGGAACGGGGGCGGGCGGCGGCAATGCGACCGACGGCGGCATGCCCTGCGGCTGCAAGAACCAGCTGGGCTGCCAGGTCGGCGACTCGGCGCTCGCGTGCGGCAACGGCGGCGCGACGTCGATGTGCGCGATGTGCAGCCTCGGCCAGCAGTGTGTGAACGGCGCGTGCGTGACGGGCATGTGCGCTCCCGGTACCTGCAGCGGCTGCTGCACGATGAACTTCTGTCTCACCGCGCAGGGCATGAACGCCTTCGCGTGCGGCTCGGGCGGCTCGGCCTGCGCCGCGTGCGGCATGGGCCAGTCGTGCGTCAACGGCACCTGCATGGCGACGCCTGCGTGCAGCGTCACCACCTGCCCGACAGGCTGCTGCATCGCGAACCAGTGCGTGACCAACCAGAGCCGCTTCACTTGCGGCCTCGCCGGGCAGATGTGCCAGCAGTGCATGCAGGGCAACGACTGCAACAGCGGCGTCTGCGTCCCCAGCCTCTTCGACGCCGGCCTGCCCCCGCCCAGCGACGCGGGCATGGTCCCCGTCGGCGCACCGTGCACCACCGCGCAGCAGTGCCGGCCTCCCCAGGCGGCGATCTGCATCAGCGAGATGAACTTCGGCCAGCCCAGCGGCTACCCGGGCGGCTACTGCAGCGCGCAGTGCAGCGCGACGATGCCGTGCGCCGGTGGTGGCGAGTGCATCACCGAGGTCGTCTTCGGCTTCGCGAACAGCACCTGCCGCGCGGCGTGCAACCCGGCCGCGTCGACCTGCCGCACCGGCTACGTCTGCGTTCCTTCCTCGTCGACCGGCACCGGCTACTGCCGCCCGAACTGCGCCAACGGCGGGCTCGCGGCGTGCGGCACCGGCCAGTCGTGCGGCGACGCGGGCATCTGCAACTAAGCGGAAGGGGCTACTTCGCCCGCATCGAGTCGGTGTGATCGATGGACTTCAGCGCCCCCTGCACCTCGGGGGAACGGGTGAGGATGAACTCGACGGGCGGCCCTTTGCCCGCGACGTTCTCGGCCCCCATCACCAGCACCGCCTTGAGCTCGACGACCGTCTCGGTCTCGCCCTCGCGAACGGTCGCCGACTTCCACGCGTCGGTCGTGCGTGAGGTGGCGAGCTGAAGCGACCGCGCCCCTGGCGTCCCGCTGAGCTTGACCGTGACCCCCTCGACGCCCTTGAACCGCTCTTCGTAGAACGCCTTCACCCGCTCGAACCGCACCGGCAGGCGAAAAGTCTTCTGCCCATCGGTCACGGCCAACGGCTTGCCGTCGACGCCGGGAAGAGGAAACGGGGAAGCGACCAGCACCAGGGCCATCAGCTTAGCGAGCATGGCCCAAAGCCTACTTCTTCTTCTTCTTGAGCTCCTGCAGCTCGGCGCTCAGCCCCTTGTTCTTCTCGTCCTGCTCGCCCACCTGCTTCAAGAGTTGATCGCGCTTCGTCTCGAGCTCGCCGATCGTCAACTGCGTCTTCGCGAACTCGTTGGCGACGTTGCGCAGCCGCCCCATCACCTCGTCGTTCGCCTTCAGCGCCGCCGCCGTGCGCAGCTTCTCGTCATTCAACCGGCCGCGCGCCATCGCGAAGATTCCCAGCGCCACCAGCAGCGTCACCCCGAGCAACAGCCAGGGCAGGGGGGAACCCCGGCGCTGCAGCTCGATGACATCGGAGTGGGTCTCTTCGCTCACCATCGACCGCCGTACTTACAGTCAAAGCAGTGGCAGTTGAACCGTCTTCGCGGGTTCCAGACAGCGCGGGTCGTCGATCGCCACCTTGTTCACTGCCTGCGACACCTCGCGCGCCATGAGCTTCTCGCCCAGCCAGGGCGCCATCAGCTCGGCCGCGTGCGCGTCGTCCGTCAACCACCGATGCCGGTCGGCTCTCGCGATCACCACCGGCATCCGGTTGTGCACGCTTCGCATGAAGTCATTCGGCTCGGTCGTCACGATGCTGAAGGTCACCACCTCGAGGCCTTCGTCGCTGCGCCAGGTGTCCCAGATGCCAGCCA
>Ga0335397_10008837_pt1 | contig 12668 bp, 21 predicted proteins | sample MAT04_FD_205740 | JGI IMG/M metagenome (GOLD analysis project Ga0335397, IMG submission 205740) | Freshwater microbial communities from Lake Fryxell liftoff mats and glacier meltwater in Antarctica - MAT-04 (spades assembly) (version 2) ...
AGTGCCGATTAGGTCGCAGGCTAGTTGATGTCCTGCAACGTTTCGACCACCCTCGGATACACCATTGAGTAAATCCCTTGATACTTTCGCGAGACAAGCCTCTAAAGGGACGCTAGCGGGGACGGGCAAAGTGATATCCTCATAAGTCTCTGGGAGGTCGCTTGCTGATGTCTCGTTTTGACTTTGGGGCTTTGTCTGGAAAAGTGTCGGCTCCGTTTTGGCTGTTGCGGGAACGATCGCCCGCAAATCTTCATAGCTGTAGCGATTGCCGGAGTTGCTGATAATTAGGGATTGCTTACCGCTTGAGTGCCATGCACCGGCAAGTCGCATTACTCGGCTGGGATTCTTCAAAGCTCGGTCTGCATCGGCAAACTCTAGTAAGTCGGTTTGGAGCGATCGCCATTTTTCAACCTCAACAAACTCTTCAAATACCCAGTACGAGTGGATCGATTTTCCCCCGGTGTCGATTTGCAGTGTCGGCTCTGGCAATCCCAAGCCTTTCCACAGTTCGAGCTGAGTTGCTTTATCCAGATTATCGTGTTCGTAGAATATGGCTCTTGTTTGCCAGACATCTTTATCTGTGTGTCCGCCACCGTTGACCACAAAGTAGGTTCCCCGCCCTTCGGTTTGAAACTGACCGGCAATCTCGACCAATTCGTGAATGTTGGTAGCTTCTGCTTTCCTGCCCTTATCCTTGGACTTGCGGGGGTCGGAACTGGGGAAAAATGCCCGCAGGTAAACCTTTTCGCCCTCTTGATACCCCAATGCTGCTAGTTGTTGCTGTACTTGCGATGGGTCAATGGGTTGGGCTGTATTTGAAAATTGCTGTAAGTTCATAGATGCCTCTCGCTACTCATAGCGCTGCTAACTGGTTTTCGTGAAAAAACCCGCTATATGTAGAAGAGACGGCTCTGCCCGGTAACTACAGTTAATTTACAAAGGTGTAAATTTTGCGGTAATGGCAGATATAGACTATGATGAACTTAAATATTTTATTGTTTTTTGTCTGCCGTCTCTTCATACAGATAGCGGACTCTTTTTTTTTGTGGTCCGGTCTTAGGCTGTCGGATCTTTGGTTGTTTTAAAGAGCCTCTTCTATTATTTGATAGATCGTCCAATTTTAAACTCGAACGTATTGCTTAGATTGCTGGTTGGCAAGAAATTTCCCGCAGGCGGAAAACCGGGACAAAGCCATCGCTATCAGCCTGACTCATCACCAGAACCCGGAAGTCCCCAAGGCTCAATGCCGTTTTCCCGAAGCAGCCGTTCGTAATGGTCGCGCTCTATCCTAATCTCATCATCCACCCAGAAAGCCTCGCTGATATCGCGTTCGAGTTGCCGGACACGTTGGCTGAGCAGTTCGTTGCGCTCAAGTTCGGTGCGGGTAACGTCAAACGCATTGTCAAAGCGACGCTCCAAAGTTTCAGTCAGCAGGGCCATAACCAGACTTAACGCTTGTTTGTTTCCCCGTGCCGCCTGCCACAGCCAGTAAGCGCCGACAACTTCTAGCGGTAAGGCACGAATCCGACTGCCTCCCCGCACTTGCTCAGCATCAGGTTCTATTTCAGAATTCGCGGGCGTATAACCTTCTCCCAGCAATGATTTGAGTGCTTTTGATTGCAAGAATTCGCGGGCGTTTCTTTCCGACAAACCCACACATTCAGCCGCCTGAGTCTGGCTCATTCGATACGAGCCATCTGGCAACATAAACCCTTCAACTGTTAGCGAACCTATTTGTACTGCGGCTCGAACAGCTCTCACCGATGATTCGGTCATAAATGCTCCTTTAACGCTTTGCCTGCAAAATATCGGGTATACACCAAACACGAGATAAGCAAACCTTGGTGTATATCGCCAACAACGTAAGGATTGAGTACGGGTTCGGTTGTACTGATATCTCGCGCCATATTATTCACTATCGATTATTTAAGAGTGTTGTACGCTGCGAAACTCATTTCCTTTTGTCCCAATTTTAATAAGTTTAACTATTGTCCGACCGATGTACGAGACACGAGTTCCTTCCAGAGCGAAGTAAATGGTGGGGCAATCCGGTAAATTGCGTCGCTCTGCGGTTGTGGCAGCGATGGCAGGGAAAGCGGGTTAATTTCAGCGACATTCATGGTGTATTAGTAGTTTTCTTTTTATTGCCCCGCTTGGCTTTGGTGGCTGGTGGGAGGGCGGTTTCACTGGGTGAGTCATGGGTACTGTCCGGTTTGGGGGTTGGGGGATTAGAAGGGTTTTGTTTTAGGTATTCCGCTATAGCTCGCTTAACTACCACTCGTGTCAGTTGGGGTACTGTTAAAAACTCCTTATCAGCCCAAGCCCCTAGGTGCTCCATATCCTGCTTGTCCAGGTAAAGGGTTATTCGAGGTTTATCAGAGGGCATACAAGTGTTAAGAAGGTTGTTACTTTCTTAAACTCTACCCTTTACTACCTTGCTTTCTATTTAGGTACACCAAAACTAGACAAGTACCTTACTTGTTGTTTCAGTTTGCCTGCGGGAATCCCCATACATAAAAGTAAAGTAAAAATTGACAAGTACCTTACCTATTGTTACTATACACTCATGCACGCAAAAGTCAGTGCCGGCGTAAAAGGATCATCCGTAAAACTACCCCTTTTGTTGTCCAAAATTAACTTGAAAGTGCCTTAAACCCAATGCCCGCAGCACTTGCGAGGATTGGCGTTCGTCGGCAGACAAAAAAACCAAACCAAACCCCGCCCTTTCTGACTCGCAATCTTCTGAGGCGGGGTTTGGCACTCACATTAATGAGGTTTTCCCATCATGACACAACCACCGCCCATACCCATTGAAGCGGCTGCACCTTTCTCGATCGCACCCGCACCCACACCCGCATCAGAACCAGAACCGGGTACACCAACAACTACCACTTTGTACCGCCAGTTGTTGACATCACTTAATGCGATGCCCAACTCGGAGCTAAGCGCCGCTTTGGAAGCGGCAGTTTATTCATTCCGTCAAAGCGACACCCTCACCCGCGCTATTAAAGAATGCGGAACTATCGAACTGTTTGGGAATAAGTGGCCCCTGACTTTCGACTTCTTGCCAAGCACCGCTGAAGCCTTGGGTTTGGTGAGAGCCATTGCCGACCAATTCTCATGCCGCCAACTCCATCCATGTTGGCAACAACTCCTAACCACCAGCACCGACACCCAGAAGAAAGCGCTCATTGAAGTTATCGCCTACTCGCAGCGTTACTCCTGCACTGTGTTCGAGGCGTTAGGAGAGTGCGAAGTCTTAGATTTGTTCCCAACATCTGAGCATTTAAATGTTTGGATGTCTGAGACTGAAGCGCTGCAAATGATTCACTTGCTCTCCGGTTCCCTGTTAGCCCAAAGTTCAGAGACGCTACCGAATGCCGGCGATGGGAGGGACGACAGATGAGAGCGCTCAGAAGCCATCAATTTCAGTGGAGCGTCACCGTAACGCGCAAGTACAATCCGCCTCGGCAGATTAAAGTGTTCGGGCGATCGTCAGAAGAAGCGCTGCTGGGTGCCGTATCCTCTGCCCGCGAAGTCTGGGGAATCTGGGATGCAAAATCCTTCGGTGTCCCGGTGAGACAATGATTTTTTTGTGATTCTCGGTTAGCTACTTCGGGCAACTTCCGCAAATAGCTAACCAAAGAATCAGACTTTCGGGCTAAGTAGCTAACAAATAGCCAACAAATAGCCAACCAGATAATGCCAACACCGAAAAAACCTGTAGATGTAGCAGTTTTCAACAGTTCGCAAGGCAAGTGGCAGCATCCCAGTTACTTTCGAGCAGAGGTCAGGATAATTCTGGGCAATCCGGGTAAACCGATGCCTGAAGCTACTTTTAAGACCAGACTCGCGCTCTTAGAAACAGAATGCCCGGAGTTTCAAAGAGCACCTTACCGTCGCACATTCTCTCCATTTCATTTGAATTGTTTGTTAACCCTAGAAACCTGGATACACCAAGCCAACCACTGCATTGCAACTGTTCGAGAACGATTAGCACAAGAAGGATTACCGACCCATGAATATGACGAACACCGAACTAACAATTGACCGCCGCGACAGCAAAACCAAATGGGGACTCAACAAAGTTTCTGACGTGACCAACGCTCGGAAAGCTTTAGGACATCCAGATTGGCCAAACTCTAAGTTCAACGAAGAAGATAGCGCCGAACTCGACCTCTACTTCGAGCTGGTACTCAATCAACGAATTGCACCAATCTCGGCACTCGAACAAATAGCAGGTACTCGCAACGGACGCGGGGAATATTGCAACGATATTGACTCAGAAGCGATCGCCGACGGGGAAAACCGCGATGCTAACGAAGAAAAAAGTGGAGCAATCCAAGCGATTGAGGGAATGACCCACGAAGCATCCTTGGGCATGGCTGATGTTGCGGTTGCGGTGAGCGACCAAATGCTAGATGCTTTTAAGATTTCTCTCAGCGCGAACTTGACCAATGGATTGACCGAAATGGCATCCCAGATCCGAGGTAACTTTGGTGCCCTCACCGAAGCCGTGAAAGCAGCCCCTTTGGACTTACGGGATGCGAACCTACCAGTCCCAAAGCCTGTGTTACCAATCAAACCAGCACCGCAACAGCAGCAGCGGAGGATATTACCAGGACTCTGGTAAAGGCGCACCAGGAGCTAGGGGAAGCCCTAGCTTTCAAACAGCGGCAGCGTGAAGAAGTATTGTTTCAGGTAATCTTTTTTCTGAGCCTGAGATGCGGGGGCAAATCTAAACCAACTGAGATTGTGTTGCCCCCCAATCAAATCCATGTTGAAGAAACAATCGCACTTATGAGGCTTTTATGATTGAATCTTACGGTTTTGTTGAAATGTTTTTGCTAGTTCCTATGAAACTGTGGGAATCAGTCAAAGCTAGGGTTTTTGGAGTCAGTGTTGTTGCAGTTTTGATGGGAGGGTGCGCGTGAGAGGACAAGAACTTTTGGTTGCTGTTCATTATACAGAAACTGGCATCAAGGAAGAACAGTTATTGACTTTCTTGATTCCAGAAAGTGAAGAAAACTTTGATTTGATAATGGCTTATTGCGTCGAATTTGGTCGGCAAGTCATTCTTTCCAGAACAGATAACACAGTTATCTTGAGAGGAAATTGAGATGATCAAGAAATTATTAGGTCTCTTGCCATCTGTTTTGATCGTTTCGATTATCAATGATTCATTTAGTGTTTTGAAAGATCGAGGTGAAATAAAAACCTGGATTGTTCAACTGGGTGACAAATATCCAGTGGAGTTTGGTTTAAGGTACAAAGTTCGATCGATGCAAGTTTCTGACAATAATTTTGAGTGGGTTGTCTTTGATGGTTGTCAAAAAGTTGCTTCAGGGTTTGCCAGCGATCGAGATACTGGTTTCCAGTTAGCACGAGAAAAAGTTAATGAACTGGAGGAAATGTAATGCAAATTAAACTACCTCGAAGTGAATTGATTCGCAAGATTGTTACTGCTACAAAAGGTATTTTTGCCAATGAAAAAACGCCTACACCGTCTACTCAAAACTACAATCAAACACCTCTTTGTCCTAAGCGATACACATTGCAAGATAAAGCCATGATGGTTGCTGGTGCTACTGTCTGCGCTGCAACACTCTGGTTTGTTTCCGGAGTTTTGCGAGGAATGGTATCAATAGGAACCAAGACTAAACCAAAACAGATTGCTCAAAGTGTGGTGGTTATTACTCTACCTGAAGTTCATGGAGGGAATACAGTTCATACAGCAATATCTACTGTGTTTGTCTTGGGAGCTTTGGCTTACATTTTCCAGAATGATTTACGTAATTTGTGAGGTATTCAATGTTTGACTGGTTGTTTGGTGTTTCTGATGGATTGACAACCTATACGGTCGAAGTCTACGAAGATGGCAAACTCACTAAAACTTTGTCGGTCAGAGCTGAACATGGTTTTGATGCTGTAGATAAAGTTTCCGATAGTTTGCCAAGACCGACGGGAAAATGTCGGCAGATAAAGTGTTTGAATTGCATTCCTTACTAGGACAAAACAATGACTAACTGTCAAGATTTCGACGCAAATACTTTCGGAAATCACTTCATCTCTCATGGCTACGACCATGTGCAAGGGATGATGAACGAAAAATACGGATTAGATTTGGATGCCATTAAGAATATGGATGCCAGTCAACTGGCTATCATGCGTGATGCAGCCGATAAATCAGCTTGTCTAGTGAAGAATTTCAATCTGATTGAGGACATGATTCAGGACATCATTGATGGTCAAGTCACCTGGAGTCAATTACAGGCAAGACTTGTAGAGCGTGGCGCAAAAGGTGCGATCGACATTGACAAATCTACTGGGGATATGATGATTGCCCGCCTTAAATGGCAAGCAGGAATCACGAAACAAGGTATTAGAGTCGATCAAAAACAGAAAATTAGCGACAACAAAGTTGCGAATTATCGGACACTGAGTAGCCACGAATACACAACTTCTTTGCTAATTGAAGCTGATAAATTAGCTCAGCAAATGGAGCTAATTTCAGCAGCCCCTAACAAAGCGCTGGCAATGGCGCAATTCAACGAAGGACGGAAAGCAGGGATGCAGCGAATGATCGACGCTTTGAAATTTGGTAGCGCAGCGTCTATGTTGCCATCTGGTCAGTCCCCCGCATGGCAACCACAGAATCGGGCTGGATATGCGATCGATGTTCCAAGTCGTTCAATGGGTTCAAGTTCGCAGAAAAGTTTGGGGGCGGGCTTCGGTCAATCTCTGAAAAATGGGTTTGTCAAAATCGGTAACTGGCTTAATCCTGAGAGGACAGCGTGATGTTTCCTTTTCCCCCACAACCCACTTTGCCTCCGATTATCGCTGCGCCGGAAGATTCAATCGAACTTAAGTCGCGCAAGGGCTTTGCGGACAGATTATTTCAAGCAATCTGTGGCGCAATCGGCGGATTGGCTGCACACTCAGCGCGATCGGCTCCTCAATATTTCCCGTTGTTCGTGGTAGGTTGCCTCGCTGGCGGATTATTTCAAGCAATCGTGCCATCGCGAGATCAAGATTATTTGGGGCTGCATCGCAGCGGTGCATTAATTCTGATAATCGGTGCGCTATTTCCTTTCTGGGATTTGCTGATGCTGATTCCACAGCAAATTCTAATCGGCGGTGTGGGTGCGGTGATTGTTTTGGCGATCGCACTAATCGCAATTTTGGGGAGGAACTGAGTTATGCCATCCCCAAAAACTCTAGCTCTCGGCGGTTTATTTGGCGGCATTCTCTGCTGCGGATTGGCGATCGGCATCATCCCCGCAAATCGCTATCTCCATCTCCGGCAAGGACTCGGTGCCGCTGGATTGTGGATTCTGTTTGGCGGATATACCGCAGCGCAGCGCTCAATCAAGGAACAAATTGCGATCGACAAACAGATTGCGGAATACGAGCAACAGCAAAAATTAATTAGGGAAGCCACACAGCCGGCAATGCTGGAAGAAGCTAAAAATAATGCTGTTGTGGCTGCGGAATATCGCCAGCAATTACACAGTCTTGATGCGGGTGCAGCCTTTGCTTTTGTGGCGAATGAAAATCATCCGGCGTGGGCACAACAGCAAATTGAAGCTGCTGAATCTCACCCTTTTACTGAGGATGATGACGAATTACCAGCACTAGACAAATTGGATGAGTTGGCTGTACTCAAGCCCGCTGATGAGAAAAAATCTTTGGCTGGTGTGGAATTGCCGATCGCACCTAATCTCGGAGTCAAATTTTTCAACTGGAGACGGTTCAAAAAAGAGTCCAAACTTTTCCCTCATATTCGCGCAGTGGGTGCTACTGGAATTGGGAAAACTTGTCTGATTGATTGGCTTTTAGACGTTTTCCCGGCGGGGAAAACTCAGGTAATTACGGTGAAGCGCCGGGTTAATCAGTGGCAAGGATTGAAAGTTATCGGCGTACCTGAAGATTTTGATGGGATTCGATCGGCATTAGAAGATTTGCAATCTTTGAGAAAGCGCCGTACCGAGAAAATGGCAGAAGGAAGAGATTCGCCAGTTTTAAATGTAGCGGTGGACGAGTGGCGAGTAATTTCCAAAAATATCAAAGCCACGGTCGATCGCACTACCAAGGAAATCAAATCACCATCAGCCAAAGAAATAATGGGAAACATGATCACTCTGGCTCGCGAAGTCAACATCAGAATGCTCGTCATGGCTCAAGGTCGTCAAGTTGAAACGTGGGGGCTTGAAGGTGAATCGGATTTAGCAGAATGTTTTTGCTCAATTTATCTGGGCAAGTTTGCAGTGCAGGAATGCGAGACTAATCGCAATCGCCATCCTGCCGATTCTCAGGCTTTTGAGCAATACCAGGCAGTGCGGGATTACTTGGAATCGATCGGCTCCAGGGCTGCTTGGATATCTGGCGCTGATGGTGAATTCCCGGCAATTGTACCCGATTTAAGTCAATGGAAACGTGGCAAAAAAGACGACGTGAAACCGCCGACTCAGCCTCAAATTGAATCCAGCGCTGGTACGCAGGATTTGCCCGCCGAATTGCTCGATCGAGCTAGACAAAGACTTCAAACTAACTTCGATTCGACTGAACCGAATGAACCGGCTGAACCAGCTAGTGAACCGCTGAACCTCAACCTAGTCAACGACTCCATCGACCTTGAACCGAAGTTCACAATTTACAATTTGAGCGCTGATATGGCTTTAAACCTTGTAGGAAAGTTCCGAACTGAACTGAACCAAACTCAGATTATCGAAAAACTTTGGGACTGTAAGAAAGGTGGGACTGAAGCATGGAAAAAAGCAAGACAAGAATTTAAAGACCTAACAGGAGAATAGAAAATATGAAACTATTTTGGCAAAACGACAAAGAGAAATTACTTGAGAAATATCGACAAGCTTTGGAAGCTTACGCTAATCCAGAAAAATGGAGTAATGTAAGTTGCTTTGGGAATCTAAAAGCTCGTAGATGGAAAGGTGGCGGTGATGGTGCCGACTTAGCATTAGAAACATTAAAGGAGCGATCGTAAAATGAACCTAACTGATAAAAACGGTAAACCGCTACACGGTGCCGCTAAACAAGCGGTGCTAAACAAACATCTTGGTTGGCAAAATGACGAAATTGGAGTGACGCTCTTCAGTAATTGCGATCGCATAACTCGACTTGAACGCCAAACAAAGTATCTCCCGCTTACCGTTATAGCAGCGCTATTTCTCGGCTGCGCTGCTGGGAAATTCCTTAAGCCAGATTTAGCAGTGCTTGCCGTGGGGTGTAGCGCTGCGGGTGCGGGGATGATGGTGGCGATCGCACGTCATTGAAATACTCCCCGGCTTGATTTAATGCTTCGCTTTGAGGGCTGGAAAGTCAACTTAAATATTATGGCAATCAGAATCCCTCCCAAATACGGTTCACGAGTTCCTGAACCAGACCCCAATCAACCAAAAGGTAGTATATTCGATCGACTCAATGCCAAACTTAAATTTGAACGAGAAAATATCGAACCTTTTCTCGGCGAGAATTTTGGTTACTATGATCATCGCTGCACTTTGTATATAGGCGGAGAGTATGTTGGGAAAGGCTACGGGAATTACACCGATAAAACGGAAAAATATCAGGAAATTGGTCAAATCCTAGCTACTCTTTAGCTGACCTGGTTAATCTAAAACCTCTGATTTGCTTATAATCGGATGGGGCAAAGCTATCCCACAACAATAACAGAAAACTCACAGAAAACCTGGATGTTTGTTCAAAAACATCCAGGTTTTTTGTGGAAACAATGGGTTTATCTAACCGGGAAATTCACTCGCACCCATTCCTCAATTTCATCCCGTGTCCAAGTTTTGTCGTAAACATGGTCATAATCTCGCCATCTCACATAAGCTTTCTTCAGCGGTGAGTCGATGTCGATGTTGTAGGAATCGACGCGATCGTCGTAATGTCCGATAATCAGAATCTGCGGATTGACCCAACTTGGTTTCGATTTGTCCGAGATATATGTCTCAATTAGTTTTGCAGCGGATGACTCATCTCCCAGGAAACTGGGGGTTTTCTAGTTGTCTGATATTATTGATTGTAACTGCTTCAAGTAAGGTTGCCGTTATTATTTGTAATAATCAAAAAATCATTGGGATAGTAAATATGGAGCTAACAAAGTACAGTTGGTGGGGCAAACCCAACGAACCACCTCTTCACCTGAAAACTAAAAAGCAGTTGGCAGAGTTGAGTCTTGCACCTTTGAAACTGGTGGGAGTTATCGAAACTCAAAAATATAATGTCCTGCTTTACGACCCACTCCAAACAGCACCCTTGAGGAAGTAGCGATACACTACACGCCCGCAAGCTACGGACAAGTAGCATCAGTTCTTTTCGTGAAAAGCAGAATGTACAGATCCGCACTTTGCGATTATAAACTTTTTCCCGTATTGCCCATACTTCCCTACCCCTTAAGTAACTACACAAAATTAATTACATAAAGACTCCTTGCTAGGTAAGACTTTCACGCGAAATATTGTGTAATTGATTTTGCACGACTACTTACCTTGATTGATCACCGCCATGAAACTCAACGAAGAAATCCTGTGCTTGGTGAGTTAGTTTTTGCATTTCATCAGCGGTCAGAGAATCTTTATTATGAAGATTCACATAATCAGCAACAAATGCTGCATTTACATAAGTTTGCCAGACAAAGAGTTCCTTTCTGGTTCCGGCAATGGGGCGGTCAAAACTTTCACCTACATGGAAAATCGAATTATCTTCAGGATTTCCATAGAATTCGGATGATTCCTTTTTAATAGGACTGCTAAAAACTTTGTAGCGTTTCCTGACAACCGAAGTTAAATGGGTAATTTTGACTCCCACGGGTGGATTATCTTTGTCCCGATAGTTACCTTGGTTCATCCAAGCATTGAAAGCATCTATATTACCAGAGACTTGATATCGATCGCCTTCCTCACTCTGGTTTCCATAGGTAGACAGTAGCATTCCTTTGAATAACTTAAAAACATCCTCATCTGATTGATTCAAAGAAAAAGAGCAATCCTTTAAAATTTCTTTACAGCCTGTAAGAACTTTCCAAGCATCTGTTATATTTGTATGAACTGATAAGGGTTTACTAGAAACTATGTGAGCCTTTTTTCTTCTAATACCTAAGTAAACTATGTGTCGATCGCTTATCATCCCCGGAGCGATATAGCAACCAGTAATCAACTTTTGATTTGGATCGAATCCTAATCCAGCTTCTCTTCTGCGTTTAGCTTCACCCATATTCTCTCTCTACTGACAATCAACATGAAGTTTATAGTTTAACACGAATTTGTTTGCTATTAATTTTTATCCTCTCTCCGAAGTCATAAAAGCGGGATAACAGGTTATCTAAGGTGACACCTTCGACAAAACCTCCTGGATTGCTGATGGTAATTCCGTAATTCCTAGCGGATATGAACGGTTCTCCAATTGGCAAACTGCGAAATTCAGCCATCCGTGTTGTGAGCACGATCGCCTTGCGGTTGCGCCTCCATCTCAACAACCGACAGCACCTTAGCTTCCATCCCGTACAAATCCCGCAGTACAACTTTGACACCGAAAAACACAAAATACAAGCGTCAGTTTCCCTATGCGGTAATTAAAAGTTTTGTAACCCAAATTCCACAACCGCGATCGCGTCACACTGCGCCTCTTATTCTGCCAAGCTACAGATTTGGTGCTGGGCAATCCACTCTCTTTTTTTTTGCTCTCAATCTTCTTCAAAGCGATCGGGATACAACGAGGAGTCTAACCCCTTTAGATGCCTCGATCGCTAAAAACATAACGCAAAATTTACGGTTTTAGTCTAGCAATCAAACAATCTGCCGATCATGGTGATCAGGGCATAACGAGGGGTTTAACCCCACAATCTGCCGATCATGGTGATCAGGGCATAACGAGGGGTTTAACCCCACAATCTGCCCTGATCACTAAATTTTTAACGCAAAATCAAGGGTTTGAGTGTGTCGTTTCAACGCTCAGGGTGATCAGGGCATAACGAGGGGTCTGACCATACATTATGCCCTGATCACTTCAAACACAACGCAAAATCAAGGGTTTGAGAGTGGTGATCAGGGCGATCAGGGCGATCAGGGTACTACTCCCCAAAAAAATGAAGGGGTGGGGGGGGTTCCTTGGGAATAAACCACCCCCCTTTAAAAAGAGAGGAGTTGTTCGATCACACCCTGATCACCCTGATCACTTCTCTCAAACCCATATAGCGCAAGGAAAATACCAGGTGATCAGGGCATAGTATGGGGTCATACCCCTCGTTCTGCCCTGATCGCCCTGATCGCTTCTCTCAAACCCATATAGGACAAGGAAAAGAAAAGGTGATCAGGGCATAATGTGGGGTCATACCCCTCGTTCTGCCCTGATCACCTCCCCGATTCGGAAAGATTGCATGGATTTGGTGGGACGCTATGCTCGAATCGCTTAACTCAATCGGATAGGTTTGCCAAGTTCGTGCAATCGCCTGGATTAATTTGCAGCGGAATCTGATTGCTGGCAATTGAGAACATCCACCTCAACATCACTCAGCACTTTTGATTCCATCCCATACAAATCAATCAAAATAGGTTTGACATTGGGAAAGTAAAAATACTCTGTCAGTTTGCCAATCCGATAATTAAAAGGTTGATATCGGTGTTTGAAGTACAGTTCCACATTCC
>Ga0335397_10008842_pt1 | contig 12661 bp, 8 predicted proteins | sample MAT04_FD_205740 | JGI IMG/M metagenome (GOLD analysis project Ga0335397, IMG submission 205740) | Freshwater microbial communities from Lake Fryxell liftoff mats and glacier meltwater in Antarctica - MAT-04 (spades assembly) (version 2) ...
TGACCTTGAGGCTGATCACCTTGCACAGCGGTGCGACGCCGCTGATGGATTTGAGTGGCTCGCGAATGGGAATGGCGGCATCGTTTGCGCCGGCTCCCAACGATGTTTCATCGCGCACTTCGGTGCCAACGACCATCTGGCCATCGTCGGTTTCCGTCGTCCAGTAGCCCGCAATGATTCCGGCAACGTGCGAGCCGTGTCCCAGCCGGTCTTTCAACGCGCTGGCCATACCCGGCCGTTGGACAGCGGACGGCAACTCGGCGCCGGGCTCAGGCGGCGCCATACCATCGGGCGTGTAATCCCGGTGTTCCAGCGGCGCGCGAATGCCCAGCGTGTCGATGCGGCCGTGCAGTGTCGCCTTCTCGGCGAAATGCACGTGGGTGCCGTCGATTCCCGAATCCAACACCGCCCAAACGACGCCTTCACCCACGGCGTGAAAGGAGCGCTGTGCGGCGTCTGCTTTGACGGTGGTGAGAGAGCGGGTGAGGGTGGTTTCGGTGTCACTGTCTTCCCAGATGCGGTACACCACCGCTTCATCGCGCTTGTTCTTCGTGTTCAGCTCCTGCGAGCTGCGTGCGAGTTGCAGGATGCGCTCGGCGGGAAGACAGGCGAAGACATAGTTGGACACTGACGAATAGGGCACTTGCCACTCTCTGGCCTGCCTTTCTACCTCAAGCAGGGCACCCGGTAACCCGCCTTTGTAGAACTCGTTCAGCGCGATGATGACATCAAACGAGTCGGTGGGTGCGTCGCGAAGATGCGAGAGCAGCGGTTCGGTGATGATGGAGCGCAACATGTTGCGACGCAGTTCCGTTTGCGCGTCCGATGCTTTTCGTTCGGTCGCTTCTGATGTGGCGCCTGACGCCTCGGCGTTCGTGCCCGGCTTATCCGGCATCGTGTCACCAGATTTCGTCGCCTTCTTCTTTGGCATCGTTTCACCCAGTCAGAAATTTATCAGCAGTACTCAAGCAGATGCGCTTGACGTCAGGCACGGTGTGTGATTCTGCTGTCTGTGCGGCGCCACCGGCGCTCCGGTAATGTGCGCGGCGTTGAACGATTCGTCGAGGCACGCGGGGGTTGCGGTTTCGCCGCGCCGATTTGCGATCGCATTCGCCGCACTATTGCTCTGGCGGAATTGGCCGGGTTGGCGGCAGCGCTTACACTCTCGCGGTCCGACAGAAATGCACGCATAATTATGAGGCGATACGTCGAGTCGGCCAAACTCAAACTGAAACACAAGCGCGCTGCCCCGCGACGGGCCGCGCTTCCTTCTGCATGGAGCCCAGGTATGTGCGGCGCCGCTGATCCAGACGCAGGATGGTTTTTCTCCGGAGACGTGAAAGGGTCGGGAGTCTTTGGTACTCCGGATGGGAAGAAGAAAGAGTTGCAGTTCACCGAATTGGATGGAATGGCCCTGTTCGAGGGGGACATCGCGTTGGGAGCGGCAGAACACATTCGGGCACGCACCAGCAGCGGCGAGCTGATTCCGCAAGGCATCGGGATTACCGGCGCAAAATTTCGGTGGCCCAACCGCGTGTTGCCCTTTCAGATTCATCCCGCGCTGCCATCGAAAGAGCGAGTGACTGGTGCGATTGCGCACTGGGAAAAGAAAACGCCGTTCAAGTTCGTGGCGCGGACCGGCGGAAACATGGCCCAGTATCCCGACTACGTCATCTTCAAACCCGGCACCGGCTGTTGGTCGTACGTGGGCCGTCAGGGTGGTGAGCAGATGGTTTCTGTCGGTGCGGAGTGCACACCTGGTTCACTGATTCACGAAATCGGACACGCCATCGGACTGTGGCACGAACAAAGTCGTGAGGACCGTGATAAACACGTGCGCGTCAACTGGGAGAACATCGCCGCGGCCAATCGTCATAACTTCGAACAACACATTGAAGATGGCGATGATCTGGGCGTCTACAATTACGGTTCCATCATGCACTATCCCATGAACGCGTTCTCGACGAACGGCAAGCCAACGATTGAGCCGTTGAATGGCGCAGCCATCGGCCAGCGAACCGAACTCAATCCGGGTGACATCGCCGCCATCGCCGCGATCTATCCGAATAAGTAAATCCTCAGCCAACACGTAATGCCACCGGAATTTTCGAACGGGTATTGGCACGATCCCGCTATGGATAACCAGGCGGGAACGTTCGCGGTGATCATTGGCGTGAGTCAATACGATTACCTGCCGGCCAATGACGATGTGGAAGCACTCAAAACATCGTACGGCCTCGGACAACTTCACGTCTCGGCCAGCACGGCGTACGCGTTTTTCGATTGGCTGCGCGGTTCGTATCATTTTGGCCGAGCGCCGTTAAGCAAATGCTGGGTGCTGCTCTCGCCAACGGCCGCGGAGTCCGCGATCAATCCTGAACTCGCCAACACAGCGCGGCCCACCCTGCAGGCGTGCGAAGATGCGATGGGCGAAGCTGTGGCCGCGATAGAGGCACTTGATCCGACCTACATCGCCGACAGCCGTTTTGTGTTCTTCTTTAGCGGACACGGCATCGAACGCTACCCGAATCAGTTGTTGTGTCCCGCTGATTACCTGCGCAAGCCCGGCCTCAATCCCAACAAGGCACTGAGCATTGTGAACCTGCGCGGCGGCTTGCGCCGGTATTCACTGCGCGACGACTTCTTTTTCATTGACGCGTGTCGTTCCAATCCGCAGGAAATGGCGAATATCAAACTCGATGGCGAATCGACGCTCGTTGAGATGCCAGCATTTCAAGCGAGCGCGAATCGCAATTCGCCCATTCTGTGGGGAACAAAATCGGGCGCGGAAACATGGCAGCCATCGACACCGAGTGAAGGCGTAGAAGGATTGTCGATTTTTGGACGAGCGTTGATCGAGGCGTTGGACGGACAGGCGAAAACCGACGAGGACTGCGGTCACCAGGCGCCGGGCCACATCACGATTGATCGGGTGCATTCGTACGCGCGTCGACGCGTGCAGTCGTTGCTGGAGAGTCATGGCCAAACCTCACTCGATCCCGTTCGCAAGGGTGGTGACTACGGAGAGGGGTGTATTACCGAACCGCCGAAAGCCTCGTTAGCCCAGGGTGGTGAGCGCGGAATTCCAGGCCTGGTGCAGGCGGCCGAGCGTGGAATTCCGGATGAGGGCGAGGCGCAGAGTGTGCATCTACCTCAACGCGACGCGATCGTTGCCATCGCAACCGCTCGTGTGCCGTTGCCAGACGGAGGCGTGCGCACGGACGCCGATATTGCCGCGATGCAGCAGCTCTTTCAAAGTGAGTATTTGTCGGCACTCTGGCACAGTGCACGCGCCATACCGCTGCATGAATTGCAGACCACATCGCTCATTCGCATCGAAGCGTTCGAATGGGTGGGTCAGGAAGCCGGCCGCGTTACTCTTTCCGTGAATGGGAATGGCGCGCACTGGCTGCAACTCGATGACCGGTTCGAAAAACGATTTGCCGCGCTGTTACCAGGCGATCTGGGATCGCCAACGCCTCTCTATGTGGTCGAGTTTGCACGGCAGCAGGGACAGTCGCTCCGACAGTTCAATGTGAATCTCGCGTTCAGCAATTCCGACACGCTTGGCGTGATGGCACGTCTGTGGCAGAAATACCAGGACGTCGGCGCTCGAGAAGCGGTGTCGGAGCTTGATGCGAGTGCCTCCGAACACGCCTTGCAGGACAAGATGAATGGTCCGTTGGCGGCGACTATTGGAGCGCTGGTGTTGCTGCGTGCGCGACGCTTTGAACAGTTACACGACTGGGTCGGCAATCTCGCCTCGAAATTCCCATATCGTACCGATGGTGCGGTGCTGCGCGCCGAAGCGCTTCGCCAAATGCGATCGGACGCCATGTATCCGGATGAGTTCATGCAACGTCTCGTCGCGGTCGCAAACGGTCCACTACCGCAGCTTGCCGAGCCGTTCGGGTACGCGATCGATCAAACACGAGAGATCCTGCGCTTCATTGCAAACCCACCGGCCGCATTCGATGGTCGATTCATAACACCCGAAGTACTGCAGGCATTGCAAACGCTGCAAGCACGATTTGAAATCGCTTCTCGATACTTTCAGAGCGGCGGTTTGTGCACCACTTTTGTGGGTCCCACAGCGGAAATTCAACCGGAGATTGCGATGGCGAAACGGAGCGTGCTGAATGGCTGATTCCAACGAAACACCGGGAGGCGAGACGCAGACGGGATTACCGGCAACGACGACGTCATCGCCCGTTGCGCCTCCACCCGAGACGAAAGCGCAGGCGTTTCGCGAGCAGGTTACGGCGAACCTCGCCTACGCAATCGTCATTTTGTTTGCTGGGTTGTTGATTGGTGCATTCTTCAACCTCAAGGAAGAAACGGCGTTCGCGAATGTGAAAGATCTCCTGGCGATGATCACACCGATTGTTGGCGTGGTGTTGGGTTTCTACTTCAACAAAGCCAGTACCGAGCGACGGGCCGAGAGTGCCGAAGAAGGGGCACGAACGGCAAGGGCGGCAGCAAGCCAGGCTAGCGAAGAGCGTGCACAGGCGCAAACTGAAGCAACACAGGCTACGCAGTCGTTGAACGAGGTATCCACCGCGGCCGATGAGTTGTTGGCCAACAACAGCGAACAATTTCCGCAGCCGGCGGATGACTCGTCGGAAGGCACGGTAATGAGCTCAGTAACGCGGGGCGCAACACCGCGGAGCGTCATATCGCGAAGTGCAACACCGGCAGATGCCGCTTCACGAATTCGATTGGAAGAAGCACTTAAACGCGCTCGGCGCGGGAGATAAGCGATGACGGCAAAGAAGAAACCAACACACGCGAAACGGAAGGCAACGCCTCGTGTGCGGAAGAGCGTGGCGAATACAAGTGCGGCGGCAAGTGATGATGCCGGATGTGGCACGGATCATGGCGCGCAAGCGGAATTGATGACCGACCCATCACTTGATGTCAGCGAGCCGACGCCGTCAGCCAGCAGTTCTTCATTGCGGCTGGGAGATGCCGTGACGGTCGAAGTGCGCGCGCATGAAGTGGTGATCACGATTCGCACGGGTGCGTTGCAGGCGGGTGGAATGCAATCGGATTCGACGGGCGCGATCGAGGTCGTGAGTGCATTGACCCAAAGCGTGACGCGCGGGATAACCGCGGCGGCACCGCAAAGCGACAGCACACGCGTGGGCCTGACGCAGGTTCCCGCGGACAAAATGGGTGACGGTTACTCGACGGCGTGGATTCGCACCGACTTGCGCGACGAATACATGTCGGCGTTTCAGATGGTGAAAGCACTGGGCGGTGTCATGACCTCGAGCGGCGCCATTCGCGATCTGGGGGCAGGCGCCACTGCCGGTCGCAGCGGTACCAGTTTCCACTACACCGGTCGCGCGTTCGATCTCTGGATTGGCACCGGTATGCAAGGCGACAATGATCGCTACCTGGTACAGCGCGCGGGCGGAACCGCCGCAAACCCCGAGTGCGAATTGCTGTGCATCAGCGTGAATCCGCAGGTGACTGATCCGAATTATGACGCGTCGATGATCCGCACTGGCGAAGTCGAGTATCTCATTTGGAAAAAGGGCACCGGCGCGATCGCAAAAAAGCGGCAGGCAACGTACTTCTCACTCACTGCAGTGCTGCGCAAATTTGGTTGGGTGAACATCCCGTCGCGCACCGACTGGGTGTCGCAATATCTCTCAACCGAGTGGTGGCATTTTCAGCATCACAAAGGACTCGTCGAAGGTGTGTCGTTATTCGGCGACGAATTGAAGGCGGTGTGGCCCGCAGACAAAGTTGCCAAGAGCGGACTCGCGTTGGGCGCGGTGTTCAAGGGTCGGTCGTTTCGCGTGTAAGCACACCGTCACCCGCCTGGGCGCGTCGCAATCAGTCGAACAAGTCCGACAGCGGGATCACGAGCCCGGGAAGAACGTCCTCACCACTCAACGATTCTGTTGCACCGAGCATCGACTCGCCGCCGTCGGCTCGGTAAACGCGTGCAACGCGGAGCGCGGGGTCGATGGTCCACACCACCATCGTTCCCGCGTTGAGCCAATCCGCCACCTTCGCCAATACCATGCCAGTGCGATCGGAGGGAGATCGCACCTCTACCACCAGATCCGGCGCGAACTCGGCATAGCCGGGGAGATCCTCAGTGGGCACACGCTCCGCGCGGACGTACGCGACGTCGGGCGCGCGCACCGTGTCCGGATTGCGCTGCAGCGTGAATCCAGTTTCCGCAGCGAGCAAGCGCCCTCGAAGTTTGGACCACCCAAGATTTCGTCGCTCGTTCGCCAGATGCGTGCCGATTGCGACCAGGACGCGAGCTGCGACATCACCATGGCGGTAACCGGGTGGTTCGCACACCTGCAAACGTCCGCCCACAAGCTCGGTCCGCATATTGGGCACCGGGTTCGTCATCAACTCTTCAGCGGTCATCAACACCGGCGCCGGATTTGTCACAGCAGCCCTCGTGGAAACACGTGTGTAGGTCATGTGCGGCACGCTCACGAATCGTGTCACACTTCTGTCAGTAGGGGGAGCCATCGAATGGTACGGTGCGCAGTGCGCCGAGTCTACTCGGCGCACCCTCGAGCCTCATCGCGGAATGAGGGGACCGAGCGCACCGCCGGCCGCAGCGATTCATCGATGATCAGCTCGACGAGCTCGATGGTTGATCGTTCCGCTTGCCTTTTCGCTCACCCGATCCCACACTAGCCCACATGCACAGACGCGCAATCGCGCCCGGCGCGTTTGCCGAATGACCGACGCCTTCGAACGGCTCTCTACTGCACTCGCCGATCGCTACCGCCTTGTCCGTGAACTTGGCGCCGGCGGAATGGCGACTGTGTATCTCGCCGAGGAACTTAAGCACGACCGCATGGTCGCGGTCAAAGTGCTCAAGCCCGAACTCGCCGTGGCGATTGGTGCCGAGCGTTTTCTGGCGGAGATCAAGACTACGGCGAACTTGCAGCATCCGCACATTCTGGCACTGCATGATTCGGGCGAAGTAAACGGTACGGTGTACTACGTGATGCCGTATGTTGACGGCGAGCCGTTGCGCGACCGATTGGATCGTGAGAAGCAATTACCCATTGAGGACGCGTTGCGTATTGCGGGCGAAGTAGCGGATGCGTTGCAGTACGCGCACGAACGCGGCGTGATTCATCGCGACATCAAACCAGAAAACATTCTGCTGCAGCGCGGACACGCGGTGGTGGCGGATTTTGGTATTGCGCTGGCCGCCTCAAAGAGCGGCGGTTCACGCATGACAGAGACCGGGATGTCACTGGGAACGCCCACGTACATGAGTCCCGAGCAGGCGATGGGTTCGCGCGAGGTGGATGCGCGTACCGATGTCTATTCGTTGGGGTGTGTGTTGTACGAAATGCTGCTGGGTGAACCGCCGTTTGTTGGGCCAACCGCGCAGTCGATTGTGGCGAAAGTGATTACGGAATCACCGAAAGGTTTGACAGCGCAACGTCATACGATTCCAGCGCACGTTGACGTCGCGGTGCACACCGCGTTGGAAAAATTGGCGGCCGATCGCTTTCCCAACGCTGCTGCGTTTGCCACCGCACTCCGGAGCGGCGGGACCGGCACGAGTTTTGCCGGAGCGCGCAATTCGGGAATGGTATTGCTTGTGCCGTCGCGCAAACGAACTGTGTTACGCTGGGCTGCGCCGATTGCCGCTGTCGCCGCCGCGGCGGTCGCAGCATTTCTCGCCGGGCGCCAGTCTGCCACAGCAGCGGGTACCGACGGGATGTCGATGCAGCAGCGCACATATCGCACACAGCAAATTTTCAGTGCGCGATATTCTGCGAATGCCGAATCGTACGTGTACAGCGCCGCCGAATCCGGCACATCTCCGCGCGTGTATCTGGTGAGCTCGGCGTATCCGGAACCGCGCGCTATCAGTGACTCGGCTACGCGTCTGCTGTCGGTATCATCGAAAGACGAGCTCGCGGTGCTGGTGCAAGCAAAGTACGAGCACCATCACCTCTTCATCGGAATCCTGGCGCGCATGCCGTTGGGCGGTGGAAGTCCGCGGGAACTCGCGACGAACGTGAGCGACGCCGATTGGTCGCCTGATGGTGCACAATTGGCCGTTGTTCACCGTGTTGGCGGCGTGGACAGGCTTGAGTTCCCCATCGGCACTGCACTCTATGAAACGCCGGGTTATCTCAGCGACATACGTATCGCCCCCGATGGCCGACACATTGCTTTTCTGGAGCATCCGGAGAAGGGCGACAACCGTGGTTTCGTTGCGATGGTGGAGATTGGCGGCAAACACATCGCACTTACTGACGCATACAGTTCCATCGAGGGCCTGGCCTGGAAACCGGGTGGCGGGGGCCTTGTCTTCAGTGCGTCGAAGGCCGGTGAAATTGGGCAACTTCTGGAAGTGACGACGCGCGGAGGGTTGCACGAAACTGCACCCGGTGTCGGCGAGGCGACCATTCAGGACATTGCACGGGACGGTCGGCGATTGATCCTTCGCGAAGACGGCAGGTCCCGCATCCTGGTGCAGCGCGTACAAGCGTCGACTGCAACGGACCTGTCATGGCTGAACCTCACTTTTTTTCCGGCCCTTTCACGCGACGCTTCAATACTGATCTTTGGTGACGGATCGAACGTTGCTGGCGCAAACTACGCGACCATGCTGCGACGCACTGACGGTTCTCCGGCCGTGCGTTTGGGCGATGGCGCACCGGTCGATTTTTCGCGGGACACGCAATGGGTGCTGAGCACGATTCCGTCGGCGCCGGTGCAACTGATGTTGTATCCGACCGGCGCGGGGAGTGCGCGCCGACTGGATCACGGAGAATTCGCGGGCATCACAACGGCTGCATTTGCCGGTGACAAAAGCTTTGTGGTGTGTGGCAACGAACAGAAAAGCGCAGTAAGTCGTTGCTACACTGGTCAACTGTCCGATGGAGCGTTGCGTCCGTTCATGTTGGGGGGAAATAGAAATCTGGTCGTCTCTCCCGATGGTTCGTTTGTGATCGCTCAGGTTGCCGATAGCGGTTATCGACGAATTTCCATCTCCGATGGCCGCTCGCAGACGGTACCGGGACTTACGGCCGGTGATCAGGTGTTGCGGTTCAGCCCCGACGGAAAATCCGTTTGGCTACGCCAGCCGAACGCAATTCCGGTGCTGGTCGAGCGCGTCGATTTGGCATCGGGCGTACGCAGTGCGCTGCTACCACCGTTCGGTTTCAAACGTCCCGGACTCTCAGCAATTCGGGAAGTGGCCCTGGCAGATGATCCGCGCAACTATGTGTACATCGAGCGCGAATCGCTGGGTTACCTGTTTGAATTGAGCACCAAGCGCTAACGTGCGGGTGGAATCAATTCCCTAGTCTATCCCGCATGACCGAACCACTCGAGCGCCTGAAAGCCGCACTCGCCGACCGCTACCGTATCGAACGCGAACTAGGCGTTGGCGGCATGGCGATCGTGTATCTGGCGCACGACATCAGGCACAACCGCCAGGTCGCGCTCAAGGTGATCAAACCGGACCTCGCTGCAGTCGTAGGCGCGCAGCGATTCCTGCGGGAAATTCAGGTTACGGCCAATCTGCAGCATCCGCACATTCTGGCGCTGTACGATTCAGGCGACGCGAACGGCACGCTGTTCTACGTCATGCCGCTGGTGCGAGGCGAATCGCTGCGCGACCAATTGACGCGCGAAAAACGGATGACCGTAGAAGAAACCACGCGCATCGTCACTCAGGTCGCTGGTGCACTCGACTACGCACATCGCCAAGGCGTGATTCATCGCGACATCAAGCCCGAAAACATTCTGCTGCACGACGGCGAAGCGCTACTCGCCGATTTTGGCATTGCGCTAGCGGTTGGTGACGGCAGCAAAGAACGCATGACGGGAACGGGGCTGTCGATTGGCTCGCCGCAATACATGAGCCCCGAACAAGCGATGGGCGAACGCGACCTCGGCGCCCGCAGCGACATCTATTCGTTGGCCGCAGTCACGTACGAAATGCTGGCGGGTGAACCGCCGTTTAACGGACCCACGGCGCAAGTCATGATTGCGAAACTCATGACGGAAAAGCCCACCTCGCTGCGCGTCGTGCGCGACGTGGTGACGCCTTCGCTGGACGGGGCCGTCCTGAAAGCATTGGCGAAATCACCAACCGATCGATTCGCGACGGCGCGTGAGTTTGCGGATGCGCTGACTGCACCAGCTGCGCCGGTCAAGGCACCAACGCGTTGGATGATTCCTGCGGCAATTGTTATCGCGGTGGCGGCCGTAGTGCTGATTGCGGTGCAAATGCGAAATGGCGCCGCAAACGGCATCCCGACCGCAGCGGTGGCAACGACTGGAACAGCAGCGCAACCGATTCGCTCGATTGCGGTGTTACCACTCGCCAACAATTCTCCCGATTCGAGACAGGACTATTTCGCCGAAGGCATGACGGATGAACTCACGAGTGATCTCGCATCTATCAGTTCTCTGCGTGTGATCTCGCGCGGTTCGGCCATGCAATTCACGCGCAAGAATCGCCCGCCGACGAAAGACATCGCGAAAGCATTGGGGGTAGATGCGTTCCTGGAAGGTGCAGTGACGCGTGAAGGCAAGAAAGTGCGTATCACGGCACAACTCATCGATGCACGGATCGACAGCACAATTTGGTCGGACAAATTTGAACGCAACTCCAGCGATGTGTTCTCGTTGCAGGCCGAACTCGCCTCCGCGGTTGCTGGAGCTGTCAAAGTAGCGCTCACACCTGTTGAAGCGTCCCGCCTCGCATCGGCCAAGGCGGTGAATCCCGAAGCGCACGACGCGTACCTGAAGGGACGCTACTTCTTCAACAGGCCCAGTGACGACAATCTGAAGAAGGCCATCGAGCAATTTGAGATTGCCGTCAAGCAGGATCCGACCTTCGCCCCGGCGTATTCCGGCTTGTCGGACGCGTATTTGTGGGCGGGTTACAACGAAGGCTTCATCACTGCAACCGCAGCGCGTTCAAAAGCACGAGACGCTGCCGAGAAAGCCGTGCAATTGGACAGCTCCTCGGCCGAGGCGCACGCGTCACTCGCAACGTACAAGTTGTTCTACGAATACGATTGGGTGGGGTGTGAGCGCGAATTTCGGAAGGCCATAGCACTGAACGGCAACTACGCGCTCGCCCACGATCAGTTTGGTATGGCACTGGGATTTGTGGGTCGCTTTGATGAATCGATTGCCGAAGGGAAACGTGCAGCGCAACTCGATCCGCTATCGCCGCAGATTCTGATTGACGCGACAATGGCGTATTTCTTCAAAAAGGATTTCAAGGGGGCGCTTGATCTGGCAAAACGCTCCGGTGAACTCGATCCGACGTATTTCTTTCCAGTGATGATGGAAGGATGGATCCTTCTGGAGCAACGAGACGCGCGGGGAGCCATTCCTTTGTTGCAGAAGGCGACGACCATGGGAGCGCCGCCGTTTGTGACCGCGTATCTCGCGTACGCGCGTGGCGCGTCGGGTGACAAAGCTGGCGCGATGGCCGAGCTTGAGGCGCTCAAGAAGATGGCGGGTACTGCACCCGTGTTGCCGTTCAACCTCGCGATGGTCTACCTGGGTATTGGCGACAAGCCGCGTGCCATTGCGTATCTCGAACAGGCGCTCGCCGCGGATTCGCAGATGCTTGCGTGGTTGGGGTACGATGCGATCTTTGATTCGTTGCGCAGCGAACCGCGGTTTGTGGTGTTGCTCAAGCGGTTGAATTTTGTGAAGTAGTGGCACACCCCGCATCCATCACTCCTCCATGATCGCGCACGCACTCACGATCATCCGCAATGAAATTCGCCGACACCTCGGCGAAGCCTACGACATTGCCGATCCCGCAAATCTCGTCAGTCTCGGAAACATCGCTGAAATACTGGCGACGGACGGCAGCGCGCGCGAGATGCTCGTTCTTTCAGTGGTAAATATCAGGGAAGACAAGTCGCTGCGAAATGTTCCACGTGCCAGTGTCACGCCAGACGAAGTGCATGAGAATCCACCCGTGTTTCTCAGTCTTACCTTGCTGGTATCCGCGACGCACGCGAAGTACACCGACGCACTGCTTGCGGTGTCGCACGTGCTGCGCTACTTCCAATCGCAGCCCGTGTTCACACCGGTTAATGTTGCGGCCGCATCCATCAGCACGGACGCACCAGCGCACCCGTCCGATCAACTCGCCGACTTCAAGTTCGCCGTTGATATTCAATCGCTCTCTTTGGCAGAAGTCCATCATCTCTGGGCTGCACTTGGCGGGAAGCAATATCCATTTGCAGTATTTCAGCTTCGCCTGCTCGATCAGAAGTTTCAGGCGTCTTTATAACTGTCTCGCGTCGCAGGCAAGCCACTATGGCCAACATTGAAAAGTATCCCGGACTCTACATCGAAGAGCTGAACCACTTCTCGGCCAGCGTGATACCAGTCGAAACCTCAATGCCGCTGTTTATTGGTTACACGGAAAAGGATACGTCTCAGGTCGCGCATGATCGGCATTTGCTACCAACGCGCGTCGCATCATTTCCAGAGTACGAACGAGTCTTTGGCGCGGCCCAGGGCGAAACCAACATCGTCGTGACGATCAACGAAACGCGCGATGCCGCCGGGCACATCTTGACACAGAGCGTCACCGCCGCGTTCAAGACTGGCGGCGCACCGGCTGCGCCACTTCGCTCCCCACACATTCTGTCGTACGCGATGC
>Ga0335397_10008849_pt1 | contig 12657 bp, 11 predicted proteins | sample MAT04_FD_205740 | JGI IMG/M metagenome (GOLD analysis project Ga0335397, IMG submission 205740) | Freshwater microbial communities from Lake Fryxell liftoff mats and glacier meltwater in Antarctica - MAT-04 (spades assembly) (version 2) ...
TAATGGACGTCCAGCTGGCATAAGTATCTCCTAAAGGTATATAGGAAACACTATTTCAATTTAAATTTAAATTGTTATTTTTCCGAAATGGTATTATCAAACAGAACAGATTGAAATATTAGACAGCATTGCGCCTCCATGGATCAAAACTCTGAAAGAAGCGAAGGTTAATGAATAATAGATTAGCCTACCAAAGAAATAATGAAGGGAGTTCAGTGGATTAATTCACCCTCTAAGTCAAAAGCCTGTAAATGACAAAAAGTCCACAACGCATTAATAGTTCGGGTACCTCGACGAAGGGTAGGTCTCTGAACTGTTACCTGGTTAAATGTTATAAAGCGGCAAGGGCGTTACTTGATTTTCTTCAAATTCACGATTGGCTTTTTCTAAAATTTCTTTGCCCGCAAAAATCACATCCGATCCTTTACTTATGTTAGGTAAAATTTGACGTTCGACTGCCCCGATCACATCTTCTTTTGTTAAGCTCATCGTTGCATTTCGGAAAGCCTGTCTTAAAGCATGGTTTCTTCCCTCTCTGATCCAGCCATAGGCTACTTCTGCTTCGCTACCCGGCGAAATGGGACTATCCCAATTTTGGATCATCTCCAATTTTGCAGCTTCAAGATCCGCGTCAGAGAAATCTCCTTTTAAGAGATTGTGCACTGCCTCTTCAAAAGCTTGCAAGGTAGAAACGATGTTCGGATCTCGATAAGAATAGAAATAAAAATTACCGGACAAAGCATTACTTACCGCTCCGCCTCCATAAGCTCCGCCTTGCTCTCGGATCTTTTTATGTAACGTGAGATTGTCAAAAAGAAAGGCGGCAATATTTAAAGCAGGGGCATCGACATGATTATAAGAAACTGTGGGGAATACTTTGGCCACAAAAGCGACAGGTGATGCAATTAAACGGCCCTGAGAAACGACCTCTTCCAGCAAAAAATTTCCTTTCCACCGTTCAAAAGAAGAGGCTTTAAGGTCTCCTAAATCATAGAAGTGATGGGCTTTTAACTCATCATAACTTTTATTATCGCAGCTTAAAACAAGGTGAGGATGGTCTAAGTGAAGAATCTTGCTTTGCAATTCAAGCAATTTGCTCAAAAGAACGGGCCCTTCTTTATCAAAATTCTGGACAATCTCTTGTATTTTCCAAAAATAATTGAGTCCATATAAGTCATTGGCTAGTTTTGATGGCACTGTGATTCCGCTAGCAGAAAGATTAACCGCATATTTTAATGCACTTTGATTAAGGCGGCCTTCCATTACTGTAAAATGCTTCACAATGAGTTCTTTTAAGCGTGAGAGATTATTCAGCTTTGCAGAAGTCAAAAACTCTCTCAGAAGAGTAAACAGTTTGGGTGCCTTGCGATGTAAAGCTTTCCCTTTTAAGTGAAAAGTGGGGAAAAATAAATGATGGTTAGCTGCTTGCAGGTTAAAGCTGATTCCTGCATATATGCCCCCGGTATTAGCTTGCATGTACTCCAAGTTGTCCGCATAACTCCGGTTCGCGCATCCCATTTGAGTCAGTACCATTGTCATTAAGCGCAGATAAGGCATGTCTGCTTCAGTAAGATTCGGCAGATCAAAAATGAGATCGGCGTAGATTATATCATTCGTGAAAACTCGATGGTGAAAAACAGTTAACAGGTTCACTTTTTCTTCATTTAACTGATAGTTTTTAGATGCTACCGGAACATCGGTGATTGAAACTGTGGGCAGAATATCAATATCATCTTCTTCTTGCGTTTTTTGAAATTCAGCCAACTCCTCGGCTTTATCAACAATAGCTTGAATTTGAGTGGAGGATAAATCAGCTTTTAATTGTTCTAACTGTTCTTTTTCTTCATTTGCTTCTTTTTCAGCTAACAAATTATCCGGCAGCATGACAATCCGTGTAAAATGCGTATTGTCGATCATGTATTTACGAATCAGATGAGAAAAGAAAAAAGGATCTTCAACTGTTTTTCGGCGAATACAATCAAAAAGAGAGTGCATCATTAAGCCAAGCTCGGGCGAGGCTCCATGCTGTTTTAATAATCCTGAACGCATAAAAAGTGAAAGACCGAAAGGACTGTGATCACCGGTAATTTCGCTGCCATGAAATTCCAATTGATGGATCGCATTTTCAACTAAATTAATAGGAATGCCATCCGTAGCAATCGTTTCTAAAGTTTCCATGAGAACTTTCTCAAGCGTAGCCGCATGCTCCGGACGGCAACCTTTTAGGGTGATGCCAAGAGGGATTTCGTTGATTTCAACTTCAATAAAAGCTGACACTTGTTTACATAAACCCGTTTTCATCAAAGCCATTTTTAAAGGCGAAGCGTCGGTATCTAAAAGGACGATTTGCAAAATACCCAGTGCTAAAGCCGTTTGCTGCTCTAGGATATGGCATGTTAACCAGGCGAATGCAATCATGCTTTTTTCGGTAGTCTCTTCATCGCGTTGAATGGGGTAAAAATAATCACGATAAACGGGCGTTTTGAATCGAGGTTGAAGTGGAATAGCCGGAAGAGGAGCTATTCTTTGAGTTTTTGACAAAGTTTGTTCGTTAATAAATTCTAAATGACCTTCTAAGGACATGTTTCCGTAAAAGAAAAATAGACAGCGGCTCGGGTGATAGTAAGTCTCATGAAATTCTTTTAATTCATCATAAGTGAGTTTTGAAATCTCTTTAGGATCTCCACCCGAATTGATTCCATACATGACATCGGGAAATAAAGTTTCGTTAATTGCTTCGGAAAGTCTTGAAGAAGCTGAAGATAAAGCTCCTTTCATTTCATTATAAACAATCCCTTTACGTTCAAGAGGAGAGCTTGGATCATCGGGAACGGAAAATTCCAAACGATGGCCTTCTTGTAAAAAACTAAGCTCGTTTAAGTTCGGGTGAAAAACAGCGTCGAGATAAACGTCTAGAAGGTTATAAAAGTCTTTTTGAACTTGAGAAGCTGCCGGATAACAAGTAAAATCCGACCCCGTCAAAGCATTCATGAAAGTGTTTAAACTGCGTCTAGACATTGCAAAAAACGGATCTTTTACAGGAAATTTCCGAGAGCCGCATAGAACCGTATGCTCTAAAATATGAGCGACCCCATTAGAAGTCGTAGGTAAAGTTTGAAAAGAGAGGCAAAATAAATTTTCAGGATCCTGATTACTTAAATGCATGACCCTTGCCCCGCTGGGCTCGTGAATCAACTCGCGTAAAAAGCATTGCAATTCCGGAATTTCAAGAGCTTTAGTCAGTTTAAAATGCAGATAAGTTTGACCTACGCTAATCAGACGAGAGGACTTAGGTAACATGGGGATTGCCTTGTAGTTTTAATTTGATATTATCAATCTACATGAAAAGAGATCTATTGGCAATCCTTTTCCTCTCGTTTTAGAGCCTGTTTTCAAAATGCAAATCATTTCGAATTCGGCGATTCCTATTTTTGAAAACAAGCTTCTATAGCGGTGGAGGTCCTGAACGGCCTTTCATCAATCCGAATAATAATGAAATTAAGAACAAAACTAAGAAAATATAAAATAGTGTTTGTGCAATTCCTGATGCGGTAGCAGCAATTCCGCCAAAACCGAGAACCGCAGCAATGAGTGCAACAATAAAGAAAATGACTGCCCAGCGTAACATTTATCCTCCTGATGGGTTAAATGAGGTAAATAGCATACTATCTGCCTCAATATTTCATGCCCAACATAAACAATCTAAATAAAATGTCAATAAATTTTCTATGATTTTCATCAGTTTTTAAGGGTGGATTGCCGGGTGGTAGAGATAAAAGATGAGTTTGCTTTTATCTCCAAATTTTCACGAATGGTGCTATTAAATCGATAATCCGGAAAGAATCGGATTTTTCGGTAGATTCGAATTTAAATGCGTAATTCTTCGTTTTAAAAAATAATTACCTAGCCCTAAAGAGCACTTGAGGACTGCTAGAGTTAGCGTTGTTCCAAATAGAACAGGAAAGCCCACTCCGGAAACAATCACGAATGTAGAAAAGACAATGCTCGAAATTTTTATAGAAGTGCTTAATAAAGAAATTCGAGTTGAAGTTTTTTGTAAACGGTTTATTTGCAATTTGCTATTTAAGCGAAGTTTTCGACCATCAAAATAAAGTTTCAGCGCTTCTTTTGATGAACCTTGAATCGCAGTCCATTTTTTTGATTTATCTTGTTGCTCCGCCTTAAATCTATAGCTTTCCACTTTTAAATCAGTAAATATTTTAAAATTAGAAAAGTCATTTTGGCGCTGCTTCCACTTAGTTTCTTCTTGATTCAATCTTTTTTGCTTATCTAATGTCATAAGAAAAACCATGCCGAGTAAGGTAATAGTCGATAGATTAATCAATCCTGCAAAGGGTAAAATTCCGAATACCAGAACTCGTTTAAAGACCGAGTGAATCGGGCTGAAGTCTACTTTAAAACGAGCTAAAACATCGATAATCGTAAAACAAAATAAGCTTAAACCTGCAACATTCAAGGCGATAAGCTTCCAGGATTTTTCTAAAGGCTTTTCCATGAAAAACTTGATACTTCGCAAACCTAAAAAAATACCGATAATTCTTTTGCCATCTTTTAAAAAAGGGAAAATAGTTTCGAATGGAATAAATTTTGAGATATCCGAAATAAGCCCTATCAATTTCAAAGATGTCTCGGTCGTTTCAATAAGTAATTTGACATCATCTAATTTGACAGAAATTTTGGCTCCTAAATCTATCCCCGATTGGAATTGACCATAGGCAAAATTAGAGGCGGAATTAAATTGATTCTTGATAGAATGTATCATTATAGACAACCTTATTTATTATTAATAAAGTTTTTAAAAGTTGAGTTTAATATTTATGTTTTTTAAAGTCAAATGAAGATTAAATGAATAATTGTAAATTTTCTATAAAAAAAAAAGAATTTCGGTTAATGTCAATACGTACAAGATTTATGTTGGATTAGCTTAAATGAAAAAAAATAAAAAAATCGCACTACTTCCTAACGTGATAACGGCTTTTGGACTATCTTGCGGATTATTTGTCATTTTTAAAATGAATATGACACAGTTAGGGGAAGTTAATTTTCAGGTTTTATCTGCTGTTACAGGCATTTTGCTATTAGCAGCTTTTTCTGATTTATTGGACGGGGCTGTCGCCCGAGCGATCAAGGCCGAAAGTGAATTCGGGGGTGTATTCGATGCCTTAGCGGATGCAATTTCATTTGGAGTTGCCCCTTCGATTGTGATCTTAAAATCTTTATCTGTTCAGCCTGGAACCCATTTGTCGTTTTTAGCCACCTCTGCAGCTATGATTTTTTCTTTATCAGGAGTTTTAAGGCTGGCTCGATTTAGAGTGAACAGTTCGGTCGCAAAAGGAAACGAAGATCTAGAGAAAGATCAATTGAAGCACTTTACAGGCTTACCCATTCCAGCTGCGGCTGCGGCGGCCGTTTCTTTGAATTTATTTTTGTTCTCGGAAGATACTTTACAGTTAAAAGTTTCGCATACTTATCAGATTTTCATTCTCTCTTTTGCGCTGATTCTTCTGGGCTATTGTATGATTAGTAAATGGAAATTTCCTAGTGTGAAGACATTAGAAATTCGAGTGGCCTCTTTTCAAACCGTCTTTTTTACAGTTATCGCAGCAGCTTTAATTTTCTATGGTATCTTACACCATTTTGCCTTGGTTTTTTTAGTTTTATCATGGGGATATGTGTTTATTGCTTTAATTCTTTCAATTATCCGGTTAGTGGCAGGGCGCAAGTCGAAGACTCTCGAAGATTTCGAACCTGAAGAAGACGATCTTGATGATGATCCGGAAGGCTTTCTTCATTGATCTCTTACTCGGATTTAGTGGAAGAGTTCCATTTCGAAGGGGACTTTTTGACGTTTCAAGATCATGGAGATTGGTTACCGTGTTATGAAAAAGATGCTCAAAAGTTAAAAGTTTTGTCCCCTTTATTAGTCTATCGCCCCTATTCTTTAGAAAATATTTCTGCTTTTATTCGTGCTTGTGCTTCTAAAAAAGTTCCTGTGAGAGTTAGATGCGGCGGAACTTCGTTAAGCGCCTCTTCTGTGCCTAGTGAAGACGGAATTGTGCTTTTGACATCTCATTGTAAAAATATTTTAGAATACAATTCTGTAAGCGGAAGAGTTTGGGTTGAGCCGGGGGTAACTGTTTCTCAATTGAACCATTTTGTGCAAGAGGACGGATGGGAATTTCCTTTAGAAATGGCGACAACTGGAGTCGCCGGTCTGGGGGGGTGTTTAAGCTGTCATGCGAAAGGGTACTTGCAGAACCACTTTCCGATGTACAATTCTATGTGTACAATTGTTTTGATTGATGGAAAAGGAGAGCTTTTAGATGCTCCATGGAGCCTGATTTGTGGATCGGAAGGAATATTTGGAGTCATTATCCGGATGGAAATTCAATTGTCGCGAAGAATTAAAAAAAAGTTGTTTCTTAGCTCCTGTATGATGTTTGAAGAGCTCATGGAGTACTTACCCATGATTAAGCAACACCAATCTTTAAAAAGCATCGTCTGGAATGAAAAAGATTTTTTTTTCGGTTTTGAAGGGGAAGAGTGGCGCTTAGAGCCTGCTGTTGAAGCTTTAAAAAATCTCATGAAGCCTCATCAAATGGAAGTAACCGAAAAAATCGATTCTTCATTCAGATTCACTGGTAAGAAAATGTCTATTCATTTAAGTGGTGCTTTACCCCTTAGAGCTTTAATTAATGGTATAGCTTGTATGGAGCGTTTAGCTGAAGAAATGGGGTTTGAGTCCCAAATGAGTAGCGAAGTTTTTTCCGGAAGCTTACAAGTGTGTTTATCCTCATCGGATGATTTACTTCGATTTCAAGGAAAGCTTGAAAAATTGATGGTCGCTTGGATTGAATTCCTTCAAAGTCACGCAAGTTTTCCGATCGGTTCACATGGGATAGGTAAATTATGGAATAATTACATGACTCCGTTTATAAACGAGGAAAACTTAATTTTTTTAAGAGACTTACAAAAAACTTTTGACCCTTGTCAAATTTATAGCCAAGGTCATTTCTTCCCTGAACAAGGGAAATGTTTAATACGGATGGCGCATGAGTGATTATCAAGCAATTCCAGGAGCTCAATGTCCTATTCCTGCGATTAACCTGCTTTTAAAACCGGATGAACGTTTTTTGATTAATCAAGAAAGCTATGCTCTTCAGCCGAAAACAATAGCTTGCTTGAAAGAGCTTCTGAGTATTTTAAATGAAGAGTCTATCACCTATCGATTTATGCAAAAAAATAGACAATTCGAGAAAAACGAGTGGATTTTATCTCTGCAAAATTTGACTCGAATTGAATTATTGGAAGAATCGATCGTCTCTGTAGAGGCAGGTTGTAAAGCCGAAACCTTAAAGAACTTTCTTTATGAAAATGGGATGGAAATTGGACTATCAAGCCGGATTGATAGGGGGAGCGTCAATATAAGCGAATTAATTTTCGATGAGCTAAAAAATGGCTTAAAAATTAGGCAATTGAGTCTGCAAGACCGAATTTTGGCTATCGAATCGGTTAAAAGCCGAGGCGAGTTGCTTAAATGGGGATGGCCTTTAGAAGGAGCCCGTCCCGCTCCTATGATGCACCAATTGATTAGTGAAATAAAAGAGTTAACTGGTTCAATAGTTAAATGTGTGTTTAAAGCAGAAAGAGTTCCTGCAATGCGATTATTCTTAAAGTGGCCTTTTGAGAATTGGAAAATATTTAAGGAATTAGAGGAATTTACTTCTACTTGGGAAAGATTAGACTGTTTAATTCCTGCGAATAAAAATGAAAAAGGCTGTATATTAGGACAGATTTCAGGATTAAAAGAAGAGATGGAAGCTTTTATCGTCCATTGTCCAGGGGGATATCGCGTGATGAAGGAAGATCAAGTCCATTCATTTAAAGCATACTTTAAACAGCAAAAAGCCTCTTACCGAACTTGTCGAGCTGCTCCGTTGATCGATTTTAATGAAGCCGATTATTTTTGGTATCATGGATTAATTAAAGAGGGGAATTTGATCTATATAAATCAAGAATTAGAGATTGAAACAGCGTTGGAACAGCCTTTATGGAAGGAACGTGTGATAAACGCCTTGTTTAATTAAGGAGCGCGAGATGAATGAAAATGAACTAGAATTAAAACTCCAAGAACTCGATTCCCTTCAATCTGCTTGCATCAACTGTGGGCTTTGTCTGGAAGTTTGTTCTACTTACCAAGCAACCGGCTGGGAACATGAATCACCTCGCGGACGCATTCAACTTGCTAAAAATTTGTTGCAAGGCGAAATTCACCCTTCATCAGAAATACTGCAAACCTTTGATCGTTGTTTGGGCTGTCATGCATGTGAAAAAATTTGTCCTACCCGAGTAGAATATCACTCGATCAGAAAAATTGTTCAATATATACGCTGCACTTTAGGTTCTGGTCGTCGGAATAATCAATCGAAACATTCTCGCCTTCAACTGACTTATAGGATTGCTAATCGATTTTGGAGAGCTTTCGGATGGAAATGGTTGAAAATCGACTCCTTAAAATTACCTAAGCCTATGCAAAGCTTTATCTATAACCGTCTTGGATCAAAGTCTCCGGAAGCCCTAACTTTAATTGTGGGATGTTTTCAAGATCTCTTTCAACACCGACTCATCGAACAAACACTCCGACTCTTAAAAAAAATGCATGTTGAAGTTTCAATTAATCGCACTCAAAATTGCTGTGGAGCGATTTTTGAACGTGTAAACGATTCTTCGCAAGTTTTAAAACATCAACGTAAATGCATCGAAAAATTTAAAAATTCCTTATCCCAAAAGTCGACTTTTTTGTCGGCAGGCTGTCAAAATTTTACTTTACGGCAAGGGTGCGATCCTGAAAAAGTTGTTGATTTATATGCTTTGGTTATCGAACAAATAAAGAATTTGAACATGAAATTAAAGCTTGAAACTCCCTTAACTGTCTATTATCAGCCTTATTGCGCTCAAATAGGAGAGGATATGGCCCTAAAGTTACTGCAGCAAATCGAAGGTTTGAAAATTAAGACACTTTGGCCATCTAAAAGCTGTTGCGGAGGTTTCTGTGGAGAAGCATTCATCCATTCTGAACAAGCAAATTTCATAAGAGATTCAAAATTGCGTTTATTGCCTAAAAATGCGATATTGATCGTGATTAGTCCCGATTGTTGGATGCAATTAATCGGGATGGAAGATATCCGGGTTTTGTATCCTATTCAGCTGATCCTTACCCACAAATCCAGTCATAAGTAATCAGCTCCCATTAACATATCTTGTAATCGTCTGTAACCTTTCCAGATCGTTTGCCATCCAGGTTCTCGATCCGATTTTCTTCCTATAAAACCTCCTAAGCCTGCCAAACAACGCCAAAAATTCCTTACCGATTCCAATTTCACATTTAATACCCTCTCTACAAGTGTTATCCATCGTTTGGGAATCCCTTCTTCAACTGGTTGAGTAGGGGCTAAGTGACAATGTTCTTTCAACGCCAAAAGCTGTGTTGCCATTACCCCAACCATTCCAAACAGTACTAGCACACTGTCAAGACAGAATTTACGGATAAAAACTGCGCTCAGATTTGGTATTCGGATATTTTTTTTGCGCTCTATCCTTTTTGACTATAGATTCTTTGAATTATGGCAAGACGACAAAGATTCCACTCCCCTACTTCAACATTCCAGGTGATGCTCAGAGGCAACGATGGTCAACCTATCTTTTTTTCTGAGAGAGATAAATCAAGACTGTGCTTGCTCATGCAACAAGGATCGGTTTTTTTTGTGAGAGAATTCGAGCATATTTCATTCGCAAGCTCGGCAAAGATTCTTGGGAGAGATTCAAGTACTTTAAAACAACTTGCAAGCCGCTTCGAAATCGAGGCCATTAGCGACCAAACAGTTGCCAAGAATGTGGAGAATATGCGCCGTTGGTTACAGAGTTCTTCTAGCATGAAGAACTAAAGACGTGAATGACTCCAATTTTATGACCTCAATTTGACCCCAATTCCGAATACCAAGCCTGACCCCAATTCTTTCTTATCTAGCTTAGCCAAGCCAAATTTTTCACAAATCATTAGGCTTTGCTCGATAATTTGTCAAAATTCCGGTTAAATGCAATAGAATTAATCATTTAAAAATTTTTCTTGAATTATTCTCTATAATGATACATAAAGGCCTCCTTATTCAATGATTATTTTTAAATAAAGAAAAGACTTTACCAGAGCGCCGCATGACACATTTTTAAAAATCACTGCTAATCTTTCTATTCTTGATTAACTTTTTAATGGCCGAAGAGGAGTTCGATCAGATTAGCCTATTGGAAATTTCTCTTTCGGCTCAATGTGAGCCCATTGGAACCGTGGCGGGCTGCGTTAATGCTCAATCCGGTTGTTTTTTTTCAAGTCGATCAAGATTTGACGGGAAATAGCGTCGATCCGATTCATTTTTCCCGCTACTATGACAGGGGTAACAGCAATGAAACATTTTTGGGCTACCAGTTCGGATCGAGGTCTCCTTTGTTGGCTTCCGATGAACAAGACTCTTCAAAGCATTCCTATCCGTTAATTAGTGAAAGGGGTGGCTTTTTAATCCCCTATCGCACTGCTTTGCATTCCGATCATCACGATCAGCGCAAAACGTACCGGATAGACCCGCGCGTCATTGAAAAAGGCTAGACTAACTTCGCCGAAGGGGGAGTCAGCGGGCACTCCAATATTGCCAATTGGCAGGCTACCCATCGACCGCATGAAAAAAAATGGACGCTGCAATCCGGGAATAAAAGTGTTCGTACTTATGGAAAGTTGATTGAACCGAGTAAGCATGAGAGAGAAAAAGCGGGTTTACCCACTAAAAAGGGATTTTTATTAACAGAAGAAGTCAAACCCAATGGTAATCGTCTTCTATTTCACTATACACAAAAGCACGGAAGACATTTTTTAAGTCGGGTGCAGACAAAAAATCCAACAGATACGGCGATCTTAAATCAGCTTAACTTTGAATATGAGCCAGATCTTTGCAAAGTGAAGAGCTCTTGCGGAAATCGAATTGAATACACCTTTAAGCATCATCATGATCATAAAAACCTTGTTTCGGTGAATTCAAGCCAAATGGCAGAGACGACTTATCAAAATAACGATTCTTCCTACCCTCGAATAGCCTAGGTTTCGAGGCCCGGTGGAAGCTTTGCAGAAGTGTTTTACGATTTAGACCATCGAGTTCAGGCTTTATTCGAGCCGGTGGGAAGTAATCTAAAGACAATCTGCACCTACAATTTTTTCTATGGCAAAGATCAAACGATCGTCATTAATCCTGCTCTGTTGAAGATACAGTATCTTTTTTCTGATCATCGCTTGACGCAAATCAATTATTTCTCGACTCAAACACGCGATATTTTTTCTCCTGCCGGATTAGAAAAGCTTCCCAAACCCCATTTTTGTTTCTTACGCCAAGAAAGTTTTGAATGGAGCGAAAAACCATTTCAAGAAGGGTGGTTAAAGTCAAAATCAGTGGGCATCGGAGACCATCTTTTTCATCTGAAAGCTTTTGAATATGATCGCCAGGGCAATATTTTAGTCGAAAGAATTTATGGGAATTTGAGCGGTAGGAAAGAGGGGACATTCGAGAGGCATAAAAAGGAGCATACGGATCATTGCACTTTACGCTATGCCTATACAGATGATGGGCGCAACTTGGTCTCGGAAAAAAGCACTTCAGAAGGATTGAAAACACCCTATGCATATTTGCCTGAAAACAATTTAAGAACGAAAGAAGTCCAAATCTATGACGGAAAAATCCAAGAGGAGCTCTTTCGCGAATTCGATGAGAATGGCCAAATAAGCAGAATCATCCAAGATGATGGTTCCGGCGAAGAGGCAGCGGATTTAACGGATGTTACTTTTAGACAGATGAAGAAGATTTTTTCCTGTAAAGAAAAAAACACGGCTTTTTTCGGAAAACCTGAAAAAATCGTGGAGCTAAAAGGCAATGCGCAAGGCGAATTGCAAAGAATAAAAACCTGCACATTCTCCTATGATAAAAATGGGAATGAGACCAAACAAATCGTCTACGATTCCAACAATGAATTCTGCTATGAAACGACTAAATCCTATGACAAACGTCAAAGATTAAAAGAAAGCGTTGATCCTCTCGGCCAAACAACGGTTTATCAATATGGTGAAGCAAACAATCGCATTTATGAAGAATTAAAAGGCTCAGGCAAAGTCACCCAGTATGAATACGATCTCTTTAAGCGACTCATTGCCAAAATAGAATCGCACCTTGAAGGGGAAAGATTTATCACGACTTACGCCTATGATGCCGTGTACCGATTGGTTTCTGAAATAGATTCTTATAGTCATCAGACGGATTATGAATACGATCATTTAGGCAGACAAACCAGTCGCATCAAACCTGCAATTTGGCTAAGCGATCAACAAAAATGGCAAAGACCTGTTAGCCGTAAAGAATATAATCCCTTAAATCAAGCCATCTCTTGCACAGACGAAAATGGAAATACAACTCATTACAAGTATAATATCTACGGAAAGCCGACTGAAATCCTTTATCCAGATGGAACAGCTGAAAGTAATCTCTATTATCGTTCCGGATGGCTCAAACAAAAAAATTATGCCGACGGCACCTCGACTGCTTTCAC
>Ga0335397_10008854_pt1 | contig 12651 bp, 14 predicted proteins | sample MAT04_FD_205740 | JGI IMG/M metagenome (GOLD analysis project Ga0335397, IMG submission 205740) | Freshwater microbial communities from Lake Fryxell liftoff mats and glacier meltwater in Antarctica - MAT-04 (spades assembly) (version 2) ...
AGGCTTTGGGCCGTTTCTATAAAAACCGTTTTCATCTCATCCATCAGTTTCATACTTGTTCTCCTGCTGCGAAGGTAACCAAGGATAACTCATATTCTCGGATAATTTATTTTTTCTAGTTCCCTAAGAAGAATTGTTCAAGAACACGATGAATTTTTCAAAATCCGACCAGGACTTTGGGCATTGACTTCTGAAAAAGAGAGAGCTCTTCGGCTATTCTCTAGCGAAACAACGCAAGCCAAGGAACGGGAGTATTCCCACTACTTTTTTCAAGGATTGGTTGCCGAAATTGGAAATTTGAAGGGCTTTCAGACCTCTGTACCTGCACAAGATAAAAACAAACCTTATGCAAAGCAAAAGTTGGGAGATGTTACAACTCTTTCAAAGGTATATGAATTTACTTATGCAGAAGTTTTGCGAAAAGCGCAAACGATTGACGTTGCTTGGTTTAATACGAGAAAATATCCGAACTCATTTTTTGAAATTGAACACTCGACAGATATTTACAACTCTTTATTGAAGTTTGTAGAATTGCAAGATTTCAGGACAAATTTTTATATCGTGGCAGACAGCCAAAGAAAAGCTGAGTTTGACAGCAAAATAACTCTGAGTGCATTTACGCCAATCAAGTCCTTTGTCAAATTCTGGAACTACGACTCGGTTTTAGATTTACACACAAAAGTGACTGCAAGTAACCTTGCAGAACAGGCATTGCTATGACATTGAATTTTTTTCGACCTTTGAAGAGAGAGCGCACTGACAAACAACGATATTATATATCGCAGTTTGATGACGACACTTATCAGATTATTGACTCTGTTGAAAATCGCGAGGTTTGTGTTTGCTCAAACTATGATGGTTGGGTGGACGCAAAGGAAAGAGCGGAAACGATTGCATTGTTACTTAATCAAAGTGAGTAACAAATTAATCGACTTTTACTCTGATTGCTTCTCGCTTAATATCTCCAATTGACGATAAAGCCTGAGTTGCATTTATGGCTGACTGAGCAAATTCACTCGCCCTCTGTAGTTCGCCTTCAATAATTGAGAGTTCTGCCGAGGAAATACGGTCAAGAATATTTCCGTCTTCATCTAAACGTGCTGGCACAACAACACAATCATATATAGCAGCTTTTTGTTTCCCAGGTGCATTACGCAATAAACGACCACGCCGTTGTATCCATTCCCTTTCAGTTTTACTTGACGCCATTATCAGTGCGCTTTTTGTGTTGGGAATATCAATTCCTTCATCTAAGCACTTAATGGCGACAATAAATTCATAAACCCCATTTTCAAAGTCACTTAGAATCTTTTTGCGGTCAAGGTTTGTTAAACGTATGGATGTAAAGGCGATAGATGTTCGACCTTCAGTATTTAGGATTTTCAAAGCATCTGAGACCTGATTCTCGTCATTGCAGTAAATCATACAGGAATTAATGCTTCGATCTTTTACAACTAGGTTTTTCAATATATCTAATTTTCCCTCAGCACCTTTTACAATGTTTGCTCTTTCAAATAATAATAACTCTAGTTGATTGCTCCCTTCCATTCTTTGTAGCTTCATGATTTTTTGGATGTCAATAGTTGGCAACCCATATTTTTTTGCTAATGCAAGCAATGTCATTCTAATTTTATCGCTAAACTCAAGATAGTCGCTGCGTTCGTTAATTGTCATTCCAACTAAGCTTATGTGATATGAGTATTGGCAAAGCCACCCGTCTCTTAGCGCGTCTTGAAGATTGTATTCAAATACTTTTCCACCAAAATATTCGTTAATAGCAGTTGTTCCTTCTTCGTCCCATTGTCGTGACGGGGTTGCGCTTAGACCTAACCTGCCCAAATTTGCAGGAATAGAAAATACTTTTCTCCAGGCTTCTGCACCTAGCCTATGAACCTCATCTCCTACTAAGAGGATTTGGTCATCTGGAATTATCCGAATTATATTTTGAAAATCAGGGGATATTGCTGTTGCTGCTGTTGTGATTAAGTAGGGCACTCTGCGTTCGTCTGATTTAAGGTGATTTTGCAACAAACATTTCGCTGCGGATTTGCGCCATTTGTGGTTTTCAGAATAGCACTTAACAATGTTTTTAGAAAACCCATAATGCCTGATCACCGTTGACCACTGGTCAACTAAATCTTTTCCAGGAACAATTACGATAACCACTCCCTTTATTTCGACCTTTCTTGACACAGCATTTAAGGCAGTTAAAGTTTTACCAGTGCCAGTAGCCATAGACCATATTCCCCTGTGTCCATTATTTTCCCATGATTGAATAGCTTGGGTCTGGTAATCTCGTAAACCAAAATTCATGTTTTGCCTGTTATGTTTTTTTCTTTAGTATTGCATCAATTGCGCTTTGAATATTGCCGTAAACATCAAATTCTTCCGCTAACTTTTCCGCTCCATAATCGGCATAATACATTAGTTTTTTAAATCTTTCATCCCCTGACGCTTCATGGTGTAAAGAGGATATTACTGCCCAAAGTATGCCATCTGGATCTATAGAGTACATATTAGCTAATTCTTCGCGGTTTTCACTATACTCAATTGAGCTTGATGCCCCTAGTCTAATTCCGACAGCTGCAGCTGCATGAAAAGCATCAATTTGCCTAGAAAATTTGTTTGAATTTTCCGAATCAACAATCTTGTTGTACGCATCTCTTTTGGTAGTGTATATTTTATTAGCGCCACCCCAGTTTTTTTCAGTGGTAGTAGCCATTACGCCCTCCTTTCAATGTTTGATGTTAAGTTTGTTTGATTGTAGACAATTTCAAACTCTGCACCGATTGCAGGTTTCAAGATGTCGTAAACACCAAATGCAACATCTGTATCTGTAACTAACAGGATAATCTGCTGACCTAAGTTTGCAAGTTCAAGTAAAACTTTAGCAACATTTCGACGATGTGTTTCGTCTAATCTGCCCATTGGGGTGTCCATAAATATTGGAGCTTTTCTTCTTGTATACTCACTTAAGCCTAGAATAAACGACAGAGCTGTAACTTGCTTTTCTCCAGCGGATATTAATTCCATGGGTGGTCTAAAATTTTCAGCTGTTTCTACTCCAAAAGAAAAGTCTGGATTAATAATCATACGTTCGTAAGCATGGATTTTATTGGTAATCTTTCTAAAATACTTAGAACTAGATTCTTGAATGTCGCTTTGTTTTGCTTTTGCGGCTCGGTCAACAATTTCGCCAAAGGCATCTGCGCTCTTGTTTAGTAGTGCAACTTGTATGGTAAGTAAATCGAGTCCTTGCACTTGCCCAGATATCTGGGAAATTTCTTTTTCAAGTTGCTTTTTTTTGCTCGCAAGGTCTTCTAAGGTTTTTTGCAAACTGCCAATTTCTCTTTCCGCTTGGCTCTTTTCTTTTCGAACCTTATCTAGCAACTTAGAAAACGATTCGATTGTTTCCTCATCGCTACCCATAAGCAAGTTTTCTTTAGAAGCAATGGTCGTTATAATTTCGTCGAGATCATTTTCTAAATTTGCCAACTTTGCAGAAACCTCTCCGTAGGAAAGTGTTTGATGTCTTGAGGTCAAGGCAAAGTCAAAAGTTTCAATCAAGCCCGATAAAAATCCCAACCCATTTGCGGAGTCGTCGCTGTTAATTTTCAAGTCTTGGTACTTAAGGATTCTTTTGATTTCATTTAGATGTGTAGAATCTGCTTTTCTTCCACAGACACAAATGCCAGATTCCTCTATATTTTTTAGTATATCTTTAGCAACATCGTTTCTAACAGTGTCAAAGTGAATAGACATGATGTTTTGATGTCTTTTTTGAGATGATTCCTTTTCTCTCTCTATGATTGGTTCAAGAATTTCCAAATATAATGATCGAGTTGCGTTTCTAAGATCCTCGGCAATTAATTGACTTTTTTGTTTTTCTAACTCAATTTTTTTAGATTTACTTTTCTTTATGTCATCTAAAAGTGTTTTTGCAGATTCTTGATTTGACAATTGTTGATGCAAATCAAATTCCTGAGAGGCTAAAGACTTAATGCTTTCTTCAAGTTGGTTTTTCTGAGATTTTGCCTCTTCGATTTGATGGTCAATGTCTTTCATGCTTTGGGCAATATTCGCGCCTTTGCCTTCCTTCTCTAGTAATCGGCGACGGTCTTTGTCAATTTCGTAAATCAATTTTTCTGCATCATCTTTTGCTTGGGTCAATAAAGTTAATCCAAGAACAGATGAAATTGCGTTTTTTGTAGCTTCGGTAATTTTAGTATCGTCGCCTGATGAATATACTTCTATTTTTTCACCGTCAAAAAAAGAAAATTGACTAGCTTCGAGTGGCAAGATTTCATTCACTAACTCTTGCAAAACTTGAGTGTCCTGCGCTTGCCTTTTTTTTTGGTTCTCAAAAAATAAAAGCTCTGTTACCGAAAGGTCTTTGACTGAACGTACTGGTTCGTCGCAGTGTATTCCACGAACAATTGATATATTCTTTTCCCCATCAACTAGTTCAATTCCTACAGACATGTTAGGACGTTTTTCTTCGCGAGAAAGTGTATTGAAATATTCGTAAGCTGTTTTTTGGGTTTTGTGACCGTACAAGCACCAATTCAGGGCAAGTAATAGTGAGGTTTTTCCGTATCCATTGTGCCCATGAATTAAATATATTGGATTTGTTTCAACATTTGGAAAAGAAATTTTCACATCGCCAAAATAAGGTCGGAAGTTTTTTAGTTCAAGATTCTTGATTTTCATTCTTCATTCCCTCCCGATTAGTTTCGAGTTCTCTTTGGGCTGCTTTTCTTGATAAATCACGTAATTCATCAAATATTCCGTGTCGACGAGCAAGATGTGCTTTAGACTCTTCCAATTCGATAATTCTCAACAAAAACCCCGACTCAAGACTAAAATCTTTAGCGACTTCTTCAACTATTCGTCTGATTGTTGCGTCCATACAACCTCCATACTCGCACGTCCAAACGGAACCGATCTGCAATTATAACCTTTCCGCTATCATCCAGGATTACACTTGTGTTAACTTTTTTTGGAGAATGAGAAAACACCGGGCTAATTGTCCAGTGTTTTGATTTTGTGGCGGAAATTGGCGGGATAAATCCCTGCCTCAGTGGGTGAAAGTCCGCTGGCGTGGGGTGGTACAAATCACACCGCACGGGGATAAATCCCGCGTGCTACGCGTACGAAGTCCGCTAAAGCGGACTAATCGGCTTGAGCCGATTTCGTAGGCGTAGCCCGGACGTTTACGTCGGGGCGGTGATGAGGCGTGGATAATGCTTGTCTTGTGGAGAATCGACAAGATAAATCCCTGCCTCAGTTCGTGAAAGTCCGCTGGCGTGGGGTGGTTAAGGATTTGATGAGGTGGGGTAAAATAAGGGCAGGATATTCACATGGCTGATAACAAAGATGTTTTGTTCGAAGTAATGACCCCGCTTGGGTTTCGTGTCCGCGTTACACATGGATATTGGGATTTAATTGTCAGTGTAAAACATCCCATAATGGTTGGGCGCGAAGATGATGTCCGAAGTGCATTGGAAAATCCAGATGAAATTCGTCAAAGCAAGTCAGATGAGGATGTTTATCTGTTTTATAAAGCAGAACGTGAAAAGAGATGGATTTGTGCAGTTTCCAGGCAAACAGGTGAAACAGGCTTTTTGATCACGACTTACCCAACAGACGCGATCAAGGAAGGAGTACAGGTATGGCACAAGTAAAAGTTTATTACGACAGAGAAGGAAATACACTGACTGTCTGGTTTGGCAATCCCGCCGATGAATATGTTGCGGAAGAAACAGGGGAAGAGATCGTCTTGATGAAAGACCGTGAAGGCAAGGTTATTGGTTTTGAAAAGTTGAATTTCACAGGTCACGTAGGAGATGCAATAAAAGTTGCTTTTGAAACGGTTGCTGTGTAGGTAAAATTTTGAATAGAAAAACATCCAAGGTCAATGGCTTTGGATGTTTTTGTTTAACGATGCGTGGGCTGAATAATGATGCGTCATGTCTGCGTGGGCTTTGGGGTAAAATCCCGCCATGTCCAACGAAAAAGAATACCTCCCTAAAATTGCAATGTCCATAGTAGCCCATCCTGACGATCAGGATTTTACGATTGCAGGCACGCTTGCCAAATGGGCAAAGGCTGGCTGCAAGGTCATCTCGGTGCTCATCACCAGCGGCGACTCAGGCTCGAATGACCTGGCTCATGACGCAGCCCATAAGCCTGTTTTGGCGAAACTGCGCGAAGCAGAACAGCAAGCCGCGAATGCCGTGCTTGGAATCGCTGAAACTGTTTTCCTGTATTACCCCGATGGAGAACTCGTTGCGAGCCTTGCACTGCGAAAGGATTTGACTCGGCTCATCCGCATCTACAAGCCTGAGGTAGTCGTCACTGGCGACCCTTCGGGCTGGTTCTACGGAAATGAATATATCAATCACCCCGACCATCGCGCCGCCGCAGAAGCCGCCACGTACGCGGTCTTCCCGTCAGCTGGGACAAGGCTCATATTCACTGACCTGCTTGAGGCGGGGTATGAACCGCACAACGTCAAACGGCTGTACATTCACGGCGCGGAAAAATCCGATACCTGGGTGGACATCGGCGAAACCATCGACATCAAGATCGAAGCTTTGAAGAAACACCTCAGCCAGACCGACACGCACGAGGTTGATAAATGGATGCGTGAGTGGGCAAAAGAGGAAGGTAAGGAAAAGGGACTCGAATTTGCCGAAGCCTACAAAGTGATGATTCTACAGAAAGAAGAAGACAAGTAATCTCATTACGAGATGGGCGGGACGCTATGGCTTTTCCAAGGTCGCTTGACTAAAATACAGTATGTCGCCCTGAGCGATAGGAGTTGATGCGTACGTTCATGGGTCTCGCGGATTCCTGGCACTTTAGTCTGCGTGTGATTGAGCAATGTTTTACCGAGATCAACCTTGTGCTGCGAACCACCCGTTGACTTCAAAACTGTCTCCGCATCTTCTGGCTTTGTTGGTTGCGCTGAAAACATTCAAGCCGAAATCTTATTCCCTGCTGTTGGGCGAGCTTTCGTCTGACGGTATCAAATCCCTGCTGGATGAGATCAAACAGGATTTAGGTATTCATGTCCGCGCCTATCGCTGGATGCTGGCGCAGTTTGAGGTTTATCTCGGTGTGTCTCCGTGCCTTATTACCCTGCGGGCAGTGGTAAGGCTCTGGACTTTTGCAAGAGGTCAAATATCGTCTGTCTGGCCTTCCATTTTTCCGCCCGCCAAAAAGTATAAAAATGTAATTGAAATTAAAATAACGAATAAGGCGGGAAAGTTCTTTGCCAGGAAACCAGGCTTAACAGTGTACGAGTAAAATGTGGACCAATAGGCAATGGATAAGCCAACCACCAATAAAATCGCCGCAACTTTTTTAGGCGTACTTTGGATGGCTGGCAAGCCGCAAAGCACAAGCGTCATTGGGGCAACCAGTATCGGCAGTTTGTAATCAAAACTGCCTGTCGGGATGACCAGTGCAATCATTGTACAAACTGCCAGCAGATAGGTATTCATTCCCGTCATTTTATGCAGATAGATATGAACAATCATGGATAACAGGCATAGCCCAAACAGAATCAAAAAAAACATCTCGATCAGCCCTGTGTGTTGCGCAAATGTGTTTGCCTGAATGGGACCAAGTCCGCCGGTGGTAAGCGAATAGACAAATCCCCTGATGGAAAGATCTTCGTTGCGGGAACTCAGACCGTGAAGTTGGCGGGCGCTTATGCTTTGAATGAATTCAATAAAAATTTGATATCCCAGAACAAAGAGAAGGGAAAAATTAAACGCTCCCAGTCCCAATATTCTCTTGATGTTGTTTTTCCAGTCCCGCCAATCTTTAATAAACATGATCATGAAGATGAGAGGATAAAGCTTTAATTGAATTGAGAGTGAAAAGAGCAAATAGGCAAAGAAACGAAATTTATGCTGATAATGGTAAATGTATATGGCAGACAGGCATAATGCAAAAGCGATTACATTAAATTGTCCCCTCTCCATTTCAAATTGAAATCCATAGGAGAATAATCCCAATATAAAGAATAAAAGAGGCAGGGTGTAATTTTTTCTCTGCACGACCAGCAGAGGGATCAATAATGTCGCTAAAATGAAACAGGAGATGGTGACGAGCGTGAGAAGTTTGTAATAATCAGGATAACCAACAATAAGCAGGGGGGCAAATATAGCCAAAGTCAGCGGGGAATAGGGAACAATGCCGTCTGAATATGGCGATTGTTTTGTTGACAGCCAGTTATCCACATGATCAACGGTTGTCGCTATATCAAAGCCGACTTTGGTCACCCAGGCATCGGGTATGTATTTGGTAAAGTATTGAACCCTTCTCCGCGAAAAAAACATTGGAGAAACAAAAAATAAAACATATAACACCAGAAAAGTGGAAACCACCCAAAAGGCGTGGGGAAGATTAAGACCTCGTTCAAGCATATTGCGGGCGCTTTTTTTGATTTCCGGCTTTTCCCAATCCCGTTTGATCGTTATGAATCCAATGCCTATAAGAATTAATACAGCCCCAACTTCAACGCCTAACATTTGCGCCGCTTTGAATTCAACACCCTTGTCAAGTTGGATAACGTTTGCTGGTGCAAATATCAAAATTAAAATTACGCCGATTGTGTCGAGCACAAAACCAATTTTTTTCATTTGCTGAATATCCTTCAACTTGGCAATTCTCAGGGATGACCAGATATTATATAACCTTTGGTTCCAGTTGAGTCATGGGGCATTCGCAGGTTGCGAAACCAAATCGAGGAGAAACCCCATGACAACAGGCGACATTATCCTGCATATCTCCGCTGGCGTGGGGTGGCTCAAGCGGACTAATCGGCTTAAGCCGATTTTGTAGGTGTAGCCTGACGGTTCATCGTCAGGTGGTGATTGAGCGTGGATATTGCTTGTCGTGCGAAAGGCTGAATAACAGCGAGCCACGTCCGTATCAAGGGGCAGGGTGGGAACTCAACTACGGAGCGGAGGAATTCAGGCAAGTTGCTCCTTGCGCCGTCCTCGGCGCAAGATTTACCCTGTAAATGCCGCCGAGGACAACGGCTGAGCATGGCAACTGACGACCTTTGCGCGCGCAAAACCAACTCTGACGCAAAAGATAATCCCCATTAATATGCTAAAATCCCTTCATGCAATTTGAGGTCTTCACACTCCTGCCCGAAGTTTTCCCCTCCTATCTTGAAACCAGTATCATCAAACGCGCCCGCGAACGCGGACTGATTCATGTCCGCGTCCACAACATCCGCGACTACACCCACGACAAACATCACATGACCGACGACACCCCCTACGGCGGCGGCGGCGGAATGGTGATGAAGCCCGAACCCATATTCGAAGCCATAGAATCTGTTTTGGGATTAAACCCTGACTCCGTCCTGAGCGAAGTCGAAGGGCCGCCCGAGCCTGAGTCAAACATCCCGATCATTTTGCTTACCCCGCAGGGACGAGTCTTCAATCACAGCATCGCCCAGGAACTTTCCCAGCATTCACACATCATCCTGCTCTGTGGACGCTACGAAGGCATCGACGAACGCATCCGTGAGCATCTGGTCACAGACGAAATCTCCATCGGCGATTACGTCCTGACTGGCGGCGAATTGCCCGCGTTAATCCTGATTGACGCCATCTCACGCTTCCTGCCCGACGTTCTCGGCGACCCAACCGGCGCACAAGACGACTCACACGCCATGGGCTTGCTCGAATATCCGCACTATACTCGTCCGCCTGAATATCGCGGCTGGAAAATCCCCGAAGTCCTGCTCTCCGGCGCGCACGCCAAAATAGACAAATGGCGCCGCGAACAAGCCCTGCTCCGCACCTTCAAAAAAAGACCAGATATGCTGGAAAAAACAGAATTGAGTAAGGAAGATAAGAAGTTTGTCGAAAGTTTGAGGGATAGTGAGAAGTAAAAAGTCGAGTAATCTTTTTTGACCTTCAACTTGCAAACCTTCAACCTGCAACCTTCAACCTGAAAATAACACACGGAGGAAAACATGGCAACAAAGTTCAATTACGGCAAGATCTTCCTGCTCGGTTTTGGCTTTTTCGGCGTAAGCGTCATTTGGACGGTCTACAACGCCTTCGTGCCGCTCTTCCTCGCCAATAAGTTCGGACTCTCACCAATCCTGATTGGCTTCTTCATGACCCTTGATAATATCGCAGCGCTCTTTATCCAGCCGCCAGTTGGGGTCTGGTCAGACCGCCTGCGCACACCCATTGGACGTCGTATGCCGTTCATTTTGATCGGCGCACCCATCGGCGCGCTGGTCTTTGGGCTGATTCCCCTGGCGTCAGTCCTGCCCTTGTTTGTGGCCTGCACCAGCACGCTCCTGCTCAGCATGGCCTTTTGGCGCACGCCGGTCGTGGCGCTGATGCCCGACATCACCCCATCGCAGTATCGCTCGCAAGCCAACGGCATCATCAACTTGATGGGTGGCGTTGGCACGATTATCGCCTCCCTAGTCGGAAGCACGCTGTACGAGATCAATGTCAACTTCCCGTTCTGGATGGGTTCCGGGTTGACGATCATAGCGGCTTTGCTGGTATTCCTCTTCATCAAAGAACCGAAGCAATATGGTGAGAGCGAAAAAGAACCTGACATGTTCGCCAGCCTGCGCGAACTGATAAATGACGAAGACAAAAGCGGACTGCGCATCCTGTTCGCCATCTTCTTCTGGTTCCTGGCTTATACCGGTATTGAAGCCTTCCTCACGTTGTATGCAACCAAATATGTTGGCATGTCTGACGGAGATGCAGGCCGCTTGACCGGGCATCTCGGTTTATTCTTCGTCCTTTTTGCGCTGCCAGCAGGTATTCTTGGCAGCCGCATTGGACGGCGCATCACCATCTCAGCCGGCATTATCAGCATGGCTGCGTTGATCTTCGGGTTATTCATTCTGCCAGCCGCCACACTAGCCGCCCCGGTTGCCAAACTTCCTTTGCTCGGCAACGTGCATGTTATCAGCTTGTTGCTCATGCCGGCTGGGATAGCATGGGCAATGATCAATATCAACTCCCTGCCCATGGTAGTGGACTTGACTAATCTGGCGCGGGTCGGCACTTTCACTGGGTTGTATTATCTCTTCTCCACGTTCTCAGCCATTGTTGGTCCCAACCTCAATGGTCTACTCGTTACAATCACTGGAGACAGCTACAACACCATTATGCTGACCAGTCCGCTCTTTCTGCTCATTGCGTTATGGCTGATGCTCGGCGTCAAGCGCGGCGAGGCAACCTCTCAATAAGACCTGACAGGTTTTGTCGAGCAGTTAATATTAAATTCAAAATGATGAAACCTGTCAGGTCTATAATCATCCTTCTGACGATTGCGATGTTCGGGCTCACGGCTTGCCAGCAGTCGTCAGATTGTTTTCGAGAAGATGTCTTCTGTGCAGGCTTGGTAACGGATACGCTCGGTATTGAAGATCATGGCATGAATCAAGACACATGGGCGGGATTGGAAGAAGCCAAAGCAAATGGACTCGTTGACCGGGTCGAGTATATTGAATCAGTGGATACACGCGATTACGAAAAGAACATCGCTTACTTCGCTGAAAAAGGTTATGACGTAATCATCACCACCGGCATTGGCTTGCGCGACGAAACGCTGCGCGGCGCCGACCTCTATCCTGATACTGTCTTCGTCGGCATGAATCAACCTCATGAAGAAGTGCGCCCGAACATCATTCCTGTCACGTTTGCTGAAGACCAAATGGGATTCCTCGCCGGTGCATTGGCGGCGCGCATTTCAAAGACGCGCATCGTTGGCGCAGTCTGCGAAACTTCCGGCATTGATTCGATGTGGAGATATTGCGAAGGCTTCCGCGCGGGCGCAAAGTATGCGGACGAAAATATTATCGCACAGGTAATCTATCGTGAAGATGGAGACCGCGAGAAGTTGTTCATTGATGAAGCCTGGGGATACGATACCGCCCAAAAATTAATTAAGCGCGGGGTAGATGTGATCTTTGCGGCGGGCGGTGCGACAGGTCAAGGCGCGTTGCGCGCGGCGGTTGACCCTTCGGCTTCGCTCAGGGCGGGACCGCAGGTGAATGCTATTGGGGCAGAACGTGACCAGGGCGCGGTTTTGGCAGAATCAGGCTCAAGCGTAGTCACCTCTATTTTGGGCAATGCCAGTTTCGAGGTCCAGAATGCGCTGCGCTTGATTCGGGATGGAAAAGCCCGTGAGCCGCAGTCGAGTCAAGTTAAGATTGTGCCGCTCAATCAGAAATTCCCCGAAAGTTTGACACAGGAAATGAACACTTTACTTCTGGCGCTCTGGATCGGGGAAATCAAGACAGGCGTAACTTTTGAGAAGCCTTAATTTGTTCAGGCTTGCACAATAAAAAAATAAGATTTATACTTACAAAGTCGTAAGGCTCTGCTGATAATGCAGAATGCCGTAAAACCCTTACTCTTCTAGGAGAAGAAAAATGAAAAAGTTATACTTTGTTATGGCCCTGTTGATTGTCGCTTCGATGATCCTCGTGGCTTGTGGCGCTCCCGCCACTGAAGCGCCTGTCGCTGAAGTGCCTGCCGCTACTGACGCGCCTGCAATGACCGAAGCTCCTGTTGCTGCTACTGAAGCGCCTATGGCTGAAGTAACTCTTGACGATTGTGTGAAGCCTGAAGTCTTCTG
>Ga0335397_10008856_pt1 | contig 12650 bp, 5 predicted proteins | sample MAT04_FD_205740 | JGI IMG/M metagenome (GOLD analysis project Ga0335397, IMG submission 205740) | Freshwater microbial communities from Lake Fryxell liftoff mats and glacier meltwater in Antarctica - MAT-04 (spades assembly) (version 2) ...
GCTCGTCAAGCACATCGTCGAGAACGAGATGCTCAATGGCGAGGTGATACGGCTGGATGGGGCGATACGGCTGGCGCCGAAGTAGGCTGCGCGCTGCGCGGGTAAAGACGCGCTGCCGCGGTGTGCATCGGCGAGATCTGCGTAATTGGGGTTTCCACTGAATAGGCGTTTTTTCGCGCTACAGGATGGCGCGCGCCCAAGTCAAAACGGGAATTGCTGACCCGATTAAGTGCAAACCCCGATGAGCCAGGCCAGGGGCAGTTGCGTGCCCACCACGCCCCGCGAATGAGCGGCCTCGCAAAGGGCCTGCAATTCTTCGGGTCACTCACAATGAACATTTGCGCCGGTGCGCTCACGGGTATCAACCGTGATCCTGGATGCGCCGCAATCCGCGGCGCAGGGCCGTGCGTCTTGGTCAACTTGACTTCGAGGAGTGAACTGAATGATTCGGAAAACAGCAATCGCGAGAGCCGCCGCACTGGCCTTCGGGCTGGCCGTAGCAGGCGCATGGGTGGCTCCGGCCGCCTATGCCCAGTCCAACACGACGGGCACCATCTACGGCACGGCCGAAGCCGGCAGCGAAGTGCTGGTTGAAAGCGCCGACACCGGCTTCAAGCGCACGCTCAAGGCTGATGCCAACGGCCGCTTCTCGCTGCCTTCGGTGCCTACCGGCACCTACAGAGTTTCGCTCCTGCGTGGCGGCAAAGTCGTGAACAAGCAGGAAGGTGTCGAAGTCCGCTTAAGCCAGGGCAGCGAAGTCTTCCTGACCGGTACCACGCAGACGGTGCAGATTGTCGGCAGCCGCATCGCCCGCATCGACACCTCGTCGGCCACCTCGGCCGCGGTGTTCACCGCCAAGGACTTGGAGCGTCTGCCGGTCGCCGGCAACGTCGGCGCCATCATCCAGTTGGCCCCGAACACTACCAAGGGCGACAGCCGCTACGGCGGCGCTGGCGCGCCCAGCTTTGGCGGTGCGAGCGCGTCCGAGAACGCTTATTACATCAACGGCTTCCCGGTGACTACGCTGCTGACGCAGGTCGGCTTCTCGCAGTTGCCGTTCAACGCCATCGGGCAGGCTCAGGTGCTGACCGGTGGCTACGGCGCCGAGTTCGGCCGTTCCACGGGCGGCGTGGTGAACATCATCACCAAGCGCGGCGGCAACGATTGGGAAGTCGGCGGCTCGGTCGCCATCGAACCGAAGAGCTTGCGCGGCAAGGAACGCAACAGCTACTTCGAACCGACCGGCGCCACCGCCGGTGGTGTGGCCTTTGACGGCAAGATTCGTGTATACAACGGCCTCAACGAGGACGAGCGCACGACCCTCAGCGCCTACGCCGGCGGCCCGCTGATCAAGGACAAGCTGTTCTTCTTCGGCGCCGTCGAGCAGACCAAGCGCAACCGCGAATCGGTGCGCCTGGCGAACACCTCGCCGGTGTATGCCATCGCCGCCGCGACGCAGCGCACCTCGTTCCAGGAAATCGAGATCACCATCCCGCGTTACCTGCTGAAGCTGGACTGGGCGATCACCGACAACCATTCGCTTGAGTACACGCGCATCCAGGACAAGGTCAAGGACAAACGCACCTTTTACGGCTTCAACTACGCCACGCTCGAACGCACCAGCGCCGTCGGCGGCGGACAGTCGTATGTGAACTGGGGCCCCACCCCAGTGGCCTCGCAGCAGGGTGCCACGGTCGACATCCTGAAGTACACGGGTTATCTCACCGACAACCTGACCTTCACGGCGCTGGTCGGCAAGACTCGCACGCCACACGAGCAAACTCCCGCCGGCTACAACCCGGCGCTGCCGCAGAACATCTTCTCCGGTGCGCAAGCGCCGGGCCTGACCTATCTCGCGCCCCAGGGCATCACGGGCACGCTGCTCGTGCCCGGCGCCTACGACGAGAACAAGGGCACACGCTTCGACGTCGAATGGAAGCTGAACTCGTCGCACAAGCTGCGCGCGGGCATCGACTACAACACCATCACCTCGAAGGCCGGCACGGCCACCGCAGGCGGCTTGATCTGGACCTACCAGCTAGCCACGAACCCGAACGACCCGATCTACCCGGGTGCCCAGGGCCCCGCCTCCGTCGCCGGCAACGCTCTGGCCCAGCAGGGCTACTACGTCGAGAGCAGCCGCACGGCCTCGCTGTCGCAACCGCAGGTCAAGCAGCAGGCCCAGTACATCGAAGACCAGTGGCAGGTCAACAAGGAGCTGCTGCTGATCCTCGGCCTGCGCAACGAAGGCTTCAACAACCTCAACGGTGGTGACATCGACGCCAACAACCGCCAGTCCTACATCAAGCTCAACAAGCAGCTAGCGCCGCGCGTGGCTGCCGTGTGGGACCTGAAGGGCGACTCGTCGTCGGTGCTGAAGGCCAGCGCCGGCCGTTACCACGTGCCGCTGCCCACCAACGTGGCGGTGCGGGGTGCCGGTTCGTCCTACTTCGCCCGCACCGGCTACGTCTACACCGGGGTCGACCAGACTACCGGGGCGCCCACCGGGCTGACGCAGATCGGCCCCTTGTACTCGGCCAACAACGAGTACGGCCAGGCCAAGGACCCGCGTGAAGTGGCGGCCCAGGACATGAAGGGCAATTACCAGGACGAACTGGCCGTCGGCATCCAGCAGTCGATCGCCAAGGGTTGGGACGCGGGCGTCAAGTTCACCTACCGTTCGCTGAAGACGGCGCTGGACGACCATTGCGACGATCGGCCGTTTTATGCCTGGGCCACGCGCAACAGCGTCGATGCCTCCAACTGGCATTACAACTGCGCGCTGTTCAACCCGGGTATCGCCAACACCTTCACCATCGACATGAATGGTGACGGCAGGCTCGAAACCATCCGCCTCTCGGCGGCCGACCTCGCGGTGCCGAAGGTCAAGCGCACCTACGTGGCGCTGGACTTCAGCCTCGAGCACCAGTTCGACGGCAAGTGGTGGGGCAAGGCGACCTACACCTACTCGCAGAACAAGGGCAACGCCGAAGGCCAGTTGAAGTCGGACATCGGTCAGGGCGACGTGGCGACGACGCAGGACTACGACTTCCCCGAGTTCTCGGTCAACGCCGAAGGCAAGCTGCCGAATAACCGCACCCACCAGTTCAAGCTGTTCGGTTTCTACCAGGTCATGCCTGAAGTGGGCATCGGCGGCAACCTGGTCTACGCCAGCGGGCGTCCGAAGAACTGCATCGGCAATGCGCCGGTCGCCGTTCCCGACAGCAACCCCTATGTGGCCGGTGGCCCGGTGACGACGTACTCGGGCTACGGCTCGGCCTACTTCTTCTGCAACGGCCAGCCCTCGCCGCGCGGTTCCAAGGGCACACTGCCTGCGGAATTCACCACCGACCTGAACTTCGTCTACAGCCCGGCTTTCCTGCCTGGCGTGAAGCTGAAGGCCGACGTCTTCAACGTCTTCAACCGCCAGGCGGCCGAAGTCATCGAAGAGCGCCTGAACCTGGGCACCGGTCTGCGCAACACCTATGGGGCCGTGCAGTCGTACAGCACACCGCGCGTGGTGAAGTTCACCGTCGCCTACGACAAGAAGTTCTGACCTTCAGCAGCGGCCTAGCGGCCGCTGCCGAATACAGGCAAGAAGCAGGGCCCCGACGGCAACGTCGGGGCCCTCAGTCATTGCGCCGACCGGGACGCCGAAATCTCAGGATGGGCCCGCGACGACGCCACGTTCTGCCATCAGCGCCATCACCCTCTCTGCCGCGTGTCCCACCAGCAAGCGCTCGGCGTCCAGACGCAACTCCGGCGCCTCAGGGGCCTCGTACGGCGAATCGATGCCGGTGAAGTGCGGCAGTTCCCCACGCCGCGCCTTGGCGTACAGGCCCTTGGCGTCACGCGCCTCGGCCACGGCCAGCGGCACATCGACAAAAACTTCGATGAACTCGTCGGCCGCCAGCAGGCTGCGCGCCATCTCGCGCTCGCGACGGAAGGGCGAGATCAGGCTGACGATGACGATGAGCCCGGCATCGACCATCAGCCGCGCCACTTCGGCGACACGGCGGACGTTCTCCACGCGGTCGGCGTCGGTGAACCCGAGGTCGCGGTTCAGGCCGTGCCGCAGGTTGTCGCCGTCGAGCACGTAGCTCAGCCGACCCATTGCGTGCAGCCGGCCGGCCACCGCATTGGCGATGCTGCTCTTGCCGGCGCCCGACAGCCCGGTGAACCACACCACGACGGGTTTCTGCCCCAACAACGCCGCGCGCGCGGCCTTGTCGACGTCCAGCGCCTGCAGGTGCACGTTGTGCGCACGCCGCAGCGCGAAGTTCAGCATGCCGGCGCCCACCGTGCGGTGGCTGGCGCGGTCGACGAGGATGAAACCGCCCAGGTCGCGGTTCACGGCATAAGGCTCGAAAGGCACGGGGCGGTCGAGCAGCAGCGTGCACACGCCGATGTCGTTGAGCCCCAGCGTGCGCGCGGCCAGTGGTGCCAGCGTGTCGACGTCCAGCCGGTGCTTGATCTCGCCGATGCTGGCGTTGACGGTGCGCGCGCCCAGCGTCAGCAGGTAGCGCCTGCCGGGCAGCAGCGGCTCGTCGTCCATCCACACCACATGGGCGTCGAACTGGTCGGCCACCTCGGCCGGCGCATCGGCGGCCACCAGCAGGTCACCGCGCGTGACGTCGATGTCGTCCTGCAGCGTCAGGGTGACCGATTCACCGGCCACCGCCAGCGGCCGGTCGCCATCGAAACCAACGATGCGCGCGACCACACTTTCGCGCCCAGAGGGTTGCACGTGCACGCGGTCGCCGGGTCGCACCTGCCCGGCCGCCACCATGCCGCAGTAACCGCGAAAGTCGGCCTGCGCCCGGTTCACCCACTGCACCGGCAGGCGCAAGGCCTGCTGCTGCAATCGCGTCTCGACGGGCTCGCAGACCTCCAGCGCCTGCAGCAGCGTCGGCCCGCCGTACCACGGCATGCCAGGGCCGCGGGCGGCGACGTTGTCGCCCGTCAGGCCCGAGACCGGGATGGCGACCACGCTGTCCAGGCCGAGCTGGCCGGCGAAGGCGCGGTAGTCGGCCTCGATGCGACGGAACACCGCCTCGTCGAAGCCGACGAGGTCCATCTTCGTCACCGCCAGCAGCACCTGGCGGATGCCGATCAGCTGCACCAGACAGCTGTGGCGGCGGGTCTGCGTCAGCACGCCCTTGCGTGCGTCGACCAGCACCACGGCCGCGTCGGCAGTGGACGCGCCGGTGACCATGTTGCGTGTGTACTGCGCATGGCCCGGCGTGTCGGCGACGATGAAACGCCGGCGCGCGGTGCCGAAGTGGCGGTAGGCGACGTCGATGGTGATGCCCTGCTCGCGCTCGGCCGCCAGGCCGTCGAGCAGCCGCGCGAGGTCGGCCGTGGCTTGCGGCCCGCCGCTGCGCCGCGCCTCGGCCACCAGCGCGGCGAGCTGGTCGTCGGGCAGCGCGTGGCAGTCGTGCAGCAGGCGGCCGATGAGTGTGCTTTTGCCGTCGTCGACGCTGCCGCAGGTGATGAAACGCAGCAGGCCGGCGGCGGCCGCGCCAGGGGCATCGTCGGGCGGTGCGTCCATCAGAAGTAGCCCTCCTGCTTCTTCTTCTCCATCGAGCCGCTGCTGTCATGGTCGATCAGGCGCCCCTGACGTTCGCTGGTGCGTGCCTGCTGCAGTTCCTGCACGATGGCGGCCACGCTGTCGGCCGCGGACTCCACGGCGCCGCTCAGCGGATAGCAGCCCAGGGTGCGGAAGCGCACGCGGCGCATCTCGGGTACCTCGCCCGGCTGCAGCGGCAGGCGTTCATCGTCGACCATGATCAGCGTGCCCTGGCGATGCACCACCGGTCGCATCGCTGCGAAGTACAGCGGCACCACGGCGATACCTTCCTGCAGGATGTATTGCCAGACGTCGAGCTCGGTCCAGTTCGACAGCGGAAACACGCGCATCGACTCGCCAGGCCCCTTGCGCGCGTTGTACAAGCGCCAGAGCTCCGGGCGCTGGTTCTGCGGGTCCCAGCGGTGGTTGGCATTGCGAAACGAGAAGATGCGTTCCTTCGCGCGCGAAGCCTCCTCGTCGCGCCGCGCACCACCGATGGCCGCATCGAAGCCGTTTGCGTTCAGCGCCTGGATCAGCCCCTGCGTCTTCCACAAATCGGTGTGCAGTTGCGAGCCGTGGTCGAAAGGGTTGATGCCGCGCGCCAGGGCCTCGGGGTTGCGGTGCACCAGCAAGGGCATGCCGGCTTGCTGCGCCATGCGCTCGCGCATGGCGTACATGTCGCGGAACTTCCAGGTGGTGTCGACGTGCAGCAGCGGGAGAGGTGGCGGCGCAGGATGAAAGGCCTTGCGCGCCAGGTGCAGCATGACGGCGCTGTCCTTGCCGATCGAGAACAGCATCACCGGCCGATCGGCCTGCGCCACGACTTCGCGCAGGATGTGGAGGCTCTCGGCTTCCAGGCGCTGCAGGTGGGTGAGTAGGATCGGTTCAGGCACGTACTGGCAGCGGTGTCCGGGGGCGCTGCAAGATCGCAACGGCGGCGGTTCAGGATAGCCCAGGCCATGGGGTGCGGCCGACCGTATGGAGGGGGTTGTTGGCATTCGTACCCTTGACTGAGCCAGCTCACAAGGGTGCCGGGGACGGAGCAAGCGGCGTCCCCGGGTGGCCGAAACCATCCGGTCTGGCAGCTTCGATGCCGATGGGAACGGCAAGCCCCTCTTTTCTCTCAGGCTGCAGGTTCCCAACAGACCGTTCGGCCGCTTGAGGTGTTGTGAGGACCCAACGCGCGTGCGCCTTGCTTCAACCTGGTCTGGAGGCCGCGAATGTCGCGTCTCGACACGTCTCCCAGAGCGCATCAGCAGCGCGTCTCCCTAGGTGGCAAGCCAGCCAGGCATAGCCGTTGAACGAGTCCAGCGAGACCGAGACGCGACGACGACACCCAGCCATGGCGCGTTGGCTGTCGAACCGCGCGCAATCGAGGGCTTGCGCAGGAGCCCTGCCCGGAAATAAAAATGACATCCCTGACCAGGGGCCGCGGAGGTTTGTGCGCGGCCGGAACTTCGCACCACACGGGTAGGTGTTGCAACCACATTTTCGAACGAGGTAAACGATGACAAAAGCTTCGAGGAACCTGCGGCCGAGCGCATTGACGCTTGCCATCGGATTGGCGTTCAGCGCTGCGGCCTGGTCCCAGAGCTCCGAGGGCTCGCTGTACGGCCGCGCCAAGGGCGGCGCCACGGTGACGATCACTGCCGTCGAAACCGGCACGTCGCGTCAGATCACGGCCAACCCCGACGGCAGCTTCAACTTCAGCCGCCTGCCGCCCGGTGTCTACAAGGTCACTTCCGGAGACGTCACTCGCCAGGTTTCGGTTGCCATCGGCTCGGGCAGCGAGGTGGTTCTCGACGCCGTGCAGCGGCTTGAAGTGGTGGGCTCGCGCATCCGTGCCATCGACACCGCCAGCGTCGAAAGCAATTCGGTCTTCACGCAGGAAGAAATCCGTGCGCTTCCGGTTGCGCGCAGCGTGGACGCAGTGGCCCTGCTGGCCCCGGGCACGGTCAAGGGCGACAACTTCGGCAACAACCTCACGCTGCCGTCGTTCGGTGGCGCGTCGATCGGCGAAAACGGCTACTACATCAACGGTCTGGATGTCACCAACATCCGGAACTTCCTCTCCTACGCCGAACTGCCGTTCGACGCCATTTCACAACAGCAGGTGAAGACGGGCGGCTACGGCGCCGAGTACGGACGTTCGCTGGGTGGTGTGATCAGCATCGTGACCAAGCGTGGCACCAACGAGTGGAAGGGTGGTGGCGCGCTGTATCTAGAGCCGAAGGGTCTGCGCTCCAAGGGTTCGGACTTCACCGACAAGGAACCCGAGCGTGTCTTCCCTGGCACGACCACTCAGCTGCCCTACGTCTTCGACTCGGCCGACACCGACGACTTCAAGAGCTACGTGCTTTACGGCGGCGGTCCGATCATCAAGGATCGCCTCTTCGTCTTTGGCACGATCGAGGGCCGCAGCGACAGCGAGTCGTCCTTCGGCCAGACCAACAGCATCAAGCGTAAGTCGACGCAACCCAATGGCATGCTGAAGATAGACTGGTCGGTGACCGACAGCCATCTGCTCGAGTTCACGGCGATCACGAACAAGAAGAAGTACGAGTACACCGACTACGCGAACAACCCCATAACACAGCTTTACGCCACCTCGCACCTCGGTGCGGGCGCCGAAAGCAAGTCCGACGCCGGCGGCAACGTCTACATCGCCAAGTACACGGGTTACCTCACCGACGACCTCACCGTCTCGGCACTGGTGGGCCGCGTGAACGACAAGCGCGAGAAGTTCACGGGCGCGCGCACGCTCAACCAGGATTGCCCGGTCGTGCTCGATCTCGACCTGTCCGAGATCGGCTGCTGGGCCAAGCCCTTCCCCGGCGTCGGTGCCAAGGACGCGACCGCACCGCGTGACGAGGACAAGCGCAGTTCCTTCCGCCTGGACGTGGAATACGTGCTGGGCAAGCACACCCTTCGTGCGGGCATCGACAACCAGCTCTTCAAGTCGTCGGAAGCCGGTGGTTCGTCCTACACGGGCGGTGCGTACTACCGCTATTTCAACGTCGGTGCCAACGGGGCCATCAACGGCGTCACGGGCTTCACGCCGGGCACGCAATACGTGCGCAAGCGCGTCATCCAGTCGACGTCGGGTGTGTACGAGGTCGAGAACTCGGCCCTCTACATCGAAGACAGCTGGAGGGCGACGAAGAACCTCGTGCTGTACGGTGGCCTGCGTTCAGAATCCTTCGAGAACCGCAACGGCGACGGCACGCCCTTCGTCAAGCAGGACAACCTGATCGCGCCGCGACTCGGCTTTGCCCTGGATGTGAATGGCGACGCGTCGCTGAAGGTGTTCGGCAATGCCGGTCGCTACTACATACCGGTGGCGTCGAACACCAACATCCGTGGCACGCGGGCTGAACTGTTCACGCAGGAGTTCTACACCTTCCCGGGCCGCGACCCGCGCACCCAGGGGCCGACGTCTCTGAACCAGCCGGCTCCTGGCATCGGTTCGCCACAGGTGGTTTCCGATGGCAAGCTGCCTGACCCGGGCACCATTGCCGACACCGACCTGAACCCCATGAACCAGGACGAGTTCATCCTGGGGATGCAAAAGGCGCTTTCGAAGCAGCTGATCGTGGGCGCGAAGGCCACCTACCGGAAGATCAACGCCGGTATGGACGACTATTGCGATCACACCGCCATCGCAGACTGGATCACGGCCAACGTCAACCCGAACTTCGTCGACAACCTGGCGACCTGCGTGCTGATGAACCCCGGCAAGGCGCTTAACCTGAAGGTCGACCTGAACGACGACGGAGTATTGAAGCCCCTGACCATCCCGGCCAGCGCGCTGGGCTTGGCCAAGTACGAGCGCACCTACAAATCGCTGGAGTTCACGGTCGAGCGGCCGTTTGACGGCAAATGGGGCCTGCAGGGCTCGTACACCTGGTCGAAGAGCCAGGGCACGGCTGAAGGTTACGTACAGTCCAACCTGAACCAGGAAGACGCCGGCGTCACGCAGGACTTCGACTTCGGCTCTTTCACGAATGGCGCCAAGGGTCTGCTGCCGAACGATCGCCGTCACGTGTTCAAGCTGTTCGGTGCCTACCAGCTGGCCGACGAGTGGCGCCTGGGCTTCAACGGCACGCTCGCCTCGGGCCGCCCGATCAGCTGCATCGGCTTCGTGCCGCCGACGGTGTCCGACTTTGCGGGTTCCGGGCAGTACAGCAGCGCGTCGTCGTACTACTGCATCACCGATCCGAACAAGGCGCCCACGGTCGTGCAGCGCGGCACTTCGGGTACGACGCCCTGGACGACGAACGTGGACCTGTCGGTGAGCTACACGCCCCAGTGGGCACAAAAGAAGCTGACATTGCAGGCCGCGGTGTTCAACGTCTTCGACAGCCAGAAGGCGACCGAGGTCAATGAGGTTCGCGACTACAGCCGCCAGGAAAGCAACTCGACGACGTTCCCGTTGCGCCAGAGCCTGAACTACAAGTCGCCGACGAGCTTCCAGACGCCGCGTTATGTGCGCCTGACAGCGCGCTACGAGTTCTGAGCCGCACGCGCGGAACTTGACAGCAAAGCGCCCACGACGTCGTCGTGGGCGCTTTTCGTTTCCATCTTCGAATCGCGCGTCTTTGCCCCGCGAGGCCTGCACGGCACTGCCCCGGCTTGTGCCGATGACGGCCCTCAGGCGACTGCGCTCCTCAGCCGCGGCACCGCCGCCAGCAGGGTCCGCGTGTACTCGCGTGTGGGCCGCGCCAGCACCTCGGCACAGGCGCCCTGCTCTTCGATCTTCCCGGCGCGCATCACCGCCACGAAGTCGGCCACGTACTCGACGACGCCGATGTTGTGCGTGATGAAGAGGTAGCTCACGCCCAGTTCGCGCTGCAGTTCGCGAAGCAGGTTGAGGATCTGCGCCTGCACCGAGACGTCGAGCGCCGAGGTCGGCTCGTCGCAGACGATGAGCCGCGGCTGCACCGCCAGCGCACGCGCGATGGCGATGCGCTGGCGCTGGCCGCCGCTGAACTCGTGCGGGTAGCGGGCCAGCGCATCGCGGCGCAGGCCGACCTGGTCGGTCAGGCGCTCGATGCGCGCGCGGCGTTCGTTGGCGTCCAGGTCGGGCTGCAGCGCGGCCAGTCCTTCGTCCAGGATCTCGGCCACGCGCATGCGCGGGTTCAGCGACGCAAACGGGTCCTGGAAGATGATCTGAACCTGCCGCCGCGCGGCCTGCAGTTCGGCACCCTGCATCTCGAGCAGGTTGTGGCCGTCGAGCAGCGCCTGGCCCTGCACCGTGGCCACGCGGCGCAGCAGCTGCACGATGGCCTTGCCGGTGGTCGTCTTGCCGCAGCCCGACTCACCCACCAGCGCCAGCGTCTGCCCTTGCCGGACCTGGAAGGACACACCGCCGACGGCATCGAAGTGGCCGGTGACGCGCTGCATCAAGCCGCCGCGGATGGGGAAGCGCACACGCAGGTCCTGTACGTCGAGCAATGGCGCGCCCGCCGCAGCGGCTACGGTCGCAGCCGTTGCCGGCGCGGCCGCCACCACCACCGCCGGTGCAGCGCCGGACCGGGGCGCGGCGGCCTGCGCCGGCGCGTCGGGCGCGTAGAGCAGGCAGCGCACGCTGTGGCGCGGCGCCACGTCGAGCAGTTCGGGCCGCGTGCCGGCGCAATGCGCCATCACTGCGGCACAGCGCGGTGCAAAACGACAGCCGGCGAAGCTTTGCGACAGCGGCGGTACGGTGCCGGCAATCGCTTCCAGCGGGCCGCTGCGGCGGTCGCCGCCGGGCAGCGCGCGCAGCAGCGCCCGCGCGTACGGGTGTTTCGGCGCGGCGAAAAACTCATCGGCCGGCGCCACCTCGATGATCTGTCCCGCGTACATCAGCGCCACACGGTGCGCCATGCCCGAGACCACCGCAAGATCGTGCGTGATCAGCAGCAGGCCCATGCGGTGCTCACGCTGCAGGTCCTTCAGCAGATCGAGGATCTGTGCCTGGATGGTCACGTCCAGCGCCGTGGTCGGCTCGTCGGCGATCAGGAAATCGGGCTCGGCGGCCAGCGCGATGGCGATCATCACGCGCTGCTTCTGGCCGCCGCTCATGCGGAAGGGGTAGTCGTCGAAGCGGCGCTCGGGCTCGGGGATGCCGACGCGCCGCAGCCAGTCGATGGCCTTGGCACGCGCCGCAGCGCCGCGCAGCGGGGTGTGCGCCTCGATGGCCTCGACAATCTGCCGCCCGACTTGCATGACCGGGTTCAGGCTCGTCGACGGCTCCTGGAAGATCATGCCGATGCGGCCGCCGCGCACGGCACGCATCTGCGATTCGGGCAGCGCCAGCACGTCGACGGCATCGGGCCCGGCCCCGATGTGGATGTCGCCGCCGGCGACGTAGCCCGCCTCGGGCAGCAGACGCATCAGCGCCAGCGCCGTCATGCTCTTGCCGCAGCCGCTTTCGCCCACCAGTGCAAAGGTCTCGCCGCGCTCGATGGCGAGCCGCATGCCGTCGATGGCACGCACCAGGCCGGCTTCGGACTCGAGTTCGACCTGCAGGTCGTCGATGTTCAGCATGTCAGTCTCGAGTGGCCGCTTGCGGCCCGGTGCGGACGTTGACGACGTCTTGCGCTGTCTCGGCCGTTCGAGGTGCGTTGCGTAACGTAGGCCGGGGTTTCGGCCCGGCGGCCGACCTGCTTTCTTTGCTGGTGCAAAGAACGTAGGCAAAGAAAGCACCTGGAATGCGGAACACCTTCCGAGCCGTTGTCACCGATCGCTGCGCTCCAGTCGCTGCTGCGCACGATCTCGCGAAGCCTCGCTCGACAGACTGGCCCGGCAAGCGCCGGGCGACGCCAGCACCGACCTGCTGTCGAACGCCGTGGAGGGGCAGGCCGGGTGCCCGCAGCCCCAAAAGACCCCCTTGGCCTGCGACGCCACGGCGGGCATTGCGACGGCGCGGCCCTGCGCGAACGGCCTTGCCCCGCGACAGCATGACCGTGCACCGGGCCGCCACGGTCTGGCCGGGCCAGTCTGTCGAGCGAGGCTTCGCGAGATCGCGCGCAGCAGCGGCCGGAGCGCAGCGATCGATCACAACGGCTCTGAAGGTGTGCCGTATTGAAGGTGCTTTCTT
>Ga0335397_10008862_pt1 | contig 12643 bp, 5 predicted proteins | sample MAT04_FD_205740 | JGI IMG/M metagenome (GOLD analysis project Ga0335397, IMG submission 205740) | Freshwater microbial communities from Lake Fryxell liftoff mats and glacier meltwater in Antarctica - MAT-04 (spades assembly) (version 2) ...
GGGGCGATGCCAGCGAGCGCGGCCAGCGCGATCTCGCCCGCAATCGGGCCAACTCCTTCTTCCGTGAGGCTGCGGGCCAGATGGAACAGGTGGTCGGCCTGGCCCGCGACCAGGTGCCCGACGAGCTTGGCGGGCTCGCCGAGACAGTCAAAGCTGGGCTAGGCAGCCAGATCGAGCGCGAGAAGCTGGTGATCTCCAAACGGATCCGTTCGGCGGAATTTCGCGCCCAGGCCTCAGCGGCGCTCGCCCGCAGCCAGGTAAACGCCGCCCACACAAGTACCCTGGCGGCTATCCACGCCGCCACGGAGCAGGCTCGGGTCCAGCTCACCGCCGATCACGTCGGGGCCCTTGCCGAAACCTCCGTCAAGGAGAGCGCCGGACTCAGCGCGGTCAACGCGGCCTATGTCAAAAGCCGGGGCGAGCACGAGCAGGTTGGCACGCGCATCGGGCAGCAAGCCATCACGATCGGTGAGGGCTACCACCGCGGCTACAACGCCTGCAAGATCGAAGGCAAAGACAGCTTCTCGGCAGGCTATCTTACCAACCGCCGCGCGGAGGCCCAGCAGAACGCCGCCCGTGAGGTCGCGAAGGGGTACAAGAAGAGCCTTGAGCAGACCGCCAAGGACCAGGCCCGCCAGCTCATCAAAGGGCGTCCAAAGGATCGCTGCGCGATCATCGCCCAGGCTCGCAAGGCCCGCGAGACGCTCGACAACCAGATCAAAGCCCTGACCGGTGCGCTCGACGCTGGCCGTGAGCAGGCAATTGCGCAGGCCGACGCCCGCCGCGATGGGCTGCTCGGCTCGATTAGCTCGTCGCTCCGCTCTACCCTCCACGCCCTGAGTAGCCAGGAGCAGACTCAGCGCCAGGCTGCCAACGACACCGGCTACCTCCAGCAAGTTTCCATCGAGCAGGGCGCCCACGCCGCCGCAGCCGCGCTCCAGGGCTCGGTCGCCGAGGTAATGGATGGTATCCAGGGCGGGCTCCAGTCGGCGCGCGCCATGCTCGCCGGGGCTCCGGCGCCCGACCCCGAGGAGTTGGCCAAGCTGCTTGGCCAGCAAGTCGGCAAGCTTGCGGGCGGCCTGAGCCGTCTGAAGGCCCAGGTCAGCCTCGGGGGCGTGGCGGCGGGGCTGCGTCTGAGCACAAGTGGGGCCAGCGGCGCTGAGGCTCTCACCCAGGTTACGACGGCCAACGACACCCAGGCCGACGCGGTGGGATCGGGTTTTGCCCGCTCGATGCAGGCCCTCGGCGTGGGCGCGCGCAGCGCCTTCCAGCAGCAGGCTACCCAATACCGCCAGCAGGCCCGGGCCGCCGCCACCGACGGCGGCGCGGCGCTCAAGGGCGTGGTCACCGGCCTTCAGACCAGCATCAAGACCACCACCGACAGCATCGCCCGCTCGCTTGGCGATTCGAAGGCCCGCCTGGAGGAAAGCCTGCGCGAGTCGCTGAGCGGCATCCACTGCGAGATCCCGCGCCGGGCCAACCAGGCCGCCGCCAAGGAGCAGCCGGCCTGGAAGACGGTCGTCGCCGTGATCCTGATCATCGCGGTGATCATCGTGGTCGCACTGGTGATCGGGCCGGCAGTGATCGGGCTGGTGGGCGCAGCGGCGGGCGCGCTGGGCGCCTCGGCGGGCGCTGCAGCTGTGATCGGCACCATCGTCGGCGGGGCGATTGTTGGTGCCGCTACCTCGGCCACTATTCAGGTGCTCAACAACTGGCGCACGGGCGAGCGCCTGAGTGCTGGAGTCGGGCGGGCGGCCCTGATCGGCGCTTTGGGCGGAGCTTTTGGCGCAGGCGCGGGTGCCCTGATCGGCAAGTATGTAGCCAGCGGCGCGCTCCAGTTTGCCGCCAATATCGCCGCCGACGCAGTGTTGGATGTGGCGACCCAGCTGGCCACCACAGGCACTGTCTCGCTAGGCGATTTCGCTCAGGGCCTGGCTACCTCGCTAGCCACCGGCGGCTTCGGCTCCTTCTCGCGCGTGAGAGGCATCCAGGCCCGCGTGCAGTACCGTGCCGCCCGCGTTGTGCCGGGGGCCGGCGCCGCTCGCTTCGCCCAGTCGATCCGCCCCAGCGGCCCCGCCGAGACCGGCCCCGCGCCGCGCCCAGCTGCCGAGGTCGAAACCACCCCCCCACCCCGTCCCGCCGCCGAGAGCGAGGCGCAGCCTGGGGTGCGCCCCGCCGCCGAGCCTGAGACGGGTCCCGCGCCGCGTCCAACTGCCGAGGCCGAGGCTGGTTCCGCGCCGCTTTCCCAAGCCCCGCGCAGCGAGGCAGATGTCGCGACCACCGCCAAACAGGCCGAGAGCGGCAGCCCGCCCCGCCCCGGCAGCGGAGACACGCCGCGCCTTGATGCGGAGCCAGGCCGACCGGCCAACCAGCGCACCGACGCCGAGCTGAGCGAGGCCGCGACACCCGCGCGTGTCGGCGACACGGATCATGCCGTGCTGCCGCGCCGCATCGGCAATGAAACCAGGCTCTTCGGCTGCAGCGGCGCCTGTGATCCGATCACCGCCAAGCTCGGCGCGATGCTCGACGTGCCGAGCATCGATCCCAAGCTACGTTCGCGCCTTGAGAAGCTGCGCACTGATATCGAAGGACTCGAGGGCCGCATCCAGCGCGGCGAGGTCTCCTCGCGCCAGATCGTCGAAGAGACCGGGCGGGTCGCAGCACGTTTGCGCGAGATCGGCACGGCCCACCCAGAGCTTGGCAAGGCGCTCAACGCGCCTGCAACGGCCGGCGCAAGCGACGTGCAGATCCGACAGGGCCATGCGCAGGATTGGGCGGTCGATCCGGTCAACGGCAAGTTTGACCCCAACGGAAAAATGCAAGGTCTTCCACCAGAACACGTCGATCAGCTTGCCCAAAGGCAAGCGCCGGCAAGTGGCGAACCGCGACCTGTGTTTCGTCGGCGGCGCCATAGGGCTGACAGACGGGCGAATAACGCACGGCCAATGCCGATGAAAGAATGGGCGGAGTCTGGCTTCCAGGCGAACGTGAACCGTGATGTTTCCAGCCCTCATGAGAACGCCGCCCTTGCGGCAGTCGGCGCGACAGCAAATAACCGTGCGGGTCAAGGCTTCACCTACTCGCATAGTGAGCGCGTGGACGTGCGGGGCTATCCCACGCGCAGGACACGCGGGTCAGTAGTGGGTCAGCGGACAATGGAGACACGGCCTGATGGTACGCGTCCCAACCAGCAAGGCGGCAGGGATGTTGTGGAGCACAAACACCTTACCGGCAACACCACTGTATTGCACGACACACAACAGCTGCGTGCCCAGCGGCAGATGGCCAGAAAGCTCAACGGAGAGCACGAACTGGTGCTAAGCAGCGATCGGGGCCTGATGAACGGCGTACCCAATGTAAAGCCCAGCAGCGGCGTGAGCGCGAGGACCGGGACAATTTACTATTATGAGCCCACGCTTGGTCGGGTTACACACAGCTGGAACGGCACTGAGTGGACGCCCATCCGTTTGAAGAAGGGCGGATGAAGCGTTATGCTATCTACCGCAGCACGCTACCGCAGCCTCGCTCAGCCATCTGAACACTAGCCCTTGTGAAAGGTGCAACATCCGATGCCTATTGAAAAACCGCGTTTGATTCGGCTGGATATGGTCGGCCATCGCCCGCTCTACCAACCTGATGTCCTCGAGTCGCTGTTGGATACGTTTGAGGCTAACCGCTTGTTCGCGCCGAAGGACTGGGGTCTAGACGAACGCGCTCACGAGCCGTACAGCCATACCAGGGTTGCCAAGGTTGCTGAGGGCAAGCCTTCGGATGATCTCATCTTTCTTCGGCGCCCGCGCCAGCTCAAGCAGACTACCATCCTGCGTCTGGACGAGCGGCCTGGCGCAGCGACCGAGCTTTCGCTCAAAACGCCGCCCAGCGATTGGCACCACCTCTTCTCGCTCGGCGATGCACTGGCAGCCGCCTACCAGCCAGATATCGCTTGGGTTCATATCTACTCCGACGCTCCTCCGCCCTTCACCACTGAAGCGCAGGAGCTAAAATACTTAATGGACGCGGGCGTTACCGGATTCAGCGTAGGATATAGGGATAATGGGCCGGGAGGACTAGGCCTACGTACATACATCGGCCCACGGCTGATTGAGCTGTTCGGCCGAGAGCTGCTCCTCGCCACGCCGGCAGTAGTCGCCGAGCTACCGTGGGGCGGTGCCTGTATCGATCTTGTCGATCAGCCTTGGCAGGCCGACCTGGCCGCTCTTGCTTCCGCCTGGCGAGTTGCAATGGATTATTTGCGCCCGGCGGAGGTGTTTGCTGCTATGGACCGAGATGAGCAGGGCTATGTCTACCTTGCTCCAGGAGCTCGCTTTACGCTTCGCTGGTCAGGAGGAGGATTCCCATGAACACACGTGACGACCCTACGAGCGCGGAAGCCCGCCTACTCGCCCTCCACGCCCAGGGCCGACGCGCCGTTGGCCTCGCCCTCGCGGGGGCCGCGCTCGCCCGCGCACAGCTGTCGGGGCTCCAGGCCGATGGGCTGGCCCTCGCCGGCGCCAACCTGCACGGGGCCGTGCTCGCTGGCGCCCATCTCACCGGCTGCGACTTCGGCGCCGCCGAGCTCGGCGCTGCCGATCTCACCGGGGCTACGCTACGCCTCTGCACGTTTGACGGCGCCCACCTGGCAAACGCCCGCCTGGCCGGCGCCTGCCTTGAGGATAGCTCGGCCCAGGGCGCCGATCTCTCCGGCGCCGACCTGTGCCGCGCCCAGCTTTCCGAGAGCTCTTTCGCACGCGCATGCCTGCGCGGCGCCAGGCTCGACAACGCTGAGGGCGAGGGGCTCTGCATGCGCGGCGCCGACCTCGCTGCGGCCTCGCTGCGCGGCGCGCGTTTCCCCGACGCCGATCTGCGCGGCGCAGATCTCTCTGGCGCAGATCTCTCTGGCGCCGACCTCACCAGCGCCGATCTGCGCGGCGCTCTGCTCGAAGGGGCTATTCTGGCGGGAGCGCAGCTGGGCGACGCTCGCCGCGATGTGGCAGAGCCGCTGCCAGCATGGGCCGCAGCCGATGACGAACCAGGATCGCCCGCGACCGCCTTGCCATTCGTCGGCCCGGACGCGCTCGCCGATGCCCTGGCCGCCCTGGCTGAACGCGCTATCGCCGGCTCGGTCGCAGGCAACCCGTCGGTCGACCGTGAACTCGCTGCGGTCGCGGCGCAGTGGGGCGCTTACAGCGACCGCCTCGATACGGGTGGCCCCGGCGAGCTTGCAGCGCTCTTCGCCGCTGTCGAGCAGGCGCTCGCCGACAGCGGCGCTGTGCCGACGGGCACAGCCGCGACGCTCTCGCAGGCGTTCGCCGCGTTGGAAACTGCCGATGACGAGCCGTCCGAGGCCTGGCAGGCCTGGCTGCATCAACTCTTCCCCGAGCTTGATGCCGTCGATGCACCGTCGCTGGACGCGCTCGCCACGCGGCTGACCGCCAGTTTGCGGCTCGACCCGCGCCAGCGCCCCGCTACCCGGCGCTCCTCGGCGCGCCATCGCCGACGACGGCAATGACCAGTCCGTAGCCTGACACAGCAGCGGTCGGCGGCCTGCCTGGCGTTACGTTCTAGCGGAGTCAGGTAATGGGCGATATCACATCGGCAACACGCCCGCGCCGTCGCAGGCGCACAGGCAGCGAGCCAGCCTCTGTGGCGGGTCGGGAGCCGCTGTCTGCCGTCTCACGCAGCGGCTTCTACGCCGCCGGGCCGGCACTGAGCCTCGGCATACAGGCGAAACTGACCGTCGGCTCCGCAGGTGGTCCCCTCGAGCACGAGGCTGATGCGGTGGCCGACAGCGTTGTTGGTGGGCGGACAGCCCCAGCCATCTCGGCGCTCTCCAGCTCCAGCGATCAGCAAGCGCCCGTCCAGCGAGCGCCGCAGGAGGCGCCTGGCCCCGAATTGGAAGAGGAGCTGTCACCCGATGAGGTGAGCAATGACCCGCAGCTGGTCCAGTCGGCGCCAGCCTTGCAGGAGGCGCCAGCCGCCCCGCAAGAAGAGGAACTGCCGCTCCAGCGGGCGCCACAGGAGGTGCCTGTTGCTGAGCCGGACGAGGAGTTGCCCGTCCAGCGCTGTAGCTGCACAGGGGCCTGTACATGCGGCGCAGCCAAGACAAAGGATGGCGCGCCCACAGAGCCGACGCATGTGCAGCGGCTCGCCATCTCTTCCGCCACGTCCACACCCGGTGGCACAACCTCCGTCGCCCGCGCTGTCCAATCGCCTGGTGTGGGCGAGCCGCTCCAGCCCGGCGTGCGTGCGTCCATCGAGCGCGGCACCGGGCATGCGATGAGCGCTGTCCGTGTCCACGACGATGCGGCTTCCCACGATGCGGCCCACGCGCTGCGCGCTCGCGCCTTCACCCACGGCAGCCATATCTGGCTTGGCCGCAGCGAGTCGCCCGCCGACCTGCATCTGATGAGCCACGAGGCGACCCACACAGTGCAGCAGGCCGACCGGCCAGCCGGTCGCGTCGGCCCCGGCCGCGCCCCTGGCGCCGGGCTCATCCAGCGCTCCGCCGCCTACTCGTCACGTGGCGGCGTGCCCCGACTGCTGCTCTATCTGCCATTCGACAACACGCTGGCCGTGCATTTCCTGACCCTCGATGCGGACGTCGGGGCGGCTTTTGACGCCGACCCCGATCTCGCCCAGCGTGTCGATACAGAGCTTACCCGCATCTTCAATCCTGCACAGCGCCCCCTGCACGAGACTGATGGCTACATGGCTGGCACGGCTGTCGGTCAGCTGATCGAGCGCGGCCTACGTGCCCTTGTCACCACCGGCAACTACGATTTTAGCGCCCTCGAGCAGCTGCTCCAGCAGCGCACCGCGCTCTTCTACGAGCAGGATCTGCTTGTACCCGCCAGCAGCTACCTGGCCGGACAACTTGGCGTCGCCTCGGCCGCGATCGATTGGAACATGCTCATCCCGCTTCTCCAGGCGCGGGCCAACGCTAGCGAAGTACGGACGCTCTACGAGGCCGCCGAGCGCGACCGCTACGTTCTGTTCCTCGACATGCTCGCCAGCGAGGCCGCCGCCCTCGCCCCCGTGGTAGGGGCCGCATCGATCTCCGCCGAGCAGGCCGATGCCCAGCTGACGACCTACGTCCAAGACAACGGCTCGGGGCTCTTCAGCGAGGCAGTCTTCGGCTACCACAGCGAGAAGTTCCTCGATGAGTATGTTCCCCTGCTAGAGGCGCTCCGCTACACCCCCGCGACATTCGACCTGGAGACCTTTCGCCCTGCGACCGACACCGCACGGCTCGACGCCAGCCGCGAGCAGATCGTCACCAACTTCATCGAGACCGAGGCCCACGGCCGCGTGATCCAGTTTACCCTCGACCGCTGGACCGAGAGCGGCCAGAGCCCCGAGGAGTTCCTGGCCGATCTCGACCTCGAGGAGTTTCGCACCGAGCTTACCGCTCAGCTCGCCAACGAGCTTGTGGAGCGCGCCAGAGCAGACCCCGAGCTCATGGCCGCCCTGCGCTCGCGGGCGCTCGACCAGGCCCGCTTTGTCCAGATTAGCTGGCTTTACTTCTACGCTCTGGGCCTCCAGTCGTACAACCAGGGGCTCGGCGCAACCTTCGCCGACACGCCGCTCGACGCGGTTTCGGTCGAGGACGCCGCGATTGCTGCCGACCCCTACGCCTACTACAATCTCAGCTCCACCATCGCAGATACGCTGCGCAACCTACTGGCGAGCATCTCGCCCAACAGCCCGATCGAGGCCGCAGTGGTGCGCGCTGGCGCGACGCTGCTCGCCGATCAGAACATCCCCACCCAGTTCGCCGGGCTCTTCCTGCTGCCCGAGCTGCTCGCCTATTTCAACGCCTTCGCCAAAGGCATCGAGGAGCAGGAGCGCGCGACTCAGGAGGCCCTCAAGGATCGGCTCGACCTGGACTTTGCAGCGATCGCCGACACCGTTCGCCGCTGGAGCGACTACGCCGACACCTTCATCGAGGAGGTGTGGAAGCCGATGCTTAAGCTAGTCGCGCTCGAGTGGCTCGCGGCGAACCGCGAAGAGATCCAGCTGATCTACGACGACCTCGACGATGCCGACGCCGAATTCATCCTGCGCCTGAACGAGGGTGCAGACGAGCTGGAGCGGCTCGCCCAGCGCCTCGAGGCGGGGGATTACGCGTCGCTCGAGCTGGAAGGCCAGACCGTCACCATCGACGATGTCGCTGAGCTGCGCACCGCCGCCCAGTTTCTACGCGATGAAGCCGGCGCACGCAGCGACCCCGAGCGGATCGAGGCGCAGCGCGAGCAACTGGGCGAGGCCCTCGATGTCTACGAGACGGTGCGGGCCGATATCGAGGACGATGAGTACGACCCGCTCGACTACTCGCGGCCAGTCTACGAAGAGGCACGGCGCCGCCTCGGCATCAGCGAGTTCCCCGAGTTCACCACCGTGGGCATGGTGCTGCGCGGCGATGTAGCGGCCACCCGGAACCCCTTCCTCGCCCAGGCGATTGTCGGCTGGCACTGGCGCGAGGGCGTCGAGCGCCAGATCGAGACTGGCCTGCTGCTCGGCGGCCTCCTGATCCTGACAGCCGGGGCAATGCTCGTCCCCGGTGTCGGCGGAGCGGTGCTCGGCGCGCTGGATGTGGGCATCGGCATCGGCATGGGCGTCCATCAAATCGCCGACGCCAACGAGGTGCTGAACATGGCTCGCCTCGACACCAGCGGCAGCATCCGCGGCGTGAGCGTCGAGGCGGCCGCGCATGCTCTTCGTCAGGCCTGGATCGGCCTCGGCGTCACAGTCGTGCTTACCGCCGGCCCGATCGCGCTCTCGCGCGCCCTGCGCGTTCGCGGGGGCGGTGGGATCGAGCTGCCCCCCGCCGTCCGCCAGTGGGAGGACGCCCTGTCGAGCGAGACGCGAGCTCTGCTGCGCGAGAACCCGCGCCTACGTCGCACTTTCGCTGAGATGAGCCCGACCGCCCGGCGCCTGCTGACCCACTGCTCGCGGATCTGTATCCCGCCCGGCACCACCAACGCCGACGCGGCCCGCATCGAGACAATCGTCCAGCGCATGGAGCGCGACGCGCACGGCGGCGGCTATCAGCGAGCCGACGAGTGGATGCTGCGCGAGTATTTCTTCGCCCGCCGGGGCAATCTCGGCGGCGCAATCGGCGACATCGAGCGGGCCGCCAACCTGGCCCATCTGCGCAAGCTCCTGCGCGAGCGAGCCTCCGCTAGGGCCTTGGCCGTCACCCCGGCTACCTCTGCCGGCGCGGCCTCGGGCTATCCAGGCCGCTGGGGCAATGTTTCGCTGAATGACTACGGCCACTCAGTTGGTGAGCACGGTGCTACTACGGGGGCCGACACGCTGGCCGGCCGTGCGACCGATCCGACTAGAGTCGCCGAGGCTCGCGCGCGCGGCACAACCAACGACGTCGGCCAGTGGTACGACAACTCCCTGATTGTCGAGGCCGAGCGCAGGGCTGACGCCACGACGATCATCAACACCCTGGCCGACGGCCGGACGATCCACAGGGTCGATATGGGTCGCCCGGTCGGGCGCATCTTCCTGGAGAATGGCGCCATCCAGAGCGATGTAACCATTGCCCTCGTTGTGCGTCTGCCCAACGGCAGGCTGCGCACGGCTTATCCAATCCGCTGAGGTGAACTATGACCACGCCATTCCACATTAGCTACGCCTGGGTCCCGCGTGATAAGCCGCTTGACTTCGAGCCCTCAGACTATGAGGATTGGTCGGCGCTCTTTCGCACAATGCGCCGCTTAATTGCGTTGCACCGCGGAATCTTCACGCTGCAGATCGGCGAGCGCGAGCTGCGCTACTTCTTCGCCCCCGACCTCTCGACAATCTTCGAGGAGCTCCCCGCAGCACTCACGGCGCTGGCCGCCGGCCCGCAGGCGACGGCCAGCATCGACTTCTTCGAACAAGGCACCGAGCAGCTGCTGATGCTTGCACGCAGCGGCCCCGAGCTCGCCATTGAGGTCTACACCGGCAATCAGACGCAGAGCCGGCCGCCAGAGCGCTTTGTGGTGGCGGTGCATGAGTTCCTGGGCGCCTGGGCTGACTTTGGCCAGGCGATACTCGCCGCGCTGGCCGAGCTCGAGCCCGCGATCGGCGCCGATGAGGGCTTTCGCCAGTACGCTACAGATCTGGCGGCCGTCAAGGCGGCCGTTCCTGGAAACGCCGCATGAGCACTGTGCGTAAACGCCGTCTGCCCGCTCGCGCCCGCCGCGCTATCCAGCGCACGGTCGAGGAGCAGGCCGCCCCAACTGGCGGCCCGGCCCCCACCCGCGAGCGCCTCGGCCCGCAGTACGCCGCTGGCCCGCAGCTGCATCTCGCCCCGGAGCGCGAGCAGGAGGGTGACAGTGCCGCGCCCAAGCGCGAGCGCCCGGCGCCTGCTGGCCCCGCCGCGCAGCCCGAGCCGCCAACCCAGACGCCCGGCGTGCCCACCACTACACCCCTGCCCGCCGCCCAGGGCGCGGGCCAGCCCGACCGCGTCGTCGCCTACAGCCGCAGCCTGCGCCTCCAGGGCCGCACCGACGCCACCTTCGACGGCGGCAGCTTTCACACCGAAAACGTGCGCGTGGCTCGTGGCGAGGGCTGCGCTGGCTGCGCCGCCGCCGACTGCCTGCGCGCCACTGGGACGCTCGTCGCCAGCTACAGCGTTGCCACCAACGTTACCCTCCCCAGCGCCGCCACCTTCCCCGACCTCACGGCCTGCCAGCGCCGCCGCGTCCAGAACGCCATCGACACCGTGCTCGCCCCCCACGAGCAGCAGCACGTCCAGGCCTTCCGCACCTACAACGGCACCACCCGCCGCCCCTTCGACCTGACCCTCTGCCGCGCCGATTTCGACGGTCGCATCCAGGCCATGTTCGAGGCCGAGGCCAGCGCCCGCCGCGCCGCCGCCCAGGCCGCCAGCGATGCCCTCGACCCCTTCCACTTCGATGTTGATCTCGACTGCGAGGACGCCCCGCCGCCGCGTCGCCAGGCCACTGCCGCCGCCTCGGCCGAGGAGGAGTGACGTGGCAGACCAGCCCCTTGTTTCCTGCATCATGCCCACCGCCGACCGCCGCGCCTTCGTGCCCGCCGCGATCGAGCACTTCCTGCGCCAGGACTACCCGCATAAAGAGCTGCTGATCGTGGAAGATGGAGATTCTACCGTCGCCGACCTGGTGCCAGCAGACCAGCGTGTACGCTTGATCCGCGCTCCTACCCGCACCAGCGTGGGCGCCAAGCGCAACCTGGCCTGTGCTCAGGCGAGTGGGACGCTAATCGTCCACTGGGACGACGACGACTGGCACGCCGACCACCGCCTCTCGTACCAGGTCGGCGCGCTGCTTGCCGCCGACGCCGAGCTTTGTGGCCTGACCCGCCTGCTCTTCCTCGACACGCGCTCCGGCCGCAGCTGGCGCTATGTCTACCCCGATCGCGCCGGGCGCTGGCTCGGCGGCAGCACGCTTTGCTACCGCCGCACGCTCTGGACGCGCTCACCCTTCCCGGCTATCAACGTCGGCGAGGATATGCGCTTTGTTGCCCAGGCCCGCACCCAGCCCCTTGTGCTGTCTGACGAGACCTTCCACGTCGGCATTATCCACGGCCGCAACGTCAGCCCAAAGTCGTGCAGCGGCTCGGCCTGGCAGCCCTACCCGCTCGACCAGATCGCCCGCCTGATGGGCGACGACTGGCCGCGCTACAGCGCCCCCGTCCTCGCCCCCACCTCCACCCTGCCCACCGCCCGGCCGGCCGAGGATATCCCGCCGGCCCTCCAGCGGCTACCCTGGGACGGCTGGGCAATCAGCCGCAGCCTCGGCCGGGCGATCACCGCCCGTCTGGCCGAGTTGCGCCCGCGCCGTATCCTCGAGCTTGGCAGCGGCACGTCCACCGCTCTGCTCGCCACCCACGCCGCCGACCATGGCGCCGAGCTCGTCAGCCTCGAGCACGACGGCGTCTACCACGCGCAGACAGCCCGCCTCCTAGATGGGCTGGGCCTGCGGCACGCCGTGGATCTGCGCCTCGCCCCGCTCGCCCCGCTCGCCTGCCCCGACGGCGTGGCCCGAGCATGGTACAGTGGCGACCTGCCCGCTGGCCCCTTCGACTTCGTCTTTGCTGATGGGCCGCCCGTACGCCAGGGGCGCGGCGCCGTGCTGTTCGCCCTTGCCGGTCGGCTCGACCCCGGCTGGGAGCTCTGGCTGAAAGACGGCTACCGCAGCCACGAGCGTGAGTGCGTCGCCCTCTGGCGGCGCCACCTTGCCCTCGACGCTACCCTGCGCGGCCACGACCCGCGCGGGATCTGGGTGCTGCGCCCGGCGGCCCACGCCGAGCCTGTCGCCGCCGCTGCTAGCAGCGCCTCAGTCGCTCCCAGCGCGCCGATCATCAGAGCCGCCCCGGCCATCCAACAGCTCCCGGCGCCCGCACCAGCTGCGGGCGCCCTAACCTCGGCGCCGGCCGATGCCGAGCTGCCTCTCGTCTCGTGTATCATGCCGACCTACAACCGGCGCCGCTTTGTGTCCCAGGCGATCAGCTACTTCTTGCGCCAGGACTACCCGCGCAAAGAGCTGCTGATCATTGACGATGGCAGCGACTCCGTCGCCGATCTCGTGCCGAGCGACCCGCGCATCCGCTACCTGCGCCTGGAGGGCCGGCGCACCATCGGCGCCAAGCGCAACGTGGCATG
>Ga0335397_10008864_pt1 | contig 12641 bp, 9 predicted proteins | sample MAT04_FD_205740 | JGI IMG/M metagenome (GOLD analysis project Ga0335397, IMG submission 205740) | Freshwater microbial communities from Lake Fryxell liftoff mats and glacier meltwater in Antarctica - MAT-04 (spades assembly) (version 2) ...
GAGCGTGAAGGTCTTCGTGACCGAGTGGAAGAACGCCGGGTCCTTCGGGTCGGCGGTGACGGCCGCGGGGAGCAGCTCGGACTCGACGCGGGCGGCCTGCCAGAAGAGGTGGGTCTCCTTGTTCGCGCTGTCGAAGTTCTTGTCGCGGAGCAGCCACAGGTTCGGGTCGTTGATGCTCGTGACCGCCTTCTTGTCCGGCACGACGCCCGTGGCGAAGACCTGCGCGCCGCCGCGATAGGCGATGAGCTCGAGCCAGGCGCGGCGGTCCTGGGCTGCGCCGCTAGGGAATTTGTGGCCCGCGAACGCGTTGTCGAGCGTCACCTCGGCGAGCACGCCCGCGGGGGCCTGCTTCACGCAGAGCTTGGTGAGCAGCGTCGCATCGAGGAGCTTCTGCACGCCGGCGCGCTGCGCCTCGGTCTCGGCGAAGGGCGAGACCGCGACGTCGATGGCGGGCATCGAGTGGTCGTGCACGCGACGCGTCGGCGCGCCTTCGACCTTCGCGGCCACGCCGTCGCGGCCCTCCATGTGGCACTTGCCGCAGGCGAGCTGACCGGGCTTCGCATAGAGCGACGTGCTCCATTCGTCGAACGTGCGCTCGATGTGAGCGCCGGCCGGCGTGACCACGTCGTGGCAGGCGCCGCACATGCTCGCGGAGGCCTGCGTCTCGCGGTCGTGGAGCGCGGAGTACGTGGCCCGGTGCGGGCTCTTGATGGGGTCGCTGATGCCGCCGCGCATCGCGCCGTCGGACGAGAGGTGGAGCGGGTTGTTATGCCTGCCCTCGACGCCGTCGGTCGAGTGGCAGAAGTAGCAGGTCACGCCGCGCATCGAGGCGGGGAGCTCGGCGAGGTTCAGGCCGTCGGTCGTCTTGCCGAGGCGAACCGCGAGCGGCGCGTGGCAGCCGACGCAGAGCGTGCCGGCCTGGCCGTTCGTCTCGCGCTGCATGCGCCTGTTCATCGCGAGGAACACCGGGTCCTCGCCGGCGTACGCGTGCATGCTGCCGGACCACTCGCGAAACTGGTCGGCGTGGCACGGGAGGCAGTTGTTCGGGTCGAGGAGCGCCTCGCCGGTGAGCGTGGGCGCGTCGTCGCTCTTGGACGAGGTGCACGACGCGAGGACCGCCGCCAGCCCGAGGAGGGGCATCGCGAGGGCGGTGAGCGAGGCGCGCGCGTGTGAGGCCATGCTTGCCCTTCTTTCTGGCACGCCCCACGGGCCGGGCCAAGCCTTGGTGATTTTTTCGTAATGCGGCGGAGGTGGCCCCACCCATCGAGTGAGGCACCTTGAGCATCGCACTTTTGCTGGTTCTGCAGGCCTGCGCGGTGTGCGGAGCGGCCGACAAGACGCTCCCCGCGAACGGCAGCGAGCTCCCGTTCGAGGGGCGGAAGCGCGCCACGCTCGAGCTCCGGGCCGCCTCGTTCGAGACGAGCGACCACGCGCTGCGCGTCACGGAGCTCCGCGCGCAACCGGGCCTCGCCGCGGCGCTCGGGACCTCGACGCTCCTCGCGGCCGCCGTGCCGCTGCTCCAGCGGACCCTCGTGCTCCGTGGAGCCGCCGCGCCGGCCTCGGGCTCGGCGCCGGCGATCCCGCTCCGCGAGACGGCGAGCCCGGAGACGAGAACGATGATGCTCGGCGACGCGGAGCTGCGCGTGACTCACACGCCCTGGCAGAGCTCACCGGCCGTGGTCGTGCGACGGCTCACCATCTCCGCGGGCGTGAAGCTCCCGACGGCTCCGCTCGAGCGCGACCCGTCGGGCGCCCTCGTGCATCCCGATCTGCAACCCGGTTGCAGCTCGATCGCCCCGCTCGTCGCGGCATCGTACGCATGGACGTCCTCACTGTGGTCGGCGTGGACGGGCGCGTCGCTCCTCCTTCCCGTCGCGGTGCGCGAGGGAGCGCATTCGGGAGACTCGCTGCGCGCCTCGTTCACGATGCAGCTCCAGCCGGCGCGCGTGCTCGCGACGCGCCTCGGGGTGTTCGGTCGCCTCGACAGCACCGGCGAGCTCGACGGCGAGGTGGTGCGGAGCTCGGGCGGGGCCTCCGTGCACGTGTCGCCGGAGATCGTGCTCTCGCCCGTGGCCGACGTCGTGGTGAGCCTCGGTGCGGCGTTTCCGGTCGTCCAGGAGATGCGCGGCTATCGCGCGACGGCGCCCGTGCTCCTCGCGAGCGCGGGCGTCGACTTCTGAGCGCTCGCTAGACGGCGCGGCGGAGGCGGAGCGCGTTCGTGATCACCGAGACCGAGCTGAAGCTCATCGCCGCGGCGGCGAGCATCGGGCTGAGGAGCAGCCCGAACGCGGGATAGAGCACGCCCGCGGCGATCGGGATGGCGAGCGCGTTGTATCCGAAGGCGAGCGTGAGGTTCTGGCGGATGTTGCCGAGCGTCGCGCGTCCGAGCCGGATGGCCCGCACGATGCCGCGGAGGTCGCCCTTCACCAGGGTGACGCCGGCGCTCTCGATGGCGACGTCCATGCCGGTGCCCATGGCGATGCCGACGTGCGCGGTCGCGAGGGCAGGGGCGTCGTTGATGCCGTCGCCGGCCATCGCGACGACCGCACCGCCGTCCTTCAGCTCGGCGACGGCGCGCGCCTTCGCATCGGGGGCGACGCCGGCCATCACGTCCTCGGGGGCGATGCCGAGGTCGGCGGCGACCGCGAGCGCGCTCGTCTTCGCGTCGCCGGTGAGCATGATGACGCGGATGCCGAGCTCGCGCAGGCCGGCAAGCGCCTCGCGCGTGGTCGGCTTGATGCTGTCGGCGATCGCCCAGAGGCCCGCGTACGTGCCGTCGAGCGCCGCGAACGAGACCGTCGCGCCCTTCGCGCGGAGCTCCTCGGCTCGCGCCAGCGCCGTCTCGGGGACCTCGATGCCATTCTCGACGAGCAGCTCGCGCGTGCCGAAGAGGAGCTTCGAGCCCGCGAGCTCGCTCGCGAGCCCACGGCCGCGGACGGCCTCGGTGCGCGGCGTGCCGATGGCGGCGTCGATGCCTTCGCTCTTCGCGTGAAGGACGATGGCGCGGGCGAGGGGATGTTCGCTGCCGAGCTCGGCGAGGACGACGCGACCGATGACGCGACGCCGATCGACTCCCTCGGCGAGCTCGACGGCCTGCACCTTGGGCTTGCCCTCGGTGAGCGTGCCTGTCTTGTCGACCACGAGGGTCGAGACCTTCGAGAGCATCTCGAGGGCCTCGGCGTCCTTCACGAGGACACCGGCGCGAGCGCCCGTGCCGGAGGCCACCATGATCGACATGGGCGTCGCGAGGCCGAGCGCGCACGGACACGCGATGATCAGCACCGCGACCGCGGCGACGAATGCATGCGGGACCCGCGGGTCGGGCCCGACGAGCATCCATGCGACGAACGCGAGCGCCGCCGCGAGGACGACCGCCGGGACGAACACCGCGCTGACGCGGTCGACGAGCTTCTGGACGGGCGCGCGCGAGCGAGCCGCGTCCGAGACCATCCTCACGATCTGCGCGAGGAGCGTGTCCTTGCCGACGCGCTCGGCGCGGACGACGAGGGCGCCGTCGCCGTTGAGCGTTCCGCCCGTGACGCGATCGCCCGCGGCCTTGTCGACCGGGAGCGGCTCGCCCGTGATCATCGACTCGTCGATCGCCGACTCGCCTTCCTCGATCGTGGCGTCGGTCGGTACGCGCTCTCCGGGGCGGACGCGGAGGCGATCGCCGACGGCGACGCGGGGGAGGGGAACGTCCTGCTCGGTGCCGTCTGCCTCGATGCGGCGCGCGGTCTTCGGCGCGAGGCGGAGGAGCGAGCGGATCGCGTCTCCGGTGCGCCCGCGCGCGCGGAGCTCGAGGACCTGGCCGAGGAGAACGAGCGTGGTGATGACGGCGGCCGCCTCGTAGTAGACGTCGATCATGCCGCCGTGGCCGCGCATGCTGGCGGGGAACGCGCCCGGGGCGAACGTCGCGACGAGGCTATAGAGGAACGCCGCGCTCGTCCCGAGGCCGATCAGCGTGAACATGTTGAGCGCGCGGTTGCGCACGGACTCGACGGCGCGCACGAAGAAGGGCCAGCCGCCCCAGAGCACGACGGGCGCCGCGAGCGCGAGCTCGACCCACGGGAGCCGACCCATGCCGAGGGCGTGCCCGACAGGGTTGCCCGGAAGCATCTCGCTCATCGCGAGGAGGAAGAGCGGGACGGTGAGCGCGGCCGATGCGACGAGGCGCCGCTGCATGTCGTGGAGCTCGGCGTTCTCCGCCTCGCTCGCCTCCGCGGTGACCTCCTTCGGCTCGAGGGCCATGCCGCAGATCGGGCAGGTGCCGGGGCCCTTCTGCACGATCTGGGGGTGCATCGGGCAGGTGTATTCGGCGTCGGTGTCGACCGGAGCCGTTGAGTCATTGGGCTTCGCCGGCTTGGCGTGCTGAGGGTGAGCATGCGAGGCGCACGACGAGCATGCGTGCTCGGCCTTCGGCGACGCGGCGGGAGCCGGGGCCGCCGGCTCCGCCTTGGGCGCAGGCTTCGCGTAGCGCTCGGGGTCCGCCTTGAACTTCGTGAGGCAGCCCTCACGACAGAACCCGAACGTCTCGCCGTCGTGCACGAGCCTGTGCTTGGCCTTCGCGAGGTCGACCTTCATCCCGCAGACGGGGTCGCGCGTCGCGATGGTCGGGTCGGATGCCGTCTTCGCGGCAGGAATCATGGGCTCAGGGTGGTTCATCATGGGTCTCTCGAGCCTGCTGACGCGCGGGGGCCGATTCCATTACAGGAGGCCCCGGGCGCTGGTGACGCACGCATCGTGCCGCGCAAACGGCGCCGCGGTCCGGCCGGCCTGATGGCGCGAGGCCGCAAATGCTGCGCCGCGCCGCGCCGTTTGCGACGTGCCGTCGTGGAACGCAACGGCTTCGGCTCGGATTCGCTGGCGGCAGAGGCGACCTCATGGCAGAGGCAGACGCACTTCCCGCGCTCCACGCGCGCCCTCCGAGAGGTCTGCTCCGATGAAGACGATCATCATCTCCGCCGCGCTCGTTCTCTCCGCCTTCACCGGCGGTTGCTCCTCGAGCGAGACGAAGGACCCGGTCCCGAGCACGGGCACGCCGACGGGCACCGAGACGCCCGCGCCTGCCGACACGGCCGCCGCCGATCCGGTCCCGTCCGACACGACGCCCGCCGCCCCGACCGTGAAGGCGCCGACCATCCAGGAGATCATGAAGATGACGGGCGCGCTCCACGTGTCGTGGACGAACGCGGAGCCGTCGTGTGATTCGATCGAGCTCGAGCGCAAGACCGCGACGGTCGCGTACAAGGTCGTCGCCACGCTGCCCGGCGAGGCCGACAACAAGCACGACGCCACGGCCACGGCCGCGACGATGTACACGTACCGCGTTCGCTGCAAGAAGGCGGCGGCCTACTCCGCGTACTCGAACGAGATGAGCGCCAGCCCGAAGTGAGCCGGCCCATGAAGCTCGCCGCGGGCGCCCTCGCGCTCCTCGTCGCCGCGTCGGGCGCAGCTCTCGGCTGCAGCTCGACGAAGGACGCCGCGACCGATGATGCGCCCGCGGTGGATCTGCTCGGGCTCGTGCCGATGCAGGACGAGAACCCGGATCCGAACGTCGTCGAGGTGACCCTCGAGGCGCGCGAGGGGATGAAGACTTACGGCAGCGCGAAGCCCACTCCGGTGTGGACGTACAACGGCTCCGTCCCGGGCCCGTTCATCGACGCGAAGGTCGGCGACCGCGTCATCATCAAGTTCAAGAACTCGCTCCCCGAGCCGACGACCATCCACTGGCACGGCATCCGGTTGCCCGCCACGATGGACGGGACGCTCGCGATGCAGAGCCCGATCGCCCCGGGTGAGTCGTTCCGCTACGAGTTCACCTTCAAGGACGCCGGCCTCTACTGGTACCACCCGCACATGCGGAGCGATATGCAGGTCCAGAAGGGCCTGCACGGCGTGATTCGCGTGCGCGCGGCGAACGAGCCCCAGGTCGACCACGAGCACGTGCTCATGCTCGACGACGTGCGGCTCAAGCCCGACGGCACGCTCGCCGAGTACCTCGACGACACCGCGAAGATGATGGGCCGCGAGGGTAACACGCTCCTCGTCAACGGCGTCACGGACGCGACGCTGCCGATCCGGGCAGGCGCGACCACGCGGCTCCGGCTCGTCAACGTGGCGAACGGGCGCTTCTTCAACCTGCGCCTCCCCGGTCACACCTGGCGCGTCATCGGTCACGACGGCGGGCTCGTCGAGAGGCCCTACGATACCGAGCACGTCCTCATCGCCCCGGGCGAACGCTACGACGTGATGGTCATCGCGAATGGCGCCGCGGGGAGCGTCATCGATCTCGTCGACGACCCCTACGAGCGCGGGCACGAGTCCGGAAAGCGCGCGCCGTTGAACGTGGCGCACGTGCGCTTCGCGGGCGAGCCCGCCCTCGAAGGCCGCAGGCTCCCCGACGCGTTTCCCGCCACTGCCGCGCTGCCGGTCGATGCGCCGCGGGTCGCGCTGCTCCTCAACGAAGGCGCTCGCGACGGCGAGCTCGTCTTCACCATCAACGGCGTGACCTTTCCCGACCTGCCCCACGTCGAGGTCGAGCGGAACGGCGTGCGCATCCTCGAGCTCAAGAACGAGAGCGAGATGGACCACCCGTTCCACCTCCACGGCTTCTTCTTCCAGGTGCTCGAGAAGAACGGGGTTTCACAGCCCCTCGCGTCGATGGGAAACAAGGACACCATCATCGTCCCGGCACTGAGCTCGCTGAAGCTCGTCAGCCGCTTCGACGAGCCCGGTCACTGGATGTTCCACTGCCACATCCTCGAGCACGCCGAGGGCGGCATGATGGGCGAGGTCCACGTCGAGGAGTGAGCGCAGCGATCGCACGTCGAGGTGTAATGCTCGGCGGGGTCGTGCGTCTGCGGGGGGCACGCGGTCGAGAGCGATCGCCATGAGGTCCCCATGTCGCGCTATACGTCTCGGCCATGAAACGGGTGTTCTTCGCACCGCTGCTCGCCCTCCTCCTCCAGGCAGGCTGCGCCTCCACGTCGGCGGGTCCCGCGTTCCACGAGGTGGCGGAGTCGGTCGAGGCGAGGTCGGGCCATCGCCTGCGATGGGACCAGAGCACGGAGGAGGACAAGCAGGCGACCGACGCGGTCGACCGGCTCCTCGCGGCCGACCTCACCGTGGACGGCGCGGTGCAGGTCGCGCTCCTCGCGAGCCCCGCGCTCCGCTCGAAGCTCGAGGAGCTCTCGATCGCGCAGGCCGATCTCGTGCAGGCGGGCCTCCTCAAGAACCCGGTCTTCGGCATCGGCACGACGGCATGGGAGGCGGAGCACATCAGCCCGAATCTCTTCCTCAGCGTCGAGCAGGACTTCCTCGACATCCTCACGATGCCGATGCGCAAGAAGGTCGCGAAGGCGGAGCTCGAGAGCACGAAGCTCGAGGTCGGGGACGAGGTCCTGAAGCTCGCCGCCGAGGTCCGCACCGCGTTCTACACGGCGCAGGCCGCGCAGCAGGTGCTCGCGCTCCGGCGGATCGTCGACGAGTCCGCACAGGCGGCCGCGGAGCTCGCGCGCCGCCAGCACGACGCCGGCAATTCGAACGAGCTCACGCTCGGCGCCGAGCTCGCACTCGCCTCGCAGGCGCGCCTCGATCTCGCGCGCAGCGAGTCCGAGGCAACGGTCGCGCGCGAGCGGGTCACCAAGCTGATGGGCCTGTGGGGCCCGCGGGCGAGCTGGAGGATGGCGCCGCGGCTCCCCGAGCTGCCGGCCGCCGAGGTGCCACTCGAGAGCCTCGAGACGATCGCCATGCAGAAGCGCCTCGACGTCGGCGCGGCGCGGCGCGAATTCGAGTCGATCGGCTACTCGCTCGCCCTCGCGAAGACGACGCGCTGGGTCGGCGCGATCAGCGTGAACGTGACGGCGGGGCGCCTGCGGAACACGAACCACGTGTCGTTCGGGCCGAGCGTGTTGCTCGAGATTCCTCTCTTCGACCAGCGACAGGCCGCGATCGCCAGGCTCGAGGCGTTCAAGCGCCAGAGCGAGGACAACCTGCACGCGCTCGCCATCGACGCGCGCTCCGACGTGCGCGCCGCGCGGGCTCGCGTCGTGTCCTCGCGTGCGGTGGTCGAGGAGTACGTGAAGGTGCTCGTCCCGACCCGCGAGAACCTCGTGAGGCTCTCGCAGCAGCAGTACGACGCGATGCTGCTCGGCGTCTTCCAGCTCATCCAGGCGAAGCAGAGCGAGCTCGCCGCCTATCGCGAGCTCATCGAGGCGGTGCGCGACTACTGGATCGCGCGGAGCGATCTCGAACGCGCCACGGGGACGCGGCTCGGTCCCAACAGCAAGAACGATGCAGGAGTGAACCATGCGAATCATCCGTGAGGTCGTGACCGCGCTGCTGGTGGTGCTCTTCACGCTCCTGCCTCGAGTGGCGAGCGCGCAGAGCGGGCCGCCAAAGGCGCTTCCCTACGTGCCGGTGGTGACCCCCAATGGCTCCACGCTGCCCTTCACGATGAAGGACGGCGTGAAGGAGTTCAGGCTCACCGCCGAGCAGGTGAAGCGCGAGTTCGCTCCGGGGATGGTCGTCAATGCGTGGGGCTACAACGGCTCGGTGCCGGGTCCCACCATCGAGGCCGTCGAGGGCGATCGCGTGCGGTTCTTCGTCACGAACAAGCTGCCCGAGCGCACGAGCGTCCACTGGCACGGCATCCTCTTGCCGAACGGGATGGATGGCGTGTCCGGCTTGACGCAGCCGCACATCGAGCCCGGCGAGACGTACGTCTACGAGTTCACGCTCAAGCAGAACGGCGTGTTCATGTACCACCCGCACTCGGACGAGATGGTCCAGATGGCGATGGGCATGATGGGCTTCTTCGTCATCCACCCGAAGGTGCCCGAGACGCCGAGGGTCGACCGTCACTTCCTCGTGATGCTCAACGAGTGGAAGATCGAGCCCGGGACGGCCACGCCCGACCCGAGCACGATGACCGACTTCAACATCTTCACGTTCAACGCGCGCGTCTGGCCGGGCACCGATCCGTGGGTCGTGAAGAAGGGGGAGCGCGTCCGCTTCTCGTTCGGCAACCTCAGCATGGATAGCCATCCGATCCACGTGCACGGCTACGACTTCGAGGAGGTGGGCACCGACGGCGGCCCAGTCCCGAAGTCGGCGCGGAGGCCCGAGACCACCGTCGACGTGCCCGTCGGCACGACGCGCACCGTCGAGATGGTCGCCAACGCCGAGGGGGACTGGGCGTTCCATTGCCACAAGTCCCACCACACGATGAACGCGATGAGCCACGATCTGCCGAACATGCTCGGCGTCAGCCAGGCCGGGCTCGAGCAGAAGGTCCGCGCGATCCTCCCTGGCTACATGGCGATGGGCCAGACGGGCATGGGCAACATGATGGAGATGGGCACGCCGAAGAACACGCTGCCGATGATGACCGGCAACGGCCCCTACGGCCCCATCGAGATGGGCGGCATGTTCACGGTGCTCAAGGTGCGCGCGGGCATCACGAGCTACGCCGACCCCGGCTGGTTCAAGAACCCGCCGGGGACGATGCCGCGGAAGCTCGACGCGCCGCCGCCGCCCGCGAAGTGAAGGCTCACTCGCGGAGCGCGTGGATCGTGTCGTTGTTGCACGTGACGTACATCGTGCCGTCGCGGCCGAAGGCGAAGCCGTAAGGGACGTCGCCGACGCCGACCGTCCAGAGCTGCTTGCCGTCGGGGCCGATCGCGAAGAGCTGCTCGGCGTCGGCGCCGACGAAGACGATGCCGTCGACGTCGACGACGACGGGCGTCCGGATCGTCGAGCCGGTGTCGAACGTCCAGAGCTCGGTTCCGTCGGGGCGCAGCGCGACGAGCTTCGACCCTGACGGGGCGTAGATCGTCCCGTCGGCGGCGAGCGCGGGGAGCACCTGCCAGTCGAACGCGCCAGGGCCGTCGTAGACCCACTTCTTGATCCCGTTCGGAAGGACGGCGTGGAGCTTGCTGTCCTGCGCACCGATGTAGATCGTGCCGTCGTCGGCGATGACGGGCGACGACTCGAGGTTCGAGGCGGCGTCGTACTCCCAGCGCTTCGTGCCGTCCTTGCCGACGGCGAAGAGCTTCCGGCTGTTCGAGCCGACGTAGATGTCGCCGTTGGGGCCGATGGCGGGCGCCGACTTCACGTCGCCACCGGTCGGGAGCTCCCAGCGGAGATTGCCCGCCGGGTCGAGCGAGACGAGCTTGTCCGCGTTCGACCCCATGTAGACGTTGCCGTCGGCGTCGAGCACCGCGGAGCTGTCGACGTTGTCGTGCATGTCGAAGCGCGTGCGGCCGCCGCCGGGGCGCTGCGCGACGATGAAGTTCTGCGCTCCCGCGTGGAGCGTGCCGTCGGCACCGATCGCCGGCGTGTTCGTGACGTCGCCACCGCCGACGTCGATGAGCCGGGAGCCGCCGTCGGGGGAGAAGGCGCGGATGCCGTCGGTGTCCGCGGGGACGTAGACGGTGTCGTCGGCACCGATCGACGGGACGGGGTGGTTACTCTTCACGCTGGCGTTCCAGAGCTCGTGCGGCTCCTTGTGCGGGCCGCGAAACGCGCTCCGCCCGCTGTGCGTGACGCAGCCGCCGAGCATGACCCACGGCGCGCCGGCCTGGAGCGAGGGCCACGCGCAACCGGGCTTCAGCGCGGCGTCGGGATCGATCTGGACCGTGACCGGGCCGTCGGGTGACGGCTGGCCGGCGTCACCGCTGGTGGAAGGAGGAGAGCCGCTACCGATGCCGTCGAAGCCGCATGCGCCCGCGAGCGCCGCCCCTGCCACGAGCAGGCAAGCACTGACGCGTGTCGCTGCGGCGCGTGCGGCGAGGCTCACACGAGGAGAGTAGCAGGTGATCGAGGCGTCGCTCCGGCGTCGGCATATGGAGCTATCGTGAGAGCGGGAAATGGGTATCTCGTGGCGACAGCACCTCGTGGCGTCGGCGCTGGCGCTCTCCGCGTGTGGGGGCACCAGCGCGAAGCCGACCGCGCTGCCGAGCGACCTTCGAAGCCCCTTCACCGGCTACGAGAGCGCCCAGTACGCGAAGGGCGAGAAGTGGCTGTGCCTGCCAGGGCGCGCGGACACGTGTAATCGTGACCTCACGGCGACCGAGATCCGCGCGGACGGCTCTCGCGCGGTCATGCCCCAGGCGGTCGCACCGAACGCCGCGGTCGACTGCTTCTACGTGTACCCGACCGTGGACCAGCGGCTGCTCGTCGCGACGAACCACGAGGACTTCTCCGACCTGTCGGCCATCGCCCGCGTGACGGTCGCGCAGGCGGCGCTCTTCGGCCAGGTGTGCTCGCTCTACGTGCCGCTCTACCGGCAGGTGACGCTGGGCACGTACCTGCGGCGTGAATCGCTGCGCGAGGAGGGTCTCGCGGTCGCGTTCTCCGACGTGGCCGACGCGTTCCTCCACTACATGAGCCACTACAATCGTGGCCGCAAGGTCGTGCTCCTCGGGCACTCGCAGGGAGCGGAGATGGTGAAGCGCCTCATCCAGCGCTTCTTCGACGACGACCCGGCGATGCGCGAGCGTCTCTTGCTGGCGGTGCCCATCGGCGGTGACTTCGACGTTCCGCTGGGGCGGACGACGGGCGGCACGTTTCGCAACGTGCCGGTGTGCACCAAGGAGGGTGAGGTCGGGTGCGTGGTGGCGTTCCGCTCGCATCGCGAGGACTCGGACGTGCCGTCGCCCCAGCGCGTGCCGCCGGACAGCCGCGCGGTCTGCGTGAACCCGGGCAATGTCGCGGAGGACGGCGGGCGCGGGCCGCTGCGCGCATTCTTCCCGCGGCTCGAGCGGCTGGCGGGCGTCGAGGGCGTGACGACGCCGTACGTCTACTATCGCGACCTCTACACGGGGCGCTGCGTCGACGGGCCGAAGGGGACGCGTACGCTCGAGATCTCCGAGACCAACGAACCGGGCGGGCAGCGCAAGAGCCCGATCGATCTGTCGACCTGGATGTGGGGCACCCGGATGGGCACGCACATCGCCGATTTCCAGTTCGCGCAGGGCGACCTCGTGGAGATGGTCCGAGCGCGAAGCCCGCGATAGCGCACGTGGCGCGCTCGGTCGTGCTGCAACCGCGCGCAAACTCGTGTAAACCGTGGGTGTTCATGAGCGGCCCGAAGCGTAAGGCGAACGGTGACGCGCCGGATTTCTCGCATCATCCGACGCGCAAGGTCGACAGCATGTCGTCGCTCGTTGCCGAGATGCTCTTGCGCGACCCGGACGCCGACGCGACGTCCCCCGGCCTGCCCGCGGTGAATGCGGCCTCGGTGGATCCGGAAAACGACAGCGACGCGCACGACGCCGTCGGCCTCGACATGGCGCGCCTCATCGAGGTGCGTAGCAGCGTGGCGCCGGGCGCCCCGCTCGCGCCGAGCCCACGGTTCACGTCGCCGGCAGACGACTCGGCCGACATCCGCGCGTTCCGGTCCCGGAAGCCGAGGATCGTGGCGATCCTCGTGGTGCTCTGCGTGGTGGTCGCCGGGCTCGTGGCCGCGGCGCTCTCGCTCTCGCGCTGAGGCGTTCTGCGCAGTGCACCGACCGCCTCGCCGTCCTCAGGCTCCTCCGCGAGGCATCGATGCTCGCGTGTGCCGCGGTCGCGCTCGAGGGGCGTCTGAAGTAACCGCGCTCGCTCTCGAGGCCTAGAAGACTGGTGTCAAACGAGGTCGT
>Ga0335397_10008865_pt1 | contig 12640 bp, 5 predicted proteins | sample MAT04_FD_205740 | JGI IMG/M metagenome (GOLD analysis project Ga0335397, IMG submission 205740) | Freshwater microbial communities from Lake Fryxell liftoff mats and glacier meltwater in Antarctica - MAT-04 (spades assembly) (version 2) ...
TGGCTGTTGTATTGATCCAAGTGTTGGTCAACATTGCTGAAAGCGCCAACGGCTGCACCATTTTGAATCCCATTCTGCACTGATTGCTGAACTTGGGGAGCACCAAAGTAAGAGTCAGTCCCGTAGGTATCTTGGAAATTGGTTTGGTCTAAGGTTTGGTCAACATTGCTGAAGGCCCCAGTCGCTGCACCGTTTTGCACGGCATTTTGCTGATTAGATTGAACGGTTTGGGCATGAGCAGCACCTGGAATCATGGCGATTGCAGCGAGTAAACCCAAGGAGCAAATATTCTTCAACATCTTTCTAGTCCTCATTGTGAATGGATAAACAGGTTAGAGAATCGTTGTTTAGTGGAAGGTTTTTAACTCTTCATTCCTTCAGTACGACTGCATTTGTTTTTTTATGCAGTTTGCTGTTTGGTTAAGTAGAAGTTGTTTGGAACCCTTCATTCATCCCATACGATCGCATCTATTTTTTTATGCACCCTATCCATTCACTTCATTCTTTCGATCGAAAACTCAATGTGGCGTATGGCAACGATGTTGGTAATTAGGTATCACATCTCCTGAAACGACCGTATGTCAATAGTTTCAGGCGGCAATTTTTGAGATTTTTGAGCATCATGAGGTTGATGTGCTGCGAGGGAACGCAACTAATCAACGAAAAAAGTGGATTTCAGGCTGCTAATATCCTGAAAAGTGCCACTGTACTATCCACTACTGAGTTCAAGCTAGTCCTAAAATAGTCCAAGTCCGTACTATAAGCATCAAAAGCATGCAGAAAAAGAGGAACCCGATCGCTTAGTTAATAATGTCGATGTTTTTTAAGACTTGAAAGCTTTATCTAGCAAGACTTACAGCCTTGTGATACCTAATTACCAGGATCGTTGCCATACGCCAAGGTGGGACAGGTGCGATCGCTCCTACCGGGTGATGTACTGTCGGTGAAGCAGAGTAAGGGGTCAAAAGTCGGGTAGAGAGGACTCCTTTATCAATGGCATAAATGGCGATCGCTCTCCAAGACCATGGGGTTTGTTAGCAAGTAGTCGTGCAGGCGATCGCATCCCTGTTTTACTAAATCGGCTCGGTCAAGATGCCATAGCCTGACATTACCATCATCATCGCCACTGAGGAGTGTGTGTGAATCTGCCGCAAATTGAACGCTGTTAACGCGGGTTGTATGTCCTCGCAGAATCTTGATTAAAGACCCATCTGCTAAATTCCAGAGGCGAACGGTACCATCGGTACTGGTTGAGACTAAAGTTTGATTATCGTGGCTGAAATCTACACTTGTGATACTGCCGGCATGACCTGTCAGCGTGTATCGCGGTTGGTTGCCTGCGGATGAATGAACTCGCCGAATCTGGAGGGTGTTATCTTGACGGGCGATCGCCAGCCATCGACTATCTGGACTAAACTGCACCGCTAACACTGCCACACCGGGCTGCTCGATCGTTCGCAGTAATGTACCATCCGAATGCCAGAGCTTCACGGTTTGATCGTGGCTACCCGATGCGATCGTTTGCCCGTCAGGACTGAATGCAACGCTTGTAATGCCCTGTTGATGACCTTGTAGGGTTTTGAGGAGGGTGCCATCTGCAACTCTCCAAAGCTTTATGGTTTTATCTTCGCTTCCAGATACTAGCGTTTGACCATCCGGACTAAAGTCGAGATTGGTCACTCCGTCTTGATGACCTTGCAGGGTTGAGAGCAAAGCGCCATCTCCGGCACGCCAGAGCTTTATCGTTTTATCCCAACTGGCTGAGGCGAGGGTTTGCCCATTGGGCGTGAAGCGGAGAGCGGCAATGGTCGATGAGTGCCCTTTGAACGTGCGTATTAACTGACGTCCTTCTGCGTCTACTACCTGCCAGAGGCGAATGTCGTTGTCCCAGCCTGCGGTGACAAATTCTGCATGGCTTGGCGTTTGTGGTCTAAAGCGCACACTTAATATATTGCCATTTTCAGGAGGATCTGCCTGAATATCGGTTGTCCAAAGCCGCACTGTTTTATCGGCACTGGCTGTTACCAAACGATCGCCCGCTGGATTAAAACGCACACTAAGCACCTCACCCGCATGACCCACAAGGGTTTGGAGAAGCCGCCCATTTTTGCTCAACAGTCGAACTTTTCCATCGGCGCTGGCTATGGCGATCGCCTGCCCATTAGGGCTAAACCTCACACCATTGATCTGATTATCTGAAGAGCCTTGCCCGTGGAACAATAGCTGAGACTTGCCACTGTTCAAATTCCAACTCCGTACTGTGCCATCACCGCTAGCAGAGGCGAGGTTTCCATCAGCGCTAAAAGACAGGTCTGTGACGCGATCGCTATGTCCATTCAGCACTTTTACCAGAACGCCATCTCGTCGCCAAATCCGAATCGTTTTGTCTTCACTCGCAGATGCCAGTCGTTGTCCATCAGGGCTAAAACTTACCCGATTGATCCAACCCTGGTGTCCTGTCAGTGTTTTGATTAGCGTGCCGTTCAATTGCCATAGTTTGAGAGTGCGATCGCGGCTACCAGAAACTAATACTTGTCCGTCAGGACTAAATGCCACGCTAGAAACCTCATCCTGATGTCCTTTCAAGGTTTTCAACAAAGTGACCTGTGTTGTATTCTGCACATTGCCAGTAACCTGCCAGAGCTTGATCGTATGGTCGCTATACGCCGTTGCTAGCATTGTGCCATCGGGGCTAAAAATAACATCTAGTGCCCGTACATTTTGAGTTTCCTGATTTGCTTTCTCTGTTTGCTCTGTCTGGTTTGCCAGTGTGGTCAAAATGCTTCCATCTCGTCGCCAAATCTTAACCGTGCCATCATTGCAGGCAGTGGCAATCAGTTTTCTGTCGGGACTAAAAACACCTGCATTTACCGATTGGCTATGCTCTAACCGATTGACTTCTTGGGTGTAGGTGAGCGCTTGTTGTAATGTGCCGGAAGTTTTCACTTGGGCAGTTGTCCATGCCGAGTTACCCACCCACCACCGAGCCATCTCGCCCATCTGCTCTAAGCGCTGACCTGCCTTAACGCTAGTCACTAAAGATTCTAAAGGCTGATCAGACCAGAGCAACGCCTCCGATGAGGCATCTAGCGCATTGATGCTCTCGATTTGTGCTATTTGCTGTTGACGGTAGGCAAGCCCACCTAAAAGCATTGCCACGCATCCTAGTCCAGCGATCGCTGCTGCCGTTATTTGCAATCGTTTGATCCGCTGCTTCGCCAGTTGCAGTTCCCGTTGTCGCGCATCTAAGCAAGTTTCAATAAATCGCTGAACAGATTCCGATAGTTCATCGGTGTATTTGATATAAAGTTCCTCTGCCTCTTCCAACCGTCCCCCCCGCAGCAAATAGTCAGGATGGTGTTCTCGCTGTTGCCACAGTGCTGCTGCCTGTTCGAGTTGGCGTTGCAACCGCAAGCTATCCCGGTTCTCTTCCAACCACCACCGCAGCGTAGACCAGTGGCGAATGAGAATTTCGTGAACGATGTCGATCGTAACTTCTGGCGTAATTTCTGATGAAAGGGAGCTGCCAGAATCAAGAACATTCAATCGCTTGTCATGCTCCTCGTCGCCTTCTCCCTTTGACGCTCCACTGGGCTCATCCTGCCAATCTACCACTACCAACTTAGCGGCTGTTAGGGTTTGCAGCGTCCGCTCCACCAGTGCCGAGGAATATTTGGGTACCCGCAAATCTGATTTAGAAATACGACGACGAGTATCCTCGGTTCCATCTCCCAGTTGTGTCAGATTGAGAAAAATCCACCGAGCGCAGGCTTGAGCGTCTGGATCAAGTGCGTCATAGACCTTCTGTGCCTGCCGCTCTAATGCTCCTTTCAATCCACCCAGTTTTTGATAAGCGCGAAGCGTTAGCTTGCCTGTCTCTCGCTGTTCCCAAAGCTGTTCTAACAGAAATTCTAAAAGCGGTAATTCTCCAGCGCCAAAATGGAGTTCAGGCAGTAAAACTTCAACTAGGCTAGATTCAACGGTTAGTCCAACTTGTTCAGCAGGGTTGATGATGGCTTGTCGATAAGCATCTGCTTCGAGGGTGGGCGGGACTAGAACGCTAGATTGTTGGAGAATTTGGGCAAGCGCTGGAATGGCTAAACAGGGAGTAATAAAGTCAGTTCGTAAAGTGAAGACCAGTTTAAAGCGATCGCCCGCATACTGAAGCCCTCCTAATATTAGTTCCAAAAATTTCTCACGCTCATTCTGAGAAGTTAGCGTAAACAGTTCTTCAAACTGATCAACGACCAGAACAATCATGGGTTCCGATCGCATCCGCAGACATTGCACAAAGCCATCTACTCCTTGGTAAAGCAATCCCTCAATTTGGAGTCGTTGGTAATCTCGTTCCTTTTCACTACCTGCATCAACCAACCGTCTTGCCAGCGCCTCTAGAGGATTTGTTCCCGGACGCAAACTGCCAATCCACCATTGTTCGCTACCTGGAATCTGTTTTCCCCAGCGAAGTTGAGCGATTAATCCGGCTTGCACCACTGAGGATTTGCCGCTCCCAGAAGCACCGACGATCGCCAATGTTGAGCGATCGCGCAAGGCATTGATTAAGTGTTGGGTCAGCCACTCTCGTCCATAAAAATATTGAGCGCTTTCTTCCGAAAAAGCCCGCAACCCCATATAAGGACAAACGCCCAGATCAAGATTCTCTGTCAGTTCCACTTCCCTAGATCCCACCCGGCTAGGAATCACTTCGACAACGCCTTGAGCCGCCGATAGCCAAGTGAGCGGCGAGCATCCTGTACCCGCTAAACTCACTTGCAGTTGGGCAATCCAGGCAGCGGCGGGTAGACCTACCCGTAAGTCAACCTGATTGAGAGTATTGAGGAGGGCTTGAGTAAATTGTTCAGGCTGGGAAAGAGGCGGAGCTGCGGCAATCAAACACAGCCCTCGATCGGAGACATGCAGATCTTCGACCCAATGATGAAGTGTGGTGGCTCCCGGACAATCCAAAATAATAATTTGCTGGGTAATGGGCGATCGCCGCAATGCTTGCCGCAGCCAAGACCGATTTAACCGAGTGCCATTCCCTAAAACCAACCAAGCCTCACCTTCTGAGGTTTCTTCAATGCGTCCCCGCAGATAAAGTAAAGCGGTCGCCGCATCTTGCAGGGGGTGGGCAACGGGAGGAGCCGCAGCGGGTAGCGCCTCGTCATCTTCAGGCTGACAGGCTAGAAAGGTTTGAATGGTCTGGCGCAAATTCTCCCAATCACAGCCCGGTCGAGGGAGATACTCTAGCTCAAAGGCTCCTAAACTGCGAATCACCTTGCTCAACTCTAGCGGGGTCTGATGATTGGCTAAGCCTTCAATGATGAGCGCCTGACGCGGATATTTAGGAGGAGTGGAAGGCGATCGCACCCCTAAAACTAATTCCCCAATGCCTTCAACAATGCGTTTAGGCGTTTGCAGCGGGTACTCAGACTGAAGTTGTTGATCGCTCCGGCTACTCCGCTGCTGATTAACCAGTCGAATTTGTTGATTCGTTTTGTCAACATACTGCAAGGTTTGATAGTAAACATACTTATATAGTCCATCCGCCTCAATTACCCCTTGTGCATCGGCAGCTTCGCCTCGCAATCCCCGCATTAAAAAATAGGTGAACACGCCATGTCCCAGCTCAGGGAACTCCCAAGAACGCTGGGTTTGATCACAAGACAACAACGCATAAAATCCTTTACTTTGGGCCGCTCGCTGCCGCAACAAATCCACCAGTTGCGGAGTCGGATTGGGCAACACTTCCGCAAGTTTTGCTGCGCCCCGTGCGCCCCGCAATGTTAAATCACCACTATGACAAGTATCTAACCAGACGATCTGTTGATGGGCAGCACAACTTGCAAGCTGTCGTAACAGTTCCGACAAGGGCAACCCTGTCTCTAGTAATTTATCTCTATAAGTATCCGTCAGGCACAGCACCGCTTGCTGATGACTCGGCTCTAATACTCCATGCCCAGAAAAATACAACAAAACGGTATCTTGAGAAGCAGCAGTTGCGACAATGTGTTCTAGACTGGCTCGTACAGTGCTTAAATGAGGCGGCTGCTCAGAAAAGTCATGATGAATATGGACTTCTTTTTGGGGGAATGCCTGAGTCGCCGCCATCAGAGCATTGCCTAAGCCCTGACAATCGAAAGCAGAATAGCGCAATGTCGTTAACTGTTCATCCTGGTAGTGATTAATGCCAACCAGGAGCATCCAAAGTTTAGCGTTACCCGTTTCTAGGGCTTGGCTCGACCGACTGGTACGGATAGCAACGGGGCACATCGGCGTCATGGGGAGAAAAGGACAATGAGCAGGATCTAACCAGGGGGCAGGATCTAACTAGGCTAGGGCAGAGTAGAAATCACACCACAAGCGATGCGTTTGCCTGCGTTGCCTGTGGGTTGGCTAAAATCATCAGCATCAGCATGGAGAATAAACGTTCGTCCGACAACAGAAACATAGCCGTTTTGTTGAGAACCCTTTTGCACTGTTAGTCCGGGGAAGGTTTGATCGAGAATAGCAGTTCCATAATCATTAATCCAAATGTTGCCGAAATCACCTGCGTGGGCACGATTTAATCCATCCGTCAGCAAATGACCATGGGGCATTCCAGCCGGATTAAAGTGTCCACCCGCTGCCATGCCGTTGTCGTCACAACTATTACCTTCGTGAATATGGAAACCATGGATGCCTGGAGGAGCATTGTTGAGGGTGCCAGACACCTTTAAGCCTGCGGAGGTTTCGGTCAGCAGAATGTTGCCCGTAATCCCGGGTGATTCAGATGTCCCACTAATCAAGGATTGAGCGATGGTGCTGGGCAAAATTTGACCTTGGGCTAGATCGCTTGATAAGGTTGTCCAATTGGTTGATCGCGCTGCTGCAATATTGGCGATCGCCAGTGTCACTAGCAATCCTAAAACCATTCCTCGGATCAAGCGATTAAATTGGCGTGAACATCGTTTTAACGGATTTGGCAAACAAATTTTCATGGCATTGAAGGGCAGCTAGCGGACAGTAATTCAATACGATGATGTTTGCGGAAATATGCAGACTCCTTTCTTGGGGTAGCTCACACGATATCTTTGCGTTTTTGTAACCAGAGGGCGATCGCCAAGTAGACCAACGTGTGCAGCCCTAAAGCTGCCCAATTGGTGCCCAAATTTTGCCAGGTTGATGCATAAACCGCATTCGATGATTTGGGTAGCATTTCATTAACGTCAACCAAGCTTCCATAAGCCCCAATCGACCAGCGGCTAATCATCAGCCAAGCTAACTTGGCAGGAAAGCCTTTTAGCTCAAACAACACACCCGACAAAATAATTTGTGGGATCATAATTAAGGGCAAGACGTTATTAGCAGCATTCTCGTTTTTCACCCAGGCTGAGATTAGTAGGCTCAGGCTAACACTCGCCAATAAGGTTAATCCAACGGTGATCCCAGCCCCCAGAAACCAAGGCAGTAAGTCCGATTCAGGCGACTTAAATCCAAAAAGAATGGTCAGCGTAATCAGAATCGTTTGGACGAGCAGCAGCCCCGATCGCACTGTTACTTTAGAGGCGAGGTAGGGAATTAAACCTAGATTGATCAGTCTTTCACGGGCATAAATAGCTGACTCTTTGACAATTTCTCGCACCGAACTAGATAGTCCTAACCAAATGGCAATACAGCTAAACACAAACAGCACTTTTAATGCAGATGGAGCTTGCATCGTGGTCGATTCGCTGAGCTTTGCCAGGGGTGTTTCGCTATGCAAAATCCAGGCAGTTAAGGTAATGGCAATGGGTCCTGATATGAACATGAAAAATAAACTGCTGCGATCGCGCCCCACCAATTGCCAGTAACGCTGATTCAATAATCGCCACTGTCGAAAGGGCGAAATTCCGGTGTTGATTGCTGCATCAGGAGCGAACTGACTATTTTTACCTGCCTGTAATTGAATATAAGTTTTATATTCAGGGGATTCCAAATATTTTTGTACCCAATAATTAATCTTGGTCTTTCCTTCTGCCCGAGATCCTTGTTCTAGTTTGAGATAAATATCTGAAAAATACTTCCAATCATTTGAAGGCATCTCAAAAAAAGCAAGTGCCTGTTGGGGTGGTCCAAAGTAACAGAGCTTACCGCCCCGTCCTAAGAACGCAATGCGATCGCACACTTCAATATTGGCAGTCGCATGGGTAACGAGCACCACTGTTCGACCCTGATCTGCCAAGTTGCGCAACAATCGCATCATCTCCTTGTCCAGTCCTGGATCGAGTCCTGAAGTCGGTTCATCTAAAAAAAACAGTTTAGGATCAGCCAATAACTCAACCCCAATACTGACGCGCTTTCGCTGTCCACCGCTTAAGTCGCGCACAAAAACATCGCAAACATGGGTCAATTTGACTTGCTCCAGGGTGGCATTAACCACAGACTGCACCTCAATATCGGGCGGCAGTCGCAGCTTACAGGCATATTGCAACACTTCAGATACAGTCAGATCTAAATGAACAATGTCATCTTGTGGCACATAGCCAATTTGCGATCGATAAATTCCCCAATTCTGGCGCAAGTCATCTCCGTTCAAAAAAACCTTACCTGATGTAGTCGGTTCAATGCCAAGCAGCGTTTTCATTAGCGTTGACTTGCCTGCACCGCTACCCCCAATCAATGCCACCAATTGCCCCGGTTCAATCACTAAAGAAATGTCATGAAGGATCGTGCGCTCTTGTCCTGCTTGATCTAGAACTTTACGGTATAAGCGATGTACATCTAGCCGAATTTGGTTGCCGGCATCAACCAGCTCCAGGGCTTCCCGCCGATAAATTAGGCTGAAAGGTCCAATCTGAAGGGTGCTACCCGGAGTGAGATTAAACCGCCGATTAATCCGCTTCCCATTGACAAACGTGCCATGGGTACTGCGGTCTTCTAAGATATGTCCGCCCTTGCCATCTGGATACAAAAGAGCGTGCATTCGAGACACGGTAGGAGCATCGAGTTGCATTGAAGCATACTGATTAGCAGTAGGCGATCGCCCGATTTCAACTGGCCACTCTGTTAAGCGCTTTAAGTCTAAGCGGCGCTTACTGGGCATGACCAGACTGCTCAGGGGATTACAGTAGGTTAATAGAATGCGATTAGTAGGCGATTGTCCAATTTCAATCTGCATCCCGTTTTTCAAAAGCAGTCCTTGCGCCAGGTCGATTCGCTGTCGGTTCACAAACAATCCATTGCGGCTGCAATGCTCGCCATCCCCATCGTAAATTCGATAATCGTGATCTTCCTTCTGTAAAATCGCCTGTCGTCTAGATAGCACCTCCCACCCCACTTCAGGCGCAGCTAAATCAGCCCACTCTTGCCCTCGCCCTAGTCTATGAGAGTCTTTGGTAAGAAATAACCGCAGCAGTTGTCCTCGATTATCAAGCAGTAAGTATGGCTCAGGGTTAATTAGTGTGGATTGGTCGAAGGTACCATTCATTAAATTTGAAAGTCAGGGAATGAGCCGATTCTCCCTGATACGTTCCTAATATTCAAGAGGTAGCCGATTACGAGTGCATAAACGCCTAGAAGCGATCGTACTGATTGATTAACGCAAAGTAAGCCAGCGATCGCAATCGATGGTTTATCAAGAAAACATTTTGTACAAAGGCTTAGAGGTGATTCACATGACTCGGACAGAAAAAACGGCAACATCTCGGACGATTTTGAGCTTGGCATTAGGGATCACAACCCTCGGCTCTGTACTAGGCATATCAGTAGAACAAGCTTCAGCGCTACCCTTATTAGATCTCGTTCCAGCTGCCCTCAACACCGTTCTGGGTCAGCCCCAACAGCCCCAGCGCCCAACCAACGATCTTCAGCTCATGAACGGTAACCTTAACGGCAACAATCTCACGCTTTGCCCTCTTACCTGCGGAGGATTGCCTGGATTAGGAAGCCCTTCGGCTGGTCGCCCCCCCATCCCATCTGGTATTCCAACTGGAATGCCTCCAGGCGCAGGCTTCCCTCCTGGTGGCAGACCTCCCATCATGGGATCTCAACCACCACGCGGAATAGCTCCTGGTGCACCTGCTCAACGCCCAAATTCTCCCACGCTGCTAATTCCCCCCATTCCTCTCCCCAATCCGTTCTAAAAGTTCTTGTCCGCGATTTGAGAAAGATAACGTGAGGTGATGCCCCCTATTTTCTAAAAGTAGAACTTAGGGGGATTTTGCTCGCCAAAAATTCTAAGTGTCTCTTTTGGTACTGATAATCTGCACTGATACTATGAGAAACGTTACACCCTAAATTGATGACATGAACGGAAAGCGAATTCTAATCAGTTCACTGATAGTTTTGATTGGAGCAATTACGATTGGCTGTGGTTCCCAAGAGACTGTACCGCCCGAAAAACTTAGTATCGGGGTCGTTAGCTACGGAGAGGGGGCGAGTTCAATTGATAAGTTTCAACGCTTGAAAGAGTATCTGGAGAAAGAAACTAATTCAATGGTTGAACTTGAACCCGCGTATAACGAACTTCAGGCAATTGAACAAATTCAGGGTCAGCGTTGGGATCTAGTGTTTGCACCACCTGGGTTAGTGGCGATCGCCCTTAACCAAGATCGCTACATTCCGCTCTTTCCATTGGCAACGCTTAGCAGCACCGGACGGGCGCTCCTTGTGGTTCGAGCTGAAAGCCCCATTCAAAGCTTAAACGACCTTTCCAATAAGGTCATTGCACTAGGCGAAAAAGGCTCTGCCGCAGGATATTACATCCCTTTGTATGACCTCTACGGCTTAACGCTTAGCGAGGTTCGATTTGCCTCTGTCCCTAGGCAAATATTGGAATGGTTAAGCCAAGGAACGGTTGATGCAGGAGCCTTATCTGAAGCAGATTTTGAGCAATACCGCAAAGAGTTTAGCAGCACCAATTTTCGCATTCTACATACCAGTCGCTTAATTCCTTCAGGGGCAGTGCTACTAGGACCTAATGTTGACCGCAACAGACAAGAACTGATTCGCCAAGCGATGAGCGAAGCACCCGCCGACATTACTGCCGATACAGGGTATTTGCCAACAAACCCGCCTATTGACTACAAAACCTTTGTTGAACTGGTCGGAAAGGTGAGCCCGCTAGAAGAGCGTGTTCGGCAAAAGCCTGCTGTTTTAACAATGGAGCAATCTACACCAGAAACCGCGACTGATGAAGCCACACCTGTCGCCGCACCTACCGCTAGTAGCCCATGAACTATCCCACTGCGCAGGCGGATGGGAAATTCCGGTGAACGACTCCCGACTCTGATTGCAAGCAATACAGAGCGGGCTTCGCGCTTCGTTCGGGAGCTATTGCAAGAACCGTCAGCGCGCAGACACGGGCGTACCCACCGTGTAGTTAACAAGAGATCGGCAAAGCCGTATTCTTAACTCTCTTTATTATAGAGTGAAAACCTTACTACACATGGATTTGCTCGTTTCCTCCATCTCAACCTTCCTCGCCTTCGGCATTGGTCGGATGAGCGTCGTCAACTCGCCCGTCTGATATCCCGACGCTCATCCGATGCGGATAGAGCGCGGGGCTTACGACGCTTTTGCTAAATTAGTTGAATTAACTCTCTGTTCTGGCATAAAGTACGGGTAGGAAAATATTGATTTAATTTGAGGGTGCATAACTGATCAAGCTTAGAGGTAGATGTATTTAACAGCAGCGAAATTGGGGCTGGGGGAAATTAATTCGCCTACTGAGGTATATGAATATATATAAAGAATGTCAGGAGTGGTATGAGATGTCACAGCCTCCATTTATCAGAGCGGAAATTCCCGCTGGTACCCTGATTGATAATCGCTACATGATTCAAAGGCTTTTAGGTCAAGGCGGTTTGGGGCGCACTTACCTGGCAGAAGATACCCGTCGCTTCAGTGAACTCTGTGTACTCAAAGAATTTGCACCTAATGGATCAGGGGAGCACAATTTAGAAAAATCTCGCAATTTGTTTAAGCGAGAGGCAAAAATTCTTCACCAAATTCAGCATCCCCAAATTCCTAAGTTTTTAGCTTGTTTTGAAGGGGCGGGACGGTTGTTTTTGGTTCAAGAATATGTCAATGGTAAAGCCTATTCAACACTGCTACAAGAACGACAACAGCAAGGGCAAACTTTTTCAGAAGCAGAAGTAATTGACTGGCTCAAAAAGTTGTTGCCTGTTTTAGGGTATGTTCACGACAGCAACATTATTCACCGCGATATCTCGCCAGACAATATCATGTTGCCGAATGGCTCTAGTCTGCCTGTGCTGATTGACTTTGGGGTAGGCAAGCAAATGGCTGATTTGCAAAGCTCTAGCGGAGTTAATCAGAGCGGGTTTGTAGGCAAGATGTCGCTGGTGGGGAAAATTGGCTATGCGCCGCGCGAACAAATCAGCCTGGGAAGGTGTTCTCCAAGTAGTGATTTGTATGCATTAGGGGTGACTGCAATTGTCTTACTGACCGGACGAGATCCGGCTAACTTAATAAACCAGTATTCTTTGGAGTGGGAGTGGAAATTTTTTTCCACGGTGAGCGATCGCTTCGTCAACGTTCTCAACAAAATGCTGGTCGATACGCCTAATAACCGCTATCAGTCTGTACCCGAAGTTCTGACCGACTTGACCATCCTAGAGCAACTCAACCAACAACCTCATACTGGAGAAACTGCCTC
>Ga0335397_10008867_pt1 | contig 12639 bp, 9 predicted proteins | sample MAT04_FD_205740 | JGI IMG/M metagenome (GOLD analysis project Ga0335397, IMG submission 205740) | Freshwater microbial communities from Lake Fryxell liftoff mats and glacier meltwater in Antarctica - MAT-04 (spades assembly) (version 2) ...
ACCGTCCTCAGACATGAGGTTGCTCCCCCCTTGCTTCGGCCCCATGTCGGACCTGCTCCTTGGGCGCAAGACCCATCGACCCGTCGCACCCAAGCACCGGCGCCCTGTCCCCAAGTGCCGTTTGAAGACAGGGCAACGTTGCATGACCTGGCACGAATGACAACGCTTCGGCTACTTCGCCAACCAGGTGTCGCCGAGTTCGAACTCGGTGAGCAGCTGCGGCTCGACGACGGCACCCTTGGCGTAGTTCTCGATCTTGCCGCCGATCAGGGGCACCTTGACCCTGACCTGGATCGTGACCGTGTACGTCGTTGCCTTCTTGCCGTCCGGCTCGATCAGCGTCACGCCGCTGATCTCCATCGGGGTGCCGGGTGCCGAGAGGTCGAAGGTGCCGCCGTAGGTCCCATCGCCGTTGTCGCCCCAGATGTCGGTGGAGATGACCGTATTGGTGGGTTTCATGACCTTTTTGGCGAACCCCGGCAGATCTACATCGACCTGACGCTTCAACACGATCTTGAACTGGGTCTTGGACTTGGTCTGCTCGACGATCTCGATGTCGCGGTGTCCCATTGCCGCGAACTTGGCGACGTGCGCGTCGGGATCGTTGAACATCTTCCACACCTTGGCGATCGGTGCGTCGAAGGTGTGGGTCTTGGTGATCTCGATCATCGGTCTCTCCTGGTGCCGGCGCCGCTCGGCGACACTGCGGCCACCGGCTCAGAAGGTAGCGGACCTCAGTTGGCGAGTGCCTCGATCGTGGGCGCTGGTCGACGACGAACGACTCGGCCCGTGGCAGATTTCGGCGCACGAAGTCCAGCAACTCCGAAGATCGCCCCGGCAAGGATCGGCACACCGAACATCAGGGCGACGGCCATTCGAAGGCTTGGATGCTCGACTCGTTCGTTGCTGGCTGTCGTGGCAGCGACAACGATGGTGGTGAGCAAGACTGCCGGGACGGAAGCGACGAGTGTTGCCAACAAGGCGCGTGCTCCCGCCACCCGGGCGGCGGCGGCGGCGGTGGCGCCTTGGGTGCGAAGTGTTCGTTCCTCGTCGGTTGATTCGAGCCGAACCAGAATCAGCGACAGGCTGAGCACCAACAACACGAACCCAATACAGACACCCATGAGAATCAGATACGGACGGAACCAGTCAGGGGAGACTGAAATCTCGTAGCCCAGCAGCTTCTGCACGTCGCGATTGATCGAGCTCCAGTTCGGATCGCCATTGTCGATCAGCGTGGTCTCGGTCGTGGCGAGCGAACGCCAGGACTCGCTCCAGATCTGGTCGGGCACCAGCAGTTTCACCAGCGGTGCGGTGTTGGCAATCACTCCCCGCAGGACAGCGTTCTCTCCCGAACTCTGAGTGAGTTCATCGACGGCAGCGATGGTGATGCCAGTGAGGGGGTAGGTCCGTGCTCCGAGGCGAACGATCGGATTGATCGGCGTGACCTCGAGGTTGTAATTGATCCAGCCGACGATCTCGCCACGGGCAAGCGGGTCCGCCAGGGTTGGCGGCAACTGCTTGGCAGCGGCGGAATCGATGTGCAGCGCGTTTGCGGTCGTGCATCCACTGGGTGCAACCTGCGCGGCCGCAGCGGTGAGCTGAGCGCTGTTGTCCGAACACGCAACCAAGGTGGCATCGGTGACCGACTCGAAGGTGGTGAGCGTTGTCTTCGATCCTTCCACTCGACCCCTGATGGCATCGAACAACGCGGGAGTGGGTGGCGCTGGCACGAGGTACCCGTTGCGGATGACTTGTCGTTGACCCTTGATCGGAACGATGTTCACCGAGCCCGAGCCGGTGTTGCCGATCGACGATGAGTACTCGGGGAATTGTTGACGATTGAGGGCGTCGCTTCGTTCGGCAACCGCAGCCGCGGTGGCTGCGCCCAGCGTGAGCGAGATCGCCGCGGTAGCGGCCGCGGTGCGCGCCCCGAATCGGGCGAGATCGCGCGCTCCCAATCGCCACGACACGCTCATTCGTTGAGTCAACATGGGCAGGACCCGCACTCCGCCGACCGACAGGCATACGAGCGATAGGACTCCCGAGAGCGCAGCCAGCGGGACGAGCCACAACAGTCCGCCTTCGACGGAGCGAGATGCTTGACGAACAAGCAACGAGGAGCCGAGACACACGCCGAAGGTCGCCGCTCCGACCGCGAACCACCGGGGCGCAGCCCCTGGGGTCGGCGCCCGACCGGCGAGGAGATCGACGACCGGTTGGCGTCCGACACCAACCGCCGCTGAAGTCCCAGCGATGATGGCGCAGAGCCACCCCATCAGCGGGGCCGCCACCATGAGTGGCGTGAACGACCAGTAGCCGGTGATCGACTGACCGACGAGATGAACGCCGCCCGAACTCAGCCAGTAGCCGGTGATCGACTGACCGACGAGATGAACGCCGCCCGAACTCAGCCACAGGCACACTCCGAAACCAGCGGCCGCGCCGAGGAGCGCGCCGAGCCCTCCCAGGACCACGCCGTCCGCAACGACAGCGCCGCGAAGCTGGCGGGTCGAGGCACCCGAGACTGCCAGGAGACCGAGGTCTCGTCGGCGCCGTTTGGCCCCGATGGCCAACGCTGATGCTGCCACCAAACCGCACCAGAGAAACGCGAAGGTCGAGGTGGAAAGGGCGACGATCTGCGAACGTAACGCGTTTGATGTCGTGTTCGAGAACGTGATCGAGCCATTGAACGGTGAATCATTCTCGGTCGTTGGTGCGAGATCGCCTTGGACTCGGGCCGGGGGGAGCGACGTGGGATGCAGGAATGCAGCGCCGTACATCGCTTCAGAGTCGATGGCGGACGCTGGCGCGTCGATGAACCACCGCGAGTTGGCGGCGAGGCCACTGAGATACCACGCCGATCGTTGGGCAGGCGTCATCGAACCCTCGAACGCAACAAGGCTGAAGGACTGGCCGAACTTGCTCGCTGACCGGGCCCGACCCACCACCTCGACGTCGAGTTCTGGCAGCCCGATGCGCAGCACAGAACCATCGGCGGGCTCGTCGTGTGTGCTGGTGTTCGTCGAGTCTGTGAGCACCAGCACTTCGCCGGGGGCACTGGGCATTCGGCCCGACACCATCGGGTATCGATCGACGAAGAGCGGATTGCTCGTGTCGAACTCGGTCCAGGAGACGAGATCAGCGGTGCCGTCGGCCGACTCCATGGCCACGTTGCCAACCCGCTGTCGAGCGACCTGAGCCGATGCCGGGAGCTCGAATGTGGAACGGAGTTCCTCTGCGGTGTGATCCAAGGCGGCGGTCCCGTCGGGTGCCATCAGCCCTGAAGATTCGTCGACCACGACCTTGGCGGTTCCGAACTCCTGGCGGGCTTCTGCGCGCTGTCGGTCGGTGGCCCCTTCCAATCCGGCGAGTCCGATGATCAGGCCCGTCACGGGGATCATGACCAGCAGCACCACGACTGCGCTGCGGCCAGGGTTGCGCAGCACCGTGCGGCGCGCGATTCGTAGCAGCGCGTTCATCGGGTCGCTCCATCATCGAGAGAACCATCGAACTCATCGGATGCGCCCCCGGGTGTGGCCGTCACCGATGGGGTGGAGAACAGCGCACCACTGCGAACAGGGGTTGCCTGGTCGATGATGGCACCGTCTCTGAGGAACAACACTCGGTCTGCCCACGCGGCGTGAGCCGCATCGTGGGTCGTCATGAGGATGCCGACATGGTCGTCGTCGCATCGGCGACGCAACAACTTCATGACGTCCTCCCCGGTCAGCGAGTCGAGCGCTGCGGTGGGCTCATCGGCCAACAGCAGTGTTCGATGCCCGACCAGTGCCCGGGCGATGGCTACTCGTTGTTGTTCGCCGCCGGACAGTCGGTCCGATGGCTGGTGGGCGAGATCCGCCATGGCGACCTGGTCGAGCGCTGCCATCGCTTCGGATCGAGCGCCACGAGCCGACGTGCCGTCGAGTTCGAGCGGCAACATGACGTTCTCGATGGCTGTCAGCGAGGCGATCAGGTTCAGTCGTTGCTCGACGTATCCGACCTGGCGGCGGCGCATGACGGCCAGTCCGCTGGCATCGAGGGCCGAAAGATGCGAGCCCATCACGACGATCTGGCCGGTGTCGGGACGATCCAATCCGGCGACGAGATGAAGCAGTGTCGACTTTCCAGAGCCCGACGGGCCCATGAGTGCCACGAGTTCTCCGGCTCGGACGTCGAGGTCGACGCCAGCCAGCACCGCGCGGACACCCCGCCCGTCCGGAAATGATTTGTTGACGCCGCGTAGCTCGAGCAGCGTCGATGCCGTTGTGTGCTTGGTTGTACTCACTGTGTTCTCCCACCTGATGTTGAGTTGTGTGTGTTGGTCTGCCGAAGTCGGGCCTCGCAGAGGTCGAGCCAGCGGAGTTCGCCGTCGAGTCGCGCCACGGCGGCATCGAGCACGATGGCTTGGCTGAGGTCGGCCGGTTCGAGGCGTGCCTTGCGGCGCGTGAGCGACTGCAGGACGCCCGTGGCTTCGGTCCGCTGCGCCTGCAGTAGGTCGATCACGTGAGGTTGCCCAGTGGCGATCGCCAGCGCGACCTTGATGGTCAGTTCGTCGCGCTCGAGGGTGTCGGCCGATCGTGGCGTGGAGAACCACGCCCGTACGTCGTCCCGGCCGCGCTCGGTGAGTCGGTAGCTCTTCTGGGTGTCGTCGCCTCCACCCTCTTCGGTGACCATCTCGTCGCGAACCAAGCGGGACAGCGTGGTGTACACCTGTCCGACGTTGAGTGGCCAAAAGGAGCCAGTGGCCTCCTCGAACTCCTTCTTGAGCTGGAATCCGTACTTGGGGCCGTCCACCAACAGCGAGAGCAATCCGTTGCGAATCGACATGTCACCTCCTCTCCATCATTCGCCGGGAGTCGGAGCACTACTTGTGCATACCCGGTATGTGAATACTGAGTATGTATACCGAGTATGTGATTGTCAAGCGATAATGTCGAACGAGTCGGGCGGTGGTGTTGGGATGGTTCGATGGTCCCGTTGCAACGGGAGGGCTACGGAGTGATGACGAGCTTCCCGCGGACCAGTCCGGCGTCGAGATGGCGCATGGCGTCGGCCGCTTCACTGAGTGGATAGGTCCGCTCGACGACCGGGACGAGCTTGCCGTCCTCGATGAGCTGGCTGAGGATGTCGAGGCCTTGGTTCTCCTTCGCTACCACCATGGCCAGCCGCTGGCGGAGCAGCGGCGACATGGCTACCGCCCGAAGCTGACGGCCGATGCCGATCAAGCTCCCTCCGCCTTCTCCGCCGGCGATCACCAGCGCGCCGCGAGGGGTGAGCGCCCGACGTAAGCGTGAGATCGACGGGCTGCCGCCGATGTCCAGGATGAGGTCGAACTTCTCAGGTTGATCTGCGAAGTCCTCGCACGTGTAGTCGACAACGTGGTCGGCGCCCAGACTCCGGACGAGGTCGAGCTTCGCGGTGCTGGCCACCCCGGTGACGATGGCGCCGTACGCCTTGGCGATCTGGACAGCGTAGGTCCCGACACCCCCCGAAGCCCCGGTGATCAGGACGTTCTGTCCGACTTCTATCCGACCGACATCGACCAGCCCTTGGAGCGCTGTCTGCCCGGAAATGGGGACGGCTGCGGCCTGAACGAACGGGATTCCGGTGGGCTTGAGCGAGAGCTTGTCCTCGCGTGCGGCGGCGTATTCGGCGAAGGAACCCTGCGCGACCCCGAACACTTCGTCGCCGGGGCTGAAACGCGTCACGTCCTGGCCGATGGCGATGACGACGCCGGCCACGTCGCGACCCGGAACCGGGTTCCTCGGGGAGCGCAACCCGAACGCAAGACGGGCCGCGTAGGGCCGCCCGGTCATCAGGTGCCACGTGCCCCGATCGAGTCCCGCCGCGTGGACCTGGATCAGCAGCTGATGCGCCCTGATCGACGGCCGGTCGATCTTTTCGAACCTGAGGACGTCGGCTGTCCCGTAGCCGTGTTGGACGATCGCCGACATCTGCAGCCGGTCGGTGGCCGACGGGTGAGGGGTGACGGGGGGAGTGACGGCGGGCTGGTCTGTCACGGCGTTTGGCTTACGGCGTAAGGGCATACGGGCAAGGTACCCGTACGGTGTAAGGTTGTCAAGCAGCGCGAGCACAGAGGAGATCCATCAACATGACCCAGGAGCAGAAGCGAATGGCGGTGACCACGACAGCGAAGAGTCAGGGCAGTCCCGCCCGCGCTCCACTCAGCCGGCAGCGGGCACTGGCGGCCGCGGTCGCACTCGCCGATGCCGAGGGCATCGCATCGCTCACCATGCGGCGGCTGGCCAAGGACCTGGGGGTAGAGGCAATGTCGCTCTACCACCACCTGGCGAACAAGGACGACATTCTCGACGGCATGGTCGATCAGGTTTTCGCTGAGATTGAGTTGCCCTCGTTCACCGATGGTTGGAAGGTGGCGATGCGCGTTCGGACCATCTCCGTCCGTGCGGTGCTCATCCGTCATCCGTGGGCCATCGGCATCATGGAGTCCCGAACCTCCCCGGGTCCCGCCACGTTGCGCCATCACGATGCCGTGCTCGGGTGTCTGCGCACCGACGGATTCTCGATCGACATGGCAGGCCATGCGTTTGCGTTGATCGACAGCTATGTCTACGGCTTCGTCCTCCAGGAGGTGAACCTCCCGTTCGAACACGGCGACGACATGGTCGAGGCAGTCGAGTCGATCTTGCCGGAGCTCCCGATGCGGGACTACCCACATCTGAGTGAGTTCGCCATCGAGCGAGTGATGCAGCCGGGCTACAGATTCGGTGCGGAGTTCGACTTCGGCCTCGAGGTGATCCTCGACGGACTCGAGACGATCGCCGCGCAAGCGACCTGAATCGCAAGCAACCTGAATCGGCTGATCTTGGCGGTGTGGGGGGCATCCGGTAGTTTCTGACGGTCCGTCAGATTTGGGGAGCATCTCGTGACCAACCCACCGCCACTGCTTGATGGTGTCCGCATCATCGAGTGCTCGATGCTCGGCCCGGGTGCCATCACCACCCACCTCGCTGACCTCGGCGCCGAGGTCATCAAGGTCGAACCACCGACGGGCGACTACATCCGTCAGATGACATGGCCGATCGTGGACGGCGTGTCGCTCATGCACTGGCACATCAGCCGCGGCAAGCGATCGATCACGCTGGATCTCCGCACACCTGAGGGCGCGGATATCTTCCGCGAGCTGGTGAAGGACGCCGATGCCGTCATCGAGGCCATGCGTCCCGGTGGTCTCGCCCGACGCGGTCTCGGGTTCGAGGATCTCCGCACGATCAACCCCGCCATCGTGTTCTGCACCATCAGCGGCTACGGCATGACCGGTCCCTACAAGGACATGCCCAGCCACGGAATTGCCTATGACTCGTGGGCTGGCCTCGTCGCACCCGAAACCGACGACGAAGGCTTCTGTTACATCCCCGAGCATCCCTCCACCGGCATTCACGCCGGTCCGTTGTTCGGGGCGCTCGGTGTGCTCGCCGGGATCACCCGGGCTCGCGCCACAGGCATCGGCAGCCAGATGGAGATCGCTCAATCCGACGCGTCGGCGGCGATGGACTGGCTGCGGAGCGAAACGTGGAAGGCCTACGAGCGGCCCGAGGACATCGTGACCGGCAACCGCAGCGACAACTACGAGCGTCGTGCGCCTGGCACCGCCGGCATGCGCGAAGGCGTCCGCTACCAGTTCTATGCGACCTCAGACGATCGTCATGTGTTGTTGATGGCCAGCGAGCAAGAGTTCTGGAAGAATTTCTGCAACGGGATCGACCGGCCGGACCTCTTCGAGAAGTACCCGGGGAACCAGTACGGCGACCATGCCCGCGGAAACCGTGAACTCCACGTCATTCTCCGCGAGATCTTCCTGACTCGGACGGCTGCCGAATGGATCGTGTTCGGCGCCGAACACAACACCACGATCGGCCCGGTCAATACACCAAAGACCCTGGCTGACGATCCGCAGTTCCAGGACCGCTTCCCGTGGCTGCCGCACGAGCAGCACGGCATCGACATGCTGCCGACCCCGATCAAATTGATCGGCGAGGAGATTGCTCCGCCGACCTTGGCGCCGACAGCCGGCGAGCAGACCGACGAGATCCTCGCCGAGGTTTTGTCCTACAACGACGAACAGATCGCCGCGGCGCGCGCTGCCGGCGCTCTCGGCTGAACACCGCAGATCATCACGCCTCGGCGGAACACGTGGCGGGGCGACTTGCCGCTCCCCGGATGACGCTCCGGCAGGGAGAGCGATGGGCGAGACTGTCGAGATGTCATTGACGCAGGCAGAATCGCGGCACTCGGTGGGTCCTCTGATCCGAATCATCGTGGCGATGATGGTCTGTGTGGCGGGCGCGGTTGCGTTCGCGCCGGGAGCTTCGGCTCATGCTGTGCTCATCGACACCTCGCCGTCAGCGGGGCAATCCGTCGACTCGTCGCCGACGTCGGTGTCGCTGACGTTCAATGACAGCATCACGGTCGAGCCGAACGCGATTCGCCTGTTCGACGTCAAGGGTCGACAGCTCGATATCGGGACGACGCAGCTCGACGGCTCCAACCCCAAGAAGGTCGTGGCACCGGTTCCTCGACTCAACAACGGCACCTACGTCGTGGCGTGGCGAGCGAACTCGCCGGACAGCCATCCTGTCAACGGTGCCTTCACCTTCGCCATCGGCACGTCGATCGTCGGTGCCGATGCGCGCTCGTTGGTCGCGAAGCTCGTCGACGACAACGGCTCGACCGCAGTCGGATCGCTCCTCGCCGCGGTGCGATGGGTGATCTATCTCGCGGTTTCGGTCTCGCTCGGGGGCCTGGCGCTCGTGATGATCTGCTGGCGGGAAGGCCTCGGCCATTCACGGTTCCGACGGGCGATGATCATCTCTGCTGTCGTTGCTGCGGTCGGTTCGCTCCTGTCGATCGCTGCCCAAGGCGCCTATGCCGCAGCGCGACCAATGGGTGCCCTGTTCGATTCCTCGCTGTGGGGCGACGCCCTGGTGACTCGATTCGGTCAAGCGGCGCTCGTCCGTACCGTGGCGATGGTGTTGGTCGCCGTGGCGACCTCCGCTTGGTCGCCGAAGAACGTCCGAGCATCGCTCGTGATCGGCGGGTCCGGTGCCGTCGCGACGATTGTGTCACTGGCAGTGTCGAATCATGGGCTGACGGGACGATGGCCCGCCGTCGCCATCGTCGCTGATGTTCTTCACTTGGCGGCCATGGCGATCTGGGTGGGCGGCTTGGTCGCACTGTTCCGTTGGGTCGTTCGCGATCTCACGACCGATCGTGCCCTCGGAGTCGTGCAGCGGTTCTCGACGTCTGCCCTGTTCGCCGTGGGGCTCCTCACGGTGTCGGGTGTGGTGCAATCGATCCGACAGGTCGGGGGCCCGACGGCGTTGACCACCACCACCTACGGCCAGATCTTGATGGTGAAGGTCGGCATCGTGATGGTGGCCGTCGGCATGGCGTGGGTGAGCCGCGGGTTGGTGACGCATTGGGCACGTGCGCACTCGACGCTGACGGCGCCGGTCCTGCAGCCCGTTGGCTCCGCGGTTTTCGACGCGACTCCGGCGCCGAGTTCGGCCGACGCTCCACCGCCAGAGGTGGTCGAATCGGAGACGCGCCGGGCACTGCGGCGATCCATTGGGGTCGAGGTCCTGCTGGTGTTCGCCGTGCTGATCGCCTCGACACTGCTGTCGAACACCATCCCCGCCATCGAAGCAGTGGCTCTCCCGTTGAAGCAGACCGTAGCGGGGGCTGCGGGCTTCGCCGAGATCACCGTCGAGCCGGCACGAGCCGGTCTGACTGAGCTTCACGTCACCGTCACCAATGCCGACGGCTCGGTGCCAGATATCGGAGCGATCACCGTCTCGATCCGTTTGGCGGAGCGCGAACTCGGCCCGCTCGATGTCCCCATGGAGCGGTTCGAATCAGTGTCGAACCACTTCCAATCGCTGAACGCCAACTTCCCGTTCCCGGGAACCTGGGAGATGAAAGTTGTTGCGCGAATCGGCCAGTCAGAAGACAAGGAATTCGTGCTGCCGGTCACCGTCCGCTGATTCGCCTCTTCTCCCGTGACACCCAACGCGCTGGATGAACATCGAGCCGTCCGAGCGCGAAGTGTCGGAACCCATGCGGTCGACCTGGGCGTGGTGTCAGCGGCGGCCATCGGGGTGATGTGGCCGGCAATTCGCCATCTCGGGAGTCGCCTTCCGGTCGGGACCGAGCCCGTTGCAACCGTACCGAGATTCAACCTGTGGACGTTGCGCTGGAATTCGGATCGAATGTGGCACGGATGGTCCGGCTACTGGGATGCACCGATCTTCTTCCCGGCACGCGGGACGTTTGCGCTCTCGGATCCTCAGCCGCTCACCGGCCTCGTGTTCTGGTTGCTCCGGCTGTGCCACATCGACCCGGTCGCTGGGTACGGGCTCATAGTTGTCGCGACGTTGGTGGCCAATGGTTCGATGGCGATGGTGCTGGCGCGACGGCTGGGGGTCGGCGGATGGTCGCGACGCTTCGCGGGGATTGCGCTGGTGGTGGTCCCGTTCGCGTTCAATGAACGTGGGGTGTTGCAGCTGTTGGCGTTGTGGCCGGCACTGTGGACGTTGGACCGTTGCATTACGCTCGCTCGACGCCCAACGGTCGTCAACGCCGTCTGGCTGGTGCTCGCCCTTGGTGCCACGTTTGCTACGTCGCAGTACATGGGTGTCTTTCTCGCCCTCGCCCTCGTTCCCGCCGGGGGATGGTGGTGGTGGTCGCACCGCTCGAACGCGTCGATCGGTCGATGGTGTCAGCTGGCGTTGGTGGTGCTGATCGGGTGCATCGTGGTGGTGACCCCGACCTGGCTCCAGATTCGTCAATCACCGACCTCGGGCTGGTCGCTCGCCACGATCGACGCCAACTCGGCCACTTGGTCGGAACATCTCTCGTTGGACCGCGATCTGGTCGGACCCACCGCGACAGGGTGGTTGCGATCGGATCCTGGCCGACAACGTCTCTGGCCAGGAACCCTGATGGTCGCCTTGGCGTGCTTCGGTGTCGGCATCGGCATCGGGGACCGACGACGAGGAATTCGTGCCGACACTGAGCTGTGTCCCGACCTGGACGGCAACAAACTGGACGGGCGCACGATGGTCGGGCTGCTGTTGGTTGGTGCTGTCGGGTTGGCGTTGTCGTTCGGATTGCACCTGGGTATCGGACCGATCCAGCCGTATCGTTGGGCCGTCGACCACGCCGGGTTCGATCGACTCCGCAGTCCGTTTCGGGCGGCAGCGCTGACGCAGATCGTGGTGATGCTCGTGGCGGCCGTTGGTATCGACCGGCTGCTCCTGTTGTCGACCCCGAGCCCGTCGACGGGGGAGCGCCGAGCCACTCACGCGTGTTCGAAGAGGCTGACGTCGACGCGTCGTCGGATCGTGGTAGCGGTCGTAGCGATTCTGGCCGTCGTCGAGATCCTGCCGACGACGGTGCCGCTGTCGCCAGCTGAGCCGATCCGATCCGAGTGGGAGTGGGTCCGCTTCCTCGAGACCCAGCCGGCCGGGGCGGTGGCGTCGGTGCCGACGGTCGCTGCGGGAAATCAGGATGCCTTCGAATCGACGACGGGCGAGATGCTCGCGAGCCTCGACCACGGGCACCCGTTGGTCGGCGGGTACTCCGGGTTCTTCCCCGAATCGTTCTCCCAGACAGCGCGGTGGGTGCGCTCGATCGGGTCCACCGAATCGCGGCGAGCATTGCTCGCCGTCGGTGTTCGCTATTTCGTTGTGGACCAGCCGTGGGCGGCTGTGCATCCGAATCAGGTTGACCTACTCAATGCGGCCCCGGACCTTCGCAAGGTGTTCGTCGATGATCTGGTTCAAATATTCGCCACGGTCCCGTGACGAGTTGCGGTGACAAGCGGGGAAGGAACACGCCGGTGGCCGGATGTGGTGGCGGCCGGTAGCTTGCGGGAATGCCCCTGAGATCAGCGCGCTTGGCTCAGCGATACGCGCGCCGGCGACGGAGGGTGCTCGCAGTGGTAGTGGCGGCAGCGCTTCTTGGCAGTGGGTGCACGCTGAAGTTCGCATCGGCAGGGGCGCGTTGTTCGAAGGTCGGCGACTTCGCGCAGGACCGAACATTCGTCCTGAAGTGCAACAAGCAACGCCGATGGGAGCGGACCCTGACGGTGGCCGCCGGTGATGCCTTCGTGTGTGCGGTGTTCAAGATCAACTGCCCCCCTCCGCCGCCGCCTCCTCCTCCGACCCAGCCTCCGAATCGGGCGCCGACGATCACTGCGTTCGGCAGCTCTCGAACCGGCGGTCCCGTTCCGTTCACGGCAGCGTTGTTCTGGGAGATCTCCGACCCGGAGGGGTCGCCCATGACCTGTCGGGTCAATCTGGGTGATGGCTCGTCCGTTCGAACCATCCCGAACTGCGACGACCTCGACGATGTCGCCACTACCTATCGCAACGCGGGGTTGGTCTCGGCATCGCTCTCGGTGTCCGACGGCGCGTTGAGCTCGTCCGCCACCGTCACCCTGACGCCGACAGGTCCGACAGCGGATCCGTTCGACATCACGATTCGAATGGGCACGCAAACCCCGGCGCCGACACCGGCCCAGCAAACGGCGCTCACCAACGCCGTCAACGCTGCGGCTTCGCGTTGGGAAAGCGTGATACCCGAAGGTCTCGG
>Ga0335397_10008869_pt1 | contig 12637 bp, 8 predicted proteins | sample MAT04_FD_205740 | JGI IMG/M metagenome (GOLD analysis project Ga0335397, IMG submission 205740) | Freshwater microbial communities from Lake Fryxell liftoff mats and glacier meltwater in Antarctica - MAT-04 (spades assembly) (version 2) ...
TCCAGCAGCCTACCCGCGGCTCGATGCCTTGCGACATCCTTGCGAGACGGGACGTCTCTTGCCGCCTATTTGGCCTTGCTCCGACTGGGGTTTACCGAGCCATCGACGTTACCGCCAATGCGGTGGGCTCTTACCCCACCATTTCACCCTTACCCCAGAGGCACCGAAGTGCACACCGGGGCGGTTTGTTTTCTGTTGCACTATCCGTCACGCGAAGCTCACGCCGCGCGTGCCCAGGCGTTACCTGGCAGCCTACCCTGTGGAGCCCGGACTTTCCTCGGTAACACCGGCAAGCCGACGTTATCGCGACCGTCTGGCTGACGACCACCCGACGGCAATATAGGGTGGACCCGCCCAGCGTGCGCGTGGCGCGCGCCACCAGACGCTTGCCGCACGTGCCAGATCAACGCACGGGACTGACAGTTACGTGACAGTCCTTTCTAACGTCGCGGTCATCCAACCAGCCGCTGATGTGATACGCCGCGACGCCGCTGCGCGCACCACCGGCATCCGCCGCAGTGCACCTCGAGTGTTCAAGGAGCGTGGCAATGTCCATCAACAAATCGCGTCGTTTTCCCACGTACACGACCATCGTTCCACGCAATACCGAGCGCGGCGCCGCTGCGGTACAGACCGTGCTGCACAAATCAGCTCGCGTTGTCACGCCGGAATCAGTCACCACCCTTCTCAGTCCCAGCGAGCGCGCACGCGTTGATGCCGCGGGAGAAGGATGTTTCGTGACGTTGCATCGTGAATCGGTCGACGAAGTGCTCAATGATTTGCGGCAACGCCGCGCATCAGCGGTGTTGGTTTCGGTTTCGCACTACGCCTCGCAACAAACCCCACCGGTTGCTCGCGTGGTGCGAGAGTTTCCGCGTGTACCAGCCGTCGCGTTGTTGACGGGATCAGAGTCATCAGCGTCGGCGGTCCTCTCGCTTGGTCAACAGGGCGTTCGTTCGCTGGTGGACGTACGTGACGCGCAGGGATGGCGAGAGTTGCGCCGTCTCATCACCGAAGAACGTTCCGAAACCGTGGAGCGTATGGCGCTTGCGCAACTGCACCGCGACCTGGCAGGTGCGCCCGAAGATTGCCTTCGTTTCTTTGACGCGTTGTTCAAGTCACCAGCATCCATCTGTACCGTGCGACAACTCTCGCGTCGGCTGGGGGTGTTGCCTAGTACGTTGATGAGCCGGTTCTTCCGCGCCGAGCTGCCCGCACCCAAGAGTTATCTCGCGATGGCGCGACTCGTGCGCGCTGCACGCCTGTTCGAGAATCCTGGACTGAGCGTCGCACAGGTGTCGACGCAACTCGAATATTCCTCGCCGCAGAGTTTCTCTCGGCATACCGGCACGATTCTGCAATGCACCGCCGTCGCGTTTCGTCGTCGCTACGACGGCGTGACCATGTTTGAACACATGCGAAACGAAGTCGTGATTCCCTACCGCACCGCGCTGCTGGCATTTCACCCGCTGGTGGTTGCACCAGGGTGGATGGGGCGGGACGCGCCCGGCATGCCGGGCGAGCCAAATGGCCGAATAGCGGAATAGACGAAACAGCAGGAAATCGATGAGCCTTGACGAACGTCCCCCGCATGTTGGGCGAAAGGGGCTACGTAGGCCCGAACGAGCAATCTCATGAGCTCTAACAGCGCAGCGGAAATGACGCTGCGCTGCTTGTTCTGACTACCAGTCTGTCATGTTCACAACCGCATCCGGCTCGCGCTGTGCCACGCGATACCGCAGCACTGCTCCGCGCAAACGATCGGCTGTTTCCGCGAGCTGCTCGGCGCTGCGCGACAGCTCCTGAATACTGGTGCGCTGACCCGCGGCCGATTCCGCCGCGCGTTGGGCACCGTGCGAAGCACGTTCGGCTACTTCATCCACAGTTTCAAACGCGCCCGCCACACTCGCAGCGAGTGAGGCCTGCGTGCGCGCCAACACGGCGGCCTGCTGACTGCGGTCCGCAATGCGACCGATACCATCCACCATCGAGCTCAACGCCTGCGTGGCTTCGCGTGCAATGCCGCTCGCGCCGGCAACTTCGCGCGCCGTTCCTTCCATCGCGTCGACGGCGACCGCGATGTCATCGCGCACATGTTGCACCGTCGCGGCAATCGCCTTCGCGGCCTGTGCGCTCTCTCCCGCCAGTTTGCGAATTTCTTCGGCTACGACCGCAAAGCCGTATCCGTGTTCGCCCGCGCGCGATGCTTCAATCGCCGCGTTCAACGCGAGCAGGTTTGTCTGACGGGCGATACGCGACACCGTCATCACGAAGTCGCCCACACGTTCTGATGCGGGTTCCAGCAAACGCACCTGGCCCGCCGCGGCGCTTACACCTTCACCAACATGCACCAACGTCGTTGCCGCACGTTCAATGGCGAGTCGGCTGGTCTCGGCGGCTTCATCGAGCGTGTGTGCGTCCATTGCGGTTGCATCGGCGCGTTGCTTCGCGGATTCGGCCGCATCGCGCGCCTGTCGACTCGCGTGCGCGCCACTCTCCACCCCCCGACGCTGCTCGGCCAACTCTTCGCTGAGTGAACGCGAGGTGCTGGCAACATCTGCCGCGCGCGCATGCAATGTGCTGGAGGCGCCCGTCAACTGTTCGGCTACCGCCGCGAGTTCATCGGCTTCGCTCTGCACCATCGCAATGAGGGCGCCGAGTTCGGTAAGCATATTGTTGAAGCTGCGTTCGAGAAATCCAAGTTCGTCGTTATGTCGTGCATCAGCGCGCGCCAGCAAGTCACCATGTTCGGCGGCGTTCATGTGTGCGCGAGCGTTGCGAACGCGACGAATCAGCCGCGAAGGCAGTGGAACCACTTGTTGGGCGACCACCAGCAGCAGGACGGCGGCCAAAATCACGTGCGCGATTGGCGCGGCCGATTGCGGATGTTGATTGGCGAATGCAAGACTGGCGCCAACAAATCCCGTGGCCGACAGCAGTGCGGTCACATATCCCGTCGCTCGGCCGTGATCGAACGAATACGGCACAATGGCCAGCAGATACGTCAACACCAGCACTGGTGCGCCAAACACAAACACCACGACGCTGACAAGCGATGTATCCAGCACGACAAACGTGTAGCGAAACCACGATCGATAATTGAGTGCTGATGTTGCGGCGGTGGTGAGTGTGTAATTGAGTGCGAAAGCCAGCAGGACTAATCCCGCAGTCGTCGTGGGCGATACCTGAGCGACGCCGGTCTGCACACCGACCAGCAACACGGCGGCCAGGAGCACGGTCGTCCAGTACCGGCGTTTCGCCGCAATCCGAAACGACGTCAGATCTTTCGCACGGTCCTCGCTGATCGAATCAATCGCGGCGGTGTCCGCCGGGTGGTCAGACTCGCGGATGGCTGCGTGATTGCCCGAACCTGGTGGGAGGCTCGAGCCGGAACGAGCAGAATTTCTGGGTCCTGCAGGAAAAGCAAACGACGTGGCCACGGCTCTCTGGGCTCGCGCCCGCGAAGTGCGGACGGCATCAGCTCAAGGACGCCCGAGACGTGGTCAGCGTCTCAGGTTGTAACAGTGGCGCACCCTTACGGAATCAGCGGCAGAATTTCACTGGCCCGTGCCAGGCTGTGGACCGTGAGGCCGGTCGCCTCCAACGTTTCCCGTCCGCCTTCTTCACGGTCGACAAGAGCCAGGACACCCAGGATGTTTCCACCTGCGGCTCTGATACTTTCGACTGCTTTGAGTGCCGATCCACCGGTCGTGATCACGTCCTCGATCACCACCACGCGATCTCCGGACGTGAAGGGGCCTTCGACAAGTTTGCCTGTTCCGTGTTGCTTGGCCTCCTTTCGAACGGTGAAGGACCGAACCATTTTCTGGCGCGGTTTTCCTTCGGCGGCGGCTGCGCTGGCGTGTGCGATGGCGTAGGAAATCGGGTCAGCACCCAAGGTGAGACCGCCAACCGAGTCAGCATCCCAGCCTTGTTCGGTCAGGGCATGCAGGCCGACCCTCCCAATGAGGAGTTGGCCTTCTGGGCTCATCGCGGTAAGTCGGCAGTCGATGTAGAGGTTGGATCGGCGCCCGGAGGCGAGTACAAAATCGCCCCGCTTGGCCGATCGATTGGCTAGCAGGGCGAGCAGTGTCTGATGGTCGTTCACGTTGTTCTCTAATCTCGGCGAAAGAGTCCTTTCATTTTTCCGAACAACCCTGGCTTGTCGGCGGTGTTTTCGGCGGGCGCGTTCGCGGGCATTGCGGTTAGGGCCGCAGCGCTCAGGGCTTCAGCAAATTCGCGCACGCTGCCATACCGCTCCGACGGCTGCTTGGAGAGCGCGCGCATAATCACTGTTTCGACCGCGGCCGGGAACGCCAGGCCCACCTTCGCTTTTCCAAGGGCAATGGGCGGTTGCGTGAGGAGCTGAGAAAACAGCTCGCGCGGCGACTTGCCAACGTAGGGCAGCGCCCCCGTAAGCAGGTAGTACGCGATGGTGGCCAGCGAGTATTGATCGGCGGCCGGGCCCACGAGTTCGCCGGAGAGTGCTTCGGGGGCGACATACATCAGGGTGCCGACGAAGAACCCAGCTCGCGTGAGGCGCTGGTCCGGAGCGGCGTCGGTATCGGCGGCAATGCCGAAGTCGAGCAGCTTGACGTGAGCGGCGACCGGATCGTACATGACGTTTTCCGGCTTGAGGTCACGGTGCACCATCCCTGCATCGTGCGCAGCCTGAACCGCGCCCGAGAGCTGCCGCATGATTTCGGCGACTTCCCTAGCGGGAATCGGGCCGCTCTTTTCGGCGTACTTTTCGAGGATCTCCCCGCCCGCCCACTCAATGGCGAGGAAATAACGCTCGCCGTCGGTCTGCCCGAACTCGATGGTGCGAACAATGTTGGGATGGACCGCGCGCGCGCCAAATTGCGCCTCGCGCAGGAAGCGCGCGACGGCGGTTTTATCGTGCCGCAGCTTGTCGCGCAGCACCTTGAGGGCGACGGTACCGTGCTGTGGGTGCTCTGCGCGAAAAACTGTCGATGTTCCACCTTCCCCGACTTTCGCACGTACCGCATAACCAGCGAGCGTAGTTCCGACCAACGTCTCCATGGACACGCGGCGAACGTAACGCTGATGCAGGCCTGCGTGCAAGCGTATTTTTGAGACCGGAGCCGGGGACGCGCGCTGATACTGGGGAAGGTTTGCCATCATGTGTTTATTCGCTGTGCGCTTGTATATGCTGGACCGTTGTCCCCACTGGCCAGGTTGGCCGCCGCTTTCTTCTGCCTGGCTGGAGTTCCGCGTCTGATGCGCCTGGAATTGAACCGATTGCCTCTCCTCGCTGCCTTGGCCCTCGTGGCGGCGTGTTCGTCCAACACACAGTCGGGCGGACCCGGGGCAGCGCCTCGCCCCAGAAACGCGCCGTATCTGTCGGGGCAGGCTGCCGACTTGAATCAGGTCTATCAGTCCATGGGGCTGATTTCGGCCGGTGGGCAGATGCCGTTTGTGGGCAGCGTGTCGTTCCTGTCATCGCGCTCGACGGATACCACGCTGGTTCTGTTGGCCGCGTCGCTGCCGGCGGCGGTGCTCAATTTTCAGCGCGTCAACGATCAGTACACGTCGACCTACTCCGTGCGCGTTGAATTGCGCAAAGGATTGACCGTGGTGCAATCGTGGGACGCCCGAGAAACCGTACGTGTTCCAACATTCAAGGAAACGCAGCGCACCGACGAGAGCGTGATCTGGCAGCAATATCTGCGCATTCCGCCGGGCGAATACAACATGCTCATCGGGTTCAAGGACGCCAATTCGGTGCGCGGCAGCGCGCAGGAAGTGGGCATCGTTGTACCGAAGATGACGGCGGGGATGATGAGCACTCCCACCCCCGTCTATGAATCGTTCGAGCGTCACCGCCTCGATTCACTGCCACGCATTCTGGCGCGTCCGCGCGCGTCCGTGAGTTTCACGACCGACACCATGATCCCCGTGTACGTCGAGTCAAGCGGGCTGTCCGGTCCGGCCGCAGTCACCGCATCGCTGGTGGCCGAGGGAAATACCGTGGTGTGGCGAGAATCGGCCACGTTTGATCCGAAGGGCGGCACCGTGGCCAGCAAAACGTTCAACATTCCGGTGCGCAACATGGGCATTGGTATCGTGACGCTCAACATGACCCGCGTTGGGTCGGCCGATACGTCAAGCTCAAAATTGTTCGTGACGCTTGGTGAAGATCTCCCCATCGCGTCGTTTGACGAGATGTTGCGATTACTCCGCTACTTCGCGTTAGCCGAGCAGCTGCGTCCGTTGCGTGATGCCGGCGCTGCGCAACGACCGCAAGCGTGGGCGGACTTCCTCAAGACCACCGACCCCATTCCGAATACGGCAGAAAACGAAGCGTTGCGCGACTACTTCAATCGCATTCGCACGGCCAACGCGCGATTTCGTGATGACGCGGTGATTGGATGGACGTCCGATCGCGGCATCGCATACGTCGGATTGGGCGAACCGGATCAGATTTTTCAATCGCAGGGCATGGACATGAACACGGGACGTCAGCGCCAGGAAATTTGGGAATACAACCAGGACATTCGCCTTCGGCTGGTATTCCTCGACAACGGTGGCCTGGGACGATTTCGCCTGCAGTCTTCTGGGATGAGCGCGCTCGAGGCCGCGATTCGGCGACGGTTGTTGGCGCAGCAGCAGGCGGCAAGGTAGGCGGCGGACTCTCCGGCGGATTGCTAAGTTGGTGGAGGCTGTTCTCCCGCCACCAACTTGGATGTTCTCATGAGTGATGCTGCTCCAGAAGTCACACTGCCGCCCGCGCCTCGCCTTTTTCTGATTGACGGCTACGCGCTGATTTATCGGGCGTTTTTTGCACTGCTCGCTCGCCCCCTCACCAACAAGAGCGGCGAGAACACCAGCGCCGCGTGGGGCATTGCCAATTTCCTGAAACGATTGTTGGCCACGCATCAGCCCGAACTCATTGGCTGGGTGCACGACGCGGGCGCGTCCTTTCGCGAAGAGTTGTATCCCGAGTACAAAGCGACGCGCGACAAACTCAGCGACGAGTTGCAGGACGATTTCGATCGCGGATTGCACCGCATCACGCAGTTGCTGGCCGCGTATCGTATGCCCGTGTTGTCGGTGCCAGGATTTGAAGCCGACGATGTGATTGGCACGCTCGCGAAGAAGGGTGTGGAAGCGGGATACAACGTGGTGGTGGTATCGGGAGACAAGGATTTTCAGCAACTCGTGCGTCCCGGCGTGTGGTTGCTGAATCCCGGACGTGGTGGCCCCGCCAGTGTCGAAGAGAGTTGGGTGGGTGTGGAGAATGGCTCAGTGCGATTGGGGGTCGCCCCCGAGTTTGTTATCGACTACCTCGCGTTGGTGGGCGACACGTCCGACAACGTGCCCGGCGTGAAAGGCATTGGTGAAAAAGGCGCGCAGGAATTGATTGGGCAGTATGGCTCGCTTGAAAATATTATCGCGCACGCCGAAGAAATCACCAAGAAACGCACACGCGAAGCGCTGCTGTCGCAGCTGGACAATGCAAAACTTTCAAAGACGCTGGTCACCATCATGTGTGACGTGCCCATCGAGCTTAATGCCGATGCGCTCAAGGTGCAGGCCCCCAATAACGATTTGCTCCGCACGCTGTACGTCGAACTGGAATTCAACACGCTGGCGCGCGGCATCGTCGAAGACGCACCGGTTGCGTCGGTTGCCAAACCTACCGCGCGAGGTTCGGCCCAAGGTGATTTGCTCGCACCGTCAGAACCGAGCGACGCCGCGCATGCAGCTGCCTACGTCGATGCGGATGCCAGCGTGCTGTCTCCGAATACCGTTGCCGCACCAGCCGTTGAATTGAGTGAGTCCGGAGTCATGCGCCTGGTTGGTGTGCGTTACGAAACTGTTGAAACGGTAGAAGCGCTCGCACGCGTGATCGAACGCGCTCGATCAGTGCCACACATTGCGATTGACACCGAAACAATCAGCGAACCGGATGCGCCGCTGCAGGTTGATGCGAATCGCGCCATTCTGGTCGGCATTTCCATCGCGGTGGCGCCAGGCGAAGCGTACTACCTTCCGTTCAAACATCGTCGTGATGATGGTGGCGGGTTACTCACCCTGTTGTCGGGCGAAACCGGCATCGCGGGCAAGCGACTGACGGCGGGTGTACCAGAGCCCGTGAATCTTCGGCCGCTGCAGAGTGCGGAGATGGCACCGCTTCGCGCACTACTCGAAGATGCATCCGTCAAGAAGGTCGCGCAGAACGCCAAGTATGATGCGCTCGTATTGCGTGGTGCGGGCGTCATGCTGAACGGTCTGGATTTCGATACGATGCTCGCGAGTTATGTGCTCGATCCCGGTCGTCGCACGCACGGACTCGACCTGCTCGCGCTCGAAATGCTCGGTCACACCATGACCAGTTACGAGCGTATGTGCGGCAAGGGAAAGTCGCAGTTGCCCTTTGATGTCGTTCCGGTAGATGCCGCGCGTGACTATTCGTGCGAAGATGTCGATATGACGATCCGCTTGCGCGCGTTGCTCGAGCCGCAGTTGGTCGAGCGTGGTGTGGCACAGCTGATGGCAGAAATTGAAGTGCCGCTTGTGCACGTGCTGGCGACAATGGAGTGGGAGGGCATTGCCATCGATCCCGAATATTTCGCGTCACTCAAAACACGGTTCCAAACGGAACGCGAAAAAGTTGAGCAGGCGATTTATCTCGAGGCGGGGTCGAAGTTCAACATCAATTCCAATCCGCAGCTGCGTATCGTGTTGTTCGATCAGCTCAAGCTGCCCATCAAGAAGAAAACGTCGACGGGACCGAGCACCGACGCGAGTGTCTTGCAGGAACTCGCGGACGAAGGGCATGTGTTGCCCGGACTACTCATGGAATACCGCGAGCTGTTCAAGCTGGAGGGCACGTACATCGATGCGTTGCCGCGGCTGGTGAATCCGCGCGACCGACGCTTGCACACGTCGTACGCGCAGACCGTTGCCGCCACCGGGCGTTTGTCCAGCAACGATCCCAATCTGCAGAACATTCCCATTCGTCGTGAGTTGGGACGCGATATTCGTCGTGGATTTGTGCCGCGACCAGGCTGGCGTTTCCTCAGTGCCGACTACTCGCAGATTGAATTGCGTTTGCTCGCGCACATGTCGGACGATCCCGCGTTTGTGCAGGCCTTTCGCGCCGGCGGCGACATTCACAAGCAGACCGCCGCCGTCATTTTTGGCGTCGATCTCGCGGACGTCACGAGCGAAATGCGCGGTCGCGCCAAGACGATCAACTTTGCCACGATTTACGGGCAGGGCGCGCACGCGTTGTCGCGTCAGCTCAAGATTTCCAACGCCGAAGCGAAGGCGTTTATCGAAACGTATTTCGAGCGCTTCGCCGGAGTGCGATCGTTCCTGGAGCGCTGTGTGGTCGTCGCGCGCGAGAAGGGATATGCCGAAACACTGTTCAATCGCCGGCGCTACATCCCGGAACTCAAGGAGCGCAACTTCAACATTCGCGCGTTTGGCGAGCGCGTCGCGGCGAACGCGCCAATTCAGGGTTCGGCGGCGGATCTCATCAAGATCGCGATGATTCGTATCGACAAGGCGCTCGTCAACGAACACTTTGACGCACATATGTTGCTGCAGGTCCACGATGAACTGGTATTCGAATTCCCGGCGGCCGAGGAAGAGCGGTTGACGGCGATGGTGAAGCGGGAAATGGAAGGTGCGGCGCAGTTGTCGGTGCCACTGTTGGTCGAGACTGGCGTGGGTGATAACTGGCTGGATGCGAAGTCCTGACCGGTGCGGGGTGATCGGACGGCCGTTTGGGCGATCACGTTTTTGGCCGGTGCCAACTTTCAACACCGGTCTCGCACTTTGCGGCAAACGTCCGACTACGCAATGGGTGTTGATTGGTCTTCAAATATTTCTGAATGGTCAAGGTGTTGGTATACAACGAGTTACCGGAATTCAATGGTTACGGCATCAGGGTTGCACTGCTGGCTGACAGAATCCCGGCGGTCGGCCGCGGATACAGGTTGTCTGCCCGGAGCGAGCGCCTGTCTGAACTTTTGAGCACCTCATGCCCATCTCTCGAAGCAAAGCCGGTTTTACGCTGATCGAACTCATGATTGTCATCGTGATCATCGGGGTGTTGGCGGCCATCGCTATTCCGAAATTTACCGATTCGAAAAGTCGCGCGTACATCGTGGCGCAACGGAGCGATCTCACGAATCTGGCGTTGCAACAAGAACTCTTCTTTTTCAACAATCGGACCTACTCCGGGACTACAGGTGCCGTTGGCGTGTCTGCGAGTAACGGCGTGACGCTTTCTATCAACGAAGCCAATGGCACGGGTTGGTCAGCCGCCACGTTTCACGCATCGACGGCAGTGCGATGCGCCTTGTTCTACGGGTCGGCCACGCCGGTTGCGCCCGCGGTAACTCAGGGCGTGATCAACTGCGAATAGCAACGGGAGGGGCTGCGCAGACCATCGCGCAAGCCCGCAAAGCGCTCACTCGACGCAGACCCGGGCTGCGGAGGGGGGAGCCATGAACGCCGATTCGATTGCGAGTCGGCGTTTTGGCGTCTGGGACGCTTCCGTGGCGCGCACGGTCAATTTTTGCAGCAGCCAATCGGAGTGAATGCCGATTCGTGACTTCAGCTGTGTAACCCGGCTTGAGGTTCTGGCAGTCACGCATCGGTTGAGGAAACTTGACGCGGGCGTCGCAGCACACGACAAGCGCCTGCCAGATATTCCAGGCCACTTCATCGTTCGGCTGAGCGACCCGGAATAAAGCATCCCCAACCCATTGCCCAGCGTTCGACCCACGCGCAACATCGAAGCATGAGCCGAGAAACCACTGGTGATGCAGGAATGCTGCCGGACATTGCCGGCGATACGAACGCCACGCGCCGCCAACAGCGACTGCGCGCCGCCAACCGCGCGTCCGGCGCTCGCGAGTTTCAGAAACGCCGCGACGGGATGATTCACGCTATGGACGGCGGGCTGTGGTTGCACCGGCACGTGTGGCAGGGCCGTCCCATGGTCCATCTCGTGTCTACCAATCGCGAACGGCTTGCAGAGTACGGAAGGGTGTTGGGTATTCCCGAAGCGCGCATTCAGTTCAAGCCGCTCAAGGATCCACGCACGGACGTTCGTCGCGATGCGTGGCATTGGGATTTGGGTGGGCCAGTGTTGCCGCCAATCGATGTCGAATTGCGGGTGGAGGCGTAACGCGTTCGCATGCGCGCGCGTGATGTCGATGCCATTTCTAACTGCCGGGACGCTGAGCCGCGCCGAGAATGCTGAGAACTGCTGAGAAAAGCGAACTGCATTTCCTGTGCGCGTGCGGGCCCCTCTGTGAAATGCGATCGATGCTTTACTTTTCTCAGAAGCGGTTCTCAGCGTTGCTCCGCCTTACTCGGCACTGCTCAACGTCCCGGTTTTTTTGCAGTTCTCAGCAGTTCTCAGCATTCTCGGCGCTTCTCGGCGTCCCGGCAGTCAAGAACTCCGACGTAGAACCGGCGTTCGTGCACTCGACACGGCGCCTATTGCTGCATCGCCTCAATCGCACCGGCCCGCTGCCGTAACCAATCCGCCTCGGCCAACAACTCGTCGCGTAGTGCAGGCTGCTCGCGAAAGCGCAGATACGTGCGCATGCGCTGCGATCGGCGCTCCACACGATCGCCGTAGCGCAAATCGCTGCTCGCTGATGGTATGAGTGTGGCCAGAAACACGATGGCCCATTTCGCGCCCACCAACCACCACACCAGCGCTGTTTGCACGGCGTAGGATGCGAGCACGAGTCCGAGCCCGATCACAATCGTATTCATCGCCGGTTCATCACGATTGCGCGAATTGCGCACCGCCAACCAGCGCGCAATACGCAGCGGAATGAAGTGTGTCACACGTCCCCACCACGCGATGGGCGTGAGCACTGCCGCCAACACTGTTTCGCGCACGGCAAATCGTGCACCTGGTGTTGCGCCAACGTCAATCAGAAGGTCTGCAACTGCAATGTGTTCGGCACGCAGCCGTGTTCTGAAAATTTCCAGGCGCAATTCAAACTCCGCCACTGCTTGGCGAAATTCCGCTGGCGCATCACCCGCCAGTCGCAAACGCACCCGCTCGGCCCGACGTGAAATCGCGAGCACAGAACTCAACGGCGGCCCACCAGAACCCAGCGTTGTTACCGGTTCCAGCAACGCTGCCATAGTTTCGCTAATGACTTCGATGCGCGCGGCATCTTCGGGAGTTTCGAAATTGAGTGTAACGGCAGTCAGGCGCTCACTAATCAACGCCGTGAGTGTTTCAACTGATTGTGTACGGTTTGCAAACGCATCCACGTCAATCGGTTCGCCAATTTGCACCAGCACGCGCGATCGCGGTTCTTCCTTGCGCTCAAACAGCAGTCCCACCGGGATGATCTGAATACCTCGCACACTCATCGACTCACGTGCCAGCAGCGCCATACGCGCGAGTCCAGTTCTGAGCGGTGCGAGATGTGGCGCATCGTGACTGATGCCTTCCGGGAACACCACAATGGCCTTTCCCTCGGCCATCGCCGTACTGACGGCGCGAAATGAATTGGCGTTGCGCGTGGGATCGAGAGTCGGCGCCGAATTCGCCGCCTCTTTTGCCATGTCGGCGGCCCGCTTGAGCGGTACCACTCCAACCGCGTATAAAAACGCCGACAATACG
>Ga0335397_10008879_pt1 | contig 12630 bp, 10 predicted proteins | sample MAT04_FD_205740 | JGI IMG/M metagenome (GOLD analysis project Ga0335397, IMG submission 205740) | Freshwater microbial communities from Lake Fryxell liftoff mats and glacier meltwater in Antarctica - MAT-04 (spades assembly) (version 2) ...
CGCTCGTCGTGCCCGCCGCTTGCGCCATCCGCGTCGGCGGGCAGACCCGGGCGTGGCAGCTCGGCACCGCGCTCGCGTTCGACGACACCATCGAGCACGAGGCGTGGAACCGCAGCGCCGAGCCGCGCGCGGTGTTGATCGTCGACGCGTGGAACCCGGGCCTCAATGACGGCGAGCGCACCCTGCTGCGCGATCTGACGCGCGGCATGGATGCCCATGCCGGCCCGCGCTAGACCAAGCGATGGCTGAGCCGCGCCCGCTGTTCAACCCGGCGTTGCCGCTGGCCCAACTGGCGGCGCGGAATGGCGCGCCATGACCCCCGCCGCCCGCACGCCGATCGGCAGAATCGCAACCGTCGGGCGGTCGACCGGCCCGCATCTAGACTGGGGCATGACCTGGGGCGACGTGAAGATCGGTCCGGCGTTGCTGACCCCCGCGATGCCTGATCCGGAGAAGAAGTGATGACGTTGAAACTGGATGGAGAAACCGAGCGTCTGCTCGTCGAGGCCAGCCGCCTTTTCCGGACCGGCCTCACCAGCGAGGCAATTGTCGCTTATGAACGTTTGTTCCTGAGCGAAAGCCGCCTGCCGGATAGCTGGTTCAATCTCGCCGTTCTTTACCGCCGCGCCAACCGGACGAAAGATGCACTCGCGGCCTATCAAAGCGCGCTCGACCGCGGCGTCAGTGCGGCCGAAGAGGTTCACCTCAATCGCGGCGCCATTCTGGCCGACAACGGCGATACTGCTGCGGCGTTCGTAGAGCTTGAGGCGGCGCTGACATTAAACCCCAGTTATGTGCCCGCGTGGATCAACCTCGGCAACCTGAAAGAGGATTTAGGTGAGTTCGAGGCTGCCCGCGCCGCCTATGAGCGTGCCGTCGCACTTGTTCCCGATAACCCGATGGCGCTGGCGCGTCTCGTTGGGCTTTCGAAACTTGACGATCCCGCCGATCCTTTGCTGCAGCGGCTGTTTGAAGCATCGACCCGGCCCGGCACGCCCCCGCTCGCCCGTGCCGACGCGGGCTATGCGCTTGGCGCAGCGCTGGACCGCATCGGCGCCTATGATGCCGCGTGGGAAGCCTATGTCGCAGCGAACCGTGCGACGCGTGCCGTGGCCGCGCTAACCAGCCGACCGGCCTACGACCGCGCCGCCGTGACCGCGCTCGTCGACCGGCTGATCGCGACGTTCCCTGCCCAGATTGAACCGCTCGTCGCCGAAGGCGATGCGCCGTTGTTCATCTGCGGCATGCTGCGTTCGGGTTCGACCCTGGCGGAAGAGATTTTGGCACAGCACAGCACGCTGGCCGGCGGCGGCGAGCTTGAGGTGCTGCCCGCCCTTGTTCTTGAACGGTTGCAGCCCTACCCCGCGGCCGCGACGACCGCGCGGCTCGCTGAGCTTCGCGACGCTTATCGTGCCGCAACTGCAGCGCGCACGCCGGCCGGCAAGCAGCTCATCGACAAGCAGCCCGACAATGTCTTCAACATTGGCCTAATCAAGGCGCTGTTTCCAAACGCGCGAATCGTCCACACCCGCCGTGACCGGCTCGACAACTGTCTGTCAGTCTATTTCCTGCACGCCGCGGCGGACCTCAGCTACGCAACAGCCGTTGACGATATCGCACATCAATATGCTGAGCAGCGGCGCTTGATGGCACACTGGCACGCCGTCTATCCGGGCGACATCTTCGAGCTCGACTATGACCAGCTGGTCGCCGACCCGCAGGCCACGGTCGCACCGCTGCTGGATTTCCTCGATCTCGCCTACGAGGACGGCATGATCGAGCGGCGCCGCACTGTGCGCGCGGTGCGGACCGCCAGCCACTGGCAGATCCGCCAGCCGCTGTACCAGAGCTCGTCGGGCCGCTGGCGCAACTACCGCCAGTTCCTGACCGGTCCCGAGAGGTTCGCGCTGTGAGCCCCGCCGATGTGCTGGCCCGCGCCCGGAGCGGCGACATCCCGGGCGCGATCGCCGCCGGTGAGGCTCTGCTGACCGGGGGGCTGCGCGATCCCGGTCTGTCGATGTTCGTCGGCATGTTGTGCGGTCGCAACGGCGACCTGTCGCGCGGCATCCCGCATCTGCGTCGCGCCGTCGAACTTGCCCCGCGCGAAATTGCCGCCAAGGTCGAGCTGGCCCGCGCCCTGATGGCCACTGGTGCCCACGCCGAGTCGGAAAGCGTCGCTGCGCCGCTCGCCAGCCTCGCCACGCCAGCAGGGCGGGAAATGCAGCGCATCCTCGGCCATGCCCGCTTTCGCGGCGGCGCGGCACCCGACGCGGCGCAGCTGTTCGAGGCACTGGTCGCCGCCGACTCTGCTGACTTCGAAAGCTGGGGCGGCCTCGGCGCGGCGCGGTTGGCGGCGGACGACATAGCGGGCGCGGTGACAGCGCTTGAACAGGCGACGGCGCTGCGACCGCCCGCAACGGAGGCTTGGGTTAACCTCGCCCGTGCCCATGCCGCCGCGGGCGATTTCGAAGCCGCCGCCGCCGCCGCGGCCCAAGCCACCGCCCGCGCTCCCGCGGACGCGGCCGCGCAGCTCGAGCTCGGCCGTGCACTTGCCGGTACCGGCGATCACGATGAGGCGTTGGCGGCACTTGAGGCGGCCGCCGTCGGCGTTGGCGACAACGCGGAATTGCTCGTCGAGATCGGCGACATCGAATTCACCTGCAAGGCACCCGAACGTGCCGAGACCCGCTTCCGGTCGGCGCTCGCGTTGGCCCCCGGCCTGCTCGGTGCGCGCCTCGGGCTTGGCCGGGCGCTAGAACGCCTGAACCGGACGGCGGAGCTGCGCGACCTGCTCGCCGAGCTCGCCGCGGACGGGGTCGACGGTGATGCCACGGCGCTGCTGCACGCGGTCGTCTTGCGCAACGAGGGCAGCCTAGAGGCGGCGTTGGCGACCGCCCGGGCAGCGCCGAGCATCATCGATCCGGTCGGCCGCGCCCAGCTCATCGGCGATATCGCCGACCGGCTCGGCCGTCCGGACGAGGCCTTTGCCGCGTTTACCGAGGCCAATGACCGGCTTTCCGCCGATCAGGCCGGCTCGCTCACGGCAGCAGCCGCCTATCTCGAAAGCTTCGAGCGCATTCGCGACCTGCTCACCCCCGCCTGGCATGCCGGCTGGTCGCCGCCAGCACCGCCGGGACCGCGCCGTGCCCCGCTATTCATCTTCGGCTTTCCAAGGTCCGGCACGACGCTGATCGACACGATGCTCAGCGGCCATCCGGACGCGGTCGTGCTCGAGGAGACCGTGGCGATCGACCGCGTCGCCGAGGCGCTGGGACCGGTCAACAGGCTGGCGTTGCTCGGGGCGGATGAGATCGTGGCGCTCCGCGCGCGCTATTTCGCCGAGGTCGACCGGCTCGCCCCCGACGCAGCCGACCGGCTGATTGTCGACAAGCATCCGCTGGCGCTGGGCAACGCGCCGCTGCTTCACCGGCTATTCCCGGACGCCCGCTTCGTCTTCGTCGAGCGTCATCCCTGTGATGTCGTGCTAAGCTGCTTCATCACCAGCTCGCGGATGAGCGCCAACGTCGCTAGTTTCTTCAGCTTTACCGGCACGGCGCGCCTCTACGACCGCGTGCTCGCCTTCTGGACCCGCGCCGTCGAGGTTCTGCCGCTCGCCGTCCATACAATGCGCTACGAGACGCTGATCGGCGATCCGGAGGCCGAGCTGCGCCAGCTCGCGGCCTTTGCGGGCCTGGCCTGGGATGCGCGCTTGCTGGCGAACCAGGACAATGCCTCGGCGCGGCGCTACATCGGCTCCCCGAGCTATGCCCAGGTGGCAGAGCCGATCTACACCCGCGCGCGTGGTCGCTGGCTTCGCTACCGTGAGCACATGGCTGCGGTGTTGCCAATCCTCGCGCCGTGGGCGGAGCGGCTAAAGTACGAGATTTAGCCGGGGGCGCCGTCCCTTTGACGACAGGCGGCGGCGCTACTGTCCGTTGTTAGGTTTAAACGCCTGGATGCGATCCACCGTGGCGCGTTGCTCGCGCTCGTACTGATCCCACTGCACCGCCGTCATGCAAGTCTTCTTGGTTTGCAGGCGGCTGCCGATGACTTCTTGTGAACGGCAGACAACCTTATTCGGGGCGGTCGACTTGTCGACCGCGTTCGAGGGCCGCGCAACAGCCAGCGTCGCGGCAGCGGCTAGGACAACAGCGAGCAGCAGCTTGCGCATTCTAACCCCGAGGTTTCAAGTTAGCGTACGGGATCGCTTGCATCCGACCCCACACCGCATTGTTTTGCCTCCTCGTTCAGCCGATGTCAAAGGCCAACGTCAATCGCTCGCCGGCCGGGAACGGTCGGGTGCCGTGCCAGCTTGTCGAGGGGAATAGAATGAGGCGGCCGGGGTGTGCGGCGATGCAGCGCTGCGGCTCGAGATCGAGCCCGAGCGACGCCTGCGGCGCGCCGATGGTAAGCGCGCCGGCATCACCGTCGAGGCCCGGCGGCACCGCGATGTAGAAGGCCGAGCTGAGCCAGCCGTCACCGTGGACATGCGGCTCGTGGAAGCCGCCGCCTGCCAGCCGCACCGACCAAGAGCCGGTGAAGCGAGGCCGGGCCGGGCGCTCGGCAGCGAACGGGCGGGCGGGCGTGGCGGGCATTGCGGCGATGTAGGCGGCAACTTCGGCCTCGACACGTTCGCGCAAGGCGCGGATGGCTGGATCGACCCGAGACAACAGCGGGCCGTCGGTCTGTGTGCCGCCGCGCACGGACTGGTCGAGCGGCTGAGCGGGCTGGACATGGAGCGCGCGCAAGGCCTCGGCAAGAGGTGGCAGGAGCGGCCAGTCGGTGCCGAAGTCGACAATCCGGATATCCGCGACGCCGTCGACGCTGGCAGCGCGCTGGTCACCGAGCAGGCGCCAGGCGAGCGCCAGATAGGGCCGTGCGAGGGGGCGCATTGCGGCCGCCAGGCGGGCATCGAAGAGCTCGACCTCGTCCGCGCGATGGCGGCGCAGCAGGTGCCGCAACCAGTGTATGGCGAGGCCGGGCGTAGCGGTGGGATCTAGGCTGGCAAAGGCATGGTCGGCGGCGTCGAGGTCGCCGTGTTCGGTGCCGATGATCGCAGCCGTGACCTGCATCGCGCTGGTGCCGGCGGTGGCGGTCGCCGCCGCCAGCGCGGCCCGGGCGGCGTCGCTGTCGCCAGCGCGGCCAAGCGCCATGATCTGGATGTCACGGAGGCGCGGATCGCGTGGTGCCATGTCGATTGCGGCGGAAATCTCGTCGAGCCAGGCGGTTCGGTCGCCGGCGGCGTAACGCAGTTGGAGCAGTGCGCTGTGGCCGGGTAGCCAGCCTGGATGCTGGCGCAACATGGCGCACAGCAGAACATCGGCGGCGTCGCGTTGCCCTTCATTAAGGAGAGCGGCGGCATGGCCGAGGATGACGTCGCCGTCGGCAGGGGCGAGCCGCCGTGCCGCCTCGAACCAATAGAGCGCCGGCAGTCCCGCCTCCATGGCCGCCGTGGCCCGGGCATGATACAGCCTTGCACTGGCTTTAGACACCGCCAGTCCCCGGTCGAAGGCCGCTATCGCCGCCGCCAGATCCCCAATCGCGCGGTACATCAGCCCGGTAACATGCGGCAGCGCCGCGTCGTGCGGGTTCGCCGCCTCCGCCGCCGCCAGCACCGGCAACGCCTCCGCCTCCCGCCGCGCGGTGATCGCTTTCAGTCCCAGCCGCAGCGCGGCCTCGCTATAGCCCGGCTGCAACTTCGTAACCCCGAGAAGATCGTCGAAACTGTCCGCCGTCACAGGGTCGCGCCGTACTCTGCCTCGTCCGCTTCCATCATGCGGGCGACCGCCGCCCGCGCTGCCGCGTTGAGCCCGGGGTGCCAGATGTCGAAGATCAATACGAACCGCGGCTGGTCGCTGTCGTTTGCCGCTTCGTGCTCGATCGTGTCGTCGAACACGAAGGCCTCGCCCGGTCGCCATTCGCGGCGCTCGGCCCCGACCCGGAACCAGCAACCGTCGGGTACGACCAGCGGCAGATGGCAGACCAGCCTGGTATTGGCGATGCCCGTGTGCGGAGGGATTCTGGTGTGCGGTTTCAGCAACGAAAACATCGCGTTCGGTGAACGGTTCAAGATACGCGGCTGATCGATGCTGGCAAGCAGCGCCATCGTCACTGGGCAGCGCTGCGTGTTCGCCGCGATGTCGCGTCCGCCATGGAGCAGGTGGAAAGCGGTCCAGTCGAGCGAATGATTGAGTGCCGCCCATTGCCGGACGGGCGTACCGGCCGCGTACTGGATATAGGGTTCTGACCTTGCCGTGCCGGCGCGGAGCAGTCCCTCCAGCTCGGCGACGATCGCGGGTGTGGCGGCTTCGAATGCGCCGAGCCAGGGAAAATCTTCGCGCGGATGAAACTCGCGTTCGACGAGCCCCGGGTAGTGATAATGGCTCGGATCGGAATGGAACACCTGCGTGCGGCGTACGGTGTTCGAGGTGAACCGATCCAGGTCGCGGCGTTCGCGCACCGACAGCGCTGGGTCGGCCGCGGCAGCCCGCGTCCAGGTTTCCGCGACCGCGGCACGGTAGCGCTCGCCGACGACACGGCCATGTTCGATCGCGGCCAGCAAGCCGGGCGGGATCGGATCGTCGCTCGAGAGCTGCGCCAAGGCGCGCAAATAGGCTCGTCCGGCCTCGGCAGGCTTGCCGGCCGTCTCAAGCAGCCGGGCATGGCTGAGCAGAGCCATGAAATGCAGAGGGTCGACGGCCAGCGCACCGCCGATGGCAGCCGCGGCACCGTCGAAGTCGCCGGCTCCCCGACGAATCGCGGCAAGCTTCAGCCAGTTGTCGATACGGGCCGGGTCGAAAGCGACGATCTGCTCCAGCAGCACGCGCGCCCGGCCGAGATCGCCACGTCCGGCAGCGCGATCGGCCTCTGCTTCCAGCGGGCCCAGTTCGGTGGCGTCGGGGTCGCTGATCATCGGCGTTGTGGTGTCCCCCAAAAAGAAACGGCGGACCTTGCGGCCCGCCGTTGCTCAGTTGCTTTGCCGCGCTCTTAGAAATCGAGCGTCGCACCGACGTAGATGTAGCGACCCAGAGCGTCGTACACCTGCGGGAACGTGTTGCCGTTCCCGACCACCCCCAACGCCAGACCGTTAAGCGGCGGTTGCCTGTCGAGAATGTTGTTCGAACCGATGCGGAACGTCACGATGTCGGCAACCGGCACCGTGAAGGCCAGGTCGATATAGCTCTGCGATTTGATCACCGCATTGCCCTGACGGGTAGGGCCGGCGAGCACAGGGTTGCTGCTAAACGTTTCGGCCCGTACCTTCGAGAAGTACCTCCAGCCGACCGCAACGCTCGGACCCGACGGCAGCGTGAAGGACACACGCGCCTTGTGACGCCACTCGGGGCTCGGCTGGCCGCACTGCGGGCCGTAGAAGCCCTTACAGTCGTAACCATTCTGGACAAGCTTATCGAGGTAAGTCCCGTTGATCGAGAAGCCGACCGTACCTGCGTTGCCGAGGGGGCGCGTGTACGACACGTTGACGTCGACGCCGCTAGTCTTCAGCTCGCCGGCGTTCAGGTTGGTGTCGACGATGAAGCCGTCACTGGTACGAAACAGGTTACCGCCGGCATTACGATTGATGAGACCGCAGAGAGCGGGATCGCCCGACGCAAGGCAGTTCGTGATGATCGTGTCGGCGCCGATGACGCCGATGCGATCCTTCAGCTTGATGTTGAAGTAGTCGACCGTCGCCTGGAAGCCCGGCAGGAACGTCGGCGTCAGCACGACGCCGCCGGTGAACGAGTCCGCCTTCTCCGGGTTCAGATTGGGGTTACCGCCCTGAAGCCCGTTGTACTGGTTGGCGGGGTTTGCGGCGACGAAGCCGAACTGCGCCGGGGTAACCCCGGTAAGGGCGCACTGAGCGAATGTGTTGCCGTTGACCAGGCCGCCGACGGCCGGACCCGCGCACGGGTCGGTCGTTCCATCAAGCGAAACCGACTGGGCCGCGAACAGCTCGACAAGGTTCGGGGCACGAACCGAACGGTTATAGCTGCCGCGGAACTTGATGTCACGGACCGGGGCCCAGGTGCCCTCGAACTTGTAGGTGTCGGTCTTGAACGAGTTGCTGACGCCGTTGCCGCTCACCTTGTACTTCGAATACCGGTAGCCGGCACCGAAGGAGAGGTCGTAGAAGAACGGCTTGTCCTGGACAAGCGGCAGCGAGGCCTCGATAAAGCCTTCCTTGACGTCGAAGCTACCCGAGGTCGGGGTGGTCGGGCCGCCCTGGCCCGCGCCATCGCCACTGAGGAAGTTCGAGTCAACCTCGAAGTTCAGTGTCTCCTTGCGGTATTCGCCGCCGACGTTCAGCGCGAAACCGCTGGATGCGAAGGGACTGGTCAGCCCATACTCGCCGCCCTGGAACGTCACCGACGCGTTGGCGACCTGTTCGGTGGTCTGACCGCGCGAGAACAGCGGCAGCTGCAGGTAGTTCAGCGCCGCCGCGGACACGTTGCCGGTGGTGAAGATGTCCCAGGGAATGCACGCCGGGTCGGTGCGGTCGACGACCGAGCGGCAGGTCGGTACGCCGCCGACGTCGACGACGTCCAGCGACTTCCTCACGCGCGAGACCGAGAAGTCGTTGCGGTAGGTCTGGGCGAAGTTGACCCGGCTGTACTGGTAGAAGGCGTCGTAGCTGAAGCCCTTGGCAAAGTCGCCCTTAGCACCGATGACGCCGCGATAGGTCGTGTGCTGAAGATCGTCACGACGACCGCCACCCTCGACGTTGCGGCGGCCAATGTAGACGTTGGCTTGGGTCACGCCCTGGGGATCGACGAAGGTGTTGCTCGGGTCGCAAGCGATACTGAACTGCTGAGCCGAGAGCAGCGGGTTGTCGCAGTTGAGAGTCGTGGTGTTGAAGAAGTTCCCCGAGGGAGCGATCTGGGCGACCGTGCGGTCGTCCATGAACATGAACTCCATGTACGGCTTGAAGGCGTCGTCCACGTCGTAGTGCGCGAAGAAGCCCGCCGTGTAGCGCTCGTCAGGGCGCTGGTAATAGTTGGTCGGCGCAAAGTTGAAGAGCACCCGGCCAGGCGCGAACTGATCGCCCTGCACGTTGTAGTACTCGCCCTGAATGTAGAACGAACCCGGAGCCGAAGTGCCCGAACCGCCGCAATTGTAAAGGCGTCCGAGAGCGGTGACATTGGCATCGGTATTGGAGGTCAGCGAGCACGACGAGTAGTCGCGCCGGTTCTGGGTGATAGCATCGATCTTGCGGTAGCCCGCGTAGGCCGTGACGTGGCCGCGGCCATCGTCGAAGCCGGCGCCGAAAACGGCGGTCGCATCGATCGTGCCGCCGTCGGTCACGTTGCCGGTCGGGAAGCCGAAGCCGCGCGCATTCAGGGCGCCGGTCACGTCCTTACCGGCCCGGTTGTTGTGGTTGTACAGGCTGTACTGGCCGTCGAGCTTGAAGCCTTCGAACTCGGTGTCCATGACGAAGTTGACGACGCCCGAGACGGCGTCGGCACCGTACACAGACGAAGCACCACCGGTCAGCACGTCGACGCGCTTCAGGAGCGCGGCGGGAATGATGTTGATGTCGGCGAACGGCGAACGCGGGTCACCGGGGACCAACCGGCGACCGTTAACCAGGACCAGCGTGCGCTGCGGACCGAGATTGCGAAGATCGAGGGTCGCGGTACCGGTCGCACCATTCGAGATGCTGCCGCCCTGGCCGGCGAAGACCTGCGGCAGCGCGTTCAGCAGATCCTCGACGCGGGTCGTGCCGAACTGCTTGACGTCGGCCTGGCCGATGACGGTGACGGGGCTGGCCGAGGCGAGTTCCGGACGCGCGATACGCGAGCCGGTAACGACGATGGTGTCGTCCGAGCTTGCTTCGGCGGCGGTAGCGCTGGCGACGCCCGGGGCCTTTCCGGTGGGCGTGCTCTGCGCGAACGCCGGAGCCGACAGCGCGGCGGCACCCGCAACGATCGTCGATGCCAGCAGCCGCTGCTTCACTTTGAACTTTATCATTTCTGTGTCCCCTTCTCGATCTGGGTAGCCGCGCTTTAGTTTTGGTTTGCGGCCGGTGCGCCTTGCTACAGTCCCACGAACGCCCCTAGCAATGTCGCTGCCGGCGCGAACGCCAGAATCGCGTCCGATGTTACTTTACAGCCACACTTTGCCGGCGCAGTTGTGCCGGTCAAAGTGCTGGTCTAAGCCGTCCCCGTCGCTCGGGGAGAACTGCCAATGCTGCCGCGCATCGTGTACGTCGTGGCCGGTGCAACTCTTGCGTGCGCGCCAGTTGTGGCGCGCGACGCCCCCGTCAGGCCGCCGGCAATCCAGGCTGTCTTCGACTGCCGCGGCATCACCGATGACAAGGAGCGTCTGGCGTGTTTCGATACCGGCATTGCGAAGCTGGATGCGGCCCAGGCGAGCGGCGACATCGCGATGGTCGACCGCGAGCAGGTCCGGGAAACCCGGCGCAAGCTGTTCGGCTTCACGTTGCCGAGCCTCGCCATCTTCGGCAGCGCCGACGCCAAGGGGCGGCCCGGGAGGGATCGCGATGACTTCGACGAGATCACGTCGACAATCAGCGCCGCCCGGCCCAACTCGGAGGGTATGTGGATCATCACGCTGGAGGACGGGGCGCGCTGGGAACAGACAGGTTCTGTCGTGTTCGGTCGGCTACCCAAGCCCGGTGCCACCGTCGTCATCAAGCGGGCGGCACTTGGCAGCTTCAAGATGAGCATCGGTAGCAGTCCCGCGGTCAAGGCCCGGCGGATCGGCTGAACGCCGCCATTACGGCGCGGGCGCGGGCGTCGACAGGCTCGAGGATCGGCCAAAGCGCATCGATTGTCGCGCTGTCGCGCTGCCATTTGCCCGCGGCGGGGTGGCTGACCACGGTCGGGGAGAGCGGCAGTTGCGCGGGCAGGCTCCGGTCCCAGCCCAGCCCCACGGCGGCCGCCACGCGCTCGATGGTATCCTGCGGGTCGGCGAGAAACGCCGCATATTCGACCAACGCAGCCGGCGGATTGTTCTCGAACTCATCGAGCAGCGCGGTCGTGACGCCGACCCACTGGCGCGCCGCGATTTCAGAAAGCGGCAGCCGGTTGAGTTCAATCCAGCCCGGCACCAGCAGCAGCGACCAGGGCAAGTTGGTCCAGCCCGGCAGGCGCGGATAGGTCCGGAAGTTGCCTGAACGCCATGCCTCGATCATGCTTGCGACGGTTTCGCGGGGGTCGCGGTAAAGCAGCACGAAAAGCGCGTCGGGATAGGCCGCGCGAACGAACGGCACGCGTAGGCTGTTCTTGGGTGTCTTCTCGAGTAGGCGCGCCGGCCCGCGTGGCGGCCTGCCGTGGCGGTCGCGCAGCGCGCCGCGAAAACGCCTCGTCAGTTCGGCAATCACTGCCGGCGTCGCGTCGGTCGCTGCCAGCCTGTTGCTGTGCCAGCCGCGCTCGGCCGGGTGGAGGCCGGGGATTGTTTCGATCAGGCCGTGGCTTTCGCCACCGATGCTGAACGCGTCGGGTGCCTGCGCAAGCGTCTGGAACAGCAGCGACGAGCCCGAGCGCGGCGCGCTGACGATGAAAACCGGCCGGTCGATGGTCGCCTCAGCCACCATCGACACGCGTCAGCGCGGTGTTGAGCACGAAGACCAATTCCGCAACTTGCCGGTAGAGCGGCAACTGATTGCGCAGCCGCAGCCGCTGGCCTTCGAGGCGGGGCAAGTCCGCCTCCAGGCCTGCGATCAGGGTCCGGTAGGCGGCGGCCGGCGACTGGCCGAATTGCGCCCAGGCCCCGGCCCAGGCAGCGGCGAAGCGGTCGAGGCGCTGCAGTACCGGGCCGAGCCGCTCGCCGGGCTCGGCACGCTCGGCGATGAAGGCGAGGTGGTACTGCAACTCCCATGGCGACATGACCGCGCCGCCGTCGGTCCATTCGAACACCAGCGGGGCGCCGCTGTCCGGAGCCGGCGAGGATGGTGCGACGGCTCCGGCGCGCGCCGCGGCGATTAGCTCATGCAGCCCCTCGCCGCCGACGGTGTCGAGGACGAGATGGACCCGCGACACCGGCCCGCCGTTGCGAACATGGTGATTGGCGAAGGTGTCAAAGGCCCAGCATTCACCCGCCGCCATGTGGACCGTCTGTTCGCTGACGGTGAACAGCACCTCGGGCGTCGTCGTGATTGGCACGTGCAGGCGAATATGGGTGCGCCAATAGAAGTTCGTGTCGATATGGACCGGCACCACGGCACCCGGTGCCAGCCGCATCAGCCGGCTGCGGCCCCAGGTCGCGCCAATCGCCGCCATCGCGCGGCGCACGCCGGGCAGGGCGGCGAGCTGTCCGGTCGGTGCCATCGGCGTTGCGGTGTCGTCGGTTGCGGCTCCGTTGGTGGTGACCAGCCGGACCGCGGCATTGCCGGGATGGCGGTTCGGGTGCGCAACCCAGGCGCGTTCCGGAAGCGCCGCTACCTCAGCTGCAAGCTCGCCGGCGTCGAAGGTGATCGGCAGGCGCAGCAGGGGTTCGTCGAGGCGCATGCCCGGCGTGTATCGCCGGGCCGCTTCGCTGTCACGCCGGCGTTAACTGCAGCCTGCCGTCGCCTTCGTCGACGCGGACGGTCGTGCCGTCGGGCACCTTGCCGCCCAGGATCAGGTCGGCAAGCGGATCCTGCACGAACTTCTGCACCGCACGCTTCAG
>Ga0335397_10008884_pt1 | contig 12628 bp, 10 predicted proteins | sample MAT04_FD_205740 | JGI IMG/M metagenome (GOLD analysis project Ga0335397, IMG submission 205740) | Freshwater microbial communities from Lake Fryxell liftoff mats and glacier meltwater in Antarctica - MAT-04 (spades assembly) (version 2) ...
CACTTCCCTACATTTGACCGTTCCTGAGCCTGCCGGTACCCGTTACCTGGCCTTCCCGGTCCACCCAACTTTATTGTAGACAAGCTCCCGATGAGCACCGCCGCACCATTCGATTACAATACCAGCCGTCCGCACCTGATCATCCCGGAATATGGGCGCCACGTGCAGCGCATGGTGGAACATGTGATGGAGATCGAGGACCGTGACCAACGGACACGCACCGCGAAGGCCATCATCCAAGTGATCGCTCGCCTGAACCCGCAGTTGCGCATCAGCGACAATTTCGAACGCACGTTGTGGGACCACCTCTACATCATGAGCGAATTCAAGCTGGATGTGGATGGCCCGTTCCCGAAGCCGACTCCGGAAGAACTGGAGAGCAAGCCGACCCGCGTTCCCTACCCGCAAGCGCAGATCAAGTATGGCCACTACGGCAAGATGGTGCAGCGCATGATCGACCAGTGCGCGGCCATGGAGCAGAGCGAAACGCGCGATGCCTATACCACGGTGATCGCCAACCACATGAAGAAGCAGTTCCTTGCGTGGAACCGCGATACCGTGCCGGACCCCGTTATCCTGAAGGACCTCGGCGAGTTGAGCAAGGGCAAGTTGAAGGTGAAGGAGGACGTGCAGCTGGCCCATACCGCCGATCTGCTGCGCACCCAACAAGTCGGCCCACGCAATGAAGTGGATACCCGCAAACGCTACAACAACAGTGGCGGAGGAGGCGGTGGCGGCAACAAGAAGCGGAACCGCAACCGGAAGAAGAACCGTTACTGAACGCAAGGAGCAGGGGCAGGGACAGGGGCAAATACGTGCCCTGCCCTGCCCCTGCTTTTCCTCCTGACACTTCTCGGTGGTGACAACCACCTGTTGAAACCGAGCCGACCCGAGCCTGCATCCCCGCGTGTGCGAGCCTTTGCTTCGCACCATGGGAAGTTTCAAGATCGTCGGTGGCCGCAGGCTGAAAGGTGAAGTGGTGCCACAGGGTGCCAAGAACGAGGCGTTGCAGATCCTTTGCGCAGTGCTGCTTACGAGCGAACCGGTCACGGTACACAACATCCCCGACATCGTGGATGTGAACAAACTGATCGAGCTTTTGCGCCAGATGGGCGTGAAGGTGGAGAAGCTGGATACCGGCAGTTATCGGTTCACGGCCAAAGAAGTGGATCTCGAGTTCTTCCTGGACCCGAGGTACAAGGCACTCGGTGGCAGCCTTCGCGGAAGCGTGATGGTGGCGGGTCCTGCACTGGCCCGTTTCGGTCGCGGCTACATCCCCTCACCCGGTGGCGACAAGATCGGACGCCGCCGCATGGATACCCACTTCACGGGCTTCGAGAAGTTGGGGGCCGAGATCCGGTACGATGCGAAGGATGGTTTCTACCGGGCCGAAGCCAAGCAGTTGAAGGGCTGCTACATGCTGTTGGATGAATCCAGCGTAACGGGCACCGCGAACATCGTGATGGCCGCGTCGCTCGCCGAGGGACGCACCACCATCTTCAACGCGGCCTGCGAACCCTATCTGCAGCAGCTCTGCAACATGCTGGTGCGCATGGGTGCCAAGATCAGCGGCATCGGCAGCAATCTCCTGCACATCGATGGTGTGAAGGAACTCGGTGGCACGGAACACCGGATGTTGCCGGACATGATCGAGATCGGTTCGTTCATCGGCTTGGCCGCCATGACACGCAGCGAGATCACCATCAAGGATACCGGCTACGACCATTTGGGGGTGATCCCCGATGTCTTCCGCAAACTCGGCATCGCCGTAGTGCGCAACGGGGATGATATCGTGATCCCGGGGCAGGAGCATTACACCATCACCAAGTTCATCGATGGCAGCAACATGACCGTGGCCGACGCCCCCTGGCCGGGCTTCACGCCGGACCTGTTGAGCATCATTCTCGTTACCGCGATCCAGGCCAAAGGCAGCCTGCTCGTCCACCAAAAGATGTTCGAGAGCCGCTTGTTCTTCGTGGACAAACTGATCGAGATGGGTGCCCAGATCACGTTGTGCGATCCGCACCGCGCACTGGTGATCGGTAACGATTTCCAAAGCCCCCTGCGTGCCATCCGCATGACCAGCCCCGATATCCGTGCCGGTGTCTCTTTGCTCATCGCCGCCTTGGGTGCCGATGGCACGAGCACGATCGACAACATCGAACAGATCGATCGCGGCTACCAGAACATCGACGCGCGCTTGACCGCACTGGGCGCGCAGATCGAACGAGTGGGCTAAGCTCACGAGGCAACGGCAGGTGGCCGGGGTAGCGGCAGGTGCAGGAGCGGGAACAGGAGCAGGTGCAGGCTGGCCTTCCTGCCATCTGCCCCTGCTCCTGCCCTCTTATTTCTAGCAGTCCCATCCCGGCACGTTATTGGCTAAGTGCAACGCATCACTAACCTTCTACTTTTGCCCCATGGAATTCCGCACCATCATGTCCAAGACACGCATCGCCATCACCGCAGCCGTTGCCCTTCTCGCCATTTACGGTTTCACCTCCCGCATGGAGAGCGGCGATACGGCCGTGAGCGGCAATGACCAAGTGGGCACGGGCATCGGTAACAAGGCGCCCGAGCTTGCCTACATGAACCCCGACAGCACCAAAGTGCTGAAGCTCTCGGAGCTGAAAGGGAAATATGTCCTCATCGATTTCTGGGCCAGCTGGTGCCGCCCCTGCCGCATGGAGAACCCGAACGTGGTAGCCGCTTACAAGAAGTATGGAGCCGCCAAGTTCACAGATGCCAAAGGCTTCGAAGTGTACAGCGTAAGCTTGGACCGCAGCCGCGATGCTTGGAAAGGAGCGATCGCACAGGACGGCCTGCTCTGGAAATATCATGTCAGCGATCTCGGCTTCTGGAATTCGAAGGGCGCGCAACTCTATGGCGTCAACTCCATCCCGATGAGCTTCTTGGTGGATCCGAACGGGGTCATCATCGCCAAGAACCTGCGCGGCCCCGCCCTGCACCAAGAGTTGGACAAACACATCAAGAGCCTCTGATCGGAACATCCGATCGGCACAAAGCCCTCTGTCGATGACAGGGGGCTTTGTCATTTACGAGCTGTCCTTCTGAACGAGTGTATACGGACCCGGTGGCTTATCCATCGTGCTTAAGCGTTGGCCGAACAAGTGGAAAGCTCCCCACCCACCACGACGTTGAAGTACTGTGTGCGATCTCCGCAAGACTGTTCCTTTCGCGCCGATCCGTCCCGGAACGGACCAGGACCATCACCACGAACTACCAGACCAAATTATACGGGGACAACGAAGCGTGCAGTGCGCGAAGTGGCTCCACGGATCATGCGAGTATTGGTGCTTCCACTTAGGCAAGGTTCTGTGGGGCGGTGCAGTTGGACCGGGACCAGTCGGTACCAGCCTGATGAACGCGCATGTGCGGTTGGACCACATGGCCAACCCCGATTAAAAAGAGTTCCGGAACCTCCGGGATCCTTTGCTTTTCGACTAGGCCATCCTGCCATCCTGTCGGCTACGACCCCACTGGCACCGAAATTGACCAACGGCGGCGCCGGAACGTGCTCCCGGACCTGACCATGGCCCTGAAGAACCCATTCCGCCGCACCGATAAGGAGACCCCCAACATGCAGAACGAGACCGTGAAGAACGAATCCGTCACCTCAGAACACACCGATCAAGGGGCGATGGACACACACGAGCCTGCCACCGCTGACATGCCGTCAGAACCGGTGCGGACAGAAGCCGAGACCTTGAATGCCGAGGTGGAGTTGCTGCGTGCCGAGCTGCAAGCCGTTACTGAAAAGCATCTGCGGCTCTTTGCGGAATTCGACAATTTCCGCAAACGCACTGCCAAGGAACGCCTTGAGCTGATGCAGTATGCTGGCGAGAATGCGTTGAAGGCCGTAGTTCCTGTGCTGGACGACCTGTCCCGCGCCGTGGCGAACAACGAGGCCGTGGACGATGTCGCCGCTGTACGCGAGGGTGTGACGCTGATCTACCAAAAACTGCAACATGTGCTGGCCGGGCAAGGGTTGAAGGCGATGCCTGATGCGAAGGGCGAGCCTTTCGATACGGACCGCCACGAGGCCATCACCAAAGCTCCGGCCCCAACGCCGAGCCTGAAAGGCAAGGTGCTGGAGGTGATCGAGAACGGCTACACCCTGCACGATAAAGTGATCCACTACGCCAAGGTGGTCGTAGGCGAGTAATGACGATGCATGCATCGCACATACGCCTGCCAACAATTGTAGTCCAGACCGATGAGTAAACGAGATTTATACGAAGTCCTGGGTGTAGACCGCAAGGCCAGCGCGGAGGACATCAAGAAGGCCTACCGCAAGCAGGCCATCAAGCACCACCCGGACAAGAACCCCGGTGACAAGTCCGCAGAGGACAAGTTCAAGGAAGCAGCCAGCGCGTACGAGGTCCTGAGCGATAGTGAGAAGAAGGCCAAGTACGATCGCTTCGGCCACAATGCCCCCGGCGGCTTCGGTGGTGGCGGTCACCACAACGGTGGTGGCATGAACATGGACGACATCTTCTCGCAGTTCGGCGACATCTTCGGCGAAGGGTTCGGCGGTGGCGGTGCGTTCGGCGGTTTCAACCAGCGCGGTGGCCGCACCGTGAAGGGAAGCAATCTGCGCGTGCGCTTGAAGCTGACCCTGGAAGAGATCGCCCATGGCGCCGAGAAGAAGATCAAGGTGACCAAGCTCGTTCGCGGCAAAGGCAGCGAATACGGCAAGTGCGCCACCTGTGGCGGCAACGGACAAGTGCGTCGCGTGCAAAGCACGTTCCTGGGCCAGATGCAGACCGTGGCGACCTGCCCAACGTGTGGCGGTATCGGTCAGACCGTGAGCAAACGGGCACCCGGTAGCGACGAGCATGGCCTCGTGCGCGAAGAGGTGGTGGTGCCGATCAAGATGCCGGCCGGTGTCGAGGAAGGCATGCAGCTCAACATCAGCGGCATGGGCAACGATGCCCCGGCCGGTGGTATACCCGGCGATCTGCTGGTAGTGATCGAAGAAGAACCACATCCCGAATTGCGGCGTGATGGTATCAACCTGCACCACGAGGTATTCATCAATGTTGTGGATGCTGCGCTAGGTGCCAAGGTGGAAGTGCCGCTCGTGGGTGGCAAGGCCAAGGTGACCATTGAGCCCGGCACTCAGAGCAACCATGTGTTGCGCCTCAAGGGTAAGGGCTTGCCGAGCGTGAACCGCCATGGCCATGGTGACCTGTTCGTGCATGTGGCCGTGTGGACACCCACCGATCTGAGCAAGGAGGAAAAGGCCGCGCTGGAAAAGCTGCGCGAAAGCCCCGGTTTCCAACCCAAGCCCACCGCCAAGGACAAAGGGTTCTTCGAGCGGGTGAAGGAGATGTTCGGGAACTGATCCCTTTTGAACCGGACTACCTTGGAGCTTACGGCTTGAAGATCTTGGTACACGTTCGGAAACCCGCAGCGTACACGCACTCTACAAGGTACATACCCCTTGCCAGAGAGCGTATGTCCACCGTAATGCTCAGCTCGGTGTTCACGCCCTGCTGGAAAGCTAGGCGCCCACTGGTGTCGTAGACTCGCAGCCCAATAACGGGGTCGGCAAATTCCAAACGCCAAAGCCCTTCCGGATCAAGTAATGTGGGCACCGGCGTCGCAGGGCTTTTCACAAAATCCACCACCCCCACCGACGGACTGCAATTCTCCACCACTCCTAACCATTTCGCGACGTTGTTCATCACTTCACCATCAATGGCGTCAAAACCTCCGGTGATATACAGTGTGTCCCTCCAAGAACCAATCCCGTTGACAGAACCTTCCGGAAGCTCATTGGCATAAGTGCCCCCCATGCCACACCATTGGTGGCCGTTCCATCGGGCCACATTCTCCGCAAGCACACCGCCGGCGTAGTAGAACTGACCGCCCACATAGATATCGTCGTTCCATTCATGCAAGTCCGATGCGATACCCGAAGTCGAATAAGGGAGTGCGTAAAGCACCCCTCCCCCCATATCGCTCCATGTTTCCCCGTCGAACATCGTTACCATGTTGCCGGGCCCGCCCGTGCTGGTGAAAAAGTAGCCGCACATGTACAGCTTGTCATTGTGGATGAGCACATCCTTGATCGGGGCCGGTGTGGTGAAACCGGGTACGGGTTCCCACGCCGTTCCAGTGTACCGCAAGAAACCGTGGAAGTCGCCCGTGACAGTGTTGTTGAGCAAACCGGTCATGTACATCGTGCCGTGGAAGCGGAACACGTAGCCCACGTAATCACTGTCCGGAATGCCCTCCCAATCGTCGAACGGGGCGAAGGGGTAGAAAGCACTGCCATCGTAGGCGAACACACAACTCTCCGGATAGCCGCATACACTACCCGTGTAGCCCGTGAAGTACATAGTGTCGTTCGGTGGCACATGGAACATGGAATACATTCCACCGATCGTTGGATTCAAACACTCCAGTTGTTCCCATTTCTGATCGGTATCATCCCACTTGGCGATCGCGTCATTCCATACACCGTCATCCGTAAGGAAACGGAAAGATCCGTTGGCGTACAATTCACCTCGATAGCGAAATAACTCATTAACCGGTGAGCATCCGTTCTGCGTAGAACCTTGGTCTGATTGCACACGCCCGGGTAGACTGTCCCAACGCGAACCATCCCATTGGGAGATCCCGACTATGGTCAATGTATCGTCACCTTCGATGATCCACTTTGCTCGAGAACCCACCAGGAGACGATCCCACACCGTGTCGCCGAGGGCCACCCTAGCACTACCAGGCACATTGGGCAAACCGTTGCTCAAAGGCGCCCAATATTGTGCGGTGACCTGCGATACAAAGTGCATCGCAAGCATTAAGGCAATACGCCGGATCATGGCCGACTCAACTTGCAGTAGAAGAGTCTTCCTCCCCACGTTGCGAGCGTTACAGTGTAAATGCCAGGTGCCATGCCACGCAGATCAACGTTTTGGGTTGCGTTGTGTGCAGGGACGGTCCGCACCTGAACAAGGCGTCCTGTTGCGTCGTGTACACTAAGCCGTTCGATGTCCGATGTCGTGCTGATCCGCCATACACCTTCAGGATCGATCAGTTGCGGAACTACCGACCGCCCATCCGATATTTCATCAACGGACAATGCCGGGGAAGCGCCGAACGAAGCGATGAAGCCATCGAACGAATGGTTGGGCCACGGATCGAAACTGGAAGACTCGCCGAACATCGAGTTGAAACGCATATTCAAGAAGCTGTACTCACCGCTACCGCCATCCGCCGTGTTGTTGAAGATGTCCCCATCGAACCAATCCTCCGGTACAGTAGTATCGAACTCTCTGAGCGGAAAAATGCCTTGGTCGCTGATGGTGCCACCGACAACATAGAGTTCCTCGGTGGTGCTGGCAACGCCCCAGCATTTGTCCGTATTGAAGCCACCGATGTAGCTGGTCCAGATCGGGGTGTAGTCAAGGTGCGTTCGTACAAGCATGGTAGGGAGCAGCGTGAGCATCACGGTCTTTGCAATTTGCTGCAGCCCTGTAGACCCATTGACCCCACGCAGCGAAGCATGTAGACACCGCTGTTGGAGTTGCGCAGATCCACTGTTTGCCGTGTGGTACCCGGCGGTAGGTTCTGCTCCAGCACCAACCGCCCCATGGCATCATGCACAGTGAATTCCGTGACACCATCAGGCACCGAAAACTGCCATACTCCCTCGGGATCCAGCAGAACAGGAATGATCGGTTGAGAAGCCACGCGTTGCTCCGGCACACTTACCGCAGGGCTGCAATTCTCAACCACGCCTAGCCATTTGGCTACTTTGTTCATTGTATCGCCATCAATCGTTGTAAAGGCCCCAGCGATATACAGAGTATCGCGCCAATCACCAATTCCATTCACATGACCTATCGGCGTTTCGGTTGCATAAGTCCCGCCCATGCCGCACCATTGGTGGCCGTCCCACCGGGCTACGTTTTCCGCTGGCACACCACCCGCATAGTAGAACTGACCCCCGACATAAATGTCATCGTTCCATTCATGCAGATCGTAGCAATTGCCCAAGGTTCCGTCCGGCATTGAATAACGCAAGCCCCCACTCATGTCGCTCCAGGTCTCCCCATCGAACACCGTAACCATGTTGCCCGGCGCACCGGTGTTGGTGAAAAAGTAGCCGCACATGTAGAGCTTATCGTCGTGGATGAGCACATCCTTGATCGGGGCCGGGGTGGTGAAACCAGGCACTGTCTCCCAGTTACTGCCTGTGTACCGCAAGAAACCATGGAAGTCGCCTGTGATCGGATTATCGAACAGCCCTGTCATGTACAGCGTGCCTTGGAAGCGGAACACGAAGCCAACGTATTCAGACCCCGGGATCCCGACCCAATCACCAAAGGGTGCGAACGGATAGAATGCGCTTCCATCGTAGGCGAACACACAACTCTCCGGATAGCCGCACACACTACCCGTGTAGCCCGTGAAGTACATGGTGTCGTTCGGTGGCACATGGAACATGGAATACATTCCGCCGATCGTCGGGTTCAAACACTCCAGTTCTTTCCATTTCTGCTCGGTATCATCCCACTTAGCTATCGCATCATTCCACACGCCATCATCCGTAAGGAAGCGGAAAGAACCGTTCGCGTACAACTTCCCCCGGTAACGAATCAGATTATTCACAGGCGAGCACCCGTTCTGTGTAGAACCTTGGTCGGATTGCACACGCCCGGGCAGGGTATCCCAACGCGCACCATCCCACTGGGAGATCCCGACTATGGTCAATGTGTCGTTGCCTTCGATGATCCATTTTGTAGGCGAACCTACGAGTAAGCGATCCCTCGTTGAGTCTCCGACAACAACTCTAGCACCACCGGTATTGTTGGGCAGCCCGTTGCGCAATGGAGTCCAATACTGGGCGGGACTCTCTGAGAGACCCACGATCAAGCACAACAACCAAGTGAACGGACCCTTGGTCACAGCTTATCCACCTTAGTCCGGAAAACAGCGCCGCCTACGTCAATAACCGATATCAGGTAAATACCGCTGGACCTTTCACGCAAGTCGATCTGGAGGCTCTCACTTCTTCCCGTTAAACGTGACTCGTACACCAGGCGGCCTGTCGCGTCGTGAACTCGAAGGAGGTCTACATCTCCAGCAAATGAGATTTGCCACCTGCCTTCTGGGTCGATAAGGCGCGGGGTCATTGAAGCAGGTACCTCCGAATCGTCCACACTTAGTGCCGGTGAAGCCCCGAACGAAGCGATAAAGGCATCGAACGAGTGGTTGGGCCACGGATCGAAACTGGAAGACTCGCCGAACATGGAATTGAAACGCATGTTCAGGAAGCTGTACTCACCACTTCCGCCGTCCGCCGTGTTATTGAAAATGTCCCCATCGTACCAATCCTGTGGAACGGTGGTGTCGAACTCCTTGAGCGGAAAAGTGCCTTGATCGCTGATGGTGCCGCCCACCACATAGAGTTCTTCCACGGAGCTGGCAACGCCCCAGCACTTATCCGTGTTGGAGCCACCGATGTAACTGGTCCAGATCGGGGTGTAATCAAGGTGCGTTCGTACAAGCATGGTAGGGAGCAGCGTGAGCATCACGGTCTTTGCAATTTGCTGCAGCCCTGTAGACCCATTGACCCCACGCAGCGAAGCATGTAGACACCGCTGTTGGAGTTGCGCAGATCCACTGTTTGCCGTGTGGTACCCGGCGGTAGGTTCTGCTCCAGCACCAACCGCCCCATGGCATCATGCACAGTGAATTCCGTGACACCATCAGGCACCGAAAACTGCCATACTCCCTCGGGATCCAGCAGAACAGGAATGATCGGTTGAGAAGCCACGCGTTGCTCCGGCACACTTACCGCAGGGCTGCAATTCTCAACCACGCCCAACCACTTCGCGATGTTGTTCAGGGTATCACCATCTATTGTGGTGAAGCCGCCGGCAACATAGAGCGTATCCCTCCAAGTGGCGATAGCATTCACCTCGCCACCAGGCATCTCGTTCGCATACGCACCGCCCATGCCACACCACTGGAAACCATTCCAACGGGCAACATTCTCAGCAATCACTCCGCCAGCGTAATGGAACTGTCCGCCAACGTAGATACTACCGTTCCATTCTTGAAGGCATAGTGCAATGCCCGAGGTGGAATTGGGAAGTGCGTAACGCAGACCACCACCCAGATCACTCCAGGACTCCCCGTCGAACATCGTTACCATGTTGCCCGGCCCACCCGTGTTGTTGAAGAAATAACCACAGATGTACAGCTTGTCATCGTGGATGAGCACATCCTTGATCGGGGCCGGTGTGGTGAAACCCGGCACTGCCTCCCACTCCGTGCCGGTGTACCGCAAGAAACCGTGGAAGTCGCCTGTAACCGTGTTGTTGAGCAACCCGGTCATGTACAGCGTGCCCTGGAAGCGGAACACGAAACCCACGTAGTCGCTGTTCGGAATGCCCTGCCAAACGTTGAACGGGGTGAAAGGATAGAACGAGGTACCATCGTAGGAGAACACACAACTCTCCGGGTAACCGCACACACTTCCGGTATGCCCCGTGAAATACGTGGTGTCGTTGGGTGGCACGTGGAGCATGGAGTACATTCCACCGTTCGTTGGGTTCAAACACTCCAGTTGTTTCCATTTCTGCTCAGCAACATCCCACTTGGCGATCGCGTCGTTCAATACACCGTCCTCTGTAAGGAATCTGAAAGAACCGTTCGCGTACAATTCGCCTCGATAGCGGAACAGGTTGTTCACAGGTTGGCACCCGTTCTGGGTAGAACCTTGGTCGGATTGCACACGCCCCGGCAAGGTATCCCAACGGGAACCGTCCCACTGCGCGATGCCTACTATAACCAATGTATCTGAACCGTCAAACAACCATTTGTACGAACTACCAACGAGGAGTCTATCCCATACCGTATCACCCAAAAGCGTGCGGCAACTGCCTATTGTTTCAGGAAAGCCGGTTCCAAGTGGGACCCAGAACTGCGCTGTTACTTGCGATACTAGAAGCATCCCAAGTAACAGAGCAGGACGCCGGTTCATGGCCGGGATAGCTTATAGCATGTGCGACCTCCGCTGCTCGACATGATTGTTACGGCATATATACCATGTGCTAAACCACGTAAATCGACCTGCTGCGATTCGCTGTGCATAGGTAGACTGCGGCTCTGAACAATGCGTCCCTTTGCGTCGTGGACAGAAAGCCATCGGCTATCATCCGTGGTGTTAATCCGCCATAGACCTTCGGGATCGATGAGTTGAGGGGTGAACATTGGGCGCCCAGAATCTTCGACAACAGATAATGCCGGTGATGCACCAAATGATGCGATGAAGCCATCGAACGAATGGTTGGGCCACGGATCGAAGGCCGAAGACCCGCCGAACATCGAGTTGAAACGCATGTTCAAGAAGCTGTACTCCCCACTACCACCGTCCGCCGTATTGTTAAAGATGTCCCCATCGAACCAATCCTGTGGGATCGTGGTATCGAACTCCTTGAGCGGAAAGGTGCTTTGATCGCTGATAGTCCCGCCAACGATATAGAGTTCTTCCACGGTGCTAGCAACGCCCCAGCACTTATCCGTATTGAAGCCACCGATGTAGCTGGTCCAGATCGGGGTGTAATCGAAATGTTCCAAGGCTAGCAGGAAGCCATCGCGTTGGGTGGCACCCGCCGTATTGCCCAACAGAGGCTGTTGGAAGAGCTCAGCGTTGTCCACCAGCAAAATGTGCGTGGGGCTGCGGCTCTCGCCCACTGCATAGATCTGGTTCGCAGTGAAGTTCCCCGGTCGCTTGCCTACCTCCACGTCCAGTATCGCATCATGCCCGACACCACCGTACAAGGTGCCGTACTCGAGCCCCGGGAAACCGGCCAACTCCCAGTTCAGGAGCATGCCATCCGCCTCGCCTCCATTGGCAGCCTGATGCAAGACGCCCGTTGGCAGCCCTGTCGGCAATGGAAGCTGCGCTGAGGTGAGGTTGGTGCTCCGGGTCATTCCGCCAACCCATGCGCGCATAGTGCCATTGGGGCTTACGAACTCCACGTCCACAGCTATACCATAGTCGTCCCCGTTACCTCCCCAGTAGGTGGAGTAGTCCAATTGGTAGTCATCCAGATCGAGCATGGCGAAGAAGGCATCCGTTTGCCCGCCCCCATGCGTGGGCTGGTAGAAGCCGGCATTGCCCACCGGGTTGTACACATCCAAGCCGCCGGCGCAGGTAACCCCGGTGATCAGTGCCTTACGGGGTCCGTTGCCCTCCTTGCGGCCCAGCTTCACATCGAAGATGCCACTGACACTGCACTGTGTGCCGAACAGCGTGTTCCATTCATAGTGGTAATCGCTGTCGAAGAGTGCAAAGAAGCCGCCGCCGTTCACGTTCGTGAACGCACCAGATGGGGAGACATACGGATAGCCCGGGATCGGGTCATTGTTGAAACTGCCCGAGGTACGGCCCACCCAAAAGAGCGTGCCATCGTCGAAAACATCCACGCCCAGGCCATCCGCCCACCAGATGTCATCATCAGGCCCCATGGTGGTGCTCCAATGCAGTTTGCCTTCATCCTGGGTGTAGGCCAGCAGGAATGCGCCTTGTTCACCACCAGGACCACCCCCGTAGGTCGGTTGTGCCGCTCCATCGAACGGACTGCCA
>Ga0335397_10008885_pt1 | contig 12628 bp, 8 predicted proteins | sample MAT04_FD_205740 | JGI IMG/M metagenome (GOLD analysis project Ga0335397, IMG submission 205740) | Freshwater microbial communities from Lake Fryxell liftoff mats and glacier meltwater in Antarctica - MAT-04 (spades assembly) (version 2) ...
AGCCGTTGAGGGCTTTGACCGTTCTCTCACAACCGGATACCGTTGAAGGGGTTAACCTCAACTCACCACAATTTTGCTTTCCTGTCAATGCGTAAGTCCTATGATACTGTAATCCCATCTGGACAAAAGTCGTCGGTGATTGGGGTTGCTGTAGAGACGGCGGAAGTGGGCAGTCGATTGATCAGTGCCGAAGTGGAATCTTTGGGAGTTGGGGAAATCGATGTGCTACAGGGTTCACCCGGACGCAACATTTTTTATCTGGGTGATAATACTACCGAAAATCCTTCTGATTTTTATCTGGGCAATGGTGATCAAGACTATGCCACAGTTCAATTCTTTGACCCTACCAGTGAAGATGCTATTTATCTAACTGGAAAGCCTGAAGATTACACCTTTGAAACTATTGACGGCAGCGTTAATGTTTCAAAAGATGGTGATCTGGTGGGAATTGTTGAAGGTGTTCCCAAACTGATTGCCGATGGGCTGTTTACCGAGAATGGCTTTTTGTTATTTGCGCCCCAAAACTCTTACTTTGCCTCACGGAGTCAGCCTTATTTTAATGAACCCGCTTACCTAGCAGCAAATCCTGATGTGCAGGCTTTGATTGATGCCGAAACCTATTCATCGGGTTGGGATCATTTTATTAAAAAAGGCATTGACGAAGGACGACAAACCTTTTTCAATGGCAAAGTGGGGAATGACAGCTTTTTCTATCCGTTGGGTGATGCAACCGTGGTGAGTTTTCCCATCACCGAATATGACCCGACAACCGGAGCCATTAAAACTGCTACGACGGGTACAGGAGACAGAGATCACTACCACGGAGCTTTTGGTCGCAATCGCTTCCTGCTTGGCAATGCTGGAGAAGATTTCTATGTTGGCGAAGGCGATCGCGATTACGTTTTGATTGGCGATTTCGATGCCCAAAAAGATCAATTGATTATGGCAGGGAATCTTGATGACTACAAGTTAGATATTTATGAGGATGAGTTTCAAGGAGTCATCTACAAAGAGTTCCAGATTTCTACTCAAGATGGTGATGCGATCGCCCGGATTGAAGATGCTGAAACCCTAAAGTTGGTGCAATTGCCCAGCACCATTCCTGGAACTAATGCCCTGGTGTTTACCGAATATGAGCCAGCTTCCGGCGAACCTGATGTAGGCACCGTAGATGCTGATACGATCGCCCTTAATACTAGCAACCAGGTCATTCTTGCAGGCGCAGGCGATGATCTGATCGATGCCACCTCAAGCCAAGGCATGAATCAAGTTTATGGTGGTACAGGCGACGATACGTTTAATCTAGGTAAGGATGACATTTTGTTCGGAGGAGAGGGAAGCGATCGCTTCTTCGTGCAATCGGGAGGTGGTAATACGTTGGTAGGCGGTAAAGGATCTGATCAATTCTGGATTGCTTCAGCAGGTGTTCCTGAATCTACTAATGTGGTAAGCGACTTTACGCTAGAAGAAGATGTAATCGGTCTTTCGGGTTTGGGTGCTAGCTTTGCCCAACTCACGCTGACGCAACAGAACCAGAATACTTTAATTTCCTACAACGGTAATGAATTGGCGATTCTCAATAGCGTTCAGTCTTCTAGTCTGAGTGCAGATAACTTTGCGTTCATCTAAAAATCCATAATGTTGAGCGATGCCTCAGTTTCTCAAAGCGATCGCTCAACTCTAAACTGCTCATAGATACTGATATTTCAATGAAAGATTAGCAGATGAATATGTTAATTCAATGTCTCGCTTAAAGTGCCGCTTTAATCTGTTGATTGGCGCTTTTCTGTGCCCGAATCATTGCCTCATGAAGGGGTTGTTGCCCCAATAAAGCACTTAAATACTGGTTGTTAAAGTTGTTCATAATGGCAGCAGGGAATTGACCTACTTGCCAGGGCGTAGCGTAGCTAACTCCGGCAAGCAGAGGCGCACGCAGGCGATCGCCATCATTGTTTAGTTTCTGAGCTAGTTTCTGGGCAACAGATTTACGACTAGGTAAAGCAAAGCCCGTGCCAGTCCATTTTTCCATACCGACTTTACCCGTTAAATAAGCAATCAGTTCCCATGCAGCCTGTTTATGTTTTGTCTGTTGGTTCATCACATAGGCGACTGTAAATACCATGGTGGCAGGCTTACTGTTGATTTGGGGCACTTCAGCCGTGGCAAAATCTAAGTTAGGGAAAGTGTCTTGCAAATAGGGAATTGCCCAGTTTCCTTCAATTACCATTGCTGTTTTGCCTTGCCCAAACATCTCGCTGCCATTGTTGGTGCCCACATCGACTGCACGGGCTGAGGTGCGATCGCCCTGGTATTGCTGCACCATTAAATTAACCCCGTCGATTGCGGCATCGGTAGCAAACGTAGCATAACTATTGACATCTACAACCTGCCCACCAAATGCCCTAATGATATGCGCCTGTCGGGGCAGTTCTGGCAAAATGCCAAAGCCATATTGCTCAGGTCTGCCATCTTTATCCAAGTCAATTGTTAGTTTTTTAGAGGCAGTCAGCAACTCTTCCCAGGTCTTTGGAGGATGGGTTAACCCGGCGTTAGTGAAAGCGGTGCGATTATAAAATAAGGCTAGCGTGGAAAAATCTTTGGGCAACCCATATACCTGATTTTGCGAGGTGAAGGGTTGAAGTAAGGTAGGTTCAAAATCCGCTAAGTCGAACGCGTGAGTGATGTAATCATTCAGCGGCTCAAGAACACCTTGCTGCATTAAAAATGGAGCTTCTATCGAATCTAAATAAAATACGTCAGGGGCAGCATCGCCAATCAATCGCGTTTTAATTACATCCATATATTGATCGGCAATAACTTCAAACCGCACCTTGATGGCGGGATGGATGGCTTCAAAATCACGTAAAACCTGGTTTAAAAGACGTTGTTCAGCCGGGCTGGCGCTCCATCCGCCGAGCTTAAGGGTGATTGGCTCTAGAGACGAAATAGGCACAGTGAGTTGGCAGCTAGCGATCGCCAGAAACGTAATGAGGATCTGTATCGCAAATTTTATCTTTATCTTAATCTTCTTATAATTCGACTTAAAAACGTCAAGATAGAAGTATACTCTAGCTGCCATATTTCCTAACCGATATAGCGATCCTCGATGAGTTGTAAGAATTTTGCTACAGCGTTTCTCATGAACCAACCAGGATTGCTACAGACAGCTTAACCTGTGAACTCAGTTTACTTCTATCGGGTAACAATATATTAATAGCCGGAATTGCAATCCTGAAATTCCGGCTATTAATATATTAATCCGCAGTGGCAACTCATAGCATGACTAAGAGTTATTACCAATCATCTATGGGGCGTGGTATTTGGCAAAAAAGTTCTCAGACTCACCAAAAAAATGTTGTCCAAATGCCGCACCCTGGCTATCTAATGTCACACATCGACAGCTTTTCAACCATCCTCTTGGCTTTTACAGTTTTACATCAGGAGGAAGCAAAACTTTATCGATTCCATGAATTACCCCATTACTAGCAGTAATATCAGGCGGACTTACCAATGCATCATTAACGGTGACACTGTTAGCGCTACTGGTAATGGCAACAGCTTGTCCTTCCACCGTTGTGACTTCTCCTGGACGAATATCTGCCGAAGTTACACGCCCTGGAACAACGTGATAACTCAATATCTTTTTAAGCTGATCCTGATTTTCGGGAAGCAGTAGTTTGTCGATAGTTCCGGCAGGTAAAGCAGCGAATGCTTGATCGGTGGGTGCAAAAACAGTTACAGGGCCTGCTTCACTCAAAGTTTGTTGTAATCCTGCTGCCTGAACTGCCGCTTGTAAGGTACTGAAAGAACTATTGCCAGCAAGAACATTTGATATTGTGCCAGTGGCACTAGGCGATGAACTGACTGTAGGACTAACTGCGGGCGATTTAGCGGCAGTAGAAGGCGACTCAACGCCAGTAGTGCTAGAGGTAGCATTTGGATTTTCACACGCAGCGATCGTCCCCATTAGCCCTAAGAGGATGTTTGAAAAGTCTGATCAAGCACCTCAATTCTGAAGATCCCCCTAAATCCCCCTTAAGAAAGGGGGACTTTGAGTTCCGAAGCCCCCTTTCTTAAGGGGGGTTGGGGGGATCGAGCGTAAAAGTCTCGTGATTTGCTACTTTTCAAACATCCTCTAAGCTGGCTGCAATGGCAAAAAACTTTTTCAAGTCTTTAATTCTCTGAATCATCTCGAAACGTCCCCTAAATTACTCTGATCCGGCAACAGTGTGTTTAAACTCTGTAATGTGTATTCCTATATACGCTAAATTACGGCGCTGTTCCTTTCCTCTTTCATGAGATAGAGGTTTTTTTAGGGAAAAGAATCAAGTTCGAGGTCACAGAAGAGGTCACAGAAAGATTTTCTGCTGCTAAATAAATAACTAGCTGTTTAGAGGGCTACAATAGAAGGGGAAATTTTTGGAGCTGGAGAGGAAGAAAAAAAGTATGCTCTGTCATAAATGGATTTATTTCCTTTCCCTTTTCGATTCGATCTCCTACACTACACAATTAGATCTTTTTATACACTAAAGTAGCCCAGATGTCAGTCTCAGGATACCTTTTTGGGTTCGCCCTCATTTTTATCTTCAGCAATTGCTTCGCTTCCTCTATTTCTCGTAAAAGATTTCTAGTTCTCGTAAAAGACTTATATAAGGACATCGGATAATTCAAATGAATGGCGAAAACAATCAGAAAAATCTGACCGTTCCTCCGTCTGCTCAGGCGAAGTTGCCTTCTTCACAGAACCAGATGGAGCTTCAATCTCCCCGCTGGCGACAGTCCTTACTTCCTGTTTTAATTGGGCTAGTGCTTCTGGGTGGGCTGGGCTGGTTTATCTTCAGCCGATTCATTTTGCCAGCGATGATGGGAGGTCAAATGGCACCGCCTCCAACGCCAGTGCCGCTGGCTAATCCTAAATCTGCCCCGGTTCAAAATAGTTCCGATTACTCTGCTACTTTGGATTCACGGCAATCGGTCACCTTGCAGCCGCGTGTAGATGGACAAATTAGCGCAATTTATGTGCAACCGGGCGATCGCGTTGAAGCAGGGCAACCTATCTTGCAAATTGATGCGGCTCAACAGCGCGCCCAAGTATCGAGCCGCACCGCCGCTGCTCAAACCGCTACTGCTGAGGTGCAAACGGCTCAAGCAGAGGTCACCAACGCTGCTGATACTCTAAAATCACTACAAGCCCAACGGGCTGCTGCTGCTGCCAATGTTCAATTAAGCCAGCAAGAGTATAAACGCTATCAAGACCTGACCCAACAAGGTGCATCAAGTCAGCAAATCCTTGAGCAACGCGCTAATGCGTTGCAAACCGCACAGGCAGAGTTACGACAGGCTGATGCCGAGATCCAGGCACAGCGATCGTCGATCAATAGCGCCCAGTCAACAGTTACTAGAAACCAACGAGCTGTGGAAGAAGCCGAAGCCAACATTGCAGAAGGGCGAGCTGCACTGGAAGAATACACTATCACTGCACCGTTTAGCGGCATCATCAGCAATATTCCCGTCAAGGTAGGCGACGCTGTGACGAATGTTACGCAATTGCTAAACATCACTCAAAATCAGCAGTTAGAAATTCAAATTCAACTCCCCCTAGAACGAGCGTCTTCAGCCCGATTGGGTCTGCCAGTAAAACTGCTGGATGACCAAAATCGAGAAGTGCAAACGGGGCGAGTTTCCTTTATTGCCCCCAACGTAGATCCGGCTACGCAATCAGTTCGGGTAGAGGCAACCTTTGAAAATGGAGGTAACGCCCTGCGCAGTTCACAATTTGTTCGGGCACGAGTGATTTGGAGTAGCCGACCCGGAGTGCTAGTCCCGACTACAGCAATTTCTCGGTTAGGGGGTAGAGATTTTCTGTTTGTGGCTGCTCCCTTCAAAGATTCAGGATGTCAAGCCCCTGCTTCTGGTGAGGGAAAATCGGCTCCGGTTGATCCTGAGCAACTGGTTGCTGCCCAAAAGCCAATTACGCTCGGCAAAATTGTCAACAATGATCAACAAGTATTGGAAGGCGTGACGGTTAGCGATCGCATTGTTGTTTCCGGCATTCTACAATTGCAAAATTGCGCCCCGATCGCTGATGCAGCATCTTTAGCGCCCGCTCCTACGCCCTAACTTGGCTGGTATTCCTCTCATTTCATTACCGGATGAATTATGATTTTTTCAATTTCTAATTTCTTCATTCAGCGTCCGGTTTTCGCTTCGGTGTGTTCCATCATGATCACGCTCTTAGGAATTGCCTGTATTCCTACTTTGCCGATCGCCCAGTACCCTGAAATCGCGCCGCCGCAGGTGAGCGTTACCTCTAACTATGTAGGGGCTAACGCGGAGGTCGTGGAATCCACCGTGACCGATATTTTAGAGCGAGAGTTGAACGGTATTACCGGGGTAAAGTACATTAAATCTACCAGTGCCAGCACGGGGACGAGCAGCATTAACTTAACGTTTGATTTAGGGCGAGATCAAGACTTAGCAGCAGTAGACGTACAAAATCGCGTGTCTACTGTGCAATCTCGCTTACCGGGGCCTGTGACGCAAACAGGTGTACAGGTCGCTAAAGCAAATAATAACTTTCTACTGGCGATCGGGCTGTATGCCGACCGTGATGAGGCAGCAGGAAAAGATCTCTATGATGACATCTACCTCAGCAACTATGCAGACCTTTATCTGTCAGATGCTATCAAACGAATCAAGGGTGTAGGAGGAGTACAAATCTTTGGAGAACGTAAATATGCCATGCGGATTTGGCTTGACCCAGAGCGGCTTGCCGGTCGCAGCATCACGCCCCAAGATGTTGTAAGCGCACTCCAGCAGCAGAATATTCAGGTGGGTGCTGGACAAATTGGGCAGCCTCCTGCGTTACCGGGGCAGCAGTATCAGTATGCAGTGACGGTGCAAGGACGCCTCAAAGATGCAGAAGAGTTTAATAACCTGGTCATTAAAACTACAAATACTGGAACATTAGTGAGGCTCAATGAAATCGGTCGGGCTGAGTTAGGAGCAGAAAATTATGGCTCAGTATTGCGGTTTACTCCTAACGATCGCGTTACGCACCAAGGCGTAGGGTTAGGAGTCAACCAGCAATTTGGCAGCAATGCGCTTGATGTAGCGAAAGAGGTCAAAATAGAAATGCAGCGGCTCTCTGCAAGCTTTCCACCGGGAATGCGTTATGCTGTCGCATTTGATACCACCACATTTATTGAAGCGGGCGCTACTGAAGTGGTGATCTCTTTGGTGACGGCGGTTGCGTTGGTAGTCCTGATCTTATTTCTGTTCTTACAAAGCTGGCGATCGGCATTGATTACGGCAATTGTTATCCCTATCGCGTTCATCGGTACGTTCATTTTTGTCAAACTTTTAGGGTTCTCTATTAATACCTTGACCCTGTTTGGGCTGACTTTAGCAACAGGCTTGGTTGTTGATGATGCGATCGTCATTATTGAGGATATCACTCGCCGCATTCAAGATGAAGGCATGTCGCCCCGTGAAGCAGCGATCTCGTCTATGGATACTTTGTTTGGGGTCGTGATTGCCACTTCACTTGTGTTGATCACGGTGTTTATTCCTGTGGCATTCTTTCCCGGCACAACTGGACAACTTTATCGACAATTCGCGCTAACGATCGCTTTCTCAGTGGTGCTTTCGACTTTCAACGCAATTACGTTTACTCCCATGTTGTCGGCTCTGTTACTCCGCCGAGAACCAGAGTCTAATAATCGATTTTTTAATGGCATTAATTGGGCGATCGGCAAAACTCGTGCTAGTTATGGTCGGGGGGTAGGCCGGGTGATTCGCCACAAAGGTGTGGTCATGGCTTTATTCGGTGGTGCATTGGTTCTCACCTACTTTGCCTATAACTTTGTTCCCCAAGCTTTCATTCCCGATGAAGATCAGGGCGTTTTTATTACTGTTGTCCAAGGTCCCGAAGGCGTATCCCTCGACTACACCGAAAAAGTGTTGGAGAAAGCCGAGGCAATTCTTAAAGCACAGCCTGAAATCTCAAATATTTTTGCGATCGGGGGATTTAGCTTTAGTGGCGCAACGCCCAACAATGGTTTAATTTTTTCGACGCTTCATCCCTGGGAAGAAAGAAAAGGCGCTAACCAATCCTTAAAAGCAATCATCGGCGGTTTTTCCCCCGCCCCTTTTGGGCTATTTCCAAAACTCGCCTCAATTCAAGAGGCAGTCGTTCTGCCTTTTAACCTGCCTGCCATTTCAGGTATTGGTAACTTTGGCGGCTTCGAGTTTCACCTCCAAGATCGCACCGGGCTTGGCTTTCCGGCTTTAGGTGAGACACTCGGCAAGTTTATGGGGCGGGCATCTGCGTATCCCTCTGCTGAAAGCCCAAAGCTGACTGGTCTTCGTCCTGACTTCAGCGCCAATACCCCGCAAATTTTAGTAGAAGTCGATCGCGATCGGGCGAGCCAACTTCAGATTTCTTTAGAAGATGTCTTCAACACGTTGCAAATTTTTCTGGGTTCTGCCTACGTCAACGACTTTAATCAGTTCGAGCGCGCCTATCGTGTTTACGTTCAAGCCGATCGCCAGTTTCGGTCTAACCCAGAAGATATTAAAAAACTCTATGTTCGCAGCAATCCTACCGATGGTTCTGCGGGCAGCATGATTCCGTTGAGTAGTTTAGTGAAAATTACTCAGACTAATGGCCCTTCGATCATTAATCACTACAACCTATTTCGTTCGGTCGAAATTAATGGCTCACCCGTTCCAGGGTCAAGTTCAGGTCAAGCCATTAGGGCAATGGAAGCAGTTGCGCAGGAAACGCTGCCTAAAGGCTTTGGCTATGAATGGTCAGGGCTATCTCTTGAAGAAATCGATTCAGGAGGATCTACTCTTTTCATTTTTGCATTAGCAGTGATTTTCGTTTTTCTGACTCTAGCCGCTCAGTATGAAAGCCTCGTTGACCCCATTATCATTCTGTTGACGGTTCCGTTAGCTATTTTGGGCGCGCTAATAGCAGTTATACTGCGCGGTACGGCAAATGATGTGTATACCCAAATTGGTTTTGTAATGTTGGTGGGGATGTCTAGCAAAAACGCTGTTTTAATTGTTGAGTTTGCTAACGAACTCCGAGAGCAAGGCATGACCATTGCTCAAGCGGTGCTTGAAGCTTGTCAAGAAAGATTACGCCCCATTTTGATGACGGCGATCGCTACGATCGTCGGCGCACTTCCACTCATGATTGCTACGGGAGCAGGAGCGGCAGCAAGACAGTCTTTGGGAACGGCGATCGTGGGGGGGATGTGTATTGCAACCGTTCTGAGCTTATTTCTGGTGCCCGTTCTCTATATTGTCATCAAGTCGATGGAAGAACGGGGTAAGCCTCATAAACATGCCGTTCTAGTGGATGAAACTTTGGATGGTCATGGCAGTGATCAATCTACTAAAGCAGCGGCTAGTCGCTCGTTGGATAAAGACAGACTTTAGCTAAGATCTTGCACCGTTCTCAATAGCCCGCCCTCGAATGAATTCGGGGCTAATAGACAAAACCCATTGCAATGGGTTGAAAGCTGGGTCTGTCCAGTTCTTTAGTCCGTTTCAACGGACTTTGTTTCGTTAGCCAGGAATTTCAATTCCGGGTGGGTGTTGCTTATGATTCTATCCGGGTTCAGCAACGCTAAAATTGCTTCTATCTAACAACATTTCGCCATAGCCTGGAATCCAAACTACCCAGGTATCGAAGGATTCTTGGCAAAGGAGCAGTGCTTCGTCAGCACAATATTCGCTAGGAACCTGAGACAGCTTGACCCAGGTGTCACGATTGTAAACAATGTGGCAAACAGGATTCCAGGCAGGAGCGATCGACTGTTTAATTTCTGGTTTGATGAGAGATGGGTGATTGAATTGAGACCGCATCGTTTTTCTCCAGACTACTAAAACTATTTCTGTATTCAATGTTACAGAATAACAGAATATTTGCCCATCTGCCTGGATTCTTCTTGGAAATTAATAAACTATGTTTCAATCGGGTTCTTTTTTGCGTCAGTTTGCTTGCTTGGCGATCGTTAACTCAGATCTTGCACCTTTCTCAATAGCCCACCCTCGAATGAATTCGGGGCTAATAGACAAAACCCATTAAAATGGGTTGAAAGCCTCTCTGCCAAGTTCTTTAGTCCGTTGAAACGGACTTCGTTGCGTTAGCCCGGAATTTCAATTCCGGGTGGATGTTGCGAGTGGTGCCAGATCTCAGTTAACATTCTTTCAAACTTGATGGTTCCCCTGGCAGGCTTACTGGATGTAGCATTTTTGGGGCATTTGGCAGACATTCATCACTTGGCGGGTGCGGTGTTGGCGACCGTTCTAGTGAACTACCTTTATTGGACTTTTGGCTTTCTTCGCATGGGAACAACCTGAACAGCAGCCCAAGTGGTATGAACGCAAGGACTCTAATACAGCACTGCTCATAGGGTTGCGCAACGGGCAGGTGACGTTAGGCATTGGGTTATTTCTTCTAGTCATGCCCTAAAGGTTGCCATCAGCAAAGCCGAAAGTTCGTAGCGTTCATGCTACGAACTTTCGGCTTTACAATACTCACCAATAAAATTTAAGGATTAGAAGTCTTACCTTCTGGAGTATTCTGTATCTCCTGCTGTGGACTAGGGACAACTTCTGGTTGTGAACTAGCTTCTGGTTGTGGACTAGGCTCAGTTTGAGTGCTACCTGTTGAGGTGGCAGGAGCTGAAGAACCTGTATTTCCTGGATTGGCAGGCTGTGGTGGGGAAATATTAATTTTTATATCTGGTGGAGCAGCAGGCACAACTTCTTGAGTGCGATCGATCGTCCGTTCAATAATCGTGGTTTCTTTCTGTTGAGGCTGAACGGCTGCTGGAGAAGGAGAAGTCGTTGATCCCCTAACAGGCTCATTACTGCGATTGGCGTAGAAGAACGCAGCAGCTCCCATGCCAATTAATGCCACAAACAGAACGCCTATAAATAAACCATTTGCAGTACTGTTGCTCTCGCGTACCTGTTCGCGATCGGATTGCGACTGCTGTTCCAAGGATCGTCCATGCACATAGCCATCACGGTATGAAACTTCATCAGCAGATGCGGGTCGGGTGTTCACATCATCAAATGAATTAGGGTCAGAAGGTTTTTTACTAGTCATAGTGTTTGTTAAATAAGAAGCTGGATTGTGAACAATGAATAATCGTCTTGAACACACCCTTAAATATGAATTTGAATCAGCAGCCTCTAGCTGCCATAGCTGGTTCATCTTACATACGGATAGCATAGGCTACCTAGAGGGATCAGTGCCTCAGCACAAAGATAGATTTAAATAGCAACGTTAGAGGGACGGAGGCACGTATTTTAGGATTTCTCCTCAAGTCCCTAGAACGTTGTAAAAGAACGCTGTAAAAGTTGGATTAATATTGCGTTATTGATGAATTTAAATTAGAGCTGTCTTGAAGGAGCTACTGGTTGAGTAGCCCCTTATCCCTTACTTTCCTGAGTGAATGTCCCTGAGTTAGCGATTAACCGTACTCATGTCAGGATAGCGATCGCCTGCTGCCCCTCCCTTAGGCGCAACTGCATCAATTCGGCTTAATTCTTCTGAAGTTAGCGTTACAGAAGTTGCCTCGATATTCTCTTCTAAGTAAGTGCGTCGTTTCGTTCCAGGAATCGGCACAATGTCTTCACCTTGTGCCAACAGCCAGGCTAAAGCCAGTTGGCTCGGAGTCACGTTCTTTTCATCTGCAATTTGTTTCACCTGGTCAACTAATTGCAGATTTTTAGCAAAGTTTTTTCCCTGAAACCGGGGTGAAAATCGACGGTAATCGTCTGCTGCAAGGTCTTCAATCTTGGTAAAATTTCCTGACAGAAATCCTCGACCCAGCGGACTATAGGCGACAAAGCCAATTCCCAATTCACGCACCGTCGGCAATATATCATCTTCTGGATCACGACTCCAAAGAGAATACTCGGTCTGAAGCGCCGTAATGGGATGTACCGCGTAGGCGCGTCGAATGGTATCAGGTGCGGCTTCTGACATACCCAGATACCGGACTTTTCCCTGCTGCACTAATTCCGCCATTGCGCCAATCGTGTCTTCAATCGGAACGGTCGGATCAACCCGGTGTTGATAGTAAAGATCAATCGTGTCTACCCCTAATCGTTGCAGCGAAGCATCACAGCATTGATGCACATATTCTGGTTTACCATTAACTCCAGCCCAGCCTCCTTCAGCAGTTCGCACGTTTCCAAACTTGGTTGCCAGCACGACTTTATCTCGCAGACCTTGGAGCGATCGCCCCACCAACTGTTCATTCGTAAATGGCCCATACATATCAGCAGTATCGAGAAAAGTTACACCCAACTCAATGGCACGATGCAGGGTTGCAATAGACTCCTGTTCATCGCGATCGCCATAGAACTCTGACATACCCATACAGCCCAGTCCCAGTTCCGAAACCATCAGTCCTTGATTACCCAGTTGTCGCGTTTTCATGAGGTTAGTCTCCGTCAATACGTTTAATATTTTGTAATTGCTCAACTGGGGGAAATTGACAAAATCTCAAAACCCGATAAAGTGGCGTTATGACGGAACTCCCCGACTTAAAGCAACTCTCAGAGGAGGCAAAAGATGCCTTGATTGTGGCGCTAT
>Ga0335397_10008892_pt1 | contig 12621 bp, 5 predicted proteins | sample MAT04_FD_205740 | JGI IMG/M metagenome (GOLD analysis project Ga0335397, IMG submission 205740) | Freshwater microbial communities from Lake Fryxell liftoff mats and glacier meltwater in Antarctica - MAT-04 (spades assembly) (version 2) ...
AGTGTAAGTGGTCCTGTTGACATAACAACCGGATCAAGTGCAACAAACTTTAGTTCAATACTGTGGTCTTCAAACGGTAGCGGTACATTTAGTAATGCCACTTCATTAACAACGTGCACGTACACTCCAAGTGCTGCCGACATTATTGCTGGGAGCAGAACACTAACATTGACCGTTTTTGGGAATTCTCCTTGCGGAAATGTTATAGCTACGAAAACAATAACAATCAGAACTCCTATAGTTGCTACTGCCGGAACTAATACTACTACTTGCTCTACTTCGGGTGCAGTTACTATTACAACTGGTGCTGCGTCTGTTAATCATACAAGTATCGCTTGGACATCAAGTGGTACCGGAACTTTTGCAAATGCCACTGATTTAACAACCTGTACGTATACGCCAAGTGCAGCTGATATCAGCGCAGGAAGCGTTACTATCACTTTAACTTCTTCAAATGGTGGTTGTCCTACTATTGTATCTAACAAAACGTTAACTATAAATGGCGTTGCTACAGCTGTTGCAGGAACTGCTATTTATACCTGTAATACTACTGGAGCTGTCAACATTACCGCTGGTGCTAGTGCAACAAACAATTCTTCTGTAGTATGGACTTCAAATGGCACTGGGACATTTACTAATGCAACTTCATTAACGAATTGTACTTATACGCCAAGTGCAGCCGACATTACTGCTGGAAGTAGAACACTAACATTAACTGCCGTTGGAAATCATCCTTGTGGTAATGTAGTTTCAACTAAAACAATTTTTATCAGCAGAGCAATGACTGCTGTTGCTGGTACGGCAATTACAACTTGTTCTTCAGTAGGTGCAATTAGCATTGTTGGCGGATCAAACGCAACAAATCAAACAAGCGTGCTGTGGACCTCAACTGGAACCGGTACTTTTTCTAATCCAACTTCTTTAAGTCCTTGTACGTACTCTCCTAGTGCGGCAGATATAACTGCTGGAAGTGTGGTAATTACTTTGACTGCTTCAAACGCAGGATGTGCTAATGCCACGTCAAGCAAAATACTAACAATTGTTACTGTACCAACGACTACAGCAGGACCAGCAATGACTACGTGTACTGCAAACGGTGCAACTACTATTACCGCTGGTAGTAGTGCAACAAATCAAACAAGTGTTACTTGGACATCAAGTGGAACCGGTACTTTTACAAATGCCAGTTCATTAACAGCGTGTACTTATAACCCAAGTGCGGCTGATATTACTGCAGGAAGTGTACTTTTAACATTAACTGCTTTCGGAAGTGCTCCGTGTGGCAACGCAACTTCTACTAAAACACTAACAATTACTGTATCTCCAACGGTAACAGGAACAACTCCGGGTTCAAGAACTGGTGCCGGAACTGTTTTACTGGGTGCTACAGCCTCTTTAGGAACATTAAACTGGTATGCTGTTGCAACTGGCGGATCGTCTTTAGGAACAGGAACTAGTTTTACTACTCCATTAATTTCTGCTACTACAACCTTTTTTGTTGAGGCTGTAAACGGAATTTGTCCTTCTGCTCCGAGAACTCCAGTACTTGCCACGGTAAATTATTCTGAAATAGATATACAAGGAAACGCTACTTCAATTGTAAGTGGTGATGTTACTCCTGCAACTGCAGATTGGACTGATTTTGGATCAACAAATGCAACAAGAACATTTACTATTCGCAACGTGGGAGCTGCATTATTAACGGTGGGTGCTATTACAATTTCAGGCACGAATGCATCTGATTTTGCAATAACGACTGCTCCAGCAAGTGCTGTTGGTATCGGGTCTAACACTACATTTGTAGTAACTTTTTCTCCAACTGCTATTGGAATTAGAACAGCAACAATTTCAATTGTAAATAATGATGCTGACGAAAATCCATACACATTTGCTTTACAAGGAAATGGCGTTGAACGAGAAATAGACATACAAGGAAATGCAATATCAATTGTTGCTGGTGATGCTACTCCATCGCTCTCAGATTGGACCGATTTTAGTAACATTGCTGGTACAAGAACGTTCACAATACGTAATACTGGAAATATTGCTTTAACGATAGGCGCAATAACTATTGGGGGAACTAATCCTGGTGATTTTACAGTAACTACACCACCAGCTGCAACAGTTGCCGGCAATAGCTCTACCACATTTGTAGTAGCATTTGCTCCAGCGGCTATTAATACAAGAACAGCTACAATCAGTATTGTTAATAATGATGCTACTGAAAACCCATACAATTTTGCAATTCAAGGATTTGGTATAATTCCTGAAATTGATATCCAAGGAAATGCAACTTCAATTACTGATGGTGACATCACACCTTCTGTAACAGATTGGACTGATTTTAGTTCAACAGCAGGAACAAGAACGTTTACGATATTTAATAACGGAAATATTGCCTTAACTCTTGGCGCTATTACTATTGGAGGTACTAATGCGTCAGAATTTACAGTAACCACGCCTCCAGCTGCATCGGTTGCAGCATTTAGCAGTACCACTTTTACAATAACGTTTATACCAACGGCTATCGGAACTAGATCTGCAACATTTGCTATCATAAATAATGACAGTACTGAAAATCCATATAATTTCAATTTGCAAGGAACTGGTGTTCCAAGAGAAATAGATGTTCAAGGACTTGCATTATCAATTGCGAGCGGAGATATGATAACATCTGTTAACGACGGAACAGATTTTGGATCAACAGATATTAATCTGGCAACAATAACAAGAACTTTTACTATTAGAAATACAGGTTCACTTCTTTTAACAATTGCTAATCCAACCATTAGCGGTCTTAATGCTGCTGAATTTACTGTAACTGCAAATCCTAGTACGCTTTTAATTGCTGCTGGTTCTAGTACATCTTTTTCAGTAACTTTTAACCCTAGTGCAGTATTTACAAGAGTTGCCCAAATCAATATTGTAAATAACGATAGTGATGAAAACCCATACTTTTTTGCTATTCAGGGCAAAGGATTTCTAGATAATGATGGTGATGGAATTAGCAACAATATTGACCAAGACGATGACAATGATGGGGTTATAGATACTATTGAATGTGGTACTTGTTCTGGTGCGTCATTTCAAAATGGTAGCTTTGAAAATCCAGTAATAGCACCTATAAATTACAGCATTGCACCATCTGCAACTGTACCCGGTTGGACAAATAGTGCCGAACCATTTATTGAACTTTGGAGTACAGGATTCCTTGGTGTACCTGCAGCAGCTGGAAATCAATTTGCCGAATTAAACGCCAATGTAGCAGGAACATTATACCAATCATTTTGTTTGAATGGTGCAGGTGGAACTATAAATTGGTCAATCAAACACAGAGGAAGATCAGGTACAGATAGAGCAGATGTAAGTTTTGGAGCTACTTTAGCATTAGCGCAAGCTTCAAGCCCTATAGTTAGTATGATAGACGGAACTACCTCTTGGGGTTCTTACTCGGGTACTTATGCTATTCCTGTGGGGCAAACTAATATTGTTTTAGCATTTATTGCTGTAACATCAGTTGGTGGTTTATCTTTTGGTAATTTTATTGATGATGTTGAAATCATAATCAACCAAAACTGTGTTGACTCAGACGGTGATGGTGTTGCTGACGTTAATGATATAGATGATGAAAACGACGGAATTCCAACTATTGAAGAAGCAGGTTTCAAAGCATTTAGTAATAATAAATCAACAATGGACAGAAGTAGCGCTGCAACTTGGATTGATGCTAATGCTAATGGTTTAAACGATTATATTGAATCAATGATAACCAACGGAACTTATAGTATTCCGGATACTGATGGTGATGGTGTAAGAGATTATTTTGATTTAGATAGTGATAATGACACAGCATTTGATGTTGATGAATCAAGTCTTTTAAATGGTGACGGTGATATTAATGGTGATGGAAAAGGTGACGGATTAGACTCAGATGGTGATGGTTTGTTAAATCTATTTGATAACTCAACTGTTTTCGGAACAACTACTAGAGCGTATGCACAAGATAGTGATGTTAACGGTATTGCAGATTATTTACAATTAGACGCAAATGACGATGGTGTTAACGATATTCAAACAGGTCTTTACGGAAGTTTGGATGCCAATGGTGACGGTAGAATTGACGGCTCTGGCGATCTTGATCGTGACGGAATTAGAGATACATTCGATACCAATACAGCAGTAACTGGTTCACCTCGTGATTTGAATAGAAAACTGTACTTAGATTTTGACGGAAGAAACGATTATGCTGAAGACGTGCCTTTGCTTGGCGGATTAGCTAATGCAACGATAATGGCTTGGATAGATTTAAACAGCACATTTAGCACCACAGGATTTGTAGTAGGACAAGACAGATTTCATATCAGAGTGACTGGTTCTAGAATTTTGCAAGCTGTTGTTAATGGTACCGTATTAGCATTCGGAACCCCATTAAACAGATCACAATGGTGTCATGTTGCAGCAACTTATGCTGCCGGTACACTAACATTATATTTAAACGGAAAATCAGTAGCGAATGTAGTGTTATCTGGACCTATTGCTGCAGATGCCTCAAGACTAGCATTAGGCAGACACCCAGTTTCTGCTGCTAACTATTTTAGAGGTAAAATTGATGAAGTTCGAGTATTCAATGTGGCATTAACAGCTACGCAACTAGAAAGAATGGTATATCAAGAAATTCAAAATACTGCGTCACAAGTACGAGGTGCAATAGTTCCTAAAGATATTGGTGCATTGCCTTTCGCAAATGTGTTGAAGTATTACCGAATGGATACCTACAAAGATGATATTGTTGACAATTTGACAACAGCTGCCGTTGATACAGGAACAGGAATGAAATTGTTTAACCACAAAATTATTGATTACCAACAAGCGCCAATGCCGTTCACAACAGTGAGAACAGGAACATTTGCCACAGCAGTACATGATGTTACCAAAGATATTAGAGGTTTAGATGTTTTAGATTTTGATTATTCAATCGTTCAGGTAAGACACAACATAACAGAAACAGCTAACGTTACTAACTTAGCGCTATTTGTTGATCCGGCAGTAACGACAAGCATGACTAATGATACTAAACTTCAAAATGACTGGTACTTGAAATTAGACGGTAAAATTGACTTAGTAGGAAGATCACAATTAATTCAAACTGCAACTTCTGATTTAGAGGTAACAAGTGCTGGTTCAATTGAAAGAGATCAACAAGGGCAATCTAACAGATTTAACTATAACTATTGGTCATCACCAGTAAGCGCTATTAACAACACAACAATTAATCACGGATTTACTGTTGCTGGCGCGATGAAAGACGGAACAGATGCAAATAACATTCAAAATATATTATGGACACCTGGAGTTAATGGTTCACCAACTACACCTGCAATGACATTAAGTAGCTACTGGATCTTTAAATTCCAAAACTCTACTAATGCCTATGCTAACTGGGCATCTGCCGGACCAAATGGCGCACTATTGCCTGGGCAAGGATACACACTAAAAGGTAGTGGAGCTGCAACAGCCAATCAAAATTATACATTTGTTGGCAAACCAAACAGCGGAATTATTACTTCAACTGTGGGTGCTGGTAACCTAAATTTATGTGGTAACCCTTATCCTTCTGCCCTTGATGCTGATAAATTTATTGATGACAATATCACTAGTTTAACTGGCACATTGTACATCTGGGAACACTATAGCAGCAACAATTCTCACAATACTATACAGTATCAAGGAGGTTATGCAACCTACACTAAAACTGGTGGAACTGCACCTGTTGCGCCTGCCGGAATTAGCGGATTAGGCTCAAGCAGCAAAACTCCAAAAAGATTCCTGCCAGTTGGTCAAGGTTTCTTTGTAACAGGTTCAGTTACCGGAGGAACAATTAATTTTAATAACAGTCAAAGGTTGTTTATTAAAGAAGATGATGCAGCTAACTCTACCACCATGTTCAAAACAAGTAACACTATGGCTGCTTCTACGCCAGCAATGAACAATGAGCAAGATACTTTTGAAGAAGAGCAATTTATGAAATTACGAGTTGGATTTAATTCGACTGACAATTACCACAGACAAACCTTGCTTGGATTTATGAATGAAAATGCAACTTCTGGGTACGATAACGGTTATGATGGTATCAGTATTGAAGCGCTTACTAATGATATGTATTTCATCAACGGCACTACTAAACTAAACATTAATGGTGACGGATTTTTTAACGTAAACAATGTGTATCCAATAGGAGTTAAAAACGCAACTTCAGGAAATGTAACATTTGTAATTGACGGAAAAGAAAACTTTGATGACAATCAGGAAATATTCATCCATGACAATGTAACCAATACATACAACAGCATCAAATCGCAAAATTATGAAGTAAATCTTCCTGCCGGAACTTACGACAACCGATTCACATTGCGCTTTACAAACGGAGCATCTCTTGAAACTGCGGACAACGAAGCCAATCAAGAAATTACAGTAGTGCATTCGCAAGCTAATAACACCATTAACATCAAAAACGAATTGCAAGAAGCTACCGTTACAGCAGTGGCATTATATAACTTGTTAGGACAAGAAGTACAAGTTTGGAGCGTGTATAAACAAAATCAGGCCGATATTAAACTGCGCATCGCTGATATGCCAACCGGAACTTATATCGTTAAAGTAACTACCGATGGTGGTGAAATAACCAAAAAAATAGTACTACAATAAAATCTTATTTTGCTCTTTATTTGACACTAATTGGCATCTTTTTTACAAGAAAAAATTCCCTGCTTCGGCGGGGATTTTTTATACCTATATCCTACGAGCGTAGCCTATATACCTAAAGCGTTTGTACCTATACCCTATGAGCGTAGCATACATACCTAAAGTATTTGTACCTGTGCCCACGAGCGGCGCAGCCTATGTATCTACAGTCTCCATGCCTGCAAGAACGTGCATCAAAGTAGTATGAAAGCTTTTTGATAAAATTTTCTAAGTTTAACCAAACTTATTCCTCATTTTTGTCATTTCGACGCAAAAGAAATCAGATAACTAAAATTACTATCGCGATTACTCGTTACTTATTATGACAAATAGAGGGTGAAAATAGGAAGCTATTAAAATACAAATTCAACCCAACGGTTCAGTTAAAGTCATAAAGTAATACTACCAGTTTATTGGATTTTTTTGATAAGATGTTCCAAGTCTAACTGAAGTTGTTCGCCAGTCCGAATATCTTTTAAAGTAAAATACGAATCCTTTATTTCCTTAACTACAAACGGGATTCCTCTGCGTTCTGCATGCTTAAACTGCTTGTCAATCTTAGCCGCATCAGGATACATTTCGCAATTAATATTTTTAGTTCTTAATATAGTAATAGCCTGCATCGCTTCAAAATCTTGGCTTTCGCCGAAATTTAAAAACAACACTTTCGTAGATGTCGTAACGGTTTCTGGAAACAAATTCAGTTCTTCAAGCACTAAGTAAATACGATCTAATCCGAACGAAATTCCAACACCACTCACATCTTTCAAACCAAAAATTCCAGTCAAATCATCATATCGTCCGCCGCCGCCAATAGAACCCATTGCGACTTCTTTGGGTGCCGAAACTTCAAATATTGCTCCGGTATAATAATTCAATCCACGTGCTAAAGTAACATCTAAATCTAAAACGGATTGTTTCAATCCTAACATAGCCAAGGTATTAAATATAAATTGCAACTCCTCAATTCCTTTTTTGCCTTCTTCAGATGCTGAAAGCAATGTTGAAAGTTGAGCCAACTTTTCCTGAATGTTTCCAGTGAAATTAAATAACGGTTGTACTTTTTGCAATGCTGTTTCCGAAATTCCTTTTTCAATCATTTCTTTTTTAACACCGTCCTCACCTATTTTGTCGAGTTTGTCTAAGGCAACCGTAAAGTCAATCAGTTTATCAGAAGCGCCAATAACTTCAGCAATTCCCGATAATATCTTTCTGTTATTAATTTTTATTGTTATTCCATTCAGACCAAGTTCAGTAAAAACCGAATCGTACAATTGCACGAGCTCTACTTCTTGCCACAACGATTTGGAACCCACAACATCAGCATCACATTGAAAAAACTCTCTAAATCTTCCTTTTTGCGGACGATCGGCACGCCAAACCGGTTGAATTTGGTATCGTTTAAACGGAAAATCAATCTCGCTTTGGTGTTGCACCACGTAACGGGCAAACGGCACAGTCAAGTCATAACGCAAAGCTTTTTCGGAGATTTTTCCAGTAAGTTGTTTGTAGTTTATAGTCTGTAATTGGTCGGCCGTAACGTTATCTAAATAATCCCCCGAATTCAGTATCTTAAAAATTAAACGATCGCCCTCTTCACCATATTTTCCCATCAGTGTTTCCGAATTTTCAAACGAAGGTGTTTCAATAGGCTGATATGCATAATTTTCAAAATGATTTCTCATTATCGAAATAATATAATTGCGTTTTGAAACCTCTGCTGGTGAAAAATCTCTTGTTCCTTTGGGAATACTTGGTTTTGATGCCATTTAAATTTGAAATATTAAATTTTAGATTTTAAATATCTACGATCCGATAGCTGCTATCTGCTATTGATTTGCAAATATCACTATTTTATATCTTAATGTAATTCTCCTTGTAACAAAAACTGTATTTTAGTGTCAAATTTGCATTATGGTTGGAATAGGAGTTTTTCGGGAAAATATTAAAATTGCATTAGGTTCTATCCGAACGCAACTGCTTCGTACAATTTTAACAATTATTATTATTGCTATCGGAATTACAGCCTTGGTCGGAATACTTACCATAGTTACGGCACTTGAATACAATCTTACGACCAGTTTTGCCTCAATGGGCTCTAATACTTTTAACATCAATCAATATCAAAATACGTTACGTGAGGACGGAGGAAATGAAGTTGAAAAAATAAATCCAATAATCTCGTATCCTGAAGTTAAAGCTTTTAGAGATAAATTTACGTATCCGTTAACGCAAACATCTGTATCATTTATAGCCGCATCAAATGCCGAAGTAAAATTTGAAAACCAGAAGACCGATCCCGAAATTACAATTATTGGTGTTGATGATTATTATATTGCCAATTCAGGTTTAGAAGTTACTCAAGGCCGTAATTTTAATAATTTTGATATTTCCAATAATGTGTATTCTTGTGTTATTGGATCTGATTTTGCTACCAAAGGTTTGTTGAAAGACGTAAATCCAATTGGCAAAATCTTGTCTATTCGTGGCGCTAAATTTAAAGTGATTGGCGTTTTAAAGGAAAAAGGCTCCACATTTGGCAACAGCCGAGATTTGAGAGTTATGATTCCGATACAAGTTGCACGCTCCATGTTTTCGCAACCAAACATCAACTATTCTGTTAGCATAATGATCCAAAAAGCTGAACTGCTTGATGCCGCTATTGAAAACGCAACACTCACTATGAGACAAATTAGAAAATTAAATCCTGTAGAAGATGATAATTTCGGAATCTCAAGAAGTGACGAACTACTAAATAAAATAGCCGGTTTAACTGACTTTCTGGGTGTTTCCGCATGGATAATGGGAATTATTACAATTTTAGGTTCCTCTATCGCACTTATGAATATAATGATTGTTTCTGTCACCGAGAGGACTAGGGAAATTGGCGTCAGAAAGGCATTGGGTGCCAAAAAATCAACAATTGCATGGCAGTTTTTTATAGAAACGCTGACCATTGGACAACTAGGTGGTTTCTTCGGTATTATTTTCGGAATATTAATTGGATACGGAATTTGCGCTGCTGCAGGTTGGGATTTTGTTATTCCGTGGGGCGCAATGCTCGCCGCAGTAATAACCAGTTTTATTGTTGCCTTAGTTTCTGGATTATATCCTGCAATTAAAGCATCTCAACTGGATCCTATTGAGGCACTGCGATACGAGTAAGAATTTATTGTTCAGTGTTCAGTTTATAGTTTTCAGTGATTAAATAGTACACGAGATCATTCTGTCATTTCCATAAATATCCTTAAACAGTTGAACATTTAGGAAACCCAAATCTTCAAGTAACTCGATCGTTTCTGTTCCTAAATATTGATTGATTTCAAAATAAAGCGTTCCGTTATGATTTAAATTAATCCTCGCTAGCTGTGCAATCTTCCTGTAAAAAAGCAACGCATCATCATTTTCAACAAATAAAGCCAAATGAGGTTCATACTCTAAAACATTGGGTTTAATTTCAGCTTTTTCCAAATTACGAACGTACGGCGGATTCGAAACAATTATATCAAACTGCTGCTCTAGCCCTTTGACTGCGCTTAGGGTAACAACTTCTAAAATATTTTTTAATATAAAAGTAAGACTGACTTCATTAATTTCGGCATTTTTTTTGGCTACAGCCAGTGCTTCCTCTGAAACATCAATCGCAAAAACTTCCGAATCAGCAATATTTTTCGCCAGCGCAATCGCAATGCAGCCACTGCCTGTTCCAATGTCTAAAATCCTAACTTTTCCCGTTTCCCTTTTTTCTTTCCCCTCATCATTTATGATCAACGCAACCAATTCTTCCGTTTCTGGTCGTGGAATCAACGTATTTTCATTGACGTCAAATCGCAGACCATAGAACTCGGTTTCTCCCAAAATATATTGAATTGGTTTTTCAACTTTCAAATCAGCAACTATCGATTTCCATTGTTTTAATTGACTGCCATCCAGCACCGTTTCCGGGTTAAGTGCCAAATCAATGCGTTTTAAATTATGAATTTTTTCTACTATAATATAGAAAAAACTATCGATTTCCTGTTCGTCGTACATCGGTAGCAATTCAATTTTAAAAGTTTCTTTGTAGCGCTTGATAGTCATTTATAAATTCTTTAGCATCCAAATTGGACAAGTTGTGTGGCCTGTATTTCCCAGTGGTTTATCAATATAGTCAAACCCGGCTTTTTTATACAAATGTTGCGCTGCGAGCATTTCGGGCAAGGTTTCGAGGTAACATTTCTCATAACCCAATTCTGTCGCTTTATCAACACATTTTTGTATCAATTGAAAACCAATTCCTTTACCTCTTGCTTCCTTCAGAAAATACATCTTTTGTAATTCACAAATATTTTTAGTTGAATTTTCGAGCTGACTTACGCCTGCGCCGCCTATAATTTTGCCCTTACTTTCTAGAACAAAATAAACGGATCTTGGCTTGTCATAGGCTTCAAACATAAAATCGAGCTGTTTGTCAGCATATGCCGTCCCTGTTTTTGGATACTGATCAGAAATAAAAACTTCTCTTATTACAGACGCAATTTCTTGGTTGTCTTGCGATTGGATTTCTCTAATTATCATAAAAACTAAACACTTAAACTTTATAATCTAGTATACTTAAAAAACTTATTTTTGTGGCGTGAAGATAAGTGAATTTTACATAAAACGTTGCCTTCAATTGGCCAAAAATGGACTACCATTAGCTATGCCCAATCCGTCTGTTGGTGCAGTTATAGTTTTTGAAGATACTATAATTGGAGAAGGATACACTTCCCCTTTTGGCGGAAATCACGCCGAAGTAAATGCAATTAATTCGGTAAAGAATAAATCGTTGTTAGCTAAATCTACAATTTACGTTTCTTTGGAACCGTGTAGTCACTTTGGAAAAACGCCACCGTGTTGTGATTTGATTCTTAAATATAAAATTCCAAATGTTGTTGTCGGAAGCATTGATCCCAACAGTAAAGTTAGCGGAACTGGCATTAAAAGGCTTCAGGAAAATGGCGTGACGGTAGTTGTTGGTATTTTGGAATCAGAATGCAACGAACTCAACAAAAGGTTCTTCACTTTTCATAACAAAAAGCGCCCTTACATTATCTTGAAATGGGCAGAAAGTCAAGACGGATTTATTGCTCCGTTAAGCAAAGATGAACAAGCGCCCGTTTGGATTTCGAATGTATTTTCACGACAGTTGGTTCACAAATGGCGTAGTGAAGAACAAGCAATTTTGGTTGGAACAAATACGGTTGTAGATGATAATCCGAAATTGGATGTGCGCGATTGGTATGGTAAAAATCCGCTGCGCATTGTTTTAGACAAAAGTGAAAAAATCACTAAAAATTATCATGTAAAAGACAATCTAATTAGAACTATAGTAGTAACAGAACTAGAAAAAAATTTAATAGCTAGTACAAATTGTATATATGAAAATGCTATCTTTGATTTAACGCTAACCAAAAGCATCATCCATATTCTGTACAAATATGGCATACAATCCATTTTAATTGAGGGCGGAAGAAAAACAATCCAAACTTTTATAGATGATAATCTTTGGGATGAAGCAAGAGTTTTTATTAGCACTATTCGTTTGCAAGACGGTGTAAATGCACCTATTTCAAGTGGAATCTTCGAAATGAGAACTATAAAAGATGATCAACTTAAACTTTTTTTCAATCATGATTAATACTATAATTTTCGATTTTGGGGATGTCTTCATTAATCTTAGAAAAGAAAAATCACTAGAAGAATTTAAAAAACTTGGTCTACATGGTCCAAATGAAGATTTGTTGCTTCACAACGATTTATTTGAAAAAGGCAAGATATCAGAAATCCAATTTATAGATTGCTTTCTAAAATACTTGCCCAATGCAGGAATAAATGAAATCGTTAAAGCTTGGAATTCGG
>Ga0335397_10008893_pt1 | contig 12620 bp, 10 predicted proteins | sample MAT04_FD_205740 | JGI IMG/M metagenome (GOLD analysis project Ga0335397, IMG submission 205740) | Freshwater microbial communities from Lake Fryxell liftoff mats and glacier meltwater in Antarctica - MAT-04 (spades assembly) (version 2) ...
GCGAGATGCCGACGATGGGCATCGCGTACGTGACCATCGTGGTCCGGGTCGCGCCCCACGCCCGAACCAATCGGAAGAACAGCAGGTAGGCCAGGCCGGAGCCAAGCATGCCCAGCCACGTGACCGAGAACCATGACGCCGCGTCGGGTGGCAACGACAGCACACCACCGGCGGGTCGCTCGAACACGATCGCGAACACGCCGCAGATGATTCCCGACAGGGCCGCCTGGGGCAGGGCGATCTCCACCGGAGTCGCCCGGCGTGGCCCAGTATCGGGGTCGTCCACTAGCGCATGGCCCGTGATCCGGTGCCGCGAGTACACCGCTCCGATGGCATATGACAGGGCGCCCAGGGTCACCGCCAGCTCGCCGAGGAGCGCGGCGGTCGCACTCACCCCCGATCCTGACTGGCCCAGGTTCGGGGAGGCCAGTACGGCCGCGCCGCCGAACCCGATGAGCAGACCCGCGAGCCGGTTGAGGGTGATGGGTTCGTCACGCAGCACCAGCGCCGCGATGACGATGGTGAACAGGGGATTGAGCCCGTTGAGGACGCTCGTGAGTGCCGACGAGATCGACTGCTCACCCCAGCTGATGAGCAGCCCCGGCACGGCAACATTGAAGAAGGCCAGGATGGTCAGTCGCGACAGGGCGCCGGTGGCGCGGGGCCAGTGGCCATGGGTCAACCGGAGCACGACCACCAGGAACAGGCTGGCCATCGCCATCCGCCACGTGACGAGCGTGAACGGCGGCATGCCCGCGTCGAGGCCGATCTTGATGAACAGGAACGAGGAGCCCCAGATGAGCGCCAGCGACAGGAACATGCCCCAGATGAAGGAGTCCCGTTCCGAGGGAGAGGGGCGTGGCGATGCGGTCGGGGTGTGCGTCACGGAGCCGTAGGATGGCACGCATGCCTGCTTTCGATCCGCGGACCGCGCTCATCGTGGTCGACGTCCAGAACGACTTCGCTGACCCAGGGGGCTCCCTGTATGTGGTCGGTGGTGAGCTCGTGGTCGAGCGTATCGATGCCCTGGTCACGACCGCCCTCGCCGCCGGGTCACTGGTCGCGTATACCCAGGATTGGCATCCTGGCTCGACACCGCACTTCGCGAAGGACGGTGGCATCTGGCCGGTCCATTGCGTGCGGGACACCTGGGGCGCTGCGCTCCACCCGTCCCTGGACGTGCGGGGTGCCGTGGTGCGCAAGGGCAGCAACGGTGAGGACGGGTACAGCGGCTTCACGATGCGCGACACGGTGACCGGCGCGACCATCCCGACCGAGCTGACTGGGCTGCTTGCTGAGTGGGCCATCGAACGGGTGATCGTGTGCGGCCTCGCGACCGATTACTGCGTGGGTGCGACTGCCCTGGACGCCCGCGAGCTGGGCTTCGCGACGACCGTGCGCCTTGATCTCGTGCGCGCCGTGGACCTGGCGGCTGGCGACGGCGACCGGATGCTCGAGCGGTTGGCCGCTGCCGGGGTCGAGCTGGAGTCCTGAGGCGATCCTCCGGATACACCGAAACGGGTTCGGGCGCCGGTCGTCCTCCGTCGGGTCAGCGGTCGCCTCCTGCGGCCTTGGCTGCTCCCAGACCGACGGATCTCCGGTCATGCCGGAAGATCGTGTGGCTGAACCCGCCCCTGGGGCGGTGGATCGACCCTGTGGGGCCCTGGATCGCCATCGCAGGCGAGGCCCGTCCGGTGATACCGGACATCTGCGGCTGGGGGCCCGTGCCGGAACTCGACATATACTCCCGTGGAGTATCAGGAACAGCCACCAGGAGTCACATGGACCACTCAGCGCCCCCGAACCAGCCGACCACCGACGCGTCGACTGTCATCGATCCGGTATGCGGCATGTCCGTGCAGCTCGCAGTGGCTCGGCCCGCAGGTCTGACACACGTCCATGCCGGCGTGGAGTACGGCTTCTGTGGCCGTGGCTGCCTCCTGGAATTCCAGGACGACCCGGCTACCTACCTGGCGCCGGACTACCTGCCCACGATGTAACGTCACGGCACCATCGGTGCCAACGGCATGAGCCATCACCATCCAGGGTCTGCGGCCGGGGCGGATGGACGCCCCCTCGCGCCCGTCCTGGCCATCGGCGCAGACCCGGCTCGCGTCCTGGACGAGGTCTGTCGCTGCCTGTCAGCGGACTTCGACATCGAGCACTCCACGATCCAGCTGGAGACCTCCGACCGGCGCCGCCTGGAAGCCGTCACCCACCCGTAACCCCAGGATCTTCATCCGCTCGGGGGATCGCCGCGTACAAGAGGGTATGCAGCCAGCCCAGTCGCTCACCATGCCCGCTCGCGGGGCACCGCGTTCGCATCTCCTGATGGGTGCCGTCGCGGGTGTCGTCGCGGCCATGGTGGCCCTGGCGGTGGGGGAGCTGGTCGCCGCCATCATCGGTCGTGCCGCGTCACCCATCGTGGTCGTTGGCGGTACGTTCATCGACAACACGCCCGAGTGGCTTAAGTCCTTCGCCATCGAGACGTTCGGGGAGCGCGACAAGGACGCATTGCTGCTGGGCATCGGCTCGACCCTGCTCATCGCCGCGGCGATCCTGGGCATGGTCGCGACCCGCTGGCGGCTCATCGGCTGGGCCGGTGTCGCGCTGCTGGGAGTCGTCGGCGCGATCGCTGCGCTGACCCGGCCAACGGGCACGCTCATCGATGTCCTGCCCTCGATGCTGGGTGCGGTGGCGGGCATCGTCGCCCTCACGCTCATCCTGCCGGGCCGCAGGCCCGCCCTCACCGCTGCGATGACTGATGGCAGGCCCACGCGCCGCCGGTTCCTGGCCGCGTCCGCTGGCTTCATCGCGGTCGCCGCGGTGGCCACGGGAGTCTCTCGCGCACTCGCCCCGACCGCCAGCGCCGGCGACCTGCTGGCGGTGCCCATCCCGGACGAGCCGGCCGGACCACTGCCGGTGGGCGTCGAGATGGGCATCCCCGGCCAGACCCCCTTCGTGACCCCCAACGGCAGCTTCTACCGGGTGGATACCGCGCTCGTCATCCCAACCGTGGACGTGGCCACCTGGAGCCTGCGCATCCACGGCATGGTGGATACCGAGCTGAACCTGACCATGGAGCAGCTGGTGTCGCGGCCGACCATCGAGCGCGTCATCACCCTTTGCTGCGTGTCCAACCCAGTCGGCGGCCGCTACATCGGCAATGCCACATGGGTCGGCGTGCCGCTCCGCGCATTGCTCGAGGAGGCCGGCGTCCAGGGCGGTGCCGACCAGATCGTCTCCCGTTCCGTGGACGGCATGACCATCGGCACGCCCACGTCGGTGGCCATGGATGGCCGGGACGCGATGGTCGCCGTGGCCATGAACGGCGAGCCACTGCCACCGGTCAACGGCTACCCCGCCCGGCTCCTGGTCCCCGGCCTGTTCGGCTATGTGTCTGCCACCAAGTGGCTGACGGAGCTGGAGCTCACCACCTTCGATGCCTACGACGCCTACTGGGTGCAGCGCGGCTGGGCCCAGGAAGCGCCCATCGTCACGATGTCCCGGATCGACACCCCCAAGCCGTTGTCGCAGGTCGCGGCCGGCAGAGTGATGGTCGCCGGCGTGGCATGGGCACAGCATCGGGGCATCACCGCCGTCGAGGTCCGCGCCGACGGCGGTGCGTGGCAGCAGGCCCAGCTTGCCTCGGTCCCGTCCGAGGACACCTGGCGCCAGTGGTCACTGGCCTGGGATGCCACGCCAGGCAGTCACCGACTGGAGGTCCGTGCCACCGACGGCACCGGCGCCGTCCAGACCGAGGCTCGCGCGGAGCCGTTCCCATCGGGTGCCACGGGTTGGTATTCCACCGTCTTCACGGTTGCCGGAGCGTGATCGCCGTGATCATCTCCGCTGCCGTCCAGTCCGAAGCAGGGACGGACAGATCTCCCTGCATCATCCATCCACAGAGGTAGCAATGTCACGACGACACGCGTTCCTGGGCGTCATCGCCGCAGGTTCCATCTTCCTCGGCGCATCGGGCGCCGCGGCTCAGTCCCCGATGGCCAGCATGGATGCCATGGGTTCTCCCGCACCCATGATGTCCCCGGGCATGATGGGCGAGCCGTTCGGCCCCGCATGTAGCGCAGTCCCGGCGGATGGCGCCGGCAGCTTCGTGGGCATGGCTGCAGTGCCGGTCGCAACGGCCGCTAGTGCCAACCCGCTGCTCTCGACCCTGGTCACCGCGGTCACGGCCGCCGGTCTGGTCGACACCCTCAACACCGCCGAGGACATCACGGTCTTCGCGCCCACCAACGACGCCTTCACGGCGCTCGATCCGGCGACCCTCGCCGCGGCGCTCGCCGACCCGACGGGTCTGCTGACCACGGTCCTGACTTACCACGTCGTCCCCGGCCGCATCGCACCGGATGCGCTTGAGGGCACCCACACCACGTTGCAGGGCGCCGACCTCACGGTCGCGGTGAGCGGCGACACGTTCATCGTCAACGGCACCGCCAATGTCATCTGCGGCAACGTGCAGACCGCCAACGCGACGGTCTACATCATCGACGGCGTCCTGCTGCCGCCGACCGATGGTGCCATGGCCTCCCCCGACATGATGGCCTCGCCGATGGCCTCGACGGCCCCCTAGCCAGGCACCCCTGACCGGACCGTCGCGGATGCGGCGGTCCACGCTCCTCCTCTCGAGGCGTCCGACCTGCTGTGACCCAGCGGCGTCGGACGCCTCCGTCTAGACTCCGGTACATGGACCAGACGGCGGACACTCGAACCTATTCGCCCGGCCTCGCAGGCGTCCTTGCGGGGGAGACCACGATCGCACTCGTCGATGGCGAGGAGGGTCGGCTGCTGTATCGCGGCTACCCCATCGTGGAGCTGGTCCGACAAGGGACGTACGCCCAGGTGGCGGAGCTGCTGTGGACGGGCGAGTGGCCCGCCGAGGCACATCTGCCCTGCCGGCCCCTGACCGACCGCACCCTCGCCTCCATCCGTAACCTGCCCACCACGGCACATCCCATGGACGCGTTGCGGACCGCGGTCTCCACGTGGGGTGCGGAGCAGCCGCCCGGCTGGCCGCCGACCGTGGAGCAGGCACGCGAGCTGACCGCCATCGCGCCCACTGCCCTTGCGGCGTTCGCACGCATCCGGACCGGCAAGGAGCCGCTCCAGCCCGACCCGGACCTGGGTACCGCTGCGGGCTTCCTGTACCTGCTCAACGGCACGACCCCCGACCCGGCCGCGATACGCGCCCTGGATGCCTACTTCGTGGTCGCCGCGGAGCACGGCTTCAATGCCTCGACGTTCACGGCACGCGTCATCGCCGCGACCCGCTCGGACATGGCGAGCGCCATCTGCGGCGCCATCGGGGCGCTGAAGGGCCCGCTGCATGGTGGCGCGCCGACCGAGGTCGTGAGCCAGCTGCATGAGATCGGCTCGCCGGAACGCGCCGAGCAATGGATCGATGATGCCCTGGATCGCAAGGAGAAGCTGATGGGCTTCGGGCATCGCGTCTACCGGGCCTACGACCCGCGTGCCGCTGCGTTGCGCGAGGTCGCGGAGACGCAGGCGAACATGGCCGACTGGCTTCGGCTCGCGGTCGCGGTCGAGGACATCGCGCTGCGCAAGCTCGCCGAGCGCTACCCCGACCGGCCGCTCAAGACCAACGTCGAGTACTACACCGCAGCCGTGCTCCAGGGTGTGGCGCTGCCGCCGGACCTGTTCCCGGCCACGTTCGCGCTGGCCCGTCACGCCGGCTGGACGGCACACGTGCTGGAGCAGGCAGCCGTGGACAAGATCATCCGGCCCGATGTGCGCTACACGGGTCACGCCGAGCGCCACTTCGAGGGTGCCGCTTCCTCGGCCGCGACCGCTTCCTCGGCCGCGACCGCTTCCTCGGCCGCGACCGCTTCCTAGGCCGGGATCCCTGCCTCGGCCAGGGTGGCCTCGAGGGCGACACGGAACTCGCCCGGATCGATGGTGTAGTCCCACTTCGCGGTCGAGGTGCCCAGGGCGGGGTCCACGGCCGGACCGATGAGATAGCCGTAGTGCAGGCCGGCGCTTGCCGCGAGCGTCCAGTAGTAGGCGCGCACGTGGCTGTCGGGCATGAGCTCCAGCACCGCGCCGCCCGGCTGGCAGAACACGATATCCGTGAGGCCGGCGCCGTGCCCCCCAACGACCACTGCGGCCTCGGCGAACACCTGCCGCGGGTCCTCGCTGGTCGTGCCCGGTCGGTAGATCTCGAACCCGTGCTCGTCGAGGATGGGCAGCAGCTCCGACTCGTTGAGGATGCTTCGATGGCCGCCGCGCGGCAGGTACAGCCGTCGCCCGCTGGTCCGGGCGGGGAGGCTCAGCCGCTCCCGGAGGAATGTCACGATCCAGGGGAGGTATGCCGTTGGTGTGCCCGGGATGCTGGTGACGATGGAATGTTCCGCCTGGACGGCCTTGCCCGGCCTGGGCCGGATGCGCTTGGCCGGGTCGATACCCAACGACTCAAGCAGCCGGTCCGCGGATGGACCCGGCGTACTGCACAGGATGTGGTCGGCATCGTCCAGTGACAGGCCCGCGCTCTCGAGGAGTGCGATCCGGGGCAGGGCATCGAGCAGGAAGTGTCCGTAATTCCGATGGGCGTGATCGGTCGCGAGCGAGATGAGCGTGCCGTTGACTGCCTTGATGGTGCCGCTCCGTCGGTCGATCGGGACCTGGTCGGCGCGGCGTCGGAAGGTGGACGTGTCCAGCACCAGGTCACCCTGTCGCGTGAGCACCAAGCCGAACAGGTTGACGATGGCAGCTCGTTCGAGCCACAGGACGCCCAGGTCCGGCACCTCCAGGTACGCGGCCTCGAAGTCGCCAGGACGCGTCCCGAACTGGCGCGGTGGCGTGCGGTCGGGGGTCTCGGCCGGCCGTACGACCTGCCAGCGGGCTCCCGGCGCACGACCGGCAGCCGCGGCCGAGATGGTCCTGGCCGGATCGATGGTCACCGACACCGGCTGCTCGTCGGTACCCCGCAGCCGACCCCGGATCGAGCCCAGCGTGCGACGGAGGGTGCTCCCGGCATGGCTCATGAGCTTGAGGCCGTGCCCGCTCCAGCTCCCGAGTTCTGCTCTCGCCACCAGTCGATGGTCCGTCGCAGCCCGTCCTTGAAGGGCACCCGCGCGGTGAAGCCGAATGCGTCGCGAGCGCGGCTGGTATCCAGCGCGCGGCGGGGCTGTCCGTCGGGCTTGGTGGCATCCCACTCCAGGGTGCCCCGGTAGCCCACCAGGTCGCAGATCTGCTCCACCAGCTCCCGGATGGTGGTCTCGTGCCCGACACCCAGGTTCACGGGCTCTGCGGAGTCCAGCGATGCCGCGGCAAGGACCACGCCGCGTGCGGCGTCATCGACATACAGGAACTCCCGCGATGCCGAGCCGGTGCCCCAGACGGGGACCGTGGCATCACCCCGATCGTGGGCGTCCACGACCTTGCGGATGAGTGCCGGGATGACGTGGGAGGATGCGGGGTCGAAGTTGTCACCCGGGCCGTACAGGTTCACGGGGATGACATATGCGGCATCGAAGCCGTACTCCTCGCGGTACGCCTGCGACTGGACCAGGAGCATCTTCTTGGCCAGGCCGTAGGGCGCGTTCGTCTCCTCCGGGTAGCCATCCCAGAGGGTCTCCTCCCGGAAGGGCACGGGCGTGAACTTGGGATAGGAGCAGACCGTGCCAACGGTGAGGTACCGGTCGACGCCCGCCAGGCGCGCCTCTTCCATGAGCTGGATGCCCATGATCGCGTTCTGGTAGAAGAAGCTGCCGGGATGCTCCCGGTTTGCGCCGATGCCACCCACCACGGCCGCCAGGTGGATGATGACGTCTGGCCGGCCGTCGGCAAGGGCGCCCCGGATGCCGTCGATGGTGCGCAGGTCGTACGTCGCGCTGCGGGGCACGAACACTTGATCCGCACCGTTGGCAAGTAGCTCCCGCACCACCGCACTGCCCAGGAAGCCGCCACCCCCGGTGACCATCACCCGGCGGCCCGGCCAGGAGGAGACGGTCGCCATCAGCCGGCTGCGCCCACGACACCAAGACGCGGCTCGACACCCGCGGCCCGCAGGTCGGCCTCGAGCATGATGCGCACCAGCTCCGCGAAGCGGGTGCGAGGCGTCCAGCCCAGCTCCCGGGCCGCCTTGCTGGCGTCGCCCCGCAGCTCGTCCACCTCCGTCGGCCGGAAGTAGCGCTCGTCCGTGCGAACGTGGCGCTCCGGCTCGAGACCCACGAGCCCGAACGCCGTGGTCACGAACTCCTGGACCGTATGCATCTCACCCGTGGCGATGACGTACTCGTCCGCGACCGGCTGCTGCAGCATCAGCCACATGGCTTCCACATACTCGGGCGCGTAGCCCCAGTCACGGGCAGCGTCCATGTTGCCGAGGTACAGCTCCGTCTGGGTGCCCGCCACGATGCCCGCCACCGCACGCGTGATCTTGCGTGTGACGAAGGTCTCGCCGCGGCGCGGGGATTCGTGGTTGAACAGGATGCCGTTGGCGGCGAACAGGCCGTAGCCCTCGCGATACTGCGCCGTGAGCGAGTGTGCGAAGGCCTTGGCGGCGGCATACGGGCTGCGGGGCTCGAACGGCGTCCGCTCGTTCTGCGGCGTCTCCCGGACCTTGCCATACATCTCGCTGGAGCCTGCCTGATAGAAGCGGATGGGCCAGTCGACCGTCCGGATCGCCTCCAGCAGGTGCAGCGCGCCCATGGCCGCGGTCTCGGCCGTGAAGCCGGGCATGTCGAAGCTCACCTTGACGTGGCTCTGGGCGCCGAGGTTGTAGATCTCGTCGGGCCGCGCCTTGTGGACCGCCGAGAGCAGCGAGCTCGGATCGGTGAGGTCGCCGTAGTGGAGCGTCAGCCGCGCGCCACTCTCGTGGGGGTCGTGGTAGAGGTGCTCGATGCGGCCCGTGGAGAAGGTGCTCGAACGACGGATGAGGCCGTGGACCTCGTAGCCCTTGCCGAGCAGCAGCTCCGCGAGGTAGCTGCCGTCCTGGCCGGTGATGCCGGTGATGAGGGCGCGCTTGGTGGTCATCGACGGGCGATGGTACACAAGGTTCAGGACACCGTCGCCAGGTCCACCAGGACGTCATCGAGCGTGGTCGCGTTGGCCTCATCGGCAGACCAGAACTGCTCCCGGTACAGCCGCGCATAGACGCCATCCCGGGCCAGCAACTCCGGGTGCGTGCCGCGTTCCACGATGTGGCCGCGCTCGTAGACCAGGATGAGGTCCGCGCGCAGGATGGTCGACAGACGGTGGGCGATGGCGAGCGTCGTGCGGCCGGCCATGGTGCGTTCGATGGCCGCCTGGATGAGTCGCTCGCTGACCGTGTCCAGGGCGCTCGTCGCCTCGTCCAGGATGAGGATGCGGGGGTCCTTGAGCAGCACCCGGGCCAGGGCGATGCGCTGCTTCTCGCCACCTGACAGCTTGTAGCCGCGCTCGCCCACGACGGTGTCGTAGCCCTCCGGCAGCTCCATGATGCGGTCGTGGATGGCGGCCAGCCGGCCCGCCGCGTGCAGCTCCTCATCCGTGGCGGTCGGTCGGGCGTACAGCAGGTTGACGCGCACCGTGCTGTGGAACAGGTACGTCTCCTGGGTCACGACCCCGATGACGTCGCCGAGGCTGGTCTGGGTCACGGCCCGGACGTCGATGCCGTCGATCTCCACGGCGCCTTCGTCCACGTCGTAGAGGCGGGGCACGAGATAGGTCGTGGTCGTCTTGCCCGAGCCGGAGTGACCCACGAGTGCCACCAGCTGGCCCGGCTCGACGCTGAAGTCGACATCATCCAGGGCGAACGGGATGCGTGGCGGGGTGGCACCCTCTGCTGCCCCGTCCGCTTCGTCGATGGTGACCACCCGGGGCGCAGCCTCGCCACCCCCGGCGACCGGGAGGGACTCGCCGGCTGCCCGCACCGGGGCGTCCGGGTAGCGGAAGCTGACATGCCGGAAGCGGATGCTGCCCCGGACCGACGCCGGGTCCAGGACCACCGCGTCGGGCGCGTCCTCGATGCCCGGCTTGAGGTCCAGGTATTCGAAGATGCGGTCGAACAACGCCAGTGCGCCGTACACCTCCACCTGGACGCTGAGCAGCTGGCCGAGGGGCATGAAGAGGCGAGACTGGAGCGTGGTGAAGGCCACGATATCGCCGACCGTCGGCGGGTTGGGGCTGCCGGTGATGGCGAGGTAGCCGGCCAGCCAGTACACGAAGGCGGGCATGATGCTGAAGATGGTGCCCACGATCATGAAGAACCAGCGACCGACCATGCTCTGGCGGATGGACAGCTTGGCCAGCTTGGCGTTGGCGATGCGGTAGCGGCCGATGGACGCGTCCTGCTGGCCGAACGTCTTGGACAGCAGGATGCCGCTGACGCTGAGGGTCTCCTCCGTGATGGCGGTGACGTCGGCCAGGCTCTTCTGGGTCTCGGTGCTGATGCCCCGCCGGATCTTGCCCACGCGGTGGGTCAGGACCAGGAAGAAGGGCAGGACGGCGAGCGAGATGAGGGTCAGCTGCCAACTGAGCCAAGCCATCGCGAACAGGGTCACGGCTGCCGTGATGAGGTTGCTGAACACGGAACTCGCGGTGTCCGTGACGACGCTCTGGACACCCCCGACGTCGTTGGCCAGTCGGCTCTGGATCTCGCCCGTCCGGGTCTCCGTGAAGAACCGCAGGGGCATCCGCTGGAGGTGCGCGTACAGCGCGTTGCGGAGGTCCTGCATCACGTGCTGGCCGACCACGTTGTTGAGGTACGTCTGGCCGACACCGATGAGACCGCTCACGATGGGCAGCACGATCATCAGCCCGACGTACAGGTTGAGCTGAGCGAAGTCCTTGTTGGGGATCGCGTCGTCGATAAGCAGCTTGAGCAGGTAGGGGTTGACGACCCCGATGAGCGCAGTGAGCACGATGGAGCTCATCACGACCACGACCGCCGCGCGGTAGGGTCGGAAGAAGCCAGCTATGCGCCGGAGCGTCCGGGAGCGCTGCTCTGGAGAGAGCTTCTGGTCCGCGGGATCGAGCGTCTTGCCGAGCTGACGGGACCCACGCATCCCGCGGCCGCCCCTCACGGGTGCACCGGCGCCATCAGCCCGCCGGGGCTGGTGTCGCCTCCCACGGTTCGCCGGGCTCCACGTCCGTGCCCAGGTCCCGGTCCGCCATCCGCCGGAAGTGGGTCGCGAACAGCCAGGCGAGGCCGTACAGGCCGGCCACGACCAGCAGTAGCGCCTGGTACCCGGTGATGAGTGCCAGGTACTCCAGGGCGCCACCGACCATGGCACCCAGCAGGTTGCTGGCGAATGCCATGTCCGCCGTCCGGGTATCCCGGAACGAGTGGCTGAACACCAGGTTGGCGAAGAAGACGGGCGCGAACGCGAGCACCGCTGCCAGCAGGTAGCGCAGCTCCGGCGGGTCGACGAGCAGGCTCTCGGGCGGCACCAGGAACGCCACCGCGACCGCGATGAACAGCATCGCGTACAGCAGGTTGGGGCGGCGTATCGGGAACTTCCAGTTGATGAAGATAGCCAGGAGCACGCTCGCGAGCACGCCGAAGAAGGCCAGTGCATTCACCAGCCAGGTAGTGCCGAAGAGGAGGCTGAAGCTCACCAGGCTGCGAGTCGACAGCAACAGGAAGGCGATGCCAAGGACGAAGAAGTGGGGGCTGAAGCGTCGGAAGCTGGTACCGGTCACGCGCGCGGCAGCGCCGACCGCAAGGAACGCGCCCACCAGCACGATCGCCAGGGCCAGGATGTAGTAGTCGGCGACGAAACCGGTCCGGAGGTACAGGAACGGCCAGTCATCGGTCGCTTCCCGGGGCGTCGGCAGGCCCACGTCGGGGATGACATCGACCCTGTCCCCTGGCGGTGTCGCGCCGTTCAGCCCGGCCACCAGCGGACCGTTCGCGATGGCCGCCATCACGTTGCTGTAGGTCCGTACCAGGGGCGGCGTGCCGCCGAAGGCGTCCTGGACCATGGTCGCGATCTTGTTCACCAGCCACGGCTCGCGGTAGTAGTTGTAGAGCACGAAGATGCCGTCGTCGGTGAGGTGGTCGGCGACCGATTCGAAGGCTTCCTTGGTGAACAGGAAGGACTCCAGGCGCACATTCGCCGCTTGGCTGACCAGGGTCAGCGAGTCTGGCAGCGCGAACACGATGAGGTCGTACTGCTCATCGGTGGATCGCAGGAACGCCCGGCCGTCGTTGATGTGGCGCTCTACGCGCGGATCCTGGTACGGCTGGTCGGGGTGGTCGTCGATGCCGATCTGCTGGATCCTGGGGTCGATCTCCACGGCATCGATGTGCTGGATGACACCATCGTTGCGGGCGAGCGCGAGCGCCACGTCGGAGCCGCTGCCGGCGCCCACGATGAGCACGTTCTCGTACTTCTGGTCCGGGAACCACTGGTAGATCTGCTCGTAGAACGGCTCCTTGGGGCATTCCACGCAGTGGAGTCCCTGGTGGGGGATGCCGTTGACGTTGATCCGCTGGAGCCCGTCCTGGCCCGTGAAGGTGCTGATGCGGTAGTAGGGCGACCAGATGTCGGTCGGGTTGGAGCCGGCGACCAGCAGCATCGAGCCGACGAGGCAGCCGATGGTCACGATGCTGCCCAGCGAGACCTTGGTGCCAAGCACCAGCAGCACCATCAGGATGG
>Ga0335397_10008897_pt1 | contig 12615 bp, 16 predicted proteins | sample MAT04_FD_205740 | JGI IMG/M metagenome (GOLD analysis project Ga0335397, IMG submission 205740) | Freshwater microbial communities from Lake Fryxell liftoff mats and glacier meltwater in Antarctica - MAT-04 (spades assembly) (version 2) ...
GAACCAACGCGGTGAACGCGGCAGGTTCGGTGATGGCCAGATCTGACATCACCTTGCGGTCGACCTCGATACCAGCAGCGCTGAGACCGGCAATGAAGCGGCTGTAGCTGATGTCATTGAGGCGGCAGGCAGCGTTGATGCGCTGAATCCACAGGCGACGGAACTCGCCCTTCTTGGCGCGACGGTCGCGGAACGCGTACTGACCGCTCTTCATCACCTGTTCGTTGGCCGCCCGCACGGAGCGGCTCTTGTTGCCGTAGTAACCCTTCGCCCGCTCGAGCACCTGCTTACGGTGCTTCTTCGAGCCGACTGCGCGCTTTACACGAGCCATAATTGTGTCTCCTTCTCTTCGTTCTCGTTCTTCATGTCGTTGTCGGTCGCAGTGCGATGCGGATCAGCGCTTGGCAAGCAGGCGCTTGATCTTCTTCGCATCGCCGGGGTGGACAGCAACCTCACCGTCGAGGCGACGGGTGCGGGTGGACGGCTTCTTCTCGAACAGGTGCTGACGGTTCTGCTGCAAACGGCGCAGCTTGCCGGTACCGGTCGTCTTGAACCGCTTGGCCGCGGTCTTGCTGGTCTTCATCTTGGGCATAGCGTTTTCCTATGTGTCGTTCAGTGAACGAATCGCTCAATGAAATGTGTCTGGCGGCGAAACCGCCGGTCAAACGTCGATCTGTGTGTCAGGCGGGGTCTGGCTCGGGTGTCGGCTCGGCGGCCACTTCGGGTTCGGCGGCCACTACTGGCTCCGTGACCTCTGCAACTTGAACCTCGACGACTTGCGCCGCCGGCTCCGTAGCAACCTCAACAGGCGCTGCTTCGCTGGCGGGTTCCTCTGCGACCGGGTGCGGCTTGTCCTCACTCGGCTTCTTCGGAACGACCTTCTTGTCGGGCGCCAAGACCATGGTCATGTTGCGCCCTTCGAGCCGTGCCTGGGTCTCGACCTTGGCGGTCGGCCCCAGTTGTTCAAGCACCGCGTCGAGAATCCGTGAACCAAGTTCCGGGTGCGCCATTTCGCGCCCTCGGAACTGCAGTGTCACTTTCACCTTGTGGCCTTCTGCAAGGAAATCATGCATATGGCGCACTTTGGTGTCGAAGTCGCCCTTGCCGATCTTGGGACGAAATTTGACTTCCTTGATCGACACGTGGACGGTCTTCTTGCGTGACTCTTTGGCCTTCTGGCTTTCCTCGTAGCGGAACTTGCCGTAGTCCATGATCCGGCACACTGGAGGAGTCGCCATGGGCGCGACTTCGACGAGGTCGAGATCGGCCTGGCGGGCCAGTGCGAGTGCGTCGGGAAGATTCTTGATTCCCAACTGATTGCCGTCGGCTCCGATGAGTCGGACCTCTCGGGCACGGATGCGCTCGTTGTACCGGTGTTCTGGTGTCTGCGGCGGTGCTATGGCTGCTCACTCCTGTGCAATGGGTGTTGCCCCTCCTGTGTTGGTGATGCGAATGTCACCGAACACGACGGGACACACCGCATCGGGCCAAAAGGCCTTGGACGGCATGCTACGCAATGCGTGTGACCCGAGCGCACCTGTTACCTGCAGCGAGCTGCTGGCGGTGGCCGGGTGGGGATGACCGCGAACGACACCCCACTTCGCCTCAGTTGTCAGCCCGGTAGGGTACCAACCGTGACGGACAAAGACGCCGAGTTCGACGAATCAGCCCTCGATGACGCCCAGGACGCCATTCACGATGCCCGCAACCGGCTCCTTGACGTCCCCGCTGAGATCGTGGTCTCCAACCATGTGATGGGGCTGTACGAGTTGGCGGCCATCCATCTCAGTGCAGAGCCGCCGGCGTTGCACGAGGCGGCGTTGGCGATCGACGCAGTCGGCTGTCTCGTCGAGGGCCTCGGCGAACGGCTTGGCGAGGACTCCGAAACGCTGAGCAACGCATTGTCCAACATCCGCCTCGCGTTCGTGCAGATCAAGAACACAGCCGTCGCGACCGAAGCCCCGTAACTTCGGTTCGTCCGAAACGGCCTGATGGGGCGGTGCGGACACGGCCGCTGGCAACGGTGACGCCTTCGCCGTTCAGCAGCGCCGTTTGCTCGCGTTCGTTGCCGGGCACCAGCCGGCCAGCGGCATTCACAACCCGCCACCACGGCAGGTCGTCGTCGGTGGTGGAAAGAATGCGGCCGACCAGGCGGCTCATCTTCGGGTAGCCGGCCACGTTAGCGATGTCGCCGTAGGTCACTACCTCGCCCTCACGCAGCGACCGGATCACATCGACGATCCGCCGGTCGCGCTCGTTCACGCGCGAGCAACTGCGCTGGCTTCGTAGCGCCCCAGCTTGCACAGCAGCCCGAACGTGACCGCAGTCGACACGTCGATCGTGCGAGTGCCGTCGGCCAGTTCGATGCAGTGGAACTGGAAGCGCTGCCCGTCGCTGCGCTCGACCTCGCCCAGCCCGACAGCGGCATCGAACGCCACCACAGTACCGACGTGGGACGCACTCATGGGATGATCTTCGAGATCGGCAGCTCGAGGATGCCAGTGGCCCCTGCGTCGACCAACTCCGGGATCAGCGTGTTGATCTGTGTCTTGGACACCACCGTCTCGACGGCAAAGCCACCCTCACCCGCAAGTGCATTCACCGTCGGCGTCTTCATCGCCGGCAGCAAGGCGAGCACTGCATCGAGTTGGCCGGCGCCCACGTTCATCTTCACCAGCACCCGGCCTCTGGCGTCGAGGGTGCCGTTGAGCAGCGTCATCAGCTGGCCCATCGCGTGGCGCTTGGCAGGGTCGTCGTACGCAGCCTTGTTGGCCACGACTTCGGTGTAGCTCTGCAGGATCTCGCCAATGATGCGCAGGCCGGCTGCCCGCAACGCACGACCGGTCTCGGTGATGTCGACGATGCAATCGGCGATGTCGGGAATCTTCGCCTCACTGGCCCCATAGCTCAGGCGAATGTCGGCGGCGATGCCCTTCTCCGCGAAGAAGCGGCGCGTGAGTTCCGGATACTCGGTGCTGACGCGCAGGCCGTGGGGCAAGTCTTCTATGCGAGTGATCGGCGAGTCGCCGGCAACGGCAACGACCACCTTGATGGGCAGCGACGTTGCCTTCGAGTACTTCAGCTCACCAAGGCTGACGATGTCGCTCGCGGTCTCCTCCACCCAATCGCGACCGGTGATGCCGATGTCGAACAAGCCTTCGGCAACGTAGGTAGGAATCTCCTGCGGGCGCAGAATGCGCACCTCCGAGACGCGCGGATCCGCAATCGTGGCCTTGTAGTCGACGGACGACGAGCGCAACACCGGCAGATCTGCCGCTTCGAACAGGTCGAGCGTCGCCTTCTCCAGCGAACCCTTGGGCAACACGAGCTTCAGCACGCCGACGAGGCTACCGCCGAGCGCCTCAGTGGCTGGTAGGAGAATCGGCCAGCAGACGCAGTGCGTGCGGCAACACATCGATGATTGCGGCCAACTGCTCGACACAGCCCTTCGGCGAGCCTGGTGTGTTGCAGATGATGGCTTGGCCGCGAATGCCGGCAATGCCCCGCGAAAGACGACCGAGCGGACTGACCAATCGCATTGCCTCCGCGAGGCCGGGGGCTTCACGCTCGATCACCATGCGGGTGCCTTCCGGCGATTGATCACGTGGAGCGAAGCCGGTACCACCGGTGCTGACGATCAGCCCGGCAAAGCCGGCGGCCAGTTCGGTCAGCGCCGCCGCAACGCTCTCGGCACCATCGGGAACAACGGTCTGCGAGACCACGTCGAACCCGTTCGAGCGCAGCAGTTCGGCGAGGGCGGCCCCACTTGCATCCACTCGCGTTCCTGCGATGACACCATCGCTGACAGTCAGCACCTTGGCCTGTGGAAGTGCGTCGCTCATATCGGCTCTCTCATCACGGCTTACGGTAGCGAAGCAAAATCATGCCGTCCGTGTCTGCGTCGTGGGGCAACACTCGCCACCCGTCACCGAATGGGCGCCACTCCCCTTCCGGTCGCTCTGTGATCGCCTCGAAGTCGGCGGGGAACAGGTGTTGGCTGGACTCGTCGGCCAGCAGCGTGCACACGCTGTAGACCAGCACCCCGCCGGGCTTCACCAGCGGGGCGCAGGCCTCGATGATGCGTTGCTGCAGGGCGACGAGGTCGGTGACGTCGGAAGGGGTGATGCGCCACCGGGCATCTGCACGGCGACGAAGCGTGCCCAGCCCGCTGCATGGCGCATCGATCAACACTGCGTCGAAGGTCGCAGCGCGAAACGGCGGGTTGGTTGCGTCAGCGGCGAGTGCAAGTACGTCGTTCGTGCCGAGACGAGCGGCGTTCTCCGTGATCAAGCCGACTCGCTGAGGTTGCAGGTCGGCGGCAATCACGGTGGCGCCAGAGGTAGCGATACCAGTTGCCTTACCACCCGGCGCCGCACACACATCGAGGATGAGTTGGCCCTCGCTGGCCGGTACCGCTGCAGTCACCCACTGCGAACCGAGATCTTGGATGTAGCCGTCGTCGCGCTCCGTGACCGACGGCGCTTCGTTCATCGTCGTCAGCGTGGCGATGGCGTCGTCGTAGCCAAGCTCGTCGGTCAGTCGCTGAACGATCCAGTCGGGGTAGCTGAGCCGAACCGCATCGTTCTGCCACTTCATCGGCGTGTTGGCCACCTTGCGGAGCACGGCGTTGACGAAGCCACGCGCTTTTTTCGGTGCCAACTCCACGGTCTCCCCCACCGCGGCATGAGCAGGCACCCCGGCGAAGTGCAGTTGGTACGCGCCCAGCCGCAGCACCGTGCGCACCTCGGGTGACGGGTTGATCGCGACGAAACGATCAACGAGCGCGTCGCAGGCTCTACGCATGCGTGTGGTGCCGTAGACGAGGTCGGTCACGAACTTGCGATCTCGTTCCACCAGCTTGCTGCGACCGAGCTCTGCCGACAGCACGATGTTCGCGTAGGCACCCTCATGATCGATCCGTTGCAGGCAGCGGAAGGCGACCATGCGTGCAGATTGGTTCACTCGAACGTCTCGTCATTCTGCGGGCGGGCGCCGCGGGCGAAGTCGGCGTATGGCATGGGGCCTTTGCCCTCGGGTTGCACGGCAACCAGCCGCAGTCCGGGCAGCGGCCGTTCCGGTGAACGCTCGCCGCCGCATTCCAATGTCTCCCTGTCATCCAATGACGCCACCAGGACCTTCAGACGCTTTCCACGGAAGGTTGTCCACGCGCCCCCGACGCGTACCAGTCGGTCGATCTGTTTCACCGTCTGCGACCAGTCGATGCGCAAGTCCTCGGGGAGGATCTTTGCCGCGTACAACGGTTCACCGTGCTGCGCAACCGGCAGCGGGAGCGGTGCTGCAAGACAACGAATGAGTTGCTCGGTCCCCACGGCGACGAGGTCGCGACGAAGGTCCTCTGCCGTGGCGGTTGGCGAGATCGGCAGGCGAACGGTGTCGTAGATCGGGCCGGTGTCGAGGCCTTCCTCGAGCTTCATCAGGCACACTCCTGTTTCGGTATCCCCGGCCAACAACGCCCGCTCGACAGGCGCCGCACCACGCCAACGGGGCAGCAACGAGAAGTGCATGTTGACCATCGGCACTTCTGTCAGCACGTGCGGCTTGATCAGCTGACCGAAGGCGACCACCACTCCAAGTTCGATGTAACGACCCAATACATCGTCGACGGTGTGCGAGACCGTCAGACCGAGGTGGAGTGCCGCGGCCTTCACCGGGCTCGGGCTCAGTTCGCTGCCGCGACCACGTCGCTTGTCGACCCGGGTCACCACGAGGGCGACGTCATGCCCAGCGGCGACGAGTGCGTGCAGCGGTGGAACCGCCATCTCCGGCGTACCGAAATACGCCAGTTTCACGATGCCCTCAACGTCACGATGCCCTCACGACAAGCGCAGGCGGCGGCGCTGCGCGGGCGCCGTCGTCGGCTCCTGCAGCTTGCGATACTCGGTCATCGCGGTCTTGCGCTGGTCGGGTGTCATTCGATCGAACATGAGCACCCCGTTGAGGTGGTCGATCTCGTGTTGAAACATGCGGCCCATCAGCTCGTCGGCTTCGATCTCGATCTCGTTGCCGTCGATGTCGATCCCCCGCACCAGCACTTTGTTGGGGCGAAGGATGTCGACGTAGAGCTCGGGGATGCTGAGGCAGCCTTCGCTGTACACCCACTCGCCGTCGCTCTCCACGACCACCGGGTTGATGAGCGCCATCGGCTGGTCATCGATGTCCCACACCACGATCTGCTTCTGCACACCAATCTGGGGTGCGGCGAGCGCAATGCCCGAGTCGCTGTCGTAGAGCGTGTCGAACATGTCATCGACGAGCCGCGCCACCTTGCCGTTGATCTCGGTGACGGCAGACGCCTGCGACTTCAGTACCGGGTCGCCGTAGGTGCGGATCTCATACGCCATGACCCATAAGGCTAGCGACCAAACCCGAATCGAACTGACGTCGGCACCAGAGGCTGGGATGCTCGGTTTGTGTGCGTTGAGGAGCGCTGGGCGCTCCTGAGCGCACACAAACTCTTCCCTTTACGATGGGCAGCCATGACTGCAGTCGGATCGCACTATTTCGATGAGGAGCCGACCACCGACTCATCGCCGCGTGATGTGCAGCTGTCGCTTCCGGACATGCAGCTCACGCTCACGACGGATCGTGGCGTCTTTGGCTACGACCGGGTGGATTCGGGAACGAAACTGCTGCTGTTGCACGCGCCCTCGCCGAATGGAAACGGGAACCTGCTCGACATCGGCTGCGGTACCGGCGCCGTTGCGCTCACCATGGCTCGCCGGTCGCCGGCCGCAACGGTGTGGGCCATCGACGTCAACGAACGAGCCCGCGCTCTATGCCGCGGAAACGCCGAGCGCAACGACATCACCAACCTCACCGTCTGCGCGCCCGATGAGGTACCGACAGACATCAGGTTCGAGACGATCTGGAGCAACCCGGCGATCCGCATCGGCAAGCCGGCGCTGCACGCCATGCTGCTGCGCTGGCTCGGCCAGCTCGCACCCGAGGGCACCGCCGTGTTCGTCGTCCACAAGCATCTCGGCAGCGATTCGTTACAGACCTGGCTGGGCACACAGGGCTACCCCACCGCCCGCCTCGCGTCCTCCGCCGGCTACCGCATCCTCCGGGCCCGATCAGCAAACTGACGCGTCATGCGTCCTCCGAGCAGGACCTGTGAGCAGGAAGCGCGTCACTTCGTGCCCGTGTCCGGCCCTTCAGCCGAAGTGACGCGTCACGCGTCTTACGAGCGGGCGCTGTGAGGAAAGAGCGCGTCAGTTCGGCGAGTGACCAACCCCTACTGGCGAGGCGGGTCGACTTCGACTCGCAGGCGCGAACCCTTCGGGCGGGGGGTTTCGGCGAGGGCCCGGCCGAGCACTTCCCAGTCATCGGCGCGGATGAGTGCGCCCTTCGCTGTGGTCGCGAACTCCAAGCCGACCGCGGTCGAGAACTCGACCGCATCGGTGCCTTCGACTGCTGCGAGCGACCGAAACGGGGGCAGGCCGAGGAGGCGCCGCCGCGCCAGCTCAGTCTGGGCCACACGCTCTGGTTGCGCGCGCTGTGCGGCGACGATCACCTCGTGGTCGGGCACAAAGGTTTGCACCAGCACCTTCCCCCCACCGCTGCGCTTGCCGACGAGCCGGCCGGCGCGCACCAGCAGTGCCATCGCCTGCTCAGCAGCCCGGTAGCGCGGAGCCAGCAACTCGGCGTCGAAGTCGAGAAAGGCAACGACATCGACGCCTCGAACGCGGTGCAGCACCGCTTCGGTGCCGACGTACACATCACCAGCAGGGAGCTCGTCCGTGGCGCCGGTGACGGAGACAACCGGCCGGTTCGCGGCCGCTTCCAGCTCCTCGCGCAGCCGGGTGACACCGGGCTTCATCAGGGCCATCGCACTCGACCCGCACTGCTGGCAGACCATTGGACGCGTGGTCCCGCAGCGCCCACACGCGAGAGTGCCATCGTCGCGCTGAGCAACCGCCGCGTCGCAGTTGGTACAACGTTGCAACGAGCGACATGCACGACACGCCAGCAGCCGGGCGCGGCCGACCGTATTGATCACACACACCACACGCTTGCCTGGGTCGCGAAGTGACGCGATCAGCTGTGAGCTGACCAGCGAACGCTTCCACGGCTCCTCCTCGGTGCGGTCGACGACATCGATGAACGGCCACCCGGCCACGCTGTCGGAAACCGAAGGTTCGACAACTCGATCTCCCGCCCAACGCAGGGCGGCGGCCGTGGGAATCGGCGAGATCAGCACACAGCCTGCACCAGCCCGCGATGCGCGCTCGATCGCTACGTCACGGGCATGCCACGTGGGCGAGCGTTCGTCCTGCAGCGCTTCGTCGTGCTCGTCGAGCACCACCACGCTGTGCAACCCCGGGCACGGCGCCCACACCGTGCTGCGGCCACCGACCACCACATCGACGCCGGCCGCCGCCTGCGCCCAGTCCTCGGGTAGCAGCGCTACCCGCAGACCGGCCTTTCGCAAGCGACTCGCTACTGCGCGCGCCGCCAACGGTGTGGGGTGCACGACGATGCACGGTCCGCACTGCGCAATTTCGACCACGACCGGGAGCGGGTCGGTCAATGGCGGTACTCGACTGACGCCGCTGGCGACTTGCTCGCCGATGGCTACCGACCGTCGCTCAGGAGGCAACACAACGACCATCGACAGCGGCGAGGCTGCAACCAGGAACGGACGCACGCGCGGTGCGCCCCACCGGACAGCCGCCCAGCGCGCCAACTCGATCACGTCGGCCGACGGGCCGATCGACGAGAATTTCGCAATCTCCACCAGCGACGATGCCGGCCGGTCGGCCTCGGCAGCGCCGAGCGACACCACCCATCCGCCGATGCGCCGACCATGCAGCATCACACGAACCAGCGAGCCCACTGCGACGCGATCGCGAAGGTTCGCTGGGACGAGGTAGTCGAATTGTTTGTCGAGCCCGGTGAGGTCGGGGACGACCCGAGCAACCAGCGGCTCGATATCAGTCAACGACTGAACTCACACGCCCACGGCGCGCATGAAGTCATCGAGGCGGCTGACCTGCTCCCAGGTGAACTCTGGCAGGTTGCGACCGAAATGCCCGTAAGCGGCAGTCTTGCGGTAGATCGGACGCTTCAGGTCGAGGTCGCGAACGATGGCACCCGGACGAAGGTCGAAGACGTCGCGCACGGCCTGCACGATCTTCGCGTTCTCCACCTTCTCGGTACCGAAGGTCTCGACGAGAATGCTGACGGGGTGTGCCATACCGATGGCGTATGCCACCTGCACTTCGCAGCGGGTAGCGGCGCCGGAAGCAACGACGTGCTTGGCAACCCAACGGGCCGCGTAGGCAGCCGAACGGTCGACCTTACTGGGATCCTTGCCGCTGAACGCTCCGCCGCCGTGGCGGCCCATACCACCGTACGTGTCGACGATGATCTTGCGGCCGGTGAGGCCGGTGTCCCCGTGTGGGCCACCGATGACGAACTTGCCAGTTGGGTTGATGTGGACGTCGTAGTTGTCGTCGGCGAACTGCGCGGGAACGATCGGACGGATGACCTGCTCGATGAGGTCGGGGCGAATCACGGTGTCGCGGTCGACGCCGTCCTGGTGCTGGGTACTGATGAGCACATGCGAGAGGCGAACTGGCTTGCCGTTCTCGTACTCGACCGTCACCTGCGTCTTGCCGTCAGGGCGCAAGTACGGCACAGCGCCCGCCTTGCGAACCTCGCTGAGGCGCTCGGCCAGGCGGTGCGCCATCCAGATGGGCATCGGCATCAGGTCGGGGGTCTCGTCGCAGGCGTAGCCGAACATCATCCCTTGGTCGCCCGCGCCCTGCAGCTCCAGCTGATCCTCGGCGTGACCGGAGGCACGAACTTCTTCGCTCTTGTCGACGCCCTGGGCAATGTCGGCGCTCTGCTCGTCGATGCTGACGATGACACCACAGGTGTTGCCATCGAAGCCGTAGAGGGCGTTGTTGTAGCCGATGTCGTTGATCACTTCACGAGCCAACTTGGGGATGTCGACGTAGGCAGAGGTGGTGATCTCACCGGCCACGACGCACAGCCCGGTTGTCAGCAACGTTTCACACGCAACACGACCATGAGGGTCTTCCGCCAGGATGGCGTCGAGCACCGCATCGCTGACCTGGTCGGCCATCTTGTCGGGGTGACCCTCGGTCACGCTCTCGGAAGTGAAGGTAAAGCTGCTCACGGGGTGAGGCTCCTCATGAAGTTGGAAGTGTGGACTGTGACGGGGTGTGACTGCCACGAATCTCGACCACAGTATCGAGAACCGCCTTTGCAATTGCGCTTTTGTCGGCCAGCGGCACCGCGATCGTCGCGCCGGCCGCGGTCAAGAGCGTGACCGCGTTGGTGTCGTGTTGGAACCCGACGCCTGCAGCACTGACGTCGTTCGCAACGATCAGATCGAGGTGTTTGCGCTGCAGCTTGCCCGCAGCATTCGCCACGAGGTCGCTGGTTTCTGCTGCGAAGCCGACCAACGTCTGCCCGGCGGGCTTGCTGACGCCGAGCCCCGCAAGAATGTCGGGGGTGCGCTCGAGCACGATCTGGGGAATGCCCTGGTCCTTCTTCAGCTTGCCCTCGACGGCGGCTACAGGGCGGAAGTCGGCGACGGCGGCGGCCATCACGATCACGTCGGCCCTCGACGCCACGGCGGCCAGCGCGGATTGCATCTGTGCGGCAGTTTCGACCGCTACTACGGCGACGCCCGCAGGTACTGGCAGTTGCACGGTGGACACCAGCGTGACCTGAGCACCACGGGCGGCGGCCTCGGCAGCGATGGCGTAGCCCTGCTTACCGCTGCTGCGATTGGCGATGACCCGCACTGCATCGATGGGCTCGCGAGTGCCACCGGCCGACACCACGACATGGAGACCACTCAGATCGCCGTCAGACAGCACCGCTTCAATGGCCGCAACGATGCGTTCCGGCGAAGCCAGCCGACCTGCGCCAACATCGCCGCCAGCCAGGCGGCCAGTCTCGGGATCAACAATGTGAACGCCGCGGGCCCGCAGCGTGGCGACGTTGGCCTGTACGGCCGGGTGTTCCCACATTTCGGTGTGCATTGCCGGACAGACCACCACCGGCGCCCGTGTCGCGAGCAGCGTGTTGGTGAGCAGATCAGTACTGAGGCCCGCCGCATACGCGGCCAGCAAACGAGCAGTGGCGGGTGCCACCACGATCACGTCGGCGGTTTGCCCCAGCCGCGTATGTGGGATGGGATTGGCTTCGTTCCACAGACTGGTCTGTACCGGCTCGCTGGCCAGCGCCGACAACGTGGTACGACCAATGAAGTGCTCGGCGCCGGCGGTCATCACTGGCACCACGTGAGCGCCAGCGTCGATCAACCGACGGCAGACCTCGACGGCCTTATATGCCGCAATGCCACCGGTGACCCCGAGAACAATGCGTTTTCCGGCGAGCATGACGATCAGTCGAGTCGTTTCAGCCGCGGCCGATGGAGGCGATCAAGCCGTGGCGTCGTCGTCGTCGGCTTCTTCGACGCGGTCTGCATACGCGGCGCGTTCGATCTTGTCGGCGGCGATCTCTTCGAACGCAATGCTGAGCGGCTTGCGGGCCACCGAGCTGACCTGTGGCGGCACCATATGGCCCAGACCATCACCCAGCTGGTTGAAATAGCTGTTGATCTGGCGGGCACGACGAGCGGCCAGTGTGACGAGCGAGAACTTCGAATCGACGCGGTCGAGGAGCTCCTCGATCTGCGGATTGATCATGGTGTCGAACGAACGCGTGGACATCTGCAAAGCCTCCTGAAAACAGCGCTGCAGTGTACCGGCAAGTACTACCCCAACATGCGATGGTGGCCGATGATCTGCATCATCTCGTCCACCGTGCGCTCCAGATCGTCGTTGACCACGACGTGATTGGCCAGCGCCATTCCCACGGGTTCCTCGTCGAGAGCCTTCTGTAGGCGCTCGGCGACCTTGTCTTCAGCATCGCCACGACCACGCAGGCGACGCTGCTGCTCCTGTCGCGTGGGGGGCAGCACGAAAATGAGTACCGCTTCGGGATGAAGGGCCTTGACCTGCTTGGCGCCGTCGACCTCGATTTCGAGGACCACATCGCGGCCAGCAATCGGCTCTGGGCGCGGCGTGCCGTAGTAGTTGCCCAAAAAGTCCGTCCACTCCAAGAACCCGTCAGCCGCAATGCGGGCTTCGAACGCAGCGCGATCGGCAAACACGTACGCAGCATCGCTCTCACCGGGCCTCTGAGCCCGCGTCGTCCACGAGCGGCTCAGCCACAGCTGCTGGTCGCGCTCGGCAAGCGCGTTGACGATGGTGCCCTTCCCCACACCTCCAGGGCCGGAGACGATGAAGATCAGCGAAGTGGAGGCGGCAGTGTTGGCTGCCATGGCCTCACTGACCGAGCTGTGCGAGCAACGCCAGCTTCTGCTGGGCGCCGAGGCCCTGCACACGACGGTTGTCGGCGATGCCGATCTCCTCGATGATCTTGCGTGCCTTGACCTTGCCGACACCTGGAAGCGACTCGAGCAAGGAAACAACCTTCAGCTTGCCAACCGTGCTGCTGGTGGAAGCCAGAGCCTCGGCGAGCGTGACGGAGCCCATCTTGAGCTGGTTCTTCAGCTCGGCGCGAGCGACGCGAGCCTCGGCGGCCTTGGCC
>Ga0335397_10008905_pt1 | contig 12608 bp, 11 predicted proteins | sample MAT04_FD_205740 | JGI IMG/M metagenome (GOLD analysis project Ga0335397, IMG submission 205740) | Freshwater microbial communities from Lake Fryxell liftoff mats and glacier meltwater in Antarctica - MAT-04 (spades assembly) (version 2) ...
CGACCGCCTCGACGGGGCGCAATGCCGCGTCGATGAGCGATACGTCGCCTGCCCATAGGCCGAGTGCTCGACCGGCCGCCACGTCGGCGGCTTCGACGGCGTAGTCGCTGTCGGTGAGGATTACGGGCTCGGGTGCCACAAACTCCTGGTACTCGTCGTTGCTCGCAAGGAAGTGGAAGTCGACCTGCTCGAGAAACTGCAGGGTGGTTTCGGTCTCGATGAACTCGACGAGCGGTTCGACGTTCTTGGGCCACTCGATGGCGGAATCGCGGTCGTCAAACGGTGCCCAGCGTGAGAGCCCCCATGCACCGGCGCTGAGCGCAACGAGGCCCAGCACCATGGCCACCGCAATCCACGTGAGTCGCCGCGACGTCTGTCGAGCCATTGCTGGAGTCAGTCGTCCTGGTGTTCGATGGCGTCGAGGAAGGCCTCGACGTCGTCGTCTTCGCCGCCGACCAGCCAGATGACCAGATCGTCGTCGTTGCCCTCTTCATCCTCATCACGCCACGGCAGCATGCCCTCGACGCTGTAGCGATCGACGGTGATGTCGTCGTCTTCGTTGTCGCCAACCGGGGCGACGATGGCCAATTCCACCTCCGCATCGGGCGGCTGGTCCTTCAGCATGTCGATCAGTTCGCTCACTCGCATGGGTGTGCCTTTCGTGCGGTAGTAGCGGGGTGGATCAGTCGTCGCCGAGCCAGCGCCCAGCACATTCCAGCAGATGCAGGCTGACGTCGCGGCACTTGTCGAGCGTCTCGCAGAACGCCTTGTCGTCGGCCAGGTACACGTCGGCCAGATCGATGGGGATGCGGGCGAGGATGGACAGGCTGCGCTCGGGGGCGTCGGTGACGCTGGCGAACGAGTCGATGGCCGACACTTCGAGCGGTAGCGAGATACCGCCGACGGGAGCCAGTTCGGTGGCCAGCACCAGCAGATCGGGCGGGTGCGGCAGCGGAGGCAGTGTCCAGGTGAAGATCAGCGGGAACGTGAAGCCGGTGGGCGGGTCGCCGTCGGGGTCGTCGAGCTTCACCACTTCATCTTCGAAGCCGAGTAGCGCCCGCGGGTCGACCTCGAGCGAAAGGTGCAGGTCGATGGGGCCGTTGCAGGCCTCTTCCGGGTGCAGGTCGACCTCCCACAGTTGGCGCAGCGAGTAGGTCTCGACGAAGTGCCGCTCGTCGTGTACGTGAAAACCGTGGTCGACTGCGTGGCCCTTCAGGTCGGCCACGAAACCGGCGACATCGATGACGGCCACTGACTTCCTTTCGCGTGCACAGGTTGCGGCTGCCAGCGACACTACCGTGCGGAGCTGATGAACCATGATCGTTTGGCCCTGCTCCACCAGGTTGCCGATGCGGTCGCCACCGCCTTCGCAGCGGTCGACGATTTCGGCCCCTCCGGCGTTCGTGAGGGCCAGTATTCGCTCGATGTCGTGGCCAACGATGCGGCGCTGCGAGTGCTGCGCGACGCCGGCGTCGGCGTGTTGTCGGAAGAGAGTGACTTCGAGCAAGGCAACGCCGGCGAGGTGGTCATCATCGACCCCATCGACGGCAGCACCAACGCCAGCAGGGGTGTGCGGTACTTCGCCACTGCGCTGTGCCTCGTCGACGAGCAGGGCGCGGCCGCGGCGCTGGTTGCCAACCAGGCCACCGGCGAGCGTTACTGGGCCACTCGCGGCGGGGGAGCGTGGTGTGACGGCGTGCGCATCGCGCCGACGACATGCACCGATGTGCACGACGCCATCATCGGGATGAACGGGCTGCCGCCGTACCCGCTGGGCTACCGCCAGAGCCGGGTTCTGGGTGCGGTTGCACTCGACCTGTGCCATGTGGCCGCAGGAGTGTTCGACGGTTACGTCGACTGCGTCGACGAGGCGCACGGCGTGTGGGACTACGCGGCGTCGGTGCTGCTGTGTCGCGAAGCGGGTGCGTTCGTGGAAGACCTGCACGGCCGTGAGCTGATCGAGCTCGACGCCTCGATGCGGCGCACGCCCATTGCGGCCGCCACCCCCGAGCTGCTGGCGCAGTTGCTGGCGGCTCGGTCGGGAATGGTGGCGCAGTGAGCGTTGCCCGTGCGCTTCCCTCGGCCACGGGCGGCGAGGGCGAGCAGTTGCGCGGCTGGCTGGAGTTCCATCGTGCGACCTTCGCTCGCAAGCTCGAAGGTCTGTCGCCGGCGCAACTGGCGCTGCGCTCGGCCGAGCCATCGACGATGTCGTTGCTGGGCCTGCTACAGCACCACGCCGAGGGCGAGCGGTGGATGCTGCGCTGCCTGTTCCTGGGCGAACCCGACGAGCCGTACTTCGGTCCCGTCGACTTCGGCGACCTCACCGGTGCCGACGATGAACTGGTGCAGCGGTCATGGGCTGCGTGGTACGAAGCGTGTGAGCGCAGCCGCACGATCGAAGCTGCGAGCGACCTCGACGCGCTGAGCGCAATGCCCGGCCCCTGGGCCGACGAGCCGGTGTCGTTGCGGTGGTTGCTGTTTCACGTGGTCGAGGAGTACGCCCGCCACAACGGCCACGCCGACCTGTTGCGCGAGCGCATCGACGGAAACACCGGATGGTGACCCAGCGCCGCCGGGTACGCTTGGCTCCCCGTTCCACGGGCGCATAGCTCAGTTGGTTAGAGCGCTTCCCTTACAAGGAAGATGTCGGGGGTTCGAGTCCCTCTGCGCCCACTCGTCGTTGTGGATTCGACAGCGGTTGGCTAGGGCATAGGGGGCGACGGAGTCGCGGAGTGCGGCGCGGATCAAGCCGACGCCTGGCCCTGGGGGTCTTACACCGACGCCCTCTCCCCTTGCGTGACTCGGGGCGAACGCGTGAACCTGTCCGTGGCCACCAGAATCAGCCCACTGGTGGCCAACACACGGAGCCGTTTGGCGGTGAACGCCGCAAGCACCTGACACTGCGGGTTTCTGTACGTTGTTGTGCGTTGGGTAGCTCTGGGAGCTACCCAGCGCGCATCACGTCCGGGCAACCCGCAGGTATGCCTGAGTCGTCGCCTTCGGCAACGCCGTCCGGTGAGGGTCCAGACACGCCCAACCGCCTGACTCGGCCCGATGGTCCAGCCGATCTCGACCACGCGACGCGGTCCAGTGGCCATGTATGGGCAGCCTCGAGTGGCCGTCGTTGGGCAAGACCTGTTGGCCGTTGACACGACATTGCGACGGGCGAAACCCGTCAGATCATGGCATTACCCGAACCCTACATTTACGACTGGGGCGGACGCTGACGCAACCTCTGCCTGTGGCGGCGCCGCAACCGCTGCTTGATGACATCCGTGGACGAGAACTTCGACCTGCTCGACGTGCGCCGCCCTGCGAAGCCATGGTGTCGCCGCTCATACCCCGGTGAGCGGCCTGCGGGTCAACAACTAGTGTTGCCCTGCGGCTACGAAGTCGTCCGGTGAGGAGCGCGTCGATGATCAATGGGCTGCCGTCGGGAACGGTCACCTTCCTGTTCACCGACATCGAGGGAAGCACTCAGCTCCTGCGCGAGCTCGGTGACCGATACAGCGACGTCCTTGATCTTCATCACCGACTCCTGCGCGACGTCTGGGTGCGACACGGCGGGGTCGAGGTGCTGACCGAAGGTGATTCCTTCTTCGTTGCATTCGCCAACTCCTCTGACGCGCTTGCGGCGGCGGTGGATGGTCAACGCGCCCTCGCTCGAACTGTCTGGCCCACCCATCGATCGCTCCAAGTACGAATGGGTCTGCACACCGGATACGCCCGACCGGTCGACGGTCACTACCGAGCGCTGGCGGTGCACCAGGCCGCCCGCGTGGTCGACGCGGCCAACGGCGGCCAGGTCCTCGCCACCGCCGAGGTAATCGCGCTGAACCGTGACGCCCTCAGTGACAACGAAGTGGCACTCGAGGTGACCAATCTCGGGCGGTACCGCGTCCGTGATTTCGACGAGCCGATCTCGCTGTACCGAGTGTCGGCTGCGGATCTCGATGGTGATGAGAGAGCACCGCGCGTTCTCCCGGCCGACAGCCACAACCTCGTGCGCCCCACCACGTCGATGGTCAATCGGGTCGTCGAGCAGACGGACCTGGCCGTGATGTTGCGTCCAGGCAAACTCGTGACGCTCCTCGGCCCGGGTGGCGGCGGCAAGACGAGAGTTGCGATCGAGGTCGGTCTGAAGGTGGTCGACCGATGGCCCGACGGGGTGTGGTTCGTCGACATCGCACCGCTCTCGTCGGGCGACGTCGTGCCGATGACGATCGCCCTCGCCGTCAACGCACCATCGGTGCGGGGCAACGACTCGCTGTCCGACGTCGTGGCCCATCTCGCCGATCGATCGATGCTCCTGGTGCTCGACAACTGCGAGCACCTCGTCGAGCCGATTTCTCGGATCGCGCGCGAGTTGCTCGAGCGCTGCCCGCACGTCGGTGTGCTCGCGACGAGTCGCGTCCCGCTCGGGCTGATCGGCGAGTCGCTGTACCGGCTCGATCTGCTCGGTGTCGACGGCGCCGAGTCCGATGCCGTTCGGCTCTTCGTCGAGCGCAGCGGCCTCGCACTCGACGGCGCGGATCTGACCGACGTCGTCGCGTTGTGTCGAGCGATCGATGGTCTCCCCCTTGCCATCGAACTCGCCGCTACGCGGTCGCATCTCCTGACGCCCGCCGAGATGACGGCCCGGATGCGCGACGGAGTTGCGGTCGTCTCGACTCGTGACCGCACGGTCCCGGACCGTCAGCGGAGTCTCGACCGCCTGCTCGACTGGAGCCTCGACCTCCTCGGTCCCGACGAACTCCGGGTGCTGACCCGGCTGGCGGTGCTCGCCGACGGGTTCGACGTCTCACTCGCCGAATCAGTGGCCGGCGACGAGGCGCTGCCGATCGCTAGCGTTTCCGAACTCGTGTGGTCGCTCATCGACTGGTCACTCATCGTGCGGGACATCGCCTCGGGGAGCTCGCGATACACGCTGCTGTCGACCGTACGGTCGTACATGCTGGAGGGTGCCGACGAGGCGGAGGTCGCGGCCGCCCGACTGCGGCTCGCCAACGCGTTGCTGGAACGGCTCGGACCGGTACGCGCATTGTCGCGCGAGTGGGTCACACAGCTCAGTATCGACCTCGAGAACGTGCGCGCTGTCGTGGCGCATCCACTGGTCCCCGACTCGGTCGCCCGGGCGTTGGCGTGGTCGATCGGTCAGTACCACGACGTCACGTCGTCCTACCGCTCGGGGATCGGTGAGGTCGCCCGCTGTGTCGATCAGCGTCCCAGCCCGGGTGCGGACCTCGTCGCGCTACTCACCCTTCAGGCCGATCTCCATCTCCGCCTCGGGGAGGTGGCCGATGCCGAGCGGATCGTCGAACGCGCTGCGGCCGTAGCGGAGGAGGCTGGTGTGCCGGACTGGGACGACATGTGCCTGGTGCGGACCAAGGGCGAACTGGCCCTACGGTCACATGACCCTGCGGCGGCGGCGCTGCTCGCGGAGGATGCGCTGCGTTCCGGCTCGACGACGCCACGCGGCGCTGCTCGCGTCTGGAACCTCGCGGCGATCGCCCATTTCACCGTGGGTGACCTCGAAGCAGCGACGGTGGCGCTCGACAACTGCCTGGTGGCCGAGGAGGCTGCCGGGCTGGAGACGTTCCTGGCGAACACCCACGGCAATTACGCCGAGGCGCTGCTGGCGCTCGGCGATCCGGCCGGAGCGGCTGGGCATCAACTGGCCGCGCTCATCCAGGCGCGATCGTTGGGACAGGCGACAAGCATCGCGTTCTCCCACATGGTCGCCGCGCGCTTCGCCCTGGAACAGGGTGCGCCCAGGGACGCGGTCAGGATCCAGTCGGCGGCCGATGCAATCCTCGCACGCGAGGGCTACTCGCTGTACGCCGGTGACGAGGAGCAGCGTCTGGCGCGACTCGAAGTGGCTCGCGAGGCGATCGGTCCGGTGGAGTTCGAACAGGCTCGGGCCGAAGGGGAGTCGACCCCCGCCGATCAGCTCGCCGACCAGACCGAAGCGATCCTGCGGCGCCGCGCCGCCGCGCCTTCGACACCGGAACCACAACAGGAGGATGACCATGTCCATTGACGACCCAGAGAGCGACCGACCCTCTGACGAAGGAGAGGATCGACCCTACCGCGACCGGATCGCCGTCCTGCCGGGTGACCCACCCATCGCGTATCGGCCCGGCAGGGTGCTGGTCGACAAGGACGCATACGATGCGCTCCTGGTCGACAAGGACGCACCAGCGGCGCTCAGTCGTGGTGGCAAGCCGATCTTCGAAGCCACCGGAGCCGACGGCAAACCGATCGATCCGCCGTTCGGCCAGTGGTATCGGTTCGATCTGGATGACAATGTTGACGCACCGGGACTGGTCGCCGAACTCGCCGCGAGCGGCCACACTGCTCAGCTCGACATCGTCTACTTCGCGAACGACTCGGACTGTTGTGGCTGCCCGCCGCATCCCGCGCTCGCCGCCGAGATCGCAGCGAATCCGTGGGCCGCCAATCCGTGGGCGGCGAATCCATGGAAAGCCAATCCATGGAAAGCCAATCCGTGGAAGGCGAATCCGTGGAAGGCAAACGCTCAATCGTTGAACCTCGTGGCGACGGGCAAGGCGCCGACGAGTTCGGTGATGCCGGCCTCCGATCGTTCGTTGCCGGTTCGTCCTCAGAGCGCGGCCGGTGGCGTCGTGATCGGTGTGCTCGACAGCGGACTCGCCGGCGGACCGACCAACGCCGACGGCTATCGGCCAACGTTGCTCGGCACCGACAAGGCCTCCCTCCTTCGGATCTCCGGTCCGTCGGATCTGCCGTCGCAACCGATCGGGCCTGGCCCAGTTGACAACTACCTCGATCCTGTCGCGGGACATGGCACGTTCATCGCTGGGATCATCGAGCAACTCACGCCGGGCTGCACGATACGCGTGGAGAAGGTCTTGAAGCCGGAGGGTGACGTCAGTGTGCAGAGGCTCGCCGTCGGGTTGTGGAGCCTGATGATTGCCGAGGCCAAGCCCGAGATCGTGAACTTCTCGTTCGGCGGCACCGGTCGCGACACGTTGTTCGAACTCGTCATCGACCACTACCACAAACACGCCGGCGTCGTCTTCGTGGGCGCAGCCGGCAACGAGGGTTCGTGCGTCGAGCAGTATCCGGCCGCGCTGCCGTCGGTGATCGGTGTGGCTGCACTCGGCCCGACTGGTCCGGCGCCGTGGTCCAACTATGGCGCTTGGGTCAATGCGTGCGGACCGGGCACCGACCTCGTGAGTTCGTTCTTCGCCAAGTTCAACGGTGACATGCCGCGGATCAACGGACTCGACCCGGACGACTTCAACCAATGGGCGACGTGGAGCGGTACGTCGTTCGCCGCGCCCGTTGTGGTCGCCGCGCTTGCACGGGAGATGGCGACCACCGGCTGCACCGCCGCCGAGGCAGTCGAGCGGGTCGTGCGCGCGCCGCACCTGGCCCGCCTCCCCAACATGGGCACGATCGTCAACTACTGAGGCAATTGCCCTTCGTTCGACTGGGGGTGCCGCTTGGTCGCCAGGCGCCCGTCGCCGACTCGCAGCACCGGCACGAGACGCACCGCTCGTTCCTTCAACTCCGGCGAGTACCGCCGATGGGCATTGGACTTCACATCTGAACTCATGACTCTCATCCTCCATCAAGGATCAAGAGCCTCCACCGAACCCAGGGCGATTCACGATCGACGACACCTTCGCGTCTGTGCACTTTCGCTCGCATACCGGGCGAAAGTGCACACACGCGGCAGCGAGTTGTCCCCGTTCGAGCACTTCTGCTCGCATACCGGGCGAAAGTGCACACACGCTGAGGGGCCTCGGGGGACGGGGTTTGAAGTGACACTTGCACTGCCACTAGTTTGCGGTGATGAGCAGCGAACGACCAAGCCGATTGATCGACGACATGCGCGGTGTGCGCTACGGCGAGGTGCTGGCCGTGTACCTACGCAACGGCGGCCTGCATGCCGAGGTGTACGGCACGCAGATGCTCAACGACTGCCCGCAGGAACTGTGGGAGACGCTCGACGCCGCCACCATCGCGCAGGAGATGGAGGCGACCATGGTGAAGCTCAACGGGCCGCGGCACTGGGTGCTCGACGGGTTGGGCACCAAGGTGGCGGTGGTCGAGCCGGTGTTCCGCGACTTCAACGGGCTCACCATGCGACGCATTGCAACGCTCGACCTGGGCGGCGAGTTCGCTGCCGGGCCCTACACCAAGCGCAACGTCAATCGCGGTGCGGTGTTCTTCTTCGACGCCGGCAAGACGGTGTACGAACTGGTCGACCCCACCGGCGAGGCATACGTGATGCAGGCGTACTGCATCGGCGTCGACCCCACGATCACCGAAGCGAGCCTGGCCACGCTGGGCGACCGGTTGGCGTTGCCCGAGGGTTGGAGCTACCGCACGCGACTGCTCGACGAGGAGCTAGTGGTCGACACGAGCGCCACCCTGGCCACCGTGGTGCAGGACGAGTTGGAGAACACCTACACCTTGCCGTTCTGACTGGTCGTCCGCCCGGCCGTGAGACACTCGGCCGACAAGTGTCTCGCCGGGCGCATCTGGCAGGATGACCCGAACGACTTTGACGAGGAGCATGCGGCCGATGAGCAGCGACACCACGAACGACGCGCCCGCAACAACCACCGCCGTCGGCCACACCGCCGACGGTGCGCCGATTACCGCACCCGTCGCCGATTGGGCGACCGACTACGACATCTTCGACCCGCAGTACGTGGAAGACCCGTACGGCATTTGGGCCGAACTTCGCACTTCCTGCCCCATGGCGCACACCGATCGCTGGGGTGGGTCGTGGCTGCCCACGCGCTACGCCGATGTGTACGCGATCGCACACGACGTGGAGAACTTCCCCTCGCGCAACGGCATCGCCGTGGTGCCGCTCATCGAGCCCGGCACGGGGGCTGATGGCGGTGCACAGCAGGCCCCCGTGCTCACTGCTGGCGTCCCGCCGATCAGCGCCGACGGCGAGCTGCACAGCTGGACCCGCCGGCTGGTGCTCCCCACGATGAGCCCGGCTCGCGTGGCCGAGTACGAAGTCTTCACCCGCGAGCTCTGCGTGCGCCTGATCGACGACATCCTCGCTCGCGGTGAGGGCGACGCCGCTGCCGAGTACGCCCAGCAGATTCCGGTGCGTGTCATCGGCCACATCCTCGGAGTGCCCGACAGCATGTCGGCGACGTTCACCGAGTGGGTGCGCGACATCCTCGAGTTCGCGCACGACCCCGAGCGTCGTCGCCGTGGTGTCATGGGGATGATCGCCTACGTGCAGCAGGCCATCGCTGACCGCAAGGCCGAGCCGCAGGACGACTTCATCACCGAGTTGCTCAACTCCGAGCACGACGGCGCGCCGGTCAGCGACGCGGTGGTCATGGGGATGTGCGCGTTGCTGCTCATCGCCGGCATCGACACCACCTGGTCGTCCATCGGGTCCACGATGTGGCACCTCGCCACCCACCCCGAGGATCGTGCACGGCTGATCGCCGAACCCGAGCTGATGCCCACCGCCATCGAGGAGTTCCTCCGTGCCTACGCGCCCGTCACCATGGCTCGCCGCTTGGCGGAGGACAAGAACTACATGGGCTGCCCGATGAAGGCCGGCGAACGTGTGCTGATGAACTTCCCCGGCGCCAACCGCGACCCAGAGGTCTTCCCCGACGCCGACAAGGTGATCCTCGATCGGCAGCAGAACCGCCACCTCGCTTTCGGCGCCGGCATTCACCGCTGCGCCGGCAGCAACCTTGCCCGCATGGAGCTACGGGTGGCGGTGGAGGAGTGGCTGCGCCGCATCCCCGAGTTCGAAGTGGTCGACGGCGGCAAGGTCACGTGGGCAGGCGGCCAAGTGCGCGGCCCCAGGTCGGTGCCGGTCAGGGTCGGCTGACCAACCCAACGCCCGACGCCGAGTTCACCCGACGTCGCGGCGTCGAAACGCTGCGACACCGACGCCCCCCAACGCTGCTGCGGCGACCAGCAGCAGGACGATCGGCGTCAGTTGGAAGCGATCGGCTGGGAGAGCTGGCACGTGTTGGAACGGTGACAGGTCGAGCACCAACTGCGGAAGATGAAGGATCGGCTGCAGCAAACCCACCACGACGACGAAGACGAAGAAGCCCCAGGCGAGCAGCGACCACTTCGGCGCCAGTCCGTAGAGGGCGCTGGTGAAGCCGGCGACGACCAGCACTGCCGGCACCATCGCCAGCGCAGCGGCAAGCATCCTGGGGATTTGCCCGAACTCACCGGTGACCGACGCGAATCCTGCCCCAACCGCAACGCCGGCGATCGTCATCGCCACCACGGTGCCGCCCGCTGCGGCCAGAAGGTGGCTGCCCATCCACGTCCGTCGCGAGGTCGGGGTGGCGAGGATCACATCGGCACGGAGCGCGATCTCCTCGGTGCGGAGTCGAAGCACAGCAGACACTGCGTAGGCGGTGGCTAGCAGCCCCATCAACAACATGCTGGTAGCAAGGAAGGCGTCGGTGAGCGAGCCGGTGCCGAGAACCGAGAGGTAGTCGACCATCTCCGGGTTGCCCTCGAGGATCGACTCAGCCTGATCGGCGACGATGCCGTAGAAGAAGCCGAAGAGCGCCAACGCAACAGTCCAGCCGATGATGGTCGGCCGGTGCAGGTGGCCGGCGAGGGCTACTGGGTTGGAGAAACCAGGTAGCGCCTCAGCGCGGCCCGGCCGCTGGCTGATCAGCCCCGCTCCAAGGTCGCGTCGCATCTGCAGGATGAGGGCGAGGGCGACGCCGGCGCACCCTGCACTGATCGGCATGACGAGCACCCACCAGCGCTCATCGGCGAACGCTCGAATCGCCTGTGCCCAGCCGATTGGCGAGAACCACGACAACTGGCCGTCACCGACGTCGCCGATGGCACGCAACACGAAGGCGATGGCGATGGCTCCCATGCCAAGCGCAGTGGCTGCGCGAGCACCTGACGCCACTTGCGCTGTCACCGCTGCGATGGCGGCGAACACTGCTCCGGCGAAGAAGACAGCCGTTGCGAACGCGACAGAACCGTCGAGCGGTAGGCCGGTGGCCGCAAACGAGACCACGATGCAGACGGTGATGGCGAGATTCGCCGCCAACGTGCCCAGGAGGGCAGCCGCCAACTGCGCATGACGCCCGACCGGTGCCGAGCGAATCAGCTCTGCCCGCTCGCTCTCCTCCTCCGCACGAGTGTGCCGGACCACCATGAACACGCTCATCACCGCGACAGCGATGATGGTCCAGATACCGGCCTCGTTCATCACCACCGACCCGAGCGTCGGATTGTCGAGACCGTACCCAGGGCCCGCCTGCACGATGAGTGCCGTGTTGCCCCTCACGAGTTGGCTGTACTGCAAGTACTCGACGGGTGTGCGATACAGGCCCTTGATGCTCTCGGTGCTGACGATGAGCAGCGCGGTGATCCCTGCCACCCAACACAGGATCCGCACCCGGTCGAGCCGCGCCACCAGCCGTGTGAGCTGAACGACCCCCTGGAGCGGTGAGGTGCGACGCGCTGCGGTGCTCATGGCGAGGTCGAGGACGATGCCGGCTCGTCCACCGGCGAGAGGTCGTCGCCGTAGTGGCGCAGGAACAGTTCCTCGAGTGTGGGCGGACGGCTGACGAGCGAGCGAATGCCGAATGACGAGACGTGCCGGATTGCTGCGTCGAGAGCGCCTGCGTCGACATCGAAGTGGACGCTGCCGGTTTCGATGCGCAGTTCGTGCACGCCTGCGAGTTGCTGCAAACCGGTGAGGGGTGTGTCGGTGGCGACGGTGATGCTGGTGCGGGTGAGATGACGTAGCTCTGCCAGCGTGCCGTGCTGCACGGCGCGGCCCTGACGGATGATGGTGACGCGGTCGCAGAGCCGCTCCACCTCGTCGAGGATGTGGCTGGACAACAACACCGTGCGGCCCTCGGCAGCCACCTCGAGGATGCACTCCTGGAACACAGACTCCATCAGCGGGTCGAGGCCCGATGTGGGCTCATCGAGCACGAACAGTTCCGCGTCGGATGCGAGCGCGGCGACGAGCGCGACCTTCTGGCGATTGCCCTTCGAGTACGTGCGGCTCTTCTTGCGTGGGTCGAGCGACAGCCGATCGATCAAGTTGTCGCGCTTGCGGCGGTCGACGCGGCCTCGTAAGCGGGCGAGTAGGTCGATGATCTCGCCGCCCGAAAGGTTGGGCCACAGGTTGACGTCGCCGGGCACGTAGGCCAAGCGGCGATGCAGCGAGACTGCGTCGCGCCAGGGGTCGCCGTCAAGCAATCGAATCTGTCCGCTGTCGGCACGGAGCATGCCGAGCAACACTCGGATGGTGACGGTCTTGCCGGAGCCATTGGGGCCGAGGAAGCCGTGCACCTCACCCGCTGCAACCTCGAGGTCGAGGCCGTTCAGCGCACGTGTTGACCCGAACGACTTCTCCAGCTGGTGGATGGAAATCGCGTTCAGCATATGGGCTCCCTGGCTGGGCGCTAGGTGGTTGGGTGGCATCTGGCTAGGTGGCGAAGTACTCGGTGAGTCGCTCGTCGGCGTCGTCGCCGAACAGGATGTGCGCTACCTCGTCGAGGCCGCTGCTGTCGCGGATGACCTCGTCGCTCACCACTTGCTCGATCTTCGAGCGGCGGCGCATGAAG
>Ga0335397_10008907_pt1 | contig 12605 bp, 11 predicted proteins | sample MAT04_FD_205740 | JGI IMG/M metagenome (GOLD analysis project Ga0335397, IMG submission 205740) | Freshwater microbial communities from Lake Fryxell liftoff mats and glacier meltwater in Antarctica - MAT-04 (spades assembly) (version 2) ...
CCCGTTGGCGCCTGCGGCCGACCCACCGCCCGGCTCGACGGACTGGCGGCCTGACCTCCGCCTGCTGCTGCTCTGGTCCGCTGTGGGGCTCGTCGTCGCGGTGACCGCTGTCTCGCTCGGCGGCGCCTCCCCCGAACCCCCTCCGCCGGGTCTGCCCGACCCCGGGTCGGTCCCGGGCTGGTCGCTCCCGCTGGTCCGGCTCGTAGGTCACGCCGCCGCCCTCGCCGTAGTGGGGGCACTGCTGGCCGCTCTGCTGTCAGGCCGCGCGCCGCGACGGGGCCTGGTGGCCGGTGCGGCTGTCGTCTGGGTCGCCGCCAGCGTCGCCGGCCTGCTCCTGGGCCTGTCCGAGGTCGTCGCCCGCCCGGTGGGCGACGTGCTGCGGGAGGACCTGCTCCGCTTCTACGGCTGGGAGGTCTCCCAAGGCCGTGCCCTGCTCCTGTCGGCCGGGCTCGCCGCCCTCCTGGCCGTCGGCGCCCCCCTGCTGCGTGGCCGTACGACCACCGCCGGCGCCCTGCTCCTCGCCCTGGTGGCACTGACGCCTCCCCTGGTGACCGGCCACACCGCCAGCGAGGGCAGCCACCGGCTGGCCCAGGCGGCCCTGGTCACGCACGTGCTCGCGGCGGTCTTGTGGGTCGGTGGGCTCGCCGCCCTGGCGCTCCTGCGCCGTTCCTCCGGGCTCGGGATCGCCGCCGCGCGCTTCAGCCCGCTGGCGCTGGGGTGCGCCATCGCGGTCGGCGGGTCGGGCGGAGTCAGCGCCTACCTCCGGCTCGAGGACCTCGAGCAGCTGTGGACGACCGGCTACGGCGCCCTGCTGGCGGGCAAGGCGCTGGCCCTGGTGGTGCTCGTCGGCGCCGGCGCGGCCCACCGGCGGCGGACCCTGCCCGCCTTGGCCTCGGGGTCGCCACAGGTGTTCCGCTCCCTGGCTGTCGGCGAGGTCGCGGTCATGGCCGCGGCGTTCGGGCTCGCCGTTGCCCTCAGCCGCACGCCGCTGGGCTGAGGCGCACGCGTTGCGAGACGGGGCCCGTGTCGGAAGAGGCCGTGCGGGCACCTCGTCGAGGCGATCGACCACGGCCGAGGGAGAGGTCATACCGAGCGGAGGGGCCACGCCGACGCGATGCCTACGCGGGGGGTGGCGCCGTCGCGATCGCCACGGCCCTGTTCGCCAACGGGTGCACGGCTGAAGGGACACTTTTCGCGGAGCTCGCGGTGGTGATCGGGTTACCGCTCGGCTTCGAGGGGACCGTCACGGGCGGCATCATCTCGGGACTGCACGCGACATCCCGGGGTCGGCGACGCTCGGGTCACAGGCGCTGGTGGACCTCCTCCAGACCGACGCCCCGATCTCCGCGGGCAACTCCGGTGGAGCCGGGCTCGACGCCCATGGTCGCGTGGTGGGGCTGGCGGAGGCTGCATCCCGCCGTCCGCCGGCGCGGGCTCGCTCGACTTCGCGATCCCCGCGGCGACCGTGGTCCGGGTCGCGGACGAGCTGCTCGAGGACGGCCACGCCCAGCACGGCCAGCTGGGCGTCCAGTTCGGCCGGCTGCCGAGGCCGGCACGCAGCCCGGTGACGTCCAGGACGCGTGTTCTGGGACCTTGTCAGCGCGGGTGGCGATGTGTACACCTGAAGGAGACACAACGCGGAGACGCCCCCGAGCCCGGCGAACACTCATAGATGTACGAGTCTGTCCAGAGACGTGACGACAGGGGGTCGTCGTGATCGCCTACCAGTACCGGTGCCACCGTGACGGCACGGTGGACCTGCGCTGGCCGATGGGCTCGGCGCCGGAGCGCGCGACGTGCCCGCTGTGCGAGGGGGGCGTCGTCAGGAGCATCAGCGCCCCGATGCTGTCGCTGGCCCCGCGGGCCCGCATCGCCGCGATCGATCGAGCTGAGAAGTCCCGCGATTCCCCGGCTGTTGTCTCGAACCTGCCCCCTCGCCCCGCTGGCCGGCGCACGCCCCGCGCCACCAGTCCGCTGCAGCAACGACTGCCTCGGCCCTAGCCCACCGCTCGTGGCTCTACCCGCGCTCGACCGGCTGACGGAGGTCGGTGAGCGATCGGCTCAGCCGCGCTGAGCCCACTTCGTGCACCCCAGTCCCGAGGAGGAACCGTGGCAAGTGTCGGACTGCTCTACGTCGGGGCCGTGCTGTTCGTCAACGGCATGATGCTGCTCGGCTGGGTCGACGGGCGGGCGGCGGGCCCGATGAACCTGTTCGTCGGCATCCTCCAGGTCGTCACCCCCACCTACCTCATCTTCACTGCCGACGGCGACGCCGACGTGATCCTCGGAGCGTCCGGTCTCTACCTGTTCGGCTTCACCTACCTCTACGTCGCGATGAATCTGTTCTTCGGTCTGGACGGCACCGGCCTGGGGTGGTTCTCCTTGTTCGTCGCGGTGTGCACGGTCGTCTACTCAGCCCTCAACTTCGGTCGCCTCGATGACCCGGCCTTCGGGGTCATCTGGCTCTTCTGGGCCTTCCTCTGGACGCTGTTCTTCCTCCTGCTCGGCCTGCGAATGGCCAGTCTCGAGCGCTACACCGGTGCCGTCGCGGCAATTCAAGGCATCGTCACCGGCCTTATCCCTGCCTTCCTGCTCCTCACCGACAACTGGGTGGAGAACACCGACACCACAGCCGTCGTGCTCGCGGTGTTTGGCGTCGTCGTGTTCGGCGCGCTCTACCCGCGCCTTCGCGGCACTCCCGCCGACAACCCGCTCACCGACACGGGGGTGCTCGCGGACGCGGGCCCCCGTCGCCGCTGAGGCCCCCCTCAGCTCACGTGCCGACCGCGGCCCGCGGTGGTCCACGACCGACGGAAAGGACGTCAAGATGCCAGAAGTGGTGTTCCCTCTCGACTCGAGCAAGAAGTTCACCGACCAGCAGATCGTGGGCCACAACCGGTGGCACGGCGACATCCCGGCGCAGGTCAACGTCAAGCCCGGTGACACCTTCCGGGTCCACTGCCGTGAGTGGTTCGACGGCGCCATCCACAACGACGACTCCGCGGAGGACGTGCGGGACGCGCCGCTGCCCAGCGTCCACGTCCTGTCCGGCCCGATCGCGGTGGAGGGGGCGCAGCCGGGTGACCTGCTCATCGTGGACATCGTCGACGTGGGCCCGATCCCGCAGGAGGACTCGGGACCCCTGGCCGGCCAGGGCTGGGGTTACACCGGCATCTTCGCCACGCAGAACGGCGGAGGTTTCCTCACCGAGCAGTTCCCCGACGCCTACAAGGTGATCTGGGACTTCCGCGGGCAGATGGCGACCTCCCGCCACGTGCCCGGCGTCTCGTTCACCGGAATCGTGCACCCGGGTCTCATGGGCACCGCGCCCTCCAACGAGCTGCTGGCGCGGTGGAACGCCCGCGAGCAGGCGTTGATCGACACCGACCCCGACCGGGTCCCGCCGCTCGCCCTCCCGCCGAACCCTGACAGCGCGATCCTCGGGACGCTCACCGGCAGCGAGTTCGACCGGGTGGCCGGCGAAGCCGCGAGGACGGCTCCGCCGCGTGAGAACGGTGGCAACCAGGACATCAAGAACTTCACCAAGGGGACCCGCGTCTTCTACCCCGTCTTCGTCGACGGCGCGAAGCTGTCCATGGGCGACCTGCACTTCTCCCAGGGTGACGGTGAGATCACCTTCTGCGGCGCGATCGAGATGGGCGGGTTCATCGACCTGCACGTCGATCTCATCAAGGGCGGCATGGAGACTTACGGCGTCTCGGAGAACGCCATCTTCATGCCGGGGAACACCGACCCACATTACAGCCAGTGGCTGGCCTTCTCCGGGACGTCGGTCACGCTCGACGGCACGCAGCGCTACCTCGACTCGCACCTGTCTTACCAGCGGGCCTGCTTGCATGCGATCGACTACCTCACCAAGTTCGGCTGGTCGCCCGTGCAGGCGTACATGATCCTGGGTGCCGCGCCGATCGAGGGTCGCCTGTCCGGGGTCGTCGATATCCCGAACTCCTGTTCCACTGTCTACATTCCGACGGCGATCTTCGACATCGACGTCCGCCCGTCCGCGAACGGTCCGGCGCGGATCGACCCGGGGATGGGCGTTCCGCGCGCCAGCTTCTAGGGCTCTGGCGCGTCTGAGCCCGGACGCACCGGAGCCCGGCCGCACAGGCGGCCGGGCTCCGGGACGGGCAGGACGAGCTACTGCTCCTTGGCCTTCTTGCAGGCGTTGCCGAGGTCCAGCGTCTCGCCGCGGTCGACGACGACGTCGCGGGTCGACTGCACCTGGCCGTTGGGCTTGGTGCAGGTCAGCTGCCAGGCCTCCTTGATGCCGGTGCGGAGCTCAGGCAGCGGGTTGGCGAAGGCGACGCCGGCGGACGTCCAGTCGTTGGTCGCACCACCGGCCCAGTTCACCAGGTAGGCCGTGTAGGTGCCGGCCGCGGGGTCGATGAGCAGCGCGTCCTCACGGTTGGTCCCGCCCTGGGCGGACTGGCCCACGATCTGGTCGTCGCTGTTGACGACGAACAGGTCCCAGTCGGTGGCGGCACTGCCCCACGCCATGCTCACGGTGGCGGTCCCGTTGTCGAACTGCGGCAGGGCACCGATCGTGAACTTGAACGACTCGCTGGCCCCGACACGAGGGTCGTCCCGGTTGATCCCGGGGACGCCGGCCGGGTTCTCGAAGACGACTGAGGGCTGGGCCGGAGCGAGCGCGTCACGGCCGTAGCGGCCCGCGACGACCGGACGGGTCGACGGGTTGACCGCCCACGTGAACTTGCCGCCCTTGCTGTCGTACGAGGACGTCAGCGTGTCGGTGTACTCGATCGGTGCGCCGACGGTGCCGTTGGGCTGGACGACCGGTGAGGTCTCGCTGGTGAAGGTCTTGCTGATGTCCAGGTCCCAGCCGGCGGGGGCGGTGCCGGTCAGCGTGCTGTGGAAGGACTTGTCCAGCGTGGCCTTCGCCATCTCGAAGTAGGACGCGCGGTTGCCGCCCTTGCCGGCACCGGCGGTGTCGCCGAGGCCGAGGTACTCGTTGACGACGCCCTGCTCGAACGGCGGGTGGAACTCGTCCGGGCCGATCTCGAAGGTGAAGCCGAAGCCGCCGGTGTTGAAGAAGCTCCAGTCCTCGGTCGAGCCGGTCGTGTCGTACAGCGCCCAGCTCGGCTGGCTCGTGTAGCCGTTCTTCGACGCCATCGCGTCACCGAGGGCCTTGTACTGCGGCTCCTCCAGCGGCGGGCGCGTGGCGTAGACGCCGGGCACGCGGAGGACCAGGTTGGAGTACGTGTGGTTGGTGATCAGGTTCGTGATCTGGCGCGTGCTGACGAGCGAACGCACGTTCTGGATCTCGGGCTCGGAGAACGGCGCGTCACCGCGGTAGGTGTCGCTGGACCAGGTCGCGCTGGCGCCAGGGCCGCCCCAGAAGCCGCCGTAGTTGCGGTTGGGGTCGGTGCCGCGCAGTCGGCCCGCGTTGTTGTTCTCGCACGTGCCGGTCCGGAAGCTCGCGGGGGTGTTGGCCGAGATGGCGCAGTTCTTGCGCTTGTACTCGTACGCGAAGGTGGTGAAGCTGGCGGCGTCGCCGGCCTCGCCGGCCTCGCGGCTGACGGTGAAGCCGTCCACGTTCACGACGGGGATGACGATGGTGCGGGACCCCTCCACGACCTGGGTCGCCAGCGGGTCGGTGCCGTAGCCGGTGAGCACGTCGTACGCCCACTCCATCGCGTGCTCGGCGGACGGCCACTCGCGGGCGTGGTGGACACCCATGTTGAGGAAGACCGGCTTGCCGTCGGCGGTGTTGGCGGCGTTCGTGGTGATCTCGATGCCGTGGACCTCGCGGCCCTCGATGCTCTTGTTCGGCAGCGTCAGCGGCTTGACCAGGTCCGGGTACTGCACGGCGAGGGCCTTCATCTCGGCCTCGTAGTCGGCGAGCCGGCGGTACTCGGTCCGGCCGCTGGGCAGCGCTGAGCGGGGGGTCGTCTCGGCGTAGTCCTCGTCGACGGCGCGGTTCTTCTTCGACTTCGCGGCCAGGTCGGCGATCTCGGTGGTGTAGGTGAACCCGGCGTCCTCGAGCTTCTTGGCGTCGGCCTTGCCGTGGAGGACGACCTCGACGGTGGTGTCGGTGCCGTGCTCGGTGAGGTCGAGCCCGAGCGCCTGCAGGCGCTGCTTGGCTCCGCGGTCGGAGGTCTGCACCTCGACGACCGAGAGCGTGTCGACGGGCCCACCGGCGATCGCCTGGACGTTGGTCATGAGCTCGGCCTTGGTGGAGCCACCGGGCTGGCGGCAGGCCTGGACGAGCAGCTGCTGGCCGCGCGTCACGAAGCCGGAGGCGAGCTCGACGCCCCCGAAGCCGGCCGATGCGGAGACCAGACGGCCGTCGGCGCGATCGAACACCGCGACGTCCCAGTCGCCGGAGCCCTTGAGGCTGGTGCGGAGCAGGCCGTCGGCCGAGGCCGTCAGGGAGCGGGACACGGTGCCCGGCTTGCCCTCGGCCGGAGCGGCCTGGCAGTCGCGGGCGGCAGCCTTGGCGGCCGAGACGACGCCGTCGGCGCCGGACGCTGCGGTCGGCATGCCGACGAGCACACCCAGGGTGAGTGTCCCTGCTGTCGCGGTCGCGAGGAGCGCCCGCTGTCCGTGCCGGCCAGGTCGTGGCCGAGACGTCGTGGAGTGAATCATGAATCTCCTAGGTCCACTCGCGGGCCGCGGGGGTTCCGGGGCCTCGCGAGAGGGCGAACCTATGACTCCTGTCATACGGGGAGCAAGCATCCGTCTCTACGCATCCCGACGTCGCGGGAGTGATGTTCACTGGGCCCGCTACCCGTATCGAGGCCTCCTGGGGTTTGGGGCGAGAGCGTCGTCAGCGGCCAAGTCACCCCGGACAGCTGGTGGGTGACCGACGGAGCTGTCGCCCACCGGGCCCTCGGCAGCAAGCTCACCCGGATCGACCGAGCGGGGGCACAGGTCGTGACCGGCCAGGTGCTGCCCGCCGACCGGGACCGGCTGTGCCTCACCGATCAGGATGTCCTGGGTCTGGACCGCATCGGCCACCAGGTCCAGCAGCTGCTCGGCTGGCCGGCCGACGTCGAGTGGGCGATCGCTGACGGCCAGATCTGGATCCTGCAGGCCCGGCCCATCACCGCTGACCTGCCCGCCAGACCGATGGCATCATCCGGCCCGGCCCAAGCCGGAGCCATCTTCACCGGCACGCCCGCAGGCGCCGGTGTCGCCGAGGGACCGGTGCGCGTCGTGCACGGCCCCGATGACTTCGACCGGGTGAAGCCCGTCGACATTCTCGTGTGCCGGACCACCGACCCCGCCTGGACCCCGCTGTTCAGCATCGTCGCAGCCGTGGTCACCGAGAACGGCGGCCTGCTCTCGCACGCCGCGATCGTCGCGCGCGAACACGGCCTACCCGCCGTACTCGCAGTCCCGGACGCGACCACGACACTGCCTGAGGGCGCGACCGCCACGGTCGACGGAAGCAGCGGGCGGATCGAACTGACCTCCTGCTGACCACAGGCAAGCGCCACACCGCGACCGGGCCTCGACGAGCTCTGTCACGGTTAACGATGGGCGCACGACTGCGCACATCCGCCAGGGTGCAAGCTCCGGAGACTGTCTGTGGGTGGCCGTCTGTGACGTACCGATGAGGGTTCCCCTACCAGCACCGGGTGGGCGTCTCGCGTCGCGAACGGCCACCGGAACACGTCGCAGCGCTGTCATCGTGGAAGCATCAACTTCATGCAGCAGCCAGTGGACCTTGCCGCCGTCCTAGCCACCTTTAACGAGACCTTCTCGCCTCGCACCGTGGTGACCCTGAACGACTACGACCTGCGTGTGGTCAAGACGCACGGGGAGTTCACCCGGCACAGCCACCCGGAGACCGATGAGGTGTTCCTCGTGCTGACAGGCTCGCTGACCATCCGGATGGACGACGGCGAGGTGAAACCTCGGCCCGGGCCAGCTGTACGTCGTGCCGCGCGGCGTGCACCATCAGCCTGTCTCGATCGATGGCGCTGAGGTCCTACTGATCGAGCCGAGCGAGACCGTCAACACTGGAGACACCCCCAGCGAGCTGACGGCGAACCGCCGGCTGGCCTGAGTCACGATCCCAAAGCTGTCTCGGCTGACGTTCGGCTTGCGGGCCGGCATCGGACCCGGCGTCAGTCGCCGGTGGCGCGGCAGAAGGCGAGCACGCGGGACCACATCAGCTCCGCGGCCTGCTCGTCGTACTCCTCGAGCAGGGCGGAGTCGGTGAACAGGTGTCCGGAGCCGGGGTAGTCGAAGACCTCGACGGAGGCGCCGGCGGCGCGGACGTCCTTGACCACGGCGTCGATCCAGTCCTGCGAGCGGAACGGGTCGTGCTGGGTGTAGTGGATCTGGGCGGGCAGCTCGGCCGGCCAGCACCCGGCGCCCAGCATCGACATCGGCAGCGCTCCGGACAGCATGAGAACGCCGCTGCAGGGCCGCTGGGTGGCCACGTACTCCGCCATGCCGCCTCCGTTGGAGAAGCCGGCGGCGAGGAACCCGTCCGGGAGATGCTCCACCGCCTGCAGCGCGCGGCGCATCAGCTCCGGGTAGCCGATCTGCTCGGCGAACCGACCGGCCTCGTCGTAGTCGTCGAAGACCCGCCCGTCGTACTGGTCGACGATCAGCACGTCGTGCCCGTCGGCGCGCAGGCGCTTAGCGGCGTCGTGAACTCCCAGACGTACGCCGAGGACGGAGTGGAACAGCGCGATGGTGGTCATGGCCAGCAGCCTGCAGGTTGGGGGTGACAGCAGCCTGTCACCGTCTCTGGCACTGTCTGAGGGATGAACCGCACCGACCGGCTGCACGCCCTGAGCGAGGAGCTGCGCCGGGCGGGCCCGCGTGGACGCACCGCCGCACGGCTCGCCGACTGGCTCGAGGTGAGCACCCGCACAGTCAAGCGCGACGTCGCCGCGCTGCAGCAGGCCGGATTGCCGGTATGGGCGCAGGCGGGCCAGGGCGGGGGCTACGTGCTGGACGAGGCCGCCACGCTGCCGCCGGTCAACCTCACCCCGGCGCAGGCGGTGGCGGTGGCGCTGGACGGGCAGCTGGACGGGCCGTACGCCGTCGACGGCCGAGCAGCGCTGGAGAAGATCCTCGACGTGCTGGCGCCCGCCGCCCGCGAGCGCGCCGAGCAGCTCGCCGGCCGGATCTGGGTCCGAAGACCGGCTGCGCAGCGGCCGGGCGGGCTCGCCGCGGTCCAGGAAGGACTCGAGCAGCGCCGAGTCCTGGTGCTGCGCTACCGGGACCAGTCGGGCGCGCCGTCGCACCGGCGGGTGGAGCCCCACCTGATGGCTCGCACGGACGACCACTGGTACCTCGTCGGCTGGTGTCTCACCCGTCGCGCCGTCCGTTGCTTTCGCTGGGACCGCATTGAGGGCGCCGACCTCACGACCGAGCCCGTGCCCCACCGCGACCCGGCCCTGTTCGGCACCCCGCCACCCGACGCCCACCCCGTCCGGTAGCCGATCGTCTGCGACCCAAGATCACCGGCGGCGGGCCGCCAGCGTCCGGTAGTCCGTCGCTCGGCGGGGCCGCACAGCACACGCTGCGGGTGCCGCGAGGGCGTCCGGCAGCCGGTCAGCCACTGGGACGACCGTGCCGTCGCTGACGCTGGTCGTGGCCGACCCCGATGGTCCACGTCTGCACCCGATCAGTACCGGTGCGGTACGTCGAGTACGACGAGGCTGACAAGGTGGCGGCAGGCCGTCGGAGAATGAGGCCGCCGGACGATGAGGGGGTATGAGCGGCGGACAGGTGGCGGTGGGCGACGCCCCCGCCGCGTTGCTCGGGCTATACGACACGGCGCTACCCGAGGTCTACGGCTACCTGCTGTCGCGCTGCGGCTCACGGACGGTGGCGGAGGAGCTGACCGCCGAGGTCTTCCTCGCCGCCGTCGTCGCGGTACGCCGAAACGACCCGCCGCTGGTCTCGACCGGCTGGTTGATCGGCACCGCGCGGCACAAGCTCGTCGATCACTGGCGACAGAGCGGCCGCGAGGCGCGCGGATTGCAGGTGATTGCCGCCCGGGTTGCCGTGCTGGACGACCCTTGGGACGCGCAGCTGAACGCGCTTCGAGCCCGTCAGGTGCTCGAGCGGCTGGGTCCGCACCACCGCGCCGCCCTGGTGCTGCGCTACGTGGACGACCTGCCGGTGCCCCAGGTCGCAGCCGCCCTCGGCCGGACCCTGCACGCCACCGAGGCGCTGCTCGTGCGGGCCCGCAACGCCTTTCGACAGACCTACACCTTGGGAGAGGAGGTCGACGGTGACTGACCCCCTGGACATCCTGCGAGCCCCCGTCACCACGGTCGACCCCGATCCCGAGTTCGCCACCGACCTGCGGGCTCGCCTCGAGCGCGCACTCGCCCTGCCCGGAGGAGTTGCCATGTCCGAGAACCCCACCACCGCTCCCGCTGAGGACCTGGCCTATCGGCACGGCGACGTCGGCTACGCCTGGCTATCCGTGCCGGACGTCGAGCGCGCCGTCGCGTTCTACGGCGCGGTGCTCGGCTGGCGCGTCGCCCCCGGCTCGGACCCGCAGGGCCGCCAGGTGCTGGACCGCTCGCCGCACCTCGGCCTACACGGAGGGCACGCTCGCAGCACGCTCAGCTGCTGCTACGCGGTCGCGGACGTGGTGCGGGCCGTCGAGCGGGTGCGCGCCTCCGGTGGTCGCGCCGGCGAGGCGCAGCCCACGCCGTACGGCCTGGTCGCCGACTGCGTAGACGACCAGGGGACGGCCTTCGCCCTGTATCAGCCCCCGGGCGGCATCGGGACCCAGCCGCTGGCCGCCGCAGGCGAGGGTGAGGGTGACCTGGTCTACGTCACCTACGAAGTCGTGGCCTCCGCCAAGGCGCGGGCCTTCTACAGTCAGGTCCTGGGTTGGGCCTTCGCAGCGGGCAGCGTCCAGGACGGCTGGCAGGTCATCGGTGGCAGCGGCGGCCTGCAGGGCGGACACCCGCAGGCGACGACGCTGCCGATGTGGCGAGTGTCCGACCTGGCCGCAGCGGTCGAGCGGGTGCGGGCCGCAGGCGGCACCGCCACGGACCCGGTGACCCGTCCGTACGGCGCTGAGTGCGAGTGCACCGACGACCAGGGGACCCGCTTCTACCTCGGCCAGCTGTAGCGGCGCAGCAGCATCGACTCTGCCATCCGGCGGATGCATGATCACGCCGGTGACGGGCCAGGCTTCCGGCGGGTCGTGGGGAGCAGCAGGCAGCGTTCTGCTGCCGCAAGTGCTCCGGATGCCGTTCGTCTATCAGGCCGGTTACGGCAGGCGCTGGCGCCGATGGCCCCGACTCCCAGCTGCAGACTCATGCTCGCTGTTCTCGGGCCCGGTTGTCAGGATTGCGCACGGCAGCCGGTGCCGACGCACCGGACGGAGCGCCGCCGACCGACGGGCCGGTGATAACAGGAGGCGCCGCGGGCGCCAACGTCGTCGGCCTGGCCGTCGAACTCGATCGGAGACTGGCTGACCGGTGGCCGACCGGCAACTCGCCTGGCGCTGACGCGCATGCATGATGGCAACGTGCAGGATCTGGAGGGGGTGCGGTCGGCGTTCACAGATCCGGAGGAGTTCTGGAGTTCGCCGCTCTACCGTCGGCTGTCGGCGACAGTGGCGACCGACCCGTCTCTCGTAGCGCCGGCAGCGCATGCCCGCTCTGGTCAGGGACCTACGTTTGCGTTCTTCGGAGCGGTTCATGCGGTCCTGCTCGACGGTGCCCGGCACCCGCTCGGGTCGTACTACCCCTCGGTGTGTGGTGAAGCAGCGTGGCCCCCGGACGACGGGGCTGGCCTGGCGCTCGTCGACTTTGCCCAGGAGCACGGCGAGGAGCTCCGGCGTCTGTTGGGGGTGCGCCTTGTGCAGACCAACCACGCGCATCGGGCGCTCGCGCTCAGGCTGGGGCTGTCCTCCTTGGCGCCCCGGGTTGGTCCGCGGCCCGCGCACCTGCTGGAGGTGGGAAGCAGCGCAGGGTTGGTCCTGCGTCAGGCGGCCTATGGCTACCGCCTCGGTGGCCGCGCCTTCGGTGACCGTGCGTCGCCCGTACCGCTGGCCGCGGAGTGGCGAAGCGAAGCGCCCGTCCCCGACCTGGACGCCGTGCCCACTCTCGCCTCGACGACAGGCATCGACCTCAACCCTCTCGACCCCGCCGACCAGGCCGATCGCCGTTGGCTACAAGCGCTGGTCTGGCCGGAGAACCGCGGGCAAGCTCAACTGATGACGACCGCACTGAAACTGGCCGCACGTACACCTGTCGAGATTCTAGCCGGGGACGCCGTCGAGCGCTGCCCACAGTGGGCGGAGCGCGTGCCCGGCGGCGAGCCGCGGATCGTCTTTCACTGTGCGACCCGCATGCATGTGCCTGTTGAGCGACGCCCGACGTTCGACCAGGCCATCGACGACCTGGGCCGAGACGGTCCCCTATATCTGATCGTCGACCAAGGCGGGGGGATCACCGTCAGTGGACCCGACGGCCACACTGAGCGGCAGTTCGACGCCGACGGTCACCTCACCTGGGCGAACCCGCACGGGCAGCAGGCGGACACAGCCAGCGATGTGGCGCGAGAGCGGGCAAGGTCGGCCGACGCGCCAAGGCCGGTGCGTTGAGCGTTCAGCACCCTCCATGAGC